>Ga0209902_100694_pt1 | contig 29005 bp, 17 predicted proteins | sample FECB27metaG_FD_188304 | JGI IMG/M metagenome (GOLD analysis project Ga0209902, IMG submission 188304) | Cyanobacterial communities from the Joint Genome Institute, California, USA - FECB-27 (SPAdes) (version 2) | ecosystem: Environmental > Aquatic > Thermal springs > Hot (42-90C) > Microbial mats...
AGCCGATCACCCTTGGCGCCAAGGAAGGCCTGGCGCTGCTCAACGGCACCCAATTCTCCACCGCTTATGCGCTGGCCGCATTGTTTGAGGCGGAAAACCTCTATCATTCGGCGCTGGTGACCGGTGCGCTGTCGACCGACGCGGCCAAGGGCTCGGATGCGCCGTTCGATCCGCGCATCCATGTCCTGCGCAAGCATCGCGGCCAGATCGAAACGGCTGAGACGCTGCGCAATCTGATGGCGGGCAGCGCCATTCGTGAAAGCCACCGCATCGGCGACGAGCGTGTGCAGGATCCGTATTGCCTGCGCTGCCAGCCGCAGGTCATGGGTGCTGCCTTGACCTTGCTGCGCCAGGCCGCCGACACGCTCGGCACCGAGGCCAATGGCGTCACCGACAACCCGCTGATCTTCACCGAGGACGACACTGCGCTGTCGGGCGGCAACTTCCACGCCGAGCCGGTGGCCTTTGCCGCCGACATGATCGCGCTTGCGGTCTGCGAGATCGGCTCGCTGTCGGAACGCCGCATCGCCATGCTGGTCGACCCTGCTCTTTCGGGCATGCCGGCCTTCCTGACGCCGAAGCCGGGCCTCAACTCCGGCTTCATGATCCCGCAGGTCACGGCCGCCGCACTGGTTTCCGAGAACAAGCAGAAGGCCTATCCGGCATCGGTCGACTCGATCCCGACCTCGGCCAACCAGGAAGACCACGTGTCGATGGCCGCCCATGGCGCCCGCCGGCTGCTCGGCATGATCGAGAACGCCAATGGCGTGCTCGGCATCGAGCTGCTTGCCGCCGCCCAGGGCTGCGACTTCCATGCGCCGCTGGCCTCGAGTTCAGCGCTCGAAGCCGTGCGCAAGCTTGTCCGCGCGCAGGTTCCGCATCTCGATGACGACCGCCACTTCCACCCCGACATGGAAAAGGCCATCGCACTTGTCCGCAACGGGGCCATCGTCCAGGCAATCGCCGGCGTCGGCCTGCCCGAGATCTCGGGTGGCGTGAGATGAGCGGCACCCCCTGGCTGACGGTCCAGCGCGGCGACGCCCCGCTGCTCGTCAGCATTCCCCACACCGGAACCGACCTAGCCGGGCTCGACGATCGTTTCGTTACGCCCTGGCTGGCCCGGCGCGACACCGACTGGTGGATCGAGCAGCTCTATGATTTTGCCGCCGGCCTCGGCGCCACCGTGGTGCGCACCACGGTTTCGCGCTCGATCATCGACGTCAACCGCGATCCCTCCGGCGCCTCGCTCTATACCGGCCAGGCGACGACCGAACTTTGCCCGACCACGACCTTCGACGGCGAGGCGCTCTACAAGGAAGGGCAAGAGCCCGACGAGGCTGAAATCGCCAGGCGTCGCGAGACCTATTACGATCCCTATCACGCAGCACTGGAAGGCGAGATCGTCCGTCTCAGGGCCCTGCACCCCGAGATCGTTGTCTACGACTGCCATTCGATCCGCTCGGTCATTCCCCGTCTGTTCGACGGCAAGCTGCCGCTGTTCAACCTAGGCACCAATTCCGGCAAGAGTGCCGATCCCGCCTTGCAGGAACAGGTCGCAGCCCTGATGGCCGCCAGCGGCAGGCCCTGGGTGGTCAATGGCCGCTTCAAGGGTGGCTGGATCACCCGCCGGCACGGCCAGCCGGAGCAGGGCATCCACGCCTTGCAGATGGAACTGTCCTGCCGCGGCTACATGCTCGAGCCGACAGGCAAGGTCGAGCCGGCCAACTGGCCGACCCGCTACGACCCCGAATTCGCCGCGCCGATGCGCGCGACGCTCACCAAGATCCTCGAAACCGCGCTCGCCTGGGCGGGCAGCCGACACTCCTAGGAGGTTTTCGCATGACCCAACATTCCCGCATCGACAATGCCCGCGTCATCCGCGCCGCCACCGGCACCGAGCTCACCGCCAAGAGCTGGCTCACCGAAGCGCCGCTGCGCATGCTGATGAACAATCTCGACCCGATGGTCGCGGAAAAGCCGGGAGAGCTCGTCGTCTATGGCGGCATCGGCCGTGCTGCCCGCGACTGGGACAGCTACGACCGCATCGTTGCCGCCCTGCGCAAGCTCGAAGGCGACGAGACGCTGCTGATCCAGTCGGGCAAGCCGGTCGGCGTGTTCCGCACCCACAAGGATGCGCCGCGCGTGCTGCTCGCCAACTCCAACCTGGTGCCGCACTGGGCCAACTGGGACCACTTCAACGCCCTCGATAAGAAGGGCCTGATGATGTACGGCCAGATGACCGCCGGCTCGTGGATCTATATCGGCAGCCAGGGCATCGTGCAGGGCACCTACGAGACCTTCGTCGAGATGGGCCGCCAGCATTTCGGCGGCGACCTCGCCGGCCGCTGGATCCTGACCGCCGGTCTCGGCGGCATGGGCGGCGCCCAGCCGCTGGCCGCGACCATGGCCGGTGCTGCCTGCCTCGCCATCGAATGCCAGGCGAGCCGCATCGAGATGCGCCTCAAGACAGGGTATGTCGACGTCCAGGCCAAGGATCTCGACGATGCGCTCGCCATCATCGACAGGGCCTGCAAGGATAAGAAGGCGATTTCGGTCGCACTTCTCGGCAATGCCGCCGAAATCCTGCCCGAACTCGTCAAGCGCGGCGTCAAGCCGGATGCGGTGACCGACCAGACCTCGGCGCATGACCCCGTCAATGGCTACCTGCCGATCGGCTGGACCGTTGCCGAATGGGAAGAAAAGCGCGAGCGCGACCCCAAGGCGGTCGAAAAGGCGGCGCGTGCCTCGATGGCCGTGCACGTCAAGGCGATGCTCGACTTCCACAAGATGGGCATCCCGACCGTCGACTACGGCAACAACATCCGCCAGGTCGCCAAGGAAGAGGGTGTCGAGAACGCCTTCGACTTCCCCGGTTTCGTGCCGGCCTATATCCGCCCGCTGTTTTGCCGCGGCATCGGACCGTTCCGCTGGGCAGCCCTTTCGGGCGACCCCGAGGATATCTACAAGACCGACGCCAAGGTGAAGGAGCTCACCCCCGGCAACACCCACCTGCACAATTGGCTCGACATGGCGGCCAAGCGCATCCACTTCCAGGGCGTGCCGGCGCGCATCTGCTGGGTCGGCCTCGGCGATCGCCACCGCCTCGGTCTCGCCTTCAACGAAATGGTCGCCAAGGGCGAGCTCAAGGCACCCGTCGTCATCGGCCGCGATCATCTGGACTCCGGTTCGGTCGCTTCGCCGAACCGCGAGACCGAGGCGATGAAGGACGGCTCGGACGCCGTTTCCGACTGGCCGCTGCTGAACGCGCTGCTCAACACCGCCTCGGGCGCGACCTGGGTGTCGCTGCACCATGGCGGCGGCGTCGGCATGGGCTTCTCGCAGCATTCGGGCGTCGTCATCTGCGCCGATGGTACCGAGGATGCCGCGCGCCGTCTGGAGCGCGTGTTGTGGAACGACCCGGCGACGGGTGTCATGCGCCATGCCGATGCCGGCTACGACATCGCGCTCGACTGCGCCAGGGACAAGGGCCTCAACCTGCCCGGAATCCTGGGCTAAGGATGCCAGGTCGACCATGCGCATAATCCGTCACGCCGACTGCCGCCCCATGCCGTGGAAGAACGGAGGCGGCGTGACGACCGAAATTTTGGCCTGGCCGCCCGCGGCCGGGCTCGACGCCTTCGACTGGCGTATCTCGATGGCGCAGGTGGCCAGCGGCGGGCCGTTCTCGGTCTTTGCTGGCATCGACCGGACGCTGACCGTCCTGTCCGGCACAATGCGGCTAACAGCAGGCGATGCCGAGCCCGTCGCGCTTTCTCCGCAATCACAGCCTTACGCTTTCGCAGGTGATGTCGGCACCGAGGCAAAGCTCATCGACGGGCCGGTCCTCGACTTCAATGTCATGACGCGGCGCAGCCGTGTCAGCCATGTCGTCGAACGGTTGGCGTTTTCGGAGCCGACAGAAATTGTCCTGGGGGAGGGCATCAGCCTGGCCTTCGTCGCCTCCGGGGCGGCGCGCATGGGCAGCGAGCCGGTAGCGACATTCGACACGCTCTATCAGGACGACGGCACGGCCACGTTGAAGGTCGAGCCGACCGAGCCTCTGTCGCTGTTGCTGGTCTCCATTCGCCTGACTTAACAGGGCAATCTCCAAAATCGTCGTGACATCGGCGCTGAACTGGCAAACACTCCCCTTGGGGGACGGGTAGGTCAGGCCGGCGATCGATATCGCCAGGCGAAGTGGAGAATGTGCCATGGACACCTACAAGGTCGGCTATTTTGTCGGCAGCCTTGCCGCCGGTTCGATCAACCGCAAGCTCACCAAGGCGCTGGTCAGGCTCGCGCCCAAGCACCTCGAAATGGAAGAGATCCCATTTCGGGACCTGCCGCTCTACAGTTATGACTATGACGCCGACTTTCCGCCGCCGGCGCGTGCCTTCAAGAAGGCGCTGGCCAGCGTCGATGCCGTGCTGTTCGTGACGCCCGAATACAACCGCTCGATCCCCGGCGGCCTCAAGAACGCCATCGACTGGGCGAGCCGGCCCTATGGCACCAATTCCTTCACCCGCAAGCCTTCCGCCGTCATCGGTACGTCGCCCGGCGCGATCGGCACCGCTGTCGCCCAGCAAAGCCTGCGCAGCGTGTTGAGCTTCTGCAATTCGCCGCAGATGAACGCACCTGAAGCCTACATCCAGTTCAAGCCGGGGCTGATCACCGACGAGGGCGAGGTGACCAACGAGGGCACCGCCGAATTCCTCAAGAATTACATGGCCGAGTTCCATGCTTTCGTCGTCAGGGTCTACACCGTGTTGCCCCGGGGCGGCTGAGTGGCGCCGAGCGGTTCGACGCATGTTTGGGCGTCATGGGGAGCGAAATCAGGGAGAAGAAATGCCGGCATTGCGATGGTTGACGTGCACGGCCTGAAATATGGCAAAGATTCAACATGCGAACACGAAAAAGCCCCAATCCTTGCGTTCCGCTCGTCGCCCTGCACTGCTATGAGGCGCGGAGGGAGATTGGCGGCGCCGCCGCCACATTTTTACTCAATCGCGGTGCAAGAGCGCTCAATCGACCTGTTGGTTGCATGCAACCAATTCTTGTTTGAAACGGTTTATGTGGCAGGTCCGCGACGCCGGCAGGCGCTGCGGACTTTCTGTCAAACGGAAATGCTGTAGATGAATATTCAGACCGACCCGCGCCGGATCAAAGACGTAGTGCCGAGTTTTCCGGCCGTGGCCGAACAGCCCATCAGGGCGACGGTCCTGCATGAGGACCGGCTGCGCGCGACGGGCGAAAGCATGGCCCGCAAGGAGCTGCGCTCCTATTTCGGTCTCGAGGCCTTCGACTTCCACGCCCGCATCCGCGAGAGCGCCAAGAAGATTCTCCAGGTCTATCGCGACACCAACGCCGCACAGGGCAGGGGCGAGCCGATCACGCCGGCGGCACAATGGCTGCTCGACAACAATTATCTGGTCGAAGAGACCATTTATCAGGTTAAGCGCGACCTGCCGCGCCGCTTCTACCGCGAGCTGCCGACGATCGATCTGGGCAACGGCCAGTCGGTGCCGCGGGCGCTCGCCATCGCCTGGGTCTATGTCGCTCATTCCGACAGCACCGTTTCGGCGCATATGTTCAAGGCGATCGTCGAGGGCTACCAGTCCGTCGAGCCGCTGCATATCGGCGAGTTGTGGGCGCTGCCGTCCTTGCTGCGTTTCGTTCTGGTCGAGAATCTGCGCCGCATCGCCGTCCGGGTGAACCGCGCCCGCGAAATGCGGGCAATCGCCAACGACGTCGCCGACCGCCTGCAGAGCGTGCAGGAGCAGGACGACGGCCTGGCCCTGCTCAGGGCCTACGCCGCCCATGCCCGCGACACGACCTTTGCGACGCAGCTGCTCTATCGCTTGCGCGACGGTTCGCAGAACGCCGGCAAGGCATTGATCTGGCTCGAGAACGAGCTCGAGAAGTCGGGCAGCGACGCCGAAGAGATCATCATCGGCGAGCACCACACGCTGTCTTCCGGCAACGTCACGACCGGCAACATCATTCGTGGCCTGCGCCTGATCAACGACCAGGACTGGACGGTCTGGTTCGAAGACGTCAGCCGCGTCGACACGCTGTTGCGCGAGCGCACCAATTTTGCCGAACTCGACTTCGCCTCGCGCGACCAGTATCGCACCGCGATCGAGGAACTGGCGCGTCACTCCAAGCTGTCGGAATTCCAGGTCGCCGAACAGGCGACCGACTTCGCGCTCAAGGAAGCGCCCGCTTCATCAGAGGATCCTTCTGGTCTGCAGAAGGAACGCTCGGACGTCGGTTTCTTCCTCGTCGGTCCGCGCCGTCAGGAGCTGGAACAGTCGATCGGCTATCGTCCGACCATCGGGCGCATCGCCAACCGCGCCTTCCGCAAGACCAACTGGATCGGCATCGCCCTTCCGGTCTTTGCGTTGACCGTGCTGCTGCTGTTCCTTGCCGGCAACGCCTTGGCGGCACTTGGCCTGCCGACGGCGGCGGTCGTTGTCATGCTGGTGCTGTTTTCGGTTCCGGCCAGCGAAGGCGCGCTCGCCTTCTTCAACACCATCGTGCTGAAGTTCCTCGAGCCGACGCGCCTCATCGGCTACGAATTCAAGGACGGCGTTCCGGCGGAAGCCAGGACGCTGGTCGTGGTGCCGTCGCTGATTGGCTCGCGCGACGATGTCGAGGAGAACATCCGCAACATCGAGATCCATCACCTCGCCAACATGTCCGGCGAAATCCATTTCGCCGTGCTCTCTGATTGGCCCGACAGCCAGTCCGAGATTTCAGTCGGCGACCGCGAGATCTATGATTACGCCCGTCGCGAAATCGCCAGGCTCAACCAGCGTTATCCCAGCGAAGGTGCTGCGCGTTTCTACCTGCTTCACCGCCGCCGGCTGTTCAACCCGTCGCAGGGCTGCTGGATGGGCTGGGAGCGCAAGCGTGGCAAGCTGCACGAGCTGAACCTTTTGCTGCGCGGCGACGGCGACACCACCTTCCTGCCGACCGACACGGCGCTGCCGGACAACATCGTCCACGTCATGACGCTCGACGCCGACACGCGCATGACGCGCGGCGTGGTCACCAAGCTGGTCGGCAAGATGTGCCACCCGCTCAACCGGCCGGAGTTCGACGCAGAGAAACGCCTGGTGACGTCAGGCTACGCCATCCTGCAGCCGCGCGTGACGCCATCGCTGACGACGGGCGACGAAGCCTCGTTCTTCCAGCGCGTGTTTTCGGCCCATCGCGGCCTCGACCCTTACGTCTTTGCCGTGTCCGATCTCTATCAGGACGTCTTCGGCGAAGGCACCTTCACCGGCAAGGGCCTCTACCATGTCGACGCGATGGAAGCCGCGCTTAAGGGGCGCATCGCCGAGAACACCATCCTTTCCCACGACCTGCTCGAAGGCGCGCTGGCCCGCTCAGCGCTGGTTACCGACGTCGAGGTGGTCGAGGACTATCCGACCCGCTACTCGGTCGACGCCTCGCGCCAGCATCGCTGGGCGCGCGGCGACTGGCAGCTGCTCGGCTACATCTTCGACCCGAAGTCGGGCGTACCGGCGCTTTCGCGCTGGAAGATGGTCGACAACCTGCGCCGTTCGCTGACGCCGATCTTCTGGGTCATGGCGGCGATTGCCGGCTGGACGCTGCTGCCGTTCACCCAGGCCGCGCAATGGCAGGCGCTGCTGATCCTCAGCCTGTTCATGGCGCCGACATTCGACATCATCGACGCCATACTGCCCAAGAACCGCGAAGCGACCCCGCGCGGCCATTTCAGCGCGCTCGGCCGCGACCTTGCCTTCGGCACCGCGATGGTGGCGCTCAAGGTCGTCTTGATGGCGCATCTGGCCTGGATGATGGGCGATGCGATCATCCGCACGCTCTATCGCCTGTTCGTCAGCCGCGAGAACCTTTTGGAATGGCGCACCGCTTCACAGGCGCACAAGTCCGGCGGCAACGACCTCGCTGCCTATTACCGCATGATGTATGGCGCGGTGATCATCGCCGCTGTCGGCCTGGTCCTGCCCGTGATGACGGATTCGACCGGCGCCTTCGTTGCCTTCGCCTTCGCCATCTTCTGGGCCGGTTCGCCGGCTTTTGCCTGGCTGATCAGCCGCTCGGCCGAAACGGAAGACCGCCTGCATGTCGCGTCCTGGGACGTCCACACCCTACGCACGGTGGCACGCCGCACCTGGCACTATTTCGAGACCTTCGTCACGCCGGAGCAGAACTTCCTGCCGCCTGACAATTTCCAGGAAAACCCGACCGGCGTGATCGCCACGCGCACCTCGCCGACCAATATCGGCGTGTACCTGCTGTCGGTCGTCTCGGCTCGCGACTTCGGCTGGATCAGCCTTGCCGATGCGGTGTCGCGCATCGACGCCACCGTCTCGACCATCGAAAAGATGGAGCGCTACCGGGGCCATCTCTACAACTGGTACGACACCACGAACCTCAGGCCGCTCTATCCGCTCTATGTCTCGAGCGTCGACAGCGGCAATCTTGCCGGCCATCTCGTGGCGGTTGCCGCCGCCTGTTCCGAATGGGCGGAAGCCCCCTCGGTGCATCTCCAGGGCGACTTCGAGGGCATTCTCGACATCGTTTCGATCATCGAGGAGAGCGTCGCCGACCTGCCTGACGATCGCCGACAGCTGAGGCCGCTGCGCCAGCGTCTCATCGACCGCATCGACGGCATGCGCCGGGCCGTGGAAACCATCAAGTCGCAACCGGAAATGGCCTCGATCCGCACCATCAACCTTGCCGTTTTGTCGGGCGAAATCCGCAAGCTGGCCGGCGCGATCCACACCGAGGCGGCATCGACCAAGAGCGACGTCCTTGCCGACTGGGCGAGGACACTCGAAATCACCTGCGAGGCGCATGTGCATGACGCACACAGCGACGACCAGGCGGTCGCGGCCCTGCGCAGCAAGCTGATGGAACTGCGCGAACGCACCCGCAAATTCGCCTTCGAGATGAACTTCTCGTTCCTGATGCGCAACGAGCGCAAGCTGTTGTCCATCGGCTACCGCGTCGAAGAGCATCAGCTCGACGAAAGCTGCTACGACCTGCTGGCCTCCGAGGCGCGGCTGACCAGCCTGTTCGGCATCGCCAAGGGCGACATCTCGACCGAGCATTGGTTCCGCCTCGGCCGTCCGATCGTCGAGATAGGCTTCCAGGGTGCGCTGATGTCGTGGTCGGGCTCGATGTTCGAGTACCTGATGCCGCCGCTGGTCATGAAGGAGCCGCAGGGCGGCATCCTCAACCAGACCAACAAGCTGATCGTCCACCGGCAGATCCAGTACGGCCGGTCGAAAGGTATTCCGTGGGGCATTTCGGAAGCCGCCTATAACGGCCGCGACCGCGAACTGACTTACCAGTACACCAACTTCGGCGTGCCCGGGCTTGGCCTCAAGCGCGGTCTTGGCCAGAACACCGTCATTGCACCTTATGCGACGGTGCTGGCGGCACAGTTCCTGCCAAGCGAAGCGACGGCCAACCTCCGGCGTTTGCGCAAGCTCGGCGCCCTTGGCCGCTACGGCTATTACGACGCCGTCGACTACACACCGCAGCGCGTGCCCGAAGGCACCGACCACGCCGTCGTCTACAACTACATGGCCCATCACCAGGGTATGTCGATCGTGGCGATTGCCAATGCGATCTTTGAAGGCCGCATGCGCGACCGCTTCCACAGCGATCCGGTGATCGAGGCGGCGGAGCTGCTGCTGCAGGAAAAGGCACCGCGCGACATTCCCGTCGCCACCGTCCGCACCGAGGTGGCCGAACACACCAAGGACGAGACCGCCGACCACAGCGCCGATACGCGCCTCGTGCTCAATCCGATGCGCGCTTTGCGTTCGACCAACCTGATGTCAAATGGCCGCTACTCGGTCATGGTCACGGCAACCGGCTCGGGCTACAGCCGCTGGAACGACATGGCGATCACGCGCTGGCAGCCGGATCCGACCGAAGATCGGCTTGGCACCTATCTGTTCCTGCGCGACACCGAAACAGGCGACTGGTGGTCGGCGACATCGGAGCCGAAGCGCGCTACCGGCGAGCAGACCCAGACCCTGTTCTGCGACGACAAGGCGAGCTTCATCAAGACTGTCGGCACGCTGCGCAGCGAGGTCGAATGCATCGTCGTCTCCGAAGGCAATGGCGAGGCCCGCAAGGTCACCATCTGGAACGACGCGGCCGTCGACCGCCACATCGAGGTGACGTCGTTCGCCGAGCTGGTGCTTGCGCCGGAGGCCAATGACAACGCCCATCCGGCGTTCTCCAAGATGTTCGTCGAGACCGAGATCACCCACAATGGCAGCGCCATCCTGGCGACGCGGCGCACCCGTGCCGCCAACGAGCCGTCGGTCGTTGCGGCGCATTTCGTCACCGACCAGTCGGGCTTCGTGCGCGACACCGAGGCCGAGACCGACCGCCGCGCCTTCATCGGCCGCGGCCGCACCATCGCCGATCCGGCGGCGTTCGATCCGGGCGCAAAGCTTTCGGGCAGCGCCGGCTTCACCCTCGATCCTGTCGCGGCGCTGCGTCGCCGCGTCCGCGTGCCGGCCAACAAGAAGGTCACGCTGACCTATTGGACGATCGTCGGATCGACGCGCGAAGAGGTCGAGGAAACGGTCGCCAAGCTCGACCACCCCGAAGGCTTCCAGCGCCAGGCCATGCTGTCCTGGACCCGTTCGCAGGTGCAGACGCGCCATCTCGGCCTCAACCTGGCCGATGCGGCAAACGTCCAGAAACTGGCGCGCTTCCTGATCTATCCCGATCCGTTCCTGCGCCTGTCGGCAGATGCCATCGCCTCTGGCCTCGGCCGGCAGTCGGCGCTGTGGCCGATGGCGATCTCGGGCGATTTCCCGATCCTGGCGATCAGGATCGGCGATGTCGCCGACATCGAGATCGTCGCCCAGGCGCTCAGGTTCCAGGAATACATGCGCGCGCGCGGCCTCGTCGCCGATCTCGTCATCGTCAACGAGCAGGCCTCGTCCTATGTCCAGGACCTGCAGCAGGCGATCGAGCATCTGTGCGAGAACAGCCGCCTGCGCGGCAAGGAACTCGGACCGCGCCAGCATATCTTCGCTGTCCGCCGCGACCTGATGGACGAAGCGTCCTATCGCACGCTTCTGGCCGTCGCGCGTGTCTGCCTGCACACCCGCAACGGCACGATCTTCGACCAGATCGAACGTGCCGAGACGGCGGCGCTTGCCGCCCGCGATGCCCTTGCAGCGGCGCAGGCGACCGATCGGCCGGAAACCTCTGCACTGCAGACGTCGCCTTCGCGCAGCGCCCGCAAGAGCGGCGGCGACGGCCTGTCCTACTGGAACGGTTTCGGCGGTTTCGACGCCAACGGCCGCGACTATGTGGTGCGCCTCAATGGCGCACGTTCGACGCCGCAGCCCTGGATCAACGTCATCGCCAATGCCGGTTTCGGCTTCCACGCTTCGGCTGAAGGCGCTGCCTTCACCTGGAGCCGCAACAGCCGCGACTACCAGCTGACGCCATGGTCGAACGATCCCGTCACCAACCGTCCGGGCGAGGCGATATACATCTTCGACCGCGCCAGCGGCAGGACCTATTCGCCGATCGCAGCTGTCGCGCGTGAAGCGGGCGCAAGCTACGAAGCCCGCCACGGTCAGGGTTTCTCGACCCTCCGCTCGAAGCGCGGCACGCTGGCCACCGAACTGACGCATCTCGTCGATCCGAACGATCCGGTTCGCATTTCGCGGCTGAAGATCGAAAATTCGGGCGCAGTGCCGGCCAAGCTCAAGGTCTACAGCTACGCCGAGTGGGTGCTGGGCAACAGCCGGGCCCGGACGGCCCCCAACATCGTGCCTTCCCTTGACGAGGCGACAGGCGCGCTTTTTGCCCGCAATACCTACGGTCTCGACTTCGGCGAGCGCGTCGCCTTCATGGCGATGGACGGCAAGGCCAATTCGGTCACCTCGGACCGTCACGAGTTCATCGGCATGGGTGGCACCGTCGAGGCGCCGCGCGCCGTGACCATCGGAGCCGAACTGACCGGACGCGTCGAGGCGGGTGTCGATCCTTGCGCGGCGATATCGAGGGATGTCGAGGTGCCCGCAGGCGGCTCGATTTCCCTGCTCTGGCTGCTCGGCGATGCCGGCTCGGATGAGGAAGCGAGTGCGCTGGTGACCCGTCATCTCAAGGTCGATTTCGACCAGAGGCTGGCGGAAAACGAGCGCAACTGGCGTTCGTTCCTCGGCACCATCGAGGTCGAGACGCCCGACAAGGCGCTCGACGCCATGGTCAACAACTGGCTGCCTTACCAGAGCCTGGCCTGCCGCATTCGTGCGCGCTCGGCCTTCTACCAGGCAAGCGGCGCCTTCGGCTTCCGCGACCAGCTGCAGGACACGCTGGCGCTGTTGATGCACGACGCCAGCCTTGCCCGTGCCCAGATCCTGAACGCCGCCGGCCGGCAGTTTGCCGAAGGCGACGTGCAGCATTGGTGGTTGCCGCGCACCGGCGCCGGCGTGCGCACCATGATCTCCGACGACGTCGTCTGGCTGGCGAGTGCCACCGCGCGCTACGTCACGGTGACCGGCGACGCGGCGATCCTCAATGAGCAACTGCCCTTCATCGAAGGCCAGCAGCTCAACCCAGGCGAACACGACGCGTTCTTCACGCCGGAGCAGTCCAAGAAGAAGGCTTCGCTCTACGAGCACTGCGCGCGTGCGCTCGACCTCGCCATCAAGCGGACCGCCAAGAACGGCCTGCCGCTGATCCTCGGCGGCGACTGGAACGACGGCATGAACCGCGTCGGTGAGGAGGGCAAGGGCGACAGCGTCTGGCTCGGCTGGTTCCTGCTGCGGACGCTGGGCGAGTTTGCGCCGCTGGCCAAGGCCGAAGGTGATTCAAAACGCGCCAACGCCTGGGACAAGCATGCCACGGCATTGAAGCGGGCCCTGGAGAATGCGGCCTGGGATGGCGAATGGTACCGCCGTGGCAGCTTCGACGACGGCACGCCGCTCGGCTCGCGCAACTCCGACGAATGCAAGATCGACTCGATCGCGCAGTCGTGGAGCGTCATTTCGGGCGAGGGCGATCCGGCACGTTCGCGCACTGCCATGGCGCAGGCGACCAAAATGCTGGTCGACGACGAGCTGAAGCTGATCAAGCTGTTCACCCCGCCATTCTCCGAAACCGATAAGGAGCCGGGCTACATCAAGTCCTATCCGCCTGGAGTGCGCGAAAATGGCGGCCAGTACACCCATGCCGCGACGTGGTTTGTCATTGCCTTGGCGGAAATGGGGCAGGTCGACGAGGCCTATCGCTGCTTCTCGATGCTCAACCCGGTCAACCATGCGCTCGACGAGGCGGCGGCAGAGACCTACAGGGTCGAACCCTATGTGGTTGCAGCCGACGTCTATGCCGACGCGTCCAAAGCAGGGCGCGGCGGTTGGACCTGGTACACCGGTTCGGCAGGCTGGCTCTATCGCGCGGCGGTCGAGAGCATCCTCGGCATCAGCCAGCGCGGCAACAAGCTGGTCGTCGCACCAGCCATTCCCAAGCACTGGGAAGGTTATTCGGCAACGCTCCGTTTGGGCGGTGCCGTCTACAGGTTGCGTGTGGTGAGGGACAAAGCCGCTAAAGCTGCGAAAGCAGAGGTCGATGGCGTGAAGGGCAAGGACGCATCCTTTGCCATGCGCGACAGCGGCGAAGTCGACGTTGTGATCCGCATCCCGGCCTAGCCGGGATGCCCCTGCGTCAACTTGGCTGCCTGCTTTGTCATCATTTTGCCGCAACGATGCCTTTTTTCGTTAAATCTCAATTCCTTATCGGATCACAGCAGATTACCGGTCGTAGCCATGTGTTGTTCGATTTTTTTGAACGGAGCGGCTATCTGCGCATTGTCTTGCGGACCCATGACCGCTATTTGTCGGCTATGGTGCAGTGCACAATAAAGGGACGAACGGGACTCAAGGGGTACCAAAGTGTCGTTGCTTGAAGTTTATTGGAGAGCCCTCCGCTATCTTGCCGCCGACGGCAAGAAGGTCGGGCTGATTTGCGCAGCCAACATCGTGTTGGCAATCGTGACAATTGCAGAACCGATCCTGTTCGGGCGTATCATCGATGCAATCGCCGGAAAGACGGAAGTCGTTCCGACAATGGCGCTGTGGGCCGGCCTTGGCGCGTTCAACATCGTGGCCTTCGTTCTGGTCGCCCGCGGTGCCGACCGCCTGGCGCATGCGCGTCGCGGCGAGGTGCTGTGCCAGTCGTTCGAGCGTGTCATCACCATGCCGCTGTCGTGGCACCAGCAGCGTGGCACGTCGCACTCGCTGCACACCTTGCTGCGCGCGGTCGAAGCGCTGTTCAGCCTGTGGCTCGAATTCATGCGCACCCACCTGTCGACAGCGGTGGCGCTGGCGCTGCTGATCCCGACGGCATTTTCGCTCGACGTCCGCATGTCGCTGGTGCTGATCGTGCTCGGCGGCCTTTATCTCGCCATCGGTCGGCTGGTCATGCGCAAGACCAAGGAAGGCCAGGCCTCCGTCGAGCGCCACTATCACAAGGTTTTCTCCCACGTCTCGGATTCGGTCAGCAACGTTGCCGTGCTGCAGAGCTACAACCGCGTCGGCCAGGAGACGGAATCGCTTCGTGCCTATGTGAAGGCACTGATCACCACGCAGAACCCGGTCCTCGACTGGTGGGCGCTGGCATCCGCCATGCACCGGCTGGCCTCGACGATCTCGATGATGGTCGTGCTGCTCATCGGCGCCTATCTGGTCAGCCAGGGCCAGCTGCGCATCGGCGACATCGTTGCCTTCACCGGCTTCGCTGCGCTCTTGATCAGCCGCCTCGACCAGGTTTCGAATTTCGCCAACCAGATCTTCGACGCCCGTGCGAAGCTGGAGGAGTTCTATCGCCTCGAGGACGCCGCCGGCGAGAACCGCGAGCCGGAAGGCCTGCGCGAGCTTGACAACGTCACCGGCCATGTCCGTTTCGAGAACGTCAGCTTCGAGTTCCCGAACTCGGGACAGGGCGTTACCGACGTCTCCTTTGAGGTGAGTGCCGGCCAGACGATTGCCATCGTCGGCCCGACCGGTGCCGGCAAGACGACGCTGATCAACCTGCTGCAGCGTGTTCACACGCCGCAGAATGGCCGCATCCTCATCGACGGGATCGACACCCGCACTGTCACCAAGAAGTCGCTGCGCCATTCGATCGCCACCGTCTTCCAGGACGCGGGCCTGCTCAACCGCTCGATCGAGGACAACATCCGCGTCGGCCGCGCCAGCGCGAGCTATGAGGAAGTGCATGCTGCCGCGACCGCGGCTGCGGCGCAGGACTTCATCCTGTCCAAGAGCGAAGGCTACGACACCAATGTCGGCGAGCGTGGCGGCCAGCTGTCCGGTGGCGAGCGCCAGCGCATCGCAATTGCCCGCGCTATCCTCAAGAGCGCGCCGATCCTGGTGCTCGACGAGGCGACAAGCGCGCTCGACGTCGAGACCGAGAACCGGGTCAAGGACGCTATCGACATGCTGCGCGACGGTCGCACGACCTTCATCATCGCGCACCGGCTGAGCACGGTTCGCGACGCCGACCTGGTGGTGTTCATGGATCACGGCCATGTCGTCGAGATGGGCGGCTTCAACGAGCTGTCGACCCGCAACGGCCGCTTTGCTTCGCTGCTGCGCGCCGGCGGCCTGCTCAATGATGAGGAAGTGCGCCGCGTCACCCATGTCGAGGCTGCGGCCTGACACTTCACCTCAATTCGCATATGAACGGGGCGCCTTGGCGCCCCGTTTGCGTTTGACCGCGACGCTAGAACTGATTGCGAAGACGAGCGCCCAAGGCTATTTAGCGTCCATGACACAGACGACCTCGCAGGCTTGGCGTTTCAGCGACCTGGCCAATCCAACGCGCTTCATCTCGCTGGTGGACAAGATCGTGCCCTGGCTTGGCGGCGCTTCGGCATTGGTATTGGCGATCGGACTCTATCTGGCCTTTGCCGCACCGGCGGATTTCCAGCAGGGCATCACCGTCCGCATCATGTACATCCACGTGCCTTTCGCCTGGCTCGCCATGATGTGCTACTCGGTCATGGCCGTCTCGGCGCTGGGGACGCTGGTCTGGCGTCATCCGCTCGCTGACGTCGCCCTGAAGTCGGCAGCACCGGTCGGTGCCGTGTTCACGGCACTTGCGCTGCTTACCGGCTCGATCTGGGGCAAGCCGATGTGGGGCACCTGGTGGGTGTGGGATGCCCGGCTGACTTCGGTATTCGTGCTGTTCCTGATGTATCTCGGCATCATCGCGCTCACCCGCGCGCTTGACGATCCCGCGCGTTCGGCGCGCGCCGCCGCCGTCATCACGCTGGTCGGCTTCATCAACATCCCGATCATCAAGTTCTCGGTCGAATGGTGGAACACGCTGCACCAGCCGGCCTCGGTGTTCCGTATGGACGGCCCTACCATCGATCCGAGCATGCTCTGGCCCCTCATGACCATGGCGCTTGGCTTTACCCTTCTGTTCTTCACTCTGCATCTAATGGCGATGCGCACCGAGATCTGGCGTCGCCGCGTCGTCGCCATGCGTCAGATTGCTGCCCGGAGGGCCGAGCGCCAGCAGGCCTGACGGCCCTTGAAGAAAGGAAGACATGATGTGGCCCGATCGTCGAATTCTTGATCTCCTGGGCCTTGAGCTTCCGATCTTCCAGGCGCCGATGGCCGGGCCCGTCGATTCCGAAATGGTGATCGCGGTCTCGGAGGCTGGTGGCCTCGGCGGCCTGCCTTGTGCGCTGATGACGCCTGACAAGGCGCGGACGGAACTCGGCATCATCAGGCAGCGCACCTCCAAGCCGATCAACGTCAATTTCTTCTGCCACAAGCCGCCGCAAGAGGACCCTGCGCGCGAGGCCGCGTGGAAACAGCGGCTCGAGCCCTATTACATCGAGCTCGGCCTCGACCCCAAGGCGCCGGCGCCGCGCTCAGGGCGCGCACCCTTCGATGACGAGTTCTGCGCCATCGTCGAGGAGTTCCGGCCGGAGGTGGTGAGTTTTCATTTTGGCCTGCCGGATGCGGTCCTGCTCGATCGCGTCAAGGCGACGGGCGCCAAGGTGCTGTCGTCGGCGACGACGGCCGACGAGGCGGTGTGGCTCGAGGCGAGGGGTTGCGATGCGATCATCGCGCAAGGTGCCGAGGCCGGCGGCCATCGCGGCATCTTCCTGACCGAAGACGTCGCCAACCAGCCCGGCACCTTCGCCCTGGTGCCGCAGGTGGCCGACGCGGTCAAAGTACCTGTCATTGCCGCAGGCGGCATTGCCGATGCACGCGGCATCGTTGCTGCCTTTGCGCTTGGCGCTTCGGCGGTGCAGGTCGGCACGGCATATCTGTTCTGCCCCGAGGCCAAGGTGGCGGCGCCGCACAAGGCGGCGCTGCGCTCGGCCAAGGACGACCATACCGCGCTGACCAATCTGTTCACCGGCCGGCCGGCGCGCGGCATCGTCAACCGCATCATGCGCGAGGTTGGCCCGCTGTCTGAGGACGCGCCGGCATTCCCGCTGGCAGGCGGGGCCTTGGCGCCGCTGCGTGCGGCGTCGGAACCGAAAGGATCGGGTGACTTCATGTCCTTGTGGTCGGGGCAGGCGGCGCGGCTTGGCCGCGACATGCCGGCGGCCGACCTGACGCGCGCCCTTGCCGCGGAAACACAAGCTCTGCTTTCGCGCTTCGGCCGTTAGGCTATGGCATGATCCCTGGAGGTGGCGACCCGCTTTCGCAAAAGATCATGCGAGAACAAGAAGATAGAGCCCGTTTCCGATTCATCGCAATAGAATAGGCTCTGGTCGAGGGAAGCCGCCTATTTCGGTGTCAGCGTTCGGCGCACGGCGTCGTGCCAGCCTTTCAGCTTGGCGTTGCGCAAGGCCGGTTCCATCGCCGGCTTGAACTGGCGGTCGAGCGCCCAGGCCTTGGAAAACGCCTTGGCCTTCGGCCAGACGCCGGCACGCGAGCCGGCGAGCCAGGCAGCGCCAAGCGCCGTGGTTTCGAGCACTGTCGGCCTGTCGACCGGGGCGTCGAGGATGTCAGCCAGGCGCTGCATGGTCCAATCGGAGGCAACCATGCCGCCGTCGACGCGCAGTACGGTTTTGCCGTTGCCGGTCTTCCAGTCCTTCTTCATCGCGTCGAGCAGGTCGCGGGTCTGATAGGCGACGGATTCGAGCGCTGCGCGGGCAAATTCCGCCGGCCCGGTGTTGCGGGTGAGGCCGTAGATGGCGCCGCGCGCCTCGGCATCCCAATGCGGCGCGCCGAGCCCGACAAAGGCCGGCACGAGATAGACGTCTTGGGTGTCGTCGGCGTCAGCCGCCAGCTTGCCGCTTTGCTCGGCCTTGCCGATCACCTTGATGCCGTCGCGCAGCCACTGCACGGCAGCACCGGCAACGAAGATCGAGCCTTCCAGCGCATAGGTGGTCTTGCCCTCGAGGCGGTAGGCGATTGTCGTCAAAAGCCGGTTCTTCGAACGCACCATGTCGCTGCCGGTGTTGAGGATGGCAAAGCAGCCGGTGCCATAGGTCGATTTCATCATGCCGGGCTCGAAGCAGGCCTGGCCGATGGTGGCCGCTTGCTGGTCGCCGGCAACGCCGAGGATCGGGATTGCGGCACCGAACAGCGATTTCTCGGTCATGCCGAAATCGGCTGCGCAATCCTTCACTTCGGGAAGCATGACGGCAGGGATTTTCAGGATGTCGAGCAACTCGGCATCCCAGCTGTTCTTCTCGATGTTGTAGACCAGCGTGCGCGAGGCGTTGGTGGCGTCGGTCGCATGCACCTTGCCGCCGGTCAGGCGCCAGATCAGGAAACTGTCGATGGTGCCGGCAAGCAGCTCGCCGCGTTCGGCCCGCTTGCGCGCGCCCTTTACCTTGTCGAGCAGCCAGGCGATCTTGGTGCCGGAGAAATAGGGGTCGAGCAAAAGCCCGGTCTTGCGGGTGAATTTCGGCTCCAGCCCTTGCTTCTTCAGCCTGGCACAGAGGGGGGCGGTACGCCGGTCCTGCCAGACGATGGCGTTGTGGATCGGCTTGCCGGTGGTCTTGTCCCAGATGACGACGGTTTCACGCTGGTTGGTGATACCGATCGCCGAAATGTCGGCGGCGTCCCGGCCCGCCTTCTTCAACGCTGTCTTGCAGGTCGAAACCACGCTGTCCCAGATTTCTTCCGGATCGTGCTCGACCCAGCCGGAAGCTGGAAAATGCTGGGTGAATTCCTTCTGGCCGACGCCGGCGACCTTCATCGCCGCGTCGAAGACGATGGCACGGCTGGATGTCGTGCCTTGATCGATCGCCAGAATGAAGCCGCTCATCTTGCCCTCCGCAGTCACTTGCATGAATAGGGGAGACGGCGCTGCGCCGTCTCCCCAGCTATTTGGCCAGGCGGAAGCTCCGCCTGAACGCCTACTTGCTCCAGCTCTTCACCAGCTCATCGTAGTTGATGGTGACAGGCTTTTCCTTCTCGTTTTCGATCTTCAGCTGCGGCGCGAGATTGCCTGCCTTGACCGCTTCGGCATTCCAGTAGGCGAGATCGTGCTCTTCCGCCATCTTCGGGCCGATGTCACCCTGGATGCCGGCGCGTTCGAGGCGTTCAAGCACCTTTTCCTGCTCGGCGCACAGCGAGTCCATGGCTTCCTGGGCCGTCTTGGCGCCCGAGGAAGCATCACCGATCGCCTGCCACCACAGCTGAGCCAGCTTCGGATAGTCAGGCACGTTGGTGCCCGTCGGCGACCACTGAACGCGGGCCGGCGAACGGTAGAACTCGATCAGGCCACCGAGCTGCGGGGCACGGTCGGTGAAGCTCTTGTGGTCGAGCGTCGACTGGCGGATGAAGGTCAAGCCGACATGGCTCTTCTTCACGTCGACCGTCTTCGAGGTCACGAACTGCGCATAAAGCCATGCGGCCTTGGCGCGGTCGTCAGGCGTCGACTTCAGGATCGTCCACGAACCGACGTCCTGATAGCCGAGCTTCATGCCGTCCTTCCAGTAGACGCCGTGCGGCGAGGGCGCCATGCGCCACTTCGGCGTGCCGTCCTCGTTCATCACTGGCAGGCCGGGCTTGACCATGTCGGCGGTGAACGCGGTGTACCAGAAGATCTGCTGGGCAATCGCACCCTGGGCCGGCACCGGGCCGGATTCGGAGAAGGTCATGCCCTGGGCTTCCGGCGGCGCGTAGGCCTTCAGCCAGTCGAGATACTTGACGATCGAGTAGACCGAAGCCGGTCCGTTGGTGTCGCCGCCTCGTGCGACGCAGGAGCCGACGGGCTGCGACTTTTCGTTGACCTTGATACCCCATTCATCAACCGGCAGACCGTTGGGCAGGCCCTTGTCGCCGTTGCCGGCCATCGACAGCCAGGCGTCGGTGAAGCGCCAGCCGAGCGAGGGGTCCTTCTTGCCGTAGTCCATGTGGCCATAGACCTTCTGGCCGTTGACGTCGCGGCCGGTGAAGAACTCGGCAATGTCCTCATAGGCCGACCAGTTGACCGGAACGCCGAGGTCGTAGCCGTACTTCGCCTTGAAGTCGGCCTTGTTCTTCTCGTCGTTGAACCAGTCGTAGCGGAACCAGTAGAGGTTGGCGAACTGCTGGTCGGGAAGCTGGTAGAGCTTGCCATCCGGCGCTGTCGTGAACTTGGTGCCGATGAAGTCGGCGATGTCGAGGTTGGGGTTGGTGACGTCCTTGCCCTCATTGGCCATCCAGTCGGTCAGGCTGCGGGCCTGCAGATAGCGCCAGTGGGTGCCGATCAGGTCGGAATCGTTGACATAGGCGTCATAGATGTTTTCGCCGGACTGCATCTGCGTCTGCAGCTTTTCGATGACGTCGCCTTCACCGATCAGGTCGTGCGTGATCTTGATGCCGGTGATGTCAGTGAACGCCTTGGCAAGCGTCTTCGATTCATATTCGTGCGTGGTAATGGTTTCCGAAACGACCTTGATCTCCATGCCGGCGAAAGGCTTCGCGGCATCGACGAACCATTGCATTTCTGCTTCCTGGCCGGCGCGGTCGAGCGCCGACTGATCCTTGATCTCGGTATCGAGGAAGGCTTTCGCCTCGTCCATGCCGGCAAAGGCACTGCTTGATCCCAAGAGCAGGGCGATCACGCTTGTTGATGCTAGAATATGGCGTCGCATTAATTTCCTCCCAAACAAGGTTGCATTGCCATTTGGCTCCGCCGCGGGCTTGCGGCGGCCCAACATTTCCCCCTCTAGACAAAGCGGAATACGCCGATCGCGTAGACCACTGCGAGAGCGAGAGCCCACCACAGGTTGGGACCGATCAGGCCCAGCCATGCGAGATGAATGAAGGCGCTGCCGAGCAGCGAAACGAAAAGCCTGTCGCCCCGGGTCGTTTCGAAGCGGAGGATGCCGACGCGTGGATTGCCGCCCGGCGAGAAGTACTCCCACACGCCCATGCCTACGAGCATCAGGAAGATGGTGATGAAGAACGCCGCCGTCGGCAGCGTCCAGGCCATCCATGAAAGGTCCATCACAAACGCTCCCTCAGACGCGGCCCAGGGCAAAGCCCTTGGCGATGTAGTTGCGGACGAACCAGATGACGAGCGCACCCGGGATGATGGTCAGCACGCCGGCTGCGGCGAGCACGCCCCAGTCCATGCCCGAGGCCGAGACGGTGCGCGTCATGATGGCGGCGATCGGCTTGGCGTCGGTGGTGGTCAGCGTGCGGGCGATCAGCAGTTCGACCCACGAGAACATGAAACAGAAGAAGGCTGCGACCCCGATGCCACTGGCGATCAGCGGAACGAAGATCTTCACGAAAAAGCGCGGGAACGAGTAGCCGTCGATATAGGCGGTCTCGTCGATCTCTTTCGGCACGCCCGACATGAAGCCTTCGAGGATCCATACTGCCAGCGGCACGTTGAACAGGCAGTGCGCGAGCGCAACCGCGATATGCGTGTCGATCAGGCCGAAGGCCGAGTAGAGCTGGAAGAACGGCAAGGCAAACACCGCCGGTGGCGCCATGCGGTTGGTGAGCAGCCAGAAAAACAGATGCTTGTCGCCCAGGAAGCGGTAGCGCGAAAAGGCGTAAGCCGCGGGCAGGGCTACGGCGATCGAAATCACCGTGTTCATCACCACGTAGATGATCGAGTTGATGTAGCCCTTGTACCAGGACGGGTCAGTGAAGATCACACCATAGTTGCGCAGCGTCGGGTTTTGCGGCCAGAGCGAAAAGGTGCCCAGGATTTCCTGGTTCGACTTGAAGCTCATATTGATGAGCCAGTAGATCGGCAGCATCAGGAAGATGATGTAGACCGTCGGCACCACCCACCAGAAGCGCGATTCCTCGCCGCGCCGCCGCATCCTGCGCGCCAGAGCCTCGTCTGGAGCACCGCCATGGACAACGCCCGTCGTGGTCGCGGCATTGCGCATCATCTTGTCCTTGTCGGCGTCCGCGACTGCTTCCCGTGTCCCCGCCATCTCACTTCTCCACGTCGTAATTTGTCATGACGGTGTAGAAGACCCATGACAGCAGCAGCACGATCAGGAAGTAGATGATCGACATCGCCGCCGCCGGGCCGAGGTCGAACTGGCCGACAGCCATCTTGACGAGGTCGATCGACAGGAAGGTCGTCGAATTGCCTGGGCCGCCGCCGGTGACGACGAAGGGCTCGGTGTAGATCATGAAACTGTCCATGAAGCGCAGCAGCACGGCGATCAGCAGCACGCGCTGCATCTTCGGCAGCTGGATGTAGCGGAAGACTGCCCAGCGCGAGGCGCCGTCGATCTTGGCCGCCTGGTAGAATGCGTCGGGGATCGACACCAGACCGGCATAGCAGAGCAGCACGACGAGGCTGGTCCAGTGCCAGACGTCCATGATGATGACCGTCACCCAGGCGTCGAACGGGTCGTTGACGTAGTTGTAGTCGAAGCCGAGCGCGTGCAGCGTATAGCCGAGCAGGCCAATGTCGATGCGCCCGAACACCTGCCAGATCGTGCCGACGACATTCCACGGGATGAGCAGAGGCAGCGCCATCAGCACGAGGCAGACCGGTACGCCCCAGCCCTTTCGCGGCATGTTGAGGGCGATGAAGATGCCGAGCGGGATCTGGATCGCCAGGATGATCGCCGAGAAGATCAGGTTGCGGCCCATCGCCGCCCAGAACCGGTCGGAGTGCAGCATCTCCTCGAACCATTCGGCGCCGGCCCAGAAGAACTGGTTGCCGCCGAAGGTGTCCTGCACCGAATAGTTCACGACGGTCATCAGCGGGATGACCGCCGAGAAAGCCACCAGCACGAGCACCGGCAGCACCATGAACCAGGCTTTGTTATTCCAGGTCTTTTCCATGGTCAGGCTCCCATCTCGACGCGCCAGGACTTGTCGTAGAGGTTGATGCCGGCAGGATCGAAGGTGACGTGCGGATCGGCCGGGACGTGATCGTCCTCGCCCAGGATCGCAGCGATCTCGCGGCCCTCGAGGCTGGCGCGCACCACCTTGTGGCGGCCGATGTCCTCGACCTTGCGCACCGTGACGGGCATGCCCTTGGCGCCGAGCCTGACATATTCGGGCCGGATGCCGAGTTCGATGCCGCCGCCTTCGGCCTTGGGCGTGCCGGGCAGGTCGATTGTCTGGCCGCCGAGCCTGGCGCGCCTGCCTTCGACCGCCACCGGCATGACGTTCATGCCGGGCGAGCCGATGAAATAGCCGACGAAGGTGTGCTTGGGGCGTTCGAACAGTTCGGCCGGAGTGCCGATCTGGACGATCTCGCCGTCATACATCACCACCACCTTCTCGGCGAAGGTCAGCGCCTCGGTCTGGTCGTGGGTGACGTAGATCATGGTGTAGCCGAAGCGGCGGTGAAGCTGCTTGAGCTGCGAGCGCAGCACCCATTTCATATGCGGGTCGATGACGGTCAGCGGCTCGTCGAACAGGATCGCGTTCACGTCGGAGCGGACGAGGCCGCGGCCGAGCGAGATCTTCTGCTTTTGGTCGGCGGTGAGCCCGCGCGCCTTACGTTTGGCCCAGTCCGCGAGGTCGATCATGTCGAGCGTCTCGCGCACCTTGCGGTCGACATCGGCTTCGGCCACGCCGCGGTTGCGCAGCGGGAAGGCGAGATTGTCGTAGACCGTCATGGTGTCGTAGATGACCGGGAACTGGAACACCTGGGCGATGTTGCGCTCCTGCGTCGACAGCCGCGTCACGTCCTTGCCGTCGAACAAAAGCTGGCCGTGCGAGGCGTGCAGCAGGCCCGAGATGATGTTGAGCAGCGTGGTCTTGCCGCAGCCGGAGGGGCCGAGCAAAGCATAGGCGCCACCGTCCTCGAAGCCGTAGTGGACTTCGCGCAACGCATAGTCCTTGTCGGATTTCGGGTTCGCGCCATAGGCGTGGCGGATGTGGTTCAGGTCGATGCGTGCCATCTCGCCCTCCTATGCGGCCAGTTGCGATGGCGAAGCGGCCGAACGGCCATTCGCGTCGAAAACCATAACGTGGCGCGGGTCGATGAAGACCTCGATGACCTCGTCCGGTTCGAACTGGCGGATGCCGTGGGCGAGCATCACCCAGCGCGCGTCTGCGTAGTTGAGATGAACGAAGCTTTCCGAGCCGGTGATTTCGGTCACCGAGACCTTGGTCTTCACGCCCACCGCGTCCGCGGTGCGCTTCTCAAAAGAAAGATGGTGGGGCTGGAAGCCGATCGTATAGCTGGCGTCGGCAATGCCGGCGAGTTCCGCCGGCACCGGGAGGTCCACCCCACCATCAAGCTGGAAACTGCGGCCGCTCTTCTTCAACACGATGGTGTTGAGCGGCGGGTCGGCAAAGGTCCGTGCCGTGATCAGGTCGTTCGGCTTGCGGAACACCTCGATCGTCGGGCCGAACTGGGTGATGCGGCCTTCCGACAGCGTCGCGACATTGCCGCCGAGCAAAAGCGCTTCATGCGGCTCGGTCGTGGCATAGACGAAGATCGCGCCGGTTTCGGCGAAGATCTTCGGCAACTCGGCGCGCAATTCCTCGCGCAGCTTGTAGTCGAGATTGGCGAGCGGTTCGTCGAGCAGCACAAGCCGGGCATTCTTGACGATGGCGCGGGCAAGTGCGGTGCGCTGCTGCTGGCCGCCCGACAGGTTGAGCGGGGTGCGGTCCAGATAGGGCGTCAGCTTGAGCAGGTCTGCGGCGCGCTTGACCTCCTGCTCGATCCTGGCCTTGTCGGCGCCGGCAACACGCAGCGGCGAGGCTATGTTCTCGTAGACTGTCATCGCCGGATAGTTGATGAACTGCTGGTAGACCATGGCGATGTTGCGCTTCTGTACCGGCACGCCGGTGACATCGGTGCCGTCGAACCAGACCGAGCCTGAAGTCGGCTTGTCGAGCCCGGCCATCAGCCGCATCAGGCTGGTCTTGCCCGACAGCGTCGGCCCAAGCAGGACATTGAGGCTGCCGTGCTGAAGCGTCAGCGAGACGTCGCGGATATGATCCGTGCCGGCCACCGTCTTGGTAACGTTGCGCAGTTCGAGCATAAATCCTCCTCCCAGAGGCAGATGCAGGCGGATAGGCCTATTCTGCCGCGGCGTTGTGCACGCCTGGGCTCATTCCGTGCAGAAATTCGTCGAGCGTCGCGGCCTGCTCCTTGCTGAGCTTCAGGCCCCGCTTGGTACGCCGCCACAAAATGTCTTCGCCGCTCACCGCCCATTCATGGGCGACGAGATAGCGGACCTCGGCCTCGTAGAGATCGGCGCCGAAATTGCGCCCCAGATCGGCTTCGGACTTCGCGAGGCCAAGCAGGCCCCTGGCACGCGTGCCGTAGAGCCTGGTCAATCGACGGGCGAGGCGCATGTCAAGGAACGGGTAGGCAGCCTTGAGCTTCACCACTTCGGCGTCGAAGCCCGTCGCTTCGAACTCGCCGCCGGGCAGGGCGGCCGTCGCCGTCCAGGCTTTGCCCTTCTTGCCGAGCTGCTTTTCGATGATCTCGAGCATGGATTCGGCAAGGCGGCGATAGGTGGTGATCTTGCCGCCGAAGATGTTGACGATCGGCGCGCGGCCTTCGCTGGCATCGGCCTTCAGCACATAGTCGCGCGTCGCTTCCTGGGCCTTGCTGGCGCCGTCGTCATAGAGCGGGCGGACACCGGAATAGGTCCAGACGATGTCGTCGGGCCGCACCGGTTCGGCGAAATATTCGCTTGCCGCGTCGCAGAGATAGGTGATTTCGGCCTGGCTGATCCTGGCGGTGTGGGGATCGCCTTCATAATCCTGGTCGGTGGTGCCGATCAGGGTGAAGTCTTCCTCGTAAGGAATGGCGAAGATGATGCGCCCGTCCTTGTTCTGGAAGAAATAGGCGCGGGGGTCGTCGAACTTCTTCGCCACCACGATGTGGCTGCCCTGGACGAGGCGCACATTGTGGACGTTGTTCTGCCCGACGGTCTCGGTCAGCACGTGGTCGATCCAGGGGCCGGCGGCATTGACGATGAGCCGCGCTTTGACCTCCTCGACCTGGCCGCTGCGCAGGTCCTCGACGCGGATGTTCCAATGGCCGTTGTCGCGGCGCGCGCTCGTCACCTTGGCGCGGGTGCGGATGACGGCACCCTTGTCGGCTGCGTCGCGGGCATTGAGCACGACCAGCCGCGCATCGTTGACCCAGCCGTCGGAATATTCGAAGGCACGCGAAAACATCGGCTTGAGCGGCTTGCCGGCGACGTCGCTGCGCATGTCGAGCGTGCGTGTCGGCGGCAGCAGCTTGCGGCCGCCAATGTGGTCGTAAAGGAACAGGCCGAGCCGGATCAGCCATGCCGGGCGCAGGCCCTTGGCGTAAGGCAGCACGAAGCGCATCGGCCAGATGATGTGCGGCGCGTTCTTCCACAGCACCTCGCGTTCCATCAACGCTTCGCGCACCAGGCGGAACTCGTAGTGTTCGAGATAGCGCAGGCCGCCATGGATGAGCTTGGTCGAATAGGACGACGTGCCGGAGGCGAGGTCGTTCATTTCGGCGAGGTAGACCGAGTAGCCGCGGCCGACCGCGTCACGTGCGATTCCGCAGCCGTTGATGCCGCCGCCGATAACGAAGATGTCGTGTATTTCGGGTCTGCTCACGCCTTCGCCGCCTTTTCGCACTGCAGCAATTTCGGTAATTTTCGAAACTAGATTTGGATTATTTCGAACTGAAAGTGAATGTCAAACGAAATATAAAGCTGCTCTACAGCTTTGGGGTGACGTTGTGTCAGAGGGCTGGGTTTCAGCGCGCATCCGCCAATTTAGACGGCTAAATGCCCACAAACAGCTGAAATCTTCTATTTTCCGGCCAGCGAAATGTGGTCGGCCTCGGGCAATGCTGGGCAATTCCCGATTGTGATCTTCGTTTCCGACTTTCATCGACCAAAACGAAAGCAGAAGTCCCAGCGCATGTCACGGCCGTGGGAAGTGCCTTCGCGGACAACAAAAAGCCGGGGCCGCGTGGGCGGCCCCGGCTTAAAATGAGTTCGGAAAAGTCAGTGGGCGAAGAAGGCGAAGCGGATGATGAACAGTGCCGCCACAAGCCACGTCGCTGCATGAACCTCGCCGGGACGACCGGTCAGCAGCTTGAGTGCTGCGTAGCTGACGAAGCCAAAGGCCAGGCCGTTGGCGATCGAGTAGGTGAAGGGCATCATCAGCGCGGTCAGCGCGGCGGGCGCTGCTTCGGTGATGTCGGCCCATTCGACCTCGACAAGCTCGCGCATCATCAGGCAGGCGACATAGAGCAGGGCCGGTGCCGTCGCATAGGCCGGCACCGAGCCTGCCAGCGGCGAGAAGAACAGCGCGGCAAGAAACAGCACGCCGATGACCAGGGCGGTGAGGCCGGTGCGGCCGCCGGCCTGCACGCCCGAGGCGCTTTCGACATAGGCGGTGGTGCTGGAGGTGCCGAGCAGCGAGCCGGCGACGATGGCCGTGCTGTCGGCGAGAAGCGCACGTCCGAGGCGGTTGGGCTTGCCCGGCTCGATCAGCCCGGCGCGCTTGGCGACGCCGATCAGTGTGCCGGTGGCGTCGAAGACCTCGACCAGCACGAACACCAGGATGACGTGCACCAGGCCGGCATGCAGCGCGCCCACAACGTCGAGCTGCAGGAAGGTCGGCAGGATGGATGGCGGCATCGAGACGATGCCGTTGAACTGGCTGACGCCGAGCGCCATCGAGGCGATGGTGATGACCAGGATGCCGATCAGGATCGCGCCGCGTACCTTGAGCGCGTCGAGTGCAGCTATGATGAAGAAGCCGGCAATGGCGAGCAGCGTTCCGGTCTGGCTGAGGTCGCCGAGCGTCACCAGGGTTGCGGGGCTGGCCACGACGATGCCCGAGCTTTTCAGCGCGATGATGCCGAGAAACAGGCCGATACCGGCGGCAATCGCGCTACGCATCGAATGCGGGATGCCGGCAATCAGCCAGCTGCGCACGCCGCTGATGGTCAAAAGCAGGAAGATGACGCCCGAAATGAAGACGGCACCCAGCGCCTGCTGCCAGGAAAAGCCCATGGCGCCGACGACGGTGAAGGCGAAGAAGGCGTTCAGGCCCATGCCTGGCGCCATGCCGATCGGCCATTTGGCCACCAGGCCCATGATGAGCGAGCCTATTGCCGCGGCGAGACAGGTGGCGACGAACACGGCATTGCGGTCCATGCCCGTCGACGACAGGATCTCCGGGTTGACGAAGATGATGTAGGCCATCGTCAGGAAGGTCGTGACGCCGGCGATCACTTCGGTCCGGACCGACGTGCCTTGTTCCTTCAGGTTGAAATACTTCTCGAGCACTCTTTGCTTCCTCCCAGACGGTTAGGGGGCAGCCTGGTCCTGACGCAGGCTCGCCGACGCACCCATGCTTCCCCGCATGGCCGCCAGCGATTTTCCTGCCGAACTCCTGCTACCCTCTCGTGCCAACCCAGGACGCTTCTTGCGTCTCCACCCCGGGCCGGCTTCCGCCAACAAATGGCGCAAGGCACGATTGCCTGCGCAAACATGGCCTAAATTCTGCCCGTTGCTCTCATCGCACAAGTGGCAGTTGCTTTAAGCAGTTTCGCGTTTTTGTTGATGGATCAGACCCGTTCGGACGATGCCTCAGGCGAG
>Ga0209902_100696_pt1 | contig 28985 bp, 37 predicted proteins | sample FECB27metaG_FD_188304 | JGI IMG/M metagenome (GOLD analysis project Ga0209902, IMG submission 188304) | Cyanobacterial communities from the Joint Genome Institute, California, USA - FECB-27 (SPAdes) (version 2) | ecosystem: Environmental > Aquatic > Thermal springs > Hot (42-90C) > Microbial mats...
TGGCGGGGAATGATCACGAGCTGACCAAGCTTCGAGCAGTCAGGAACCACCATGACCGAATCCAGCAAACTAGTGCGCACTGCTGCGAAGCCACCCAACGCAGGCAAGGGCCGCAAGAAGGGCGTCCCGAACAAGACGACGCTGATCGCGAAGGAGGCGATCGCCGCCGCTGCTGATAAGCTTGGAGGTGTCGAGCGCCTCGTTTCATGGGCGCAAGAGGACGCTCTGAACGAGCGCGCGTTCTGGTCGACGATCTATCCGAAGCTCCTGCCTTTGCAGGTCAACGCCGAACTGGAGACTGGCCCGCGCTTCGCAAAGGTCATTCGCGAGCTTGTCCGCCCTTCACATACCAACGGCTGAGGTATTCGCTCCGCTACTGGAGCCAGCCCGCGACAAGGTTGTGCATGGCGGACGCGGGTCGGGGAAGTCTCACTTCTTCGCTGGCCTACTGATCGAGGATGCGCTTGCCGAGCCGGGAGAATGCGGGGAGGGGCTTCGGTCTGTCTGCATCCGTGAGGTCCAGAAGGATCTTGCCCAATCGTCAAAGGCGCTGATCGAGGCAAAGCTGTCGAGCTTCCGGCTTGGCGAGGCCGACGGGTTCAAGGTGTTCAGGGATGTGATCGCCACACCAGGCGATGGCATCATCATCTTCAAGGGCATGCAGGATTACACGGCGGACAGCATCAAGTCCCTGGAGAACTTCAAGCGCGCATGGTGGGAGGAAGCCCAGGGCGCGACACAGCATTCGATCAACCTGCTTCGCCCGACGATACGCGCAACAGGATCGCAGCGCTGGTGGAGTTACAATCCACGCCGGAAGATCGATCCGGTCGATCTGATGTTCCGAGGCGCTGAGAAGCCGACTGGCTCTGTCGTGATCGAGGCGAACTGGCGCGACAACCCATGGTTCACTGACGAGCTTGAGCAGGAGCGATTGGACTGCAAGCGGATGCAGCCTGATCAGTACGGTCATATCTGGGACGGAGAATATGTGACCGTAGTCGAGGGCGCATACTTCGCTCGGCATTTGGCGGACGCCAAGCGGGAAGGACGGATAGGGCGGGTTGCCGCTGATCCGCTGATGACGATCAGGGCCGTGTGGGACATTGGCGGGACTGGCGCGAAGGCGGACGCCTGTTCGATCTGGGTCGTTCAGTATGTCGGCCGCGAAATCCGGGTGCTGGATTATTACGAGGCGCAGGGACAGCCGCTCGCAACGCACATCGCGTGGTTGCGAGAGAAGGGATACGGCAAGGCGCTGTGTGTCCTGCCGCACGATGGCGAAACGAACGATCGCGTGTTCGACGTCAGCTATGAGAGCGCGCTGAAGGCCGCAGAGTTCGAAGTCATCGTTGTGCCGAACCAGGGCAAAGGCGCCGCGAAGATGCGTGTCGAGAGCGCGCGCCGGCTGTTCCCGTCGATCTGGTTCAACGAGGCGACGACCGAAGGCGGCCGCGAGGCGCTCGGTTGGTATCACGAGAAGAAAGACGACCATCGCAACATTGGCCTCGGGCCTGAGCATGACTGGTCGAGCCATGCGGCGGATGCCTTCGGGCTGGTCTGCGTCGCTTACGAGGAACCGCGGATCAAGAAGACCGCAACGCGCCAACACCAACCAGGGGGGTGGATGAGTTGACCGACGACGACAAGCCCACCACCGAAGACGAATTCCTCGCTGAAGCGCGTGAGAAGTTCGAGCTTGCCGCCGAGCGCGAGAACGAGAACCGCGTCAACGGCCTGGACGACCTGAAGTTCGCGCGCCTTGGCGAGCAATGGCCCGAGGCGATCCGCAAGAAGCGCGAGTTGGAAGGGCGGCCCTGCCTCACGATCAACAAGCTGCCGACCTTCATCCGGCAGGTTGTCAACGATGCGCGCCAGAACAAGCCGGCGATCACGGTTCACCCGGCCGATAGCAATGCCGATGTCGAGACGGCGGAGATCCTGTCCGGCCTGATCCGCAATATCGAAGTGATCAGCGACGCGGACGTTGCCTATGACACGGCGCTTGAGGGGGCAGTGTCCAACGGCTTCGGCTATTTCCGCATCAACACGGCCTATACCAGCGACGACACGTTCGATCAGGACATCGTCATCGAGCGCATTGCCAACCCATTCACGGTCTATGGCGATCCGTACAGCGAGGCGGCGGACAGTTCGGACTGGAACTGCGCCTTCGTCGCAAGCCAGATTTCGAAGGATGACTTCGAGAGGAAGTACAAGGACGCTGAGACCGTCGATTGGGATGCGACGGGCTATGTCGGGCTCGCGGCACCGTGGATGGATGGCGATCAGGTCCTGATCTGCGAATACTGGCATCGCGAAGAGGTCGAGCGCCAGGTCATCGCCCTGAGCAACGATACAACCGTCGATGTGAAGGAGTACGAAGCCCAGATCGAGGAGATGATCCGGCTGGGCATCACGCCGGTCGGAGAGCCTCAGGACGTCAAGGGCCACAAGGTCACGCAATACATCATGACCGGCGCGGAAGTGCTGGAGACGATCGAGTGGCAGGGCAAATACATCCCGATAGTCCCGGTCTACGGCGACGAGATCAACGTGGAGGGCAAACGCTATTTCCGCTCGCTGATCGCCGACGCGAAGGACCCGCAGCGCGAGTTCAACTATGCGCGCTCCTCGCTGACCGAGATGATCGGGCTGGCGCCGAAGATCCCGTATATCGGGCGCAAGGGTGCGTTCGACATCGATCCGAACTGGAACAACGTCAACGACCAGAGCATCCCGTACCTGGAGTTCGACGGGCCGGACGCGCCGCAGCGTCAGCCGCTGTCGGGGCCGCCCATTGCAGCGATGCAGCAGGCGCTGACTGCCTCCGACGACATGAAGGCGGTTGTCGGGCTGTACGATGCCTCTCTGGGCGCCAGGAGCAACGAAACATCGGGCAAGGCGATTGCGGCGCGCCAGCGCGAAGGTGACGTTTCGACATTCCACTTCATCGACAACCTCAGCCGGGCGATCCGGCATTGTGGCCGCATCCTGATCGACCTGATCCCCAAGGTCTATTCGACCAAGCGCGTCGTCCGCGTGCTGGGACAGGACATGAAGCCGCAGACCGTCACCGTGTCACCGGACGCGCAGGCGGAGATGCAGAAAGCGATGGAGGAAGGGCAGGAGATTGCCCGCATCTACGACATCACCGCGGGCAAATACGACCTGACCGTGAAGGCCGGCCCGTCCTTTTCGACGCAGCGCGAGGAAACGCGCGCCGAACTGGTCGAGATCATCCGCAACGTGCCCGAAAGCGCGACGATCCTTGGCCCGATGTACCTGCGCAACTCGGATTGGCCGGGCGCTGACAAGGCTGCCGATCTGCTTGAGGGCAAGAAGGACGGCAGCGAGATCCCGCCCGAGGTCCAGCAGCAACTTCAGCAGATGCAACAGGTCATCCAGCAGGGCGGCCAGCAGATGCAGCAGCTTCAGACCGAGAACGAACAGTTGAAGGCTGAGAGCGCGCTGAAAGCCCAGGAGCTGGAAATCAAGCGCGCCGAACTGGCGTACAAACAAGAGGAACTGCGTCTCAAGACGTTCGAGGCGCAGACCGACCGCATCCGCGCGCAGCGTGAAGCTGTGATGCCGATAGAGCCACCAACCCCGAATCTTCGTGGAGTGGCATAACCCCAAGAGGACATCATGGAAGACGAAACGACCAATCTGGAGGCGGAAGCCCCGGAAGTCGAAGAAACGCAGACTGACGGCGCCGAAACCGATCAAATCGAGTTGGACGAACACGGCAATCCGGTCGATCCGGAACCGAAGGAAGCCGACGACGAAATCGAGATCGAGCGCGAAGGCAAGAAGTTCAAGCTCCCGAAGGCGCTTGAATCCGAACTGCTCATGCAGGCCGATTACACCCGCAAGACGCAGGAACTGGCGGCTGAACGCAATGCTCTCGCAGTAGAGCGCCAGCAGTTCCAGGCCCTGTCTCAGGCGGAGGTGGCGGCCCAGGCGCAGATCATTGCCATCGATCAGACGCTTGCCGAATATCAGCGGGTCGATTGGGACGCATGGGAGGACCAGGATCCTCAGGCGGCCCAAAAAGCCTGGCGGCAATTCCAGACCTTGCAGGGCAATCGACAGGCCGCGGTCAACCAGTACGGACAAGCGCAGCAGCAGCGCACACTGCACGAGCAGCAGGAAACTGCCAAGCGGATGCAGCAGGGCCAGCAGCACCTTGCACGTGAAATCCCCGGCTGGAACGAGGACAAGGCCAAGACCCTCCTCGATTACGGCCAGAAAACGCTCGGCTTCAGCCGCGCCGAACTGGATGCCATCGACGACCCGCGAATGATCGTGGCGCTGAACAAGGCATTCGAGCGCGACCAGGCCGCTTCCAAGCAGAAAACTGTTCAGAAGGTGCAGCAGCAGCAGGCGGTGCAGCCGGCGGCCAAGGTGTCCGGGGGTAAGGCCCCAGCGCGAGGGCTGGATGACCGGATGTCCGCCGACGAATGGCTGAAGCGCCGGAACGCGCAGCTTTCATCCCGATAATCGAGGTTTCGCGTCGTGAGACGCCGCCCCTCCCAGAGATGGACATTTTATCATGACGACCACGCTTCTCACTCCGACCGCAGTGACCCGCGAGTCCCTGCGCATCCTCCACCAGAAGCTGAACTTCATCGGCACGATCGATCGCCAGTATGACGACAGCTTCGCCAAGAAGGGCGCGAAGATCGGCAGCGATCTGAAGATCCGCGAGCCGAACCAGTACACGGTTCGCACCGGCAAGACGATCGACGTGCAGGACACCGCCGAGACGAGCCAGACGCTCACCATGGCCACCCAGAAGGGTGTCGACATGACGTTCAGCTCGGTCGACCTGACCCTGTCGCTCGACGACTTCTCGAAGCGCATCCTGGAGCCGGCCATGTCGGTGCTGGCGGCTCAGATCGAATATGACGCCATGTCGATGTACAAGGACGTCTACAACGCGATCTGGACCCCCGGCAGCGGCCTGACCTACAATGCCGTTCTCGACGGTCGCGCGCTCCTGCAACGCGGCCTGACGCCGACCAACGACCGCACGGCCAACCTCAACTCGCAGGACATGGTCGACGTGGTCAAGGACACGAAGACCCTGTTCAACGACCAGGGTCAGCTTTCCAAGCAGTATCGCGAGGGCTTCATGGGCCGGGCCGCCGGGTTCGAGTTCATGGAAAACACGCTGTGGCCTGGCCACACCTGCGGCTCGGAGAATGGCTCCTATGTCGTGAACACCTCGTCGGGCATCACGTCCGGCACGGCCACGATCACCACCACCGGTGGTTCCGGCACGGTGGTCAAAGGCGACGTGTTCACGATCGTCGGCGTCAACAGCGTCCATCCCGAAACCAAGGTCGATACCGGCGTTCTCCAGCAGTTCGTCGTTACCGCCGATCAGTCGGGCGCGGGCGCCTGGTCTGTTTCGCCAACCCCGATCACCTCGGGCGCAAAGCAGAACATCGTCATCAACTCGGCAGGCTCCGGCAAGACGGTCGTCGTCGCCGGCACCGCATCGGGCGCCGATACCACGTCGCTACTCTACCAGAAGGAAGCCTTCACCTTCGTGACGGCCGATCTGGAGATGCCGAACGGCATGGACTTCGCTCGGCGCGAGGTGATGGACGGGATCTCGATGCGCATCGTCCGCGGCTATGACATCAACAACGACATGTTCCCGTGCCGTACCGATGTCCTCTACGGCTACAAGACGCTGCGTCCGCAGTTCGCTTCCCGCCTCCACTTCAACTGATCCTGAGGGGGCTTCGGCTCCCTCTTTTCTCTATCGTGAAAGGATGCAGCCATGGCTGTTGAATATGTTGGCTCGGGTAACGACGACGGCACCGATCTGGGTCGCTCGACGACCGACAAGATCGGTTTCTACGGTCTTGCCACTCCCATCGTCCAGCGCTCCGGCGCGGCGCAGGCGACCTCGCTTGTCGGCACCGCGTCCTCGACGGACGTTTCCACCGACCTCAAGGGTGCCGTGATCGAGATCATGAACACCCTGACCGCGCTTGGCCTCTGGAAGGGCTCGGCCTGAACCGTGGCGAAGGTCGTCTTCTGCGTACCTTCGCTTAACGGCCCGACCGCTCCGTTCATCGGCGCCCTGGAGAAATCCATAGGCCGGGTGATCGGAGCGGGATGGGACGAAGGGGCGGTAGAGGAAAGGGGTTGCCCCTATATCTCCGCCGCTCGTTCGAGAATGCTCCGCAAGGCGCTGGACGCCAAGGCGGATGTCATCGTCTTCATCGATTACGACCTTTCCTGGGGCGAGCAGGACCTGCTTCGCCTGATCGAAACCCCTGGGGACGTCGTTGCCGGCCTCTATCGCTTCAAGAAGGACGAAGAGGAGTACATGGGCGCGCTGATCCCCGGAGAGGGGGGCGCTCCGACTGTCCGCGATGATGGTTGCATATTGGCCGAGCGCATCCCCGCCGGCTTCATGAAGATCACCGCGGATGCCGTGGATAGGTTCATGACGGCCTATCCCGACCTTTGCTACGGCCCGAAATTCAATCTGCATGTCGATCTGTTCAACCACGGCGCCCAGGACGGGCTGTGGTGGGGCGAGGACTATGCATTTTCCCGCAACTGGCGCGCGATCGGCGGAGAGCTTTGGGTTCTGCCCGACCTTGATCTGACGCACCACGGCGACAAGCCCTATCCGGGCAATTTCCATCAATATCTTCTCCGCCAGCCAGGCGGGAGCGAGTTTCAGGAGGTGGCTTGATGGCAACGCTTGGCGACCTGAAAACCCGCGTCATCACCGAACTTGAGCGCGAGGACCTGGAAGACACGCTGGCGGACACGCTGACCCAGCATATCACCAGCGCGATCGAGTTCTTCGCCGACGAGAAATTCTGGTTCAACGACGTGGTCGTGACCGTGCCGACCGTCGCGAACCAGTCGACGGTGGAAGTGTCCGGCGTCCGTATCGTAGACGAAAGCGGCGTGTTCCTCGTCGATAGCCTGACGTCGCTCCCGAAATTCTCCCTGGAAGATATCGAGGCAACCGACGACAATGTGACCGGCTGGCCGCAGGGCTACGCCTATTACAATGACGAGCTGCGGCTTTGGCCTATCCCCGATGCGGTCTACTCGCTGCGGATTACCGGCATGGCGGAGAATGCGGCGCCGCCGTCCGACAGTGACAGCAATGTGTGGACCAATCAGGCCTATGACCTGATCACGGCGCGCACGAAGATGACGCTGGCACGCGATCAGTTCCGCGATCCTGACGGCGTCCAGTTGTTCGGCGCGGCGACGGCGGAAGCATTCCAGCGGCTGATGCGCGAGACGGCAAAACGGACGAAGCGGTCCCTGCGCTGCCAGCCTGACACCCCAGGACTGAGGAACCGATACGGCCGATTCCGGGACGGGTTCAGCGCGTGGTAGCAGTCCGGCTCGTCGCGCCGGCCACTGGCCCGGAGTGGCTTCCTGACTACACACAGAGCATCGAACGGGTACTCAACCGCCTGTCATCCTCTGGCGGCGCGACCTGGGGCGGCATCACCGGCACGCTGAGCGACCAGACGGACCTGCAAACGGCGCTGGATGAGAAACAGGCGACGCTGACGGGAACGGGCGACGTTCCGGGGCTGACTGCCGCTCTCGCTGGCAAGGTGCCAACGACGCGCACGATCAGCACGACGGCGCCATTGACGGGGGGAGGTGATCTTTCAGCCGACCGGACGCTGGCGATCGACCCGGCGACGACGAGCGCCGCTGGCTCCATGTCTGCGGCGGACAAGGCCAAGCTCGACGGGCTTTCCGCCGGCCTGGTACTGATCGGCAGCAACACCTTCGCGGGCTCGACGTCGACTTTCACCTTCTCGTCGATCGCCGGCACTTACAGCGCCCTGATGCTCATCGCCGTTCTTCGGTCCACGATTTCGGCCACGGGCGGCAACGTCGGCATTCGCTTCAACGGCGACACCGGCAACAATTACATTCGACAGGTCCAGAACCTCGTCAACACCACGACCTCAGGCGCGGCGGCGGTCAGCCAATCTTCGATGGCGTCGTTTGCCATCCCCGGAAACACGGCTCCATCCGGCGCCTTCGGTCGGGCCGAATTCAAAGCGCCCGGATACGCGCTCACGGTCAACCAGAAGCGGATCGGCGGCCTGTCCTCGTACCGGGTGGGCAATGCGGTGGGCAATCTCGGGTCCGAACATTCGGAGAATGAGTGGCTGAACACCGCGGCCATCACCTCGCTGACCATCTTCGAAACCGGCGGCAACAATTTCGCCGACGGCTCCACGGTCTGGCTTTACGGCCTGCCATGAAGCGCACAGCCTAGGAATCGCCAATGGCATCAACCGCGACCATCCGCCTCCGCTTCGAATTGCAGGGGACGGGCGAAAACCTGAACACGTGGGGCCAAAAGCTCAACACGTCCGCCCTCGCGCTGATCGATACGGCGATCGCGGGCGTCACCGCCTTCACGCTCTCCGGCTCCAAGACCCTGACCAGTTCGAATTATGTTGCCGACGAAGCGCGCTCGGCTGTCCTGAACATCACGAGCGGGACCGGCGGAACGGTCAATATCCCGGCGGTCGAAAAATGCTATCTGGTCCGCAACAACACGTCCGGCCCGGTCGTCATCGACACTGGTTCGAGCACCGTCACGCTCGTTGCGGGCGAGATCAACGCCGTCTTCACCAATGGCTCGTCCATCTATGCGGCGAACAGCAAATCCTATGTCGATGCAGCGATCCTGAATGCCTCGCTGTCGGCGGACATCCCGTCGCAAGCGGGCAATGCGGGCAAGTTCCTGGGAACGGATGGGACAATCGCGTCGTGGACCGCGATCACGTCCGCGATCGTCACCACAGCGCTGGGGTATACACCGACCTCCATCACCGGGTTGGAAGGCGCTAAATCCGTCAGTGAAATCCGCACCGGCCTGTCGATCGACAACGTCGAAAACAAGTCGTCAGCGACGATCCGGAGTGAGATCACCTCTGGCAACGTCACGGCGGCGCTGGGGTATGCGCCGCTCGATCCAGCCAGCGGGACCATGACAGGCAAGCTTACGACGGCGGCAAGTGCCGTTGGCGGGGCTGGGCTTAATCTTCCGCATGGCGCGGCCCCCACTGCGCCGGTTGACGGTGACCTCTGGACGACGTCCGCCGGGATCTACGTCCGCGTGAACGGTGTGACGGTCGGCCCCTTCGGCGGGTCGGCGGTCACGGTCAACGACTACACCTCGTCGGCGACGTGGAACAAGCCGGCTGCGGCAAGCATCGTCCTTGTCGAGGTTTGGGGCGCTGGTGGCGGCGGCGGGTCGGGGCGTCGTGGCGCAGCCGGCAGCATTCGCAACGGCGGCGGTGGTGGCGGCGGCGGTGGCTATTCTTTCGGCTGGTACACGGCGGCTGAACTGAGCAGCTCCGAGGGCGTTACGGTCGGCAGCGGCGGCGCGGGCGGCGCGCAGATGAGCACCAACGACACGGACGGCAATGTGGGCAGCCACGGCGGTTCGTCGTCGTTCAAATATACAATTGCGGAAGGTGGTCGGCGCGGGGCTGGTGGTGCGGCCACCGACACCGTGGGCGGTGATGGCGGCGCCACCGGGCAGCTTACACCAAACGCCGGAGGTGCGTCAGCAAATCCCGCGACCTTCCAAGGCGCAACATCAGCAACCTCATCGTCTCTCGATTCCTTCTTCGGCGGCGCGGCCGGCGGCCTGGCGACGTCTCCGGCGGGTCTTATCAATGGCGGGAAAAGCGTTTGGGCTGGCGGCGGCGGTGGTGCTGGCGGCTCTCTGTCGGCCGCGAATGCCGGCAGCACCGGCGGCAATGGTGGCGGCGTCAACGGCGGCAATGGCGGCAATAACGGCAGTGGTTCGCCAGCCAGCGGCATTCGTGGCGGCGGTGGCGGTGGTGGTGCGCGCACCGGCGGCACTGGAACGGGCTTTAGCGGCAACAGCGGCGGCGTGGCTGGTGGTGGTGGCGGAGGCAGCGCCTCTGTCAACGGCAGCAACTCCGGCGGTGGTGGTAGCGGCGGCTCCGGCCGCGTCCGCATTTCGACGTGGTGAGGTGATATGGCATACGCAGTGATCAAGGACGGCGTGGTCATCAACGCCGTCGAGTCCGAACCCGATTTCGCTGAGGAGCAGGGCTGGATCGAGCTTCCGGTATCGGCCGGTATCGGCTGGCTCTATGTCGATGGCGCATTCTCGCCACCGCCACCGCCAGTGGCGGCAGTCCCATCCGTTGTTTCCCGCCGACAGGCCAAGCTTGCCCTGCTTGCGGCCGGAAAGCTCGCAGACGCGGAAACCGCGATCGCGGGCGCGGACACCGAGACGCAGATCAACTGGAACGACGCCGTCGAGTTTCGCCGCGACAACGCGCTGGTGGCGACCATCGGCTCCGCGCTCGGGCTCACCAGCGACCAGATCGACGACCTGTTCAGGCTGGCGATCACGCTGTGAAGTCACCGCTCCTTCCCCCACCGGGGATTGTCAGCGACGACACGACTTTTTCAACGCCGGGGGTGTGGGCGGACGCGAACAACATGCGCTTCTGGCGCGGAAAGCCAGAGACGATCGGCGGCTGGTCCGATGCTCTGGGTGAGAGCCTGACCGGCGTCTGCCGCAACGTGCTGGCATGGCAGGACAACGAGGGCTTCCTGAACATCGCGTTTGGGACACACCTTGGCCTTTACGTCTATAAGAACGGCACGCTGAGCGACATCACCCCGACCGGGCTTGCGGCGGGTGCCGAGCATGGGGCAGGCGGCCCTGGCTATTCCGCTGGCGGCTATGGAGACGACGAATACGGCACATCAAGCACCGACGACTATTTCCCACGCACATGGAGCCTTGCCAACTTCGGGCAGCTTCTCATGGCGTCACCAAGGGGCGGAACGCTCTATGTGTGGGAGAATGACCCGCTGACCGCGGCGACCGAAGTGACGAACGCGCCGGATGTGATCACCTACATGACGGTGACGCCTGAGCGGCAGGTTCTCGCATTCGGCTGCAACGAGGAAGTTTCGGGCGACTTCAACAGTCTTTGCATCCGCGGTTCCGATATCGAGGACTATACCGACTGGACGACAGCGACCGACAACAACGCATTCGAGCATATTCTTGAGGGCGGTGGCCGGATCGTCGCGGCTCGGCTGATCGGCTCCTATGTCTCGGTGTGGACCGACCACAGCCTTTACGTCGGGCAGTTCATCGGCGATCCCGGACAGGCCTATCGCTTCGATCGCACCGCATCGAACTGTGGCCTTGTCGGGCCGAACGCGGTGATGGTGATCAACCAGACGGCATATTGGATCAGCCCCGATTACCAGTTCCACGTCTGGAGCCTCGGCGTCCAGCCTGTCCTCGTGGCTTGCCCGATCCGCAACGACTTCAAGGACAATCTGGCAGCGGGCCAGTTCGACAAGATCTGCGCGACCTCGGTAAGCCAATATGGCGAGGTGTGGTGGTTCTACCCTGATGCTCGAGATGGGTTGGAGAACAGCCGATACCTGTTCGTCTCGACGCAGGACGGCAACTGGTCGCGTGGCCAGCTTGCCCGGTCGGCATGTTGCGACGCCGGCCCGACGCAATATCCTCTGTTCGTCGATCCGACTGGTCCCGCCTATTGGCATGAGAACGGCAACACCGCGAACGGTGAGGCCCTGTCGTGGAGCATCACGACGTCGGACCAATATATCAACGAGGCAGCGCAGTTCCTGCTGATCAAGGGAATCGAGCCCGACTTCGAGGATCAGCGCGGCCCGGTCAGCATGACGCTCAGCTTGCGGAAATACCCGCAAGATCCGACCGTCAGGACAAAGGGTCCGTATACCCTCGCAGTGGGGCGCCGGAAGCGTGATTTCCTCGCGCAGGGGCGGGTGATCTCGGCTGAGTTCAGCGGCTCCAGTTCGCCCGCATTCGTCCGGTTCGGCAAGCCGACCTTCGACGTGGTTCCGACCGGACAGCAGTGACCTATCCATTCCGGGATGAATTGGCCGAGGCCAATGATTCCGCGTTCTTCCCGATCGAATATCTCGACCAGACCATCGCGGATGGGACCTCCCAATATTGGGGCACGCCGAACGCGGCGATGGTCACGCAGATCGTCAATTATCCGGGTGGAGCAAAGGTGGTTCGGTCGCTCGCGACCACCGGGGACCTGAAAGAAATCACCGAGATCATCGCTCCGCAGATCGAGACGTGGGCGATCGAGAATGGATGCACTCACCTGCTCGTCGAAGGGCGGGACGGGTGGAAACGAGCGCTCAAGCCCTTGGGGTACGAGCCATATCAGACCGTCATCTTGAAGGTATTGTGATGGGCAGCAAGAAAACCAAGACGACTTCGCAGGAGACGGCGACCACCACGCCGAACACGCCCGCGTTCGCCGACCCGGCTGTCTCGCAGTATTACGGGAATGTGCAGGAGTTCGGCCAGTCGAACCCGTACCAGTATACGACCCCGGTCAACGAACAGCAGCTTCAGGGCATCAATGCGGCGGGGTCCCTCGGCACGGCGTGGCAGGGCGGTTTGGGCCAGGCAAGCCAGATGGCGCAGAATGCCGCCTATCAGCCCGCCAGCACGGCTCAGGGCACGTTCGCGGGCACGTCGCTCGCATCCATGCCGACCACGCCGAACGCGACTACCTATGGCGCGCAGACCGGCACGGCCCAGAATGCGGCGCTGAACACGACCAACGCGGCGACGGCTGGCCCGGCACAAAATGCCAGCACCTCCCTGTTCAACGCTCCGACGCTCGGGGCCGCCACACAGGCTCAGTCTCAGCAGGCCGGAGCCTATGGCTATACCGCTCCCAACCTCGGGCAAGCCACTCAGGCGACGGCGCAGGGCTATACCGCGCCAAATCTCGGCCCAGCGGCTCAGGCGCAAGGGGGGAGCTTCGCTGGCGCGACGGCTGGCCCCGCCGCCCAGGGCAGCGTCACGAACGCGACAGCGGCGAATGCTGGTCAGGCGAACCTCGGCACGGCGGCTCAGCTTGGGCAGGCGGGGCAGGTCACCGCGGCGAATGCCGGTTCGGCGGCGCAGGCGGCAGCCAATGGCTATGACGTCGCCAACCTCAACCCTGCCCAGACCTATCAGGCGCAGGGCTATACCGCCCCGAACCTCGGCGGTGCCCAGAATGCCACGGCGCAGGGCTACACGGCCCAACAGGCGACGGCGGCGCAGCTTGGGCCCACCGCGACCTATCAGGCGCAGCAGGCGCAGGCGGCGGGGCTGCTGGACAACGGTCTTTCCCAATACCTCAATCCCGCAACGCAGAACCTCGTCGACACATCGCTGGCGAACTTCGACGACCAGCGGGGGCGGGTAGAGGCGCAGCAGGCGGCGAACGCTGCCAAGGCCGGTGCGTTCGGCGGGTCTCGCCTCGCGATCCGGGAGGCGCAGACCGCCGCCGACATGACCCGCAATCGTGCGCTGACCGAAGCTGAGTTGCGCAATGCGGCGTTCAACACGGCCACTGGTCTTGCACAATTTGATGCGGGCAACCGTCAACAGACGAACCTTGCCAACGCGCAGTTCGGAAACGCCGCGCTCAGCCAGAACACCAATGCACTCAACCAGACCAATCTGGCTCAGGGCAGCTTCAACCAGCAGGCCAATCTCCAGAACGCGGATGCGCTCAACCAGGCCGGCGCGTTCAACGCGAACGCCAACAACACGAACAGCATGTTCAACGTCGGGCAGAACAACCAGTATGGCCTGGCCAATGCCCAGATGCAGGCGGACGCCGCGCAGTTCGGCGCCAACGCCAACAATCAGGCTGGGCAGTTCAACGCGGCGGCTGGCAATCAGTTCGCGCTCAACCAGTTCGATGCGGCCAACCAGGCGGCGCAGTTCGGGGCAGGAGCGCAGAACCAGGCCAACCTGTTCAACGCTGGCGCGGCCAATGACTTCGCCCTGACAAACAGCGGATATCAGCAGCAGGCGAACCTGTTCAACACGGGCGCTCAGAATGATTTCGCCCAGCAGAACGTCGCAAACCAGCAGCAGACCGGACTGGCCAATCAGGCCGCCCAGAACCAGTTCGCGCTGACCAATGCCGGCTTCACGCAGGACGCGAACCTGCAAAATGCGGCGGCGGCGAACACGAACTCGATGTTCAATGCAGGCCAGACGAACAACATCGCCCAGTCCAACGCGGCGAACCAGAACAGCGCGGGCATCGCGTCGATGCAGACCGGCGCGCAGGTGGGCATGTTCAACGCTGGTGCGGCAAACGACCTTGCCTTGGCGCAGGCGCAGATGGCGGCTCAGGCAGGCCAGTTCAACGCCGGTCAGGCCAATCAGCTCGGCATGTTCAACGCTGGCGCCCAGAACGACTATGGCCTCGCCAATGCCCAGATGCAGCAGCAGGCCAACCAATTCACGGCAGGCGCTCAGAACAATGCCGCGCTTCAGAACGCCCAGCTCGGCACGCAGACGAACCTGTTCAATGCCGGTGCTGCCAACGATCTCGCGCAGTATCAGGCGGGGCTGACCCAGCAGGCGGGACTGGCCAACGCGAACGCTCTCAACTCGACGAGCCAGTTCAATGCGGGCCAGAACAACCAGCTTTCGCAATTCAACGCGGCGAACCAACAGCAAGCCAATCTGGCGAACCAGTCGGCGGCGAACCAGAACAGCCTGTTCAATGCCGGTGCCGCGAACGACATGACGGCGCAGAATCTCGCCGCCCAGAATGCCGCGGCACAGTTCGGCGCCAACGCAACCAACCAGCTCAACTCCCAGGCGTTCGGCATGGCCGGCGACATGAACCAGTACAATGCCGGGGCGCTCAACCAGGGCAACCAGTTCAACGCCAGCCAGGCGCAGCAGAACAACCAGTTTAATGCCAACGCGCAGCAGCAGCAGATCGCCAACCAGCTTCAGGCGGCGGGGCTCCTCGGCAACAATGCCGTTTCGGCCGGCAATCTCGCGCAGGGCGATGCCCAGCAGCAGCTTCAGGCCGGAAACACGCTGTGGGACATCCAGAACCAGTACAACCAGGCGCCGCTGACCCAGCTTCAGGCTCAGGCCGGCCTGCTCAACCCGTCGCTCATCAATGCCTATTCCGGTCAGACGATCAACTCGAATAGCACGGGTACTTCTAAGACGAGCGGTGGCGCACTCGGCTCCATTCTCGGCGCGGCGGCGCAGTTGGGCTCGGCGGCGATCATGGCGTCCGAACGTCGGGTCAAGCGCGACATCGAATTGCTCGGTCGCGAGCCGGACGGGCTGGGCATCTATCGGTACAACTACCGAGCCGATCCGGCAGACACGCCGACGCGGCATGGAGTCATGGCCGATGAGGTCAAGCGCATCCGTCCATGGGCGCTTGGTCCGATCGTCGATGGCATTCAGACCGTCAACTATGGAGCGCTGTGATGGGTTTGTTCGGATCCCTGTTCGGCAAGAAGCAACAATCCCTGTTCGCACCGGGGTCAGGGCCGGAGTCGACGCCGATCCAGAAGCCGCAAGGCATCTTCAACGGCGGCAGCTTCACCGGACGCGACGCGATCGGCCTTGCCCTTGGCGCGATCGGCGACGGCATTTCTCAGAACTATGGCGGGCAGGCCATGGTTGCCCCGATGCTGTTCGGCCGCATCCAGCAGCGCGACAAGGACAAGCGCAGCGAGGACGAATATCAGCGTCGCCGGGCGGATGAGAACAGCGACTGGCAAAAGCGCCAGGAGTGGGAGCGCAATAACCCGAAGGCACCGCAGCCAACCGAGTTCGAGCGCATCCTAGATGCTGGCGGGTTCTCGCCTGAGGAGCGTCAAAAGTTGCTCCAGGGCTACGCACAGCAACGCGCAGCCGGCGATCCTATCGTGCAGACGAATGCGGACGGCACCAAGACCATCTATCCTCGGTCGATCCTCAACGGCGCACCAACCATTCCGGCTCGTCCTGTTGGCAAGCTGACCCCTCTTAATCCGGGAGGTCCTGGCCTCGGCCAGGGGGGCTTTCGCACCCCCTACTAACGCACCGGGCACGATGACGAGCGGTCGGCGGACGGTGGAAGGAAACCGAGCAGTCGGGGGCGTTCCCAATAGCTGGCACATCAACGGTGATGCGGCGGATTACACCGGGACGACCCCGCAGGCGCTTCGGCAGTATTTTGGGCCGGGCATCAAGATCATCCCCGAGAACGACCACATCCACGTGCAGGGCAGGGGGCTGAACGCCCCGTATTTCGGCCGCCGTGGTACCATCGGAGCAAGGTAATATGCCGCAGGCAGTCGACGAAGACGGCAACATCTGGGAAACCGACGCCGCCGGCAATCCCGTGCGCTATGTCGGCAAGCGCGGCGGACAGTCCGCGCCAATGACGATCGGGACGCCCGATCCAAAGCAGCCGCTTGAGGTCCAGGCGCTTCAGCAGCAGATTGGCGAGAACGCGCGCAAGACGCCGCTGGAGATCGACAACCAGTCCCTGCAAAACCAGAAGCTGCGCCAGGAGCTTTCGAAAGGGCCGGCGCCGACCGATAACGAGCTCCAAATGTCGCAGAAGACGGCGAATCTCGACGCGCTGATTGGCCAGATCAATCGGGTTCAGGAGCTATACCAGGGTGGCCCCGGAGCGACCAAGGGCATGAGCGGCGCGCTTGACATGCTCCCGACGCCTCAGAACCGCCAATTCAATTCTGCCGCTGCCGGGCTGGCGGAGCAGGGCCTTGCGGCCTTCCGCGTTCCCGGCGTTGGTTCGCAGTCGGATACCGAGCTTCGGCAGTTCGTGGAGGCCAACCGCCCTTCGGCGAGCGATTACGACACCACGATCGAAGAGAAGCTCCGCCAGCTTCGCGGTCGCGTGGATGCAACCCGCAAGGAAATGAACCTATCTCCGGCCGAATGGCAGGGCGCAGACCAGACGCAGGGCATCTCCGGCGGCGGCAATGCTGGAACGCAAGCCGGCCTTGCGCAGCAGGGCGAGCGCTTCTCGACGGAGGCGGATCAGCGCTACCGTGCGCTCGCTCAGGCGGCATTCGATCGGGGCGCCGGCTTCAAGGAATTGAACGATCTCGCCAAGCGCTATGGATACGAGCCCTACGGCCAGGATCTCGCCAAGGCGATCCAGTTTCGCAACAGGGGCGGCAAGGGCGCGCAGATGGTCGAGCCGCAGAGCGGCACCCGTGACCTGAGCGCGCTGAACCAGATCTCGGCAACGCCCGTTGCGGAATATTTCCGAGGCGCTGCGAACGGCGCGACCGCTGGAACGCTGGATGAAATCACGGGCGGCGTTAATGCCTTGGCAACAGGCCGCCCTTTGAATGAGGCCATCGCGGAAGCTGACCTGAAAAAGCAGATCGGCGCAGACGCGTTCCCGATGTCGAACATCGCTGGCAATATCACTGGCGGCATCGGTGCGACCCTGGCAGGTGGCGCCGGTATGCGTGCGCTTGGCGTAGCTCCGAAGCTTGGACGCGCCGCCCCGATGCTTGGCGATCTCGGCTACGGCGCCGCTTACGGTGCTGGCGAAAACAACGACAATCGCCTGCTCGGTGCCGGCATGGGCGGCGCGATGGGCGTTGCTGGTGGCGTGGCGGGCCGAAACCTCATCGGCGGCGCAGGACGCGTCATGTCCGGCGCGCAGGGCACTGCCCAGCAATTCCTGCGCGACCGTGGCGTCGGGCAGACGATCGGGCAGACGGTGGGCGGCGCATTGAAGACGGCGGAGGACAAGATGATGTCCATGCCGGTCGTCGGCGACATGGTGGCCAAGCGTCGCATGGAGGGCATGGCGGACTTCAACGGCGCGGCATTCCGCGAACTCTTCCCGAACGTAACGGAGGTCGGGCCAAAGGGGCTGGAACAGGCAAGCCAGGTCATCAATCAGGCCTATAGTCAGGCACTCTCCGGCGTGAACATCCCTGCTGACCCGGTCTTCAAGCGTGGCATGGGTGCTGCGATCAAGGCCGCCATGAAAGTGCCCGGTCGCTCCGATGACGTCGGGTACCTGCTCCAGCAGTATGTCGAACCCAATCTTCAGGGTGGCGTGCTGACCGGCGATCGGTTGCAGGCGATCCTCCAAGGCATTGCCAAGGAAAAAGCCGCGGTGAAGGGACAGCCTCGCGCCTATGAGTATGGCCAGGCGATCGACCTGATCGGTGATGCGGTGATGGAACTGGCGGAGCGCGGCTCCCCGGGCACCGCTCAGGCGGTAAAGGAGGCGAACCGGCTCTATGCCGGCAAGCGCGTGCTGGAAAATGCCGTCTTGGCGGCGGATGGCAATGGCGGCCTTTTCACGCCGCAGCAGCTTTCCCGCGCCTCGATCAACAACACGAAGAAGTTCGGCGGCGCTGCAAAAGCGGCGGAAGGTAGTCGTCCATTCTACGAGTTGACGAAATCCGGCCAGGAAGTTCTGCCGTCGAAGGTGCCGAACTCAGGCACAGCGGACCGTATCCTGATGGCTGCTCCGATGCTTCCAGCGGCAGCAGGAGGTGGTTTGGCGGCGATGGACTGGATCGATCCGCAGACGGCGGCGGCGATCGGCGCCCTGGGCCTGCCCTTCACGAAGGCCGGACAGCGTGCCGCCGTTGCGATGCTGACCAAGCGCCCACCCGGCATGTCAGCCGGCGGTGATGTCCTGAAGCGCAATCGTCGGCTGGGTGGCCTGATCGGCGCGCCGCTGCTTGGGCAGAACTCGAACTAGTCCTGACCGAACCAGGACCAATATGTGAATGACAACGTACCAGCGAGCGACACAAAGAACGCCACCCACAGCCACCGCTCGAACAGCTTCAGCTTGCGATCGGTGATCCACTCGCCCCGCCAGTTCTGGGAAACCTCGATCTCCCGGCGGTTCTCTTTCCAGTGACGATATCCGGTGAGAATCGCTCCGCCGATACCCATGCCGACCGATACGGCAATCATCTGCGCCCAATGAAGATCTGCCATCCGCCACCCCCTACCACAACGAAAGGACCGCGCCAATGTCCGACCTCCCAACGTGGGGCAGGCGCCTGAACGATGCCGCCATTGACGCCATGGATTTCAGTTCAGGCCGCCCGGATACGGAAACATTATCTTCGGCCGATCAACCACTGAATATCCGTTTAGCGCTGCTGGAGAGATGGCCATATCAAAGACGGATTTGGGTACTGGCGACTGTAGAAGGAAATCAATCCCAGGATGATCCGGGGCGGGCGCCAGGTCGTGTCGGTCTAGCCGAACTATCCGCTCTGGTCGTTGCGCTCCTGCGCTACGGCTGTGCATCCATTTGGTCACGAACCAAAGAGCGCCTTCGTATTCGATAGTGTCGAACGTCCCGACGCTGCCTTCGCGCGTCAGCACCATCGTCCGCTTGAAGTTCATCCACCCCTCCCTGAGTCGAAGGAGAGCATTATGTCCGGCTTCACGCCCAAACCCAAACCCAAGCCGCGTCCTGTCTCTCGGCCATCCAGCAAGCCGCGTCCCAAATGATGCCGATGGGGGGCTATCTGGGCATTCTGTGCGTTCTGGCAGTTGCGGGGCTGCTGCAAAGGAACGAACCGATGCTTCGGACATCGCTCGTGATCCTGGCCAACTGGCTGGCGAACACCGCCTTTGTCACCATCGCCGGGGTCTATGACCCATGGGTCTGGTTCATGCTGACGGACGCGATCGCGGCGGGCGTGGTGCTGATGCATCCCGCTGGCCGCATGCAGGCGTCGATCGGGTGGATTTATATCTCCATGATATTGGTCCATTTCGGATATTGGTTCGCTCGTAACCCTGATGCAATTCTCGATTATTTGTATATACTTGACTGGCTCGCGGTCGCGCAGATCGGCTTGATGGTGCTATGGGGGATGGGCGGTGTTGCTCGACGCATTGGTCATCATCTGCACCGCGCCGATCGTCGCCTATCTCAGCCGTCGCGCATGGCGGGCGTGGACGAGTGAACGGTCCACGGAGGCCGAACCGGAATGACTGGTTCAGCCCTGCCACAATCCTGACCGTCGTTGCGATGGGGATGACGGCCTACGCCGCCTATTCGACGTTCAACCAGAATATCGACAAGCGCGTCTCGGTCCTCGAAACGCAGGTCGCGCCGATGTGGCGGGCCTACGAGGCTGCGCGCCAGCACTAGGAGCAATCCATGAATATCAGCGGCAAGGGGCTTGACCTGATCAAGTCCTTCGAAGGCTTTCGCGCGACTGCGTATATCTGCCCGGCCGGCGTCCTGACGATCGGCTATGGCTCGACCGGCCCGCACGCCAAGAAGGGCATGACGATCACCGAGGCGCAGGGCGAGGAGCTTCTGCGCAAGGACGTGGCGAGGTTCGAGCGGGGCGTCTCAGCGCTCGTCGGAGAGACAACGCAGGGGCGCTTCGATGCGCTGGTGTCCTTCGCCTTCAACATCGGACTTGGCGCGCTGGAAAGCTCGACGCTGCTCAAGAAGCACAAGGCCGGAGACTATGCCGGCGCCGCTGAGCAGTTCGCACGCTGGAACAAGGGCGGGGGCAAGGTTCTGCCCGGCCTGACCCGTCGCCGCGCCGCTGAAACCGATCTTTACAGGAGTGTTTGAGGTGAACGAGCGACATACGCTGATCGCCTTCTGCGCAATCCTGATCGCCATCTGCTACCTCGCCTCGATCGCATCGATACTGGCCTTCCAGCAGCGCTATGCGGAGGCCTTGGGGTTCGGAGGAATCACGACCGGCCTTGTCGGCGTCCTTGGCACATTCCGACCGAAGCAGCCCGCAGGCAACGTCGAGCGAGCCGAGACGGTCAACCAACTCACTCAGGAGACCAAGCCATGAAGCACGCTATCATTCTTGCCCTGCCGCTCTTGGCCGCCTGCGCCACCACCGGCACTCTCAGCCAGTCCGCATGTAGCAACCGAGCCGCGATCGAGGCGGGGTTCGATATCGCTCTCGCCAACATGATGATGATCGATAACCCCGTCATGCGTGAAGCGGCGATCTCGTCGATCAATATCAGCCGCGCTGCGCTGGCGGCTTGCCCCTGATCACCACTCCCCCCGAATAACCGCCACAACGAGAAACCCGACAGCAACAGCCATAGCGACCCACCAGGCGAAGGGGAGGGGACGGCGGGTCACCCCAGGGCAATGAGCGCGATGACAATGATGAGCAAGATCATGGCAGCCTCAAGCGGGTGATCGCCGCCAAGACCGTCCAAATCGAATAGATCGCGATCATCACTGGTTTCTCGATAGCTCATCCCTCGATCCTATCACGTCTTCCCCAAAACCCCAGCATTTGTTGACGGATTCGGGGTATTCTGGCATAGAGATGGGGATGCGGCGGTGGGGATGGACCCACGGGGAACCGGAAGTTCCGCAGATCGAGAACCGCGAACGATCCTTCCGGCGGACGCGGCTAGGCCCATAATTCGCGGAAAGGTCCCGCGTCCCCGAAAGGGTGGGCCAACGAGAGCAGGTTTCGAGTCCTGCCCGCATCACGAATACCCCATTGCACCCCGGCGGCCTCTCAACGATGCACACTGCCGGGGTCTTTGGTTGGCAGCAGGGCAAGCGCGTCGGCGATGTCCTTCTTCGTATCGGCCAGCCAGCCCGGCATTCCGTGCAGGCCGAAATCTTCGCCATAGTGATTGATCGCGCAGGCCTCGCTGTGCTGCTGAAGCATCGCGGCGGACGTTCTCAGCCTGCCCAGCGCCACCCGCAACGCCTCGACCTCGCTTTGCAGGCGGGAGAGTTCGGCTGCGGCTTTCGCGCGAAGCGCCTCATTCCCGGTCAGGCGCTCGTCGTTCAGCCTCTCAACCAGTCCATCGATATCCATCACGAGAGCCTCCGTGGCTCGTCAGTGTCGATTTTTCGGATCTCGGCTTCGGACAGGAAGCGCTGATCGCGTCCATCCCAGACGCCCCAGCCCGTGCCGCCTGTCAGCGACTTCGGTACATAGCGCATCGTGCGCGCGTTGGGGCGCTGTCCGTTCTCCCAGACGGCCAGATGCTTTGCGCTCAGCTTCATCACACCCCCTCCTTGCGTATTGCGGCTGCGATTGATTCCAGCATCTCGACGGCGACATAGCCCTCCGGAACCTGGGCAACGACGCGATGTTCAGCGCCTTGGTGGAATACGATGTGCCAGCCGGTGTCGGCGATATTGGCGGCAGCAGCTTCCTTCCGCGTTATCTCGCCGCACCAGATGAAATCCGTCTCTGACAGCCGGAGAAGCGCGCCGACGTCGCAGCCACCTTCCGGCTCTGATGACGCATAGGTGATGCTGCCGATCGGCTGCTCTGGGTTGAAAATTTCCATCACGAAGGCTCCTCGGGAAGCGGCTGCCAGTGCGTTGGCTCACCGATAATCTGCTTTGACCACTCGCCATCATGCTGGCGCATCGGAGCATTCGATGGCCAGTCCCACTCCCCCGATCTGCGCGCAGTCCAAATGCTCGCCTCCGCAGACCACCTCGACATAGCGAATGTCGCTTTCGGTAATGCGGGTGCTGGTCCACAGCAGGATCCGCGTCCCATCCTTCGGCGCCGTCTCGATCGGCTGCCACCGCTCCCCCGCCACGGCATCCACGCTTCCGGCTGGGGGCGATAGGGTGCGGTGACGTGCGAAGGCGAGAACGGTAGGACAGTCGTCCATTCTGCCTAAGCGCGAATTGGCCGCCGAAATGGGTTCGCCCATATCGACGAACAATCCCGCAGCCGCCTCCCTGTCGCACTGCTCCACGCTCACATCCTCAGCCATGCTTGTCGTCCTTCATGTGTTCGGGGTGGCGGAAGATCTCGCGGAATTTCAGGCGCGCCTCTTCGCGCTTGGCCTTCTCCGCCTCGGTCACCCGGTAGAGGATCGGTCGCGACGGGCAGATGTCCCCACCATCCTCCAACCACCAACTACCAGTCGGCCACTCCCCGTCGTAATGACCGCGAAAGATGCCGGTGCTGCCCGGCTCAATAACATCGAAGGTGCTGCCATCCTTCGGGCAGTATGTCGGATCGTTCCAGCCCAACTCCTTCAATCGGGAGTACGCCTCGAACATCAGACGGATCGCGTCTCGCTCAGTCGGCATCAGCGCCGCTCTGGCCGCATCTCTTGCGGCAAACGCGTCTTCCTGCGCATGCCATTCGCTCTGCGTGCATTGGATCGCATGAGTCTTGCGATCCTTGTGCGCCTCTAGCATGGTGCCGAGAACTTCAGTGCACCGAGCGTCGGCGTCCCAAAGGGCCTGAAGGCGATCAACCGCATCGCGCTCATCTGAGGTCGTCATGATGGGTCTCCGAGATAAGTTCGCGAATTGTCATCTTGTTGATGAAGACCTGCTGCTTTTCGGCAATCGTCGCGATGAGGTCGGCAGGCTCCATGCCCATCGCGCTTGCCAGCATGAAGGCGTAGGCACAGACGTCGGCGATCTCGTATCTGATGTCCTGATCGTGCCCGTCGCCGTCACGCCAGCGCTTCTTGACGAAGTTCGCGACCTCGCCGGCCTCTCCGGTCAGTCCGAGCGTGAGGAAGCGGATGTCGTTCTCCAGATCGCCCGTATCCGAATAGCGGCGATGATTATCCTGCGCCTGTTTCCAGACGTCCGAAATGTCAGCGGTCATGATGGGTCTCCAGGTGGTTGCGGACGGCGAATGTCTGGTCGGCCCAAAGCTCGCCGCGCTTGATTTTTCGGACGGATTTTTCATCGATGCGAAATTCGCGAGCGAGCGCTCTCATGCCTTCCCCAGCTAGGGCCCGCTGACATATCTCGATGGCCTGCGCTGCGGAGATTTTGGAGTTCGGCACCGCCTCGCCGGTCAAATGAGTGCCATGCAACCGCTTGTCGGCATGATTTTCGGCTCTAGTTTTCCACTGTAAGTTGCAGGCTGCGTCCGTCCGAATTCCATTCCTATGGGCGGCTTCCATTCCGTCGTGCGCCTCACCGTGGAAGGCGCGGCAAACCAACCGGTGAACCTCAAAGGTTCGTGAGACACCTTCCTTGGCCAGCCCAACAAACGGATATCCCTTGCGGCTGAGGCTCTGCACCAGAATGCGCCCGGGTACGCGCACGGTTTGCTGGCGACCACGATTCTGGCGAACAAAGGTTCTCGGCAAAGATACGACTTCTCCAGCGTCGCTGACGAGATATCGCCCTTCGTATCCTGGAACACTTCGCCACTCAGCCACGATATTCGCCACACCGGTCATTGTTCGGGCTCGGTTGGGGGCGTTGCGCGCAGCTCGGCGCGAATCTCCATCCACAGCTTTCCGAGCATGTTCTGGCCGTCTCGGTTCGGACCCCAGCCCCAGAAGTCGTCGCGCCAGCTATTCTCCACCAGTTCGCGCTCTCCGGTGGCGAGCAGCTTCCGGCGCACATATTCGTGCTGATGAGCCTTGAGACGCAGAATTTTGCGCATGAAGTCGATCTTCACGTCGTCCCAATCGCTACGACGGATCAACTTGTTGCGTTCGGCGATCTTGAACGCCTCATGCGCTGAGGGTGCGTGAATGATCTCGCCTGAGACCACGCGGCATTCGTGATTCTGCGTGCCTTCGCCGGTGTGGAATTTCAGCCAATGGTAACAATGTTCTGACGTTGGAAACGTCCATGCCTTTGACCATGTTAGGTTGAAGCTGCTGAAGTTCGACAGGACGTAGAAGTCGTGCTCGTAGAAACAGACGCGATCGGGCGTATCGAGGCCGTGGCATTCGACCTGCCCATCCCCAGCGCTCGACCCGGTGGTGAGCGAGGTGCGGGAATATTTGAGATCGCGAACAGCCTGCACGGCGACGTCGCATCCCTCGGCGAACCTCAGTTCGTGCGTCTTCGCTTTCATATCGCGCACGTAGTTCGCGAGCGCTGATTTGACGGCCGATGCCGCAGCGTCAATAGCCGCACTCCGCGCCCGCTCGATCGCCTCCCGCGCTGGTGGGGTGGAGGCGTCGTTGCAGATGTGACAGGCCTCGACGCGACCAAGGCAATCGTCGATACCGCCGGCCAGCGCGCAGAGATCATTATCGCAATCCTCCGCGTGGCCGAAGATCTCCCCGTATCCGTGACAGGCATCGCACGGATCCTCCGTGGTCTCCCCAGCCTCTGGCGCGGTGGGGGTGGATAGGGAGGCGAGGGCGGCCTCAGCCTTCAATGCGCGCTCTCGCCATCCACTCGCCTCAGCGATCATCTGGCACTGCTGCTGGCTGGTGAGATCACCTTCCTTCATCGCGATTGTCCCTCATGATGGTGCGGATTTCTTCGCTGAACGCCTTGGTCACGCGCTCGACGATGAGATCGGCCTCAGTTGGCCCGTGGCGCTCGCAGGTCCGCGAAAGCATGTCCCGATATGGGCAGGTGTATCCGCAGCCCGGCGCGAAATGCGGGGCTTTCGTCTTCACACCATCCTGCGTCTGGATTGTCATGGTTGGGGGTCCTTTGGTCATGCTGCGAGCCTTTCGGCTTCGACGCGACAGTGACGACATGGGAAAATCATGCCGAGGAAATGTACTCGCATTGGCGAGCGGCACTTGAGACAGCGCACAACATCATCAATGTCGGGAATCTCATCTGTTGATTTCGGACGATCGTTCATGCCGCGAGGCTCCGAGTTTCGATGTAGTTGAGAAGTTGTCGACCGATGAAGCGCGTGTAAGCAGGCGGGATCGCCTCGTTCAGTTCCTCCTTCGTCATCCAGTCGATGCGCATGGCGTCTGCGGCGTTCGCCTTCGAACAGTTGCCGCCGCCGGTGACTTGAACGAACGATGTGTTCTGGTCGAGCTTGCCGTAATGGGCCTTCCGCTTGTCGTGGGTGAACACCAGCGGATGCGGCTTGCAATCGGGCGCCCAGAGCGGGAAATTGACCTCGAACAGCCGGTGGCGCAGGACCCGAAGCTCAGGGAACATCGTGCCGCACAGCTTGACCGGGTTGATCAGCGGCGCGCCTTCGACGTTCTCGATGACGAACGGTAGGCCGGTTCGCGTGAGGATGCGCCGCGTCGCCTCGATGAAGCACGGGTAATCCCGCTTGCTCTGGCGCTGCAAATCGGTGTGCGCCTGACACGGCGGGCTTGCATGAACCGCATCGAAGTTCTCGCGGATCCAGCACACGAATGCATGCTCTTGTTCGTCATACAGCGTCTCGCGGCGCTGGAAGAACGGATAGTTCGGCTGCCAGTGCTGGTCGATGCCGACCACGAAGAAGCCCGCCGCATGATAGCCGGCTGCGGCTCCGCCCGCCTTGCAGAACAGGTCTAGCAGCTTAGGGCGCTTAGTCACGCAGCCGCCGCGATCGTGAAAGCGGCGTCCAGCGAATGGCAGACGCGGGGATCGCGGGTCACGCCGTAGACGTGGAACTCGTCGCCGAGCTGCCAGATCTCCACGACACCGGATTTTTCGATGAGCTTCGGCATTTCTGAGCCTCCCGAATGTTTTCACACGATCCGGGAATTGGCTGCGTTCTGCGGCGCTGTTTTCCGAGAACGAAGCGGGAATCCCGGCTTCATTCCGGCACTCTGCGATAACATCAATTTAACTATGTTGACGTATCCGGGGCGGCATGATCGCCAAGGACGATGATGGAACCGCGGGTGCACCGGTTGGCGCCGGCCGTCTGCTGGCCGATGCCGCGCGCGGCGCGCAGGGCGGGCGGAAGCGGCTGGCGGTCCTTGTCGACCTGTTCCTGCCGGAGAGCATGCGGCTCACCGATTATCAGCGCGTCACCGTCAAGCGCTTCATCATCCGGCTGGTCGGCTCGGTCGAGCACGACCTTCGCGAACGGTTGATCACGACGCACGGTTCGCGGTTCACCCCCGAAATCATCGCCGCATTGGGCAGTGCGCGCGTGCCGATCGCCTTGCCGCTGCTCCAGCGTGCCCGTGCGCTCCACGATGTCGAACTGGTCTCGCTGCTGCTCGCGCGGGTCGAGGAACAGCGATTGTCCGAAACGCTGCGCCGCAACGGCGACGGCGGCCGGCTGATCGAAGCGCTGCTGGCCGATCCCGACGAAGCCGTCTCCGCGGCGGCGATGGCGATGCTGATCGCGGAAAGCCGTCGTCATTTCCTGTTCGAGGAACCCGTGCTCGCGCGCACCGATCTGCCCGCCGACATGCAATATCGGCTGGTCTGGTGGGTTGCCGCCGCGCTGCGCGAATATCTGACGCGTCAGCATGGCGCCGATCATGGCGTGGCCGATTCCGCGTTGATGGATGCTGCGTCGGCAAGCCTTTCCGGTCATGACGAGGGCGAGACGCTCGAGTCCGCGGCGATGCAGCTGGCCTATGCGCTGGCCGAGCGCGGCCGGCTGGACGACGAACTGCTTCGGACGGCGTGTGAGGAGGGGCGACTTTCCTTGTTCGTTGCGGCACTTGCGGTGCGTGGTGGACTCGATTTCGAGGCCGCGCGCGGCATGGCGCTGCCGCCGTTCGGCGAAAGGTTGATCGTCCTGCTGCGCGCGCTCGACGTCCGTCGCGAATCGGCCGGCGCGGTCGCCCTTGCGCTGAGCGTCGACGATGCCGAACTCGTCGAGCAGATGACCGCCTATGACAGCCTGACGCGCAGCCGCGCGGTCGAACTCATCCAGCCCTGGCAGGTCGACAGCGGGTATCGCACCGCCATCGCCGCGCTTTCGGCCGGGCTGGCCGAACGCGGCGATGGGTGGGCGGCATGAACGCGATGCCGGTCCATGGCCTGGTCGATCGCAGCGGCCGGCTGGTCGAGGCCGATCCCGCGCTGCTCGGGCTGCAACTGCGCGCGGGCGGCGAGGCGGGCGGCGCGATCGCGGTGCCGCAGATCGCGGCGCTGGCGCGCCTCGCGCACCGGCTGGGCATCCTGATCTCGCGCGCGGTGATCGCGGCGGATGGGGAGAATGATATCGACCTGTGGGTGCGCGCGCAGCCCGATGGCAACGACGTCCGGCTGACGATCGGCGGCTGGAGCCAGCGTCCGGCCCTGCCCACGATCGCCGCACCCGATATCGATCGCGAGACCGATTTCCTGCGCGCTTCCGCCGACTGGCTGTGGGAAGCGGACGAGGCGCTGAAGATCGTCGCCCTGTCCGCATCCGCGGAGGAGGCGATCGGCGGACCTGCGAGCCGGATGATCGGACAGCCCATCACCCAGCTCGTCAAATTGATCGAGGACGAGGAAGGCAATCTGCCGCTGCTCGCCGCCCTTGCCATGCAGGGGCGGCTTGACTGTCAGGAGGCCGAATTGCGCAACGGCAATGGGCGGGTGCGGCTGAGCGCCGTTCCGATCCATGACGGAGCGGGGCGTTTCATGGGTTTCCGCGGCAATGCAGCATGGCACCGGGTCGCGCCGATCACGCCGGAAGAGCCCCGCATCGTCGCCGATGCGTTCGGCGAGCGGCTCGATCGTGCGTTGCGCGAGCCGCTTGCCCGCATCATCGCGCGGGCCGACAGCATCAGCGCGCGCAGCGAAGGTCCGCTCAGGCGCGACTATGCCGAATATGCCGGCGATATCGGCACTGCCGGGCGGCATCTGCTCGCGCTGGTCGACGATCTCGTCGACCTTCAGGCAATCGAACGCCCGGATTTCCGGGTCGACGCCGATCCGATCGACCTGGCCGATGTGGCGCGCCGCGCCGCCGGCCTGCTCGCCGTCCGCGCGTCGAGCCGCAATGTCAGGATCGACAAGCCGGCCGAGGACGAAGCCCTGCCGGCGCGGGGCGACTTCAAACGCGTGTTGCAGATATTGGTCAACCTGATCGGCAATGCGGTGCGTTACTCGCCCGATGGCGCGATGGTGTGGATCCGCGCCGAACAGGTGGGCGATCGCGCGGTGGTCGTGATCGCGGACCAGGGCAAGGGCATCGATGCCGAAGATCACGAACGGATCTTCGAGAAGTTCGAACGAGTCGATCAGAGCGAGCCCGGGGGCAGCGGCCTGGGCCTCTATATCGCCCGCAGGCTCGCGCGCGCGATGGGCGGCGAAATCGGCGTCGACAGCGCGCCCGGGCAGGGTGCGCGGTTCACCTTCACGCTGCCGACGAGCTGAGCGAGCGGGGCTCGGCACCGTCACCCGCCATTGCGACGACAGCGGCCCTTCCAACCCTTCATCTGTCATCCTCGCGAAAGCGGGGATCCCGCTATTCCGTGAAGCATCCGG
>Ga0209902_100697_pt1 | contig 28974 bp, 29 predicted proteins | sample FECB27metaG_FD_188304 | JGI IMG/M metagenome (GOLD analysis project Ga0209902, IMG submission 188304) | Cyanobacterial communities from the Joint Genome Institute, California, USA - FECB-27 (SPAdes) (version 2) | ecosystem: Environmental > Aquatic > Thermal springs > Hot (42-90C) > Microbial mats...
CCAAGGCCACGGAGGAGATCTCGGCCCAGATCGGCTCGGTGCAGCAGGCCACCCAGCAGACGGTGGCGGCCATTCAGGAGATCGCCCGCACGATCACCGAGATGAGCCAGATCTCCACCTCGATTGCCGCCGCCATGGAGGAGCAGGGGGCGGCCACGGCCGAGATCGCCCGCAACGTGCAGGAGGCGGCGCGCGGCACGGAGGCTGTGACCGGCAGCATCGTGGACGTGCAGCAGGGGGCGGGCGAGACCACCTCGGCGGCCAGCCAGGTGCTGGGTGCGGCCCAGGAGCTGTCGCGCCACTCCAACGACCTCTCCCGCGAGGTCCAGGACTTCCTCACAGGCGTCAAAGCCGCCTAAAAGCCGGGAGGCTGTCCGCACCGGATTCTGGCCAGCCCCACGCGGCTCGCATCCCGGATGACAGAAACTCGCCCAATCAGGGGCCGCTGGAAACAGCGGCTCCATTGCTTGTGGGGCTCCGGATTAACGCTCCGTCAGCTTCAGCTCGATGCGCCGGTTTCGGGCATAGGCCTCTTCCGTCGTGCCGTTGTCCAGCGGCTGGAACTCGCCGAAGCCAGTAGCGGCGAGGTGCTTGGGCTGGACGCCGCGGGCAACGAGCGCCTGCACCATGGCGATGGCCCGGGAGGACGAGAGGGCCCAGTTGGAGGGGAATTGCGGGGTGTTGATGGGGCGCTGGTCGGTGTGGCCGTCGACCCGGATCACCCACGGGATATCGGGCGGCACCTGGCGCTCGAGTTCGATCAGGGCGCTGGCGATGCGGTCGATCTCGCCGGAGGCTTCAGGGCGCAGGAAGGACTGGCCGGCCGGGAAGAGAACCTCCGACTGGAACACGAAGCGGTCACCCACGATGCGCACGTCCGGGCGGTTGCCGAGGATCTGGCGCAGGCGGCCGAAGAAGTCGGAGCGATAGCGGGCGAGTTCCTGAACCCGCTGAGCCAACGCCACATTGAGGCGGCTGCCGAGGTCGGCGATGCGGGCCTGGCTCTCCTTGTCCCGGTTCTCGGAAGCCGCAAGCGCATCCTCCAGGGCTGCAAGCTGGCGGCGCATGGCGGCGATCTGCTGGTTGAGGATCTCGACCTGGCTCAGGGCACGGCCCGTGGCTTGGCGCTCCCTCTCAAGCTGCGTGTTGAGCTGATCGGCTTGAACCTGCGCCGCACCGCCGCTGTCGAGAAGGCTTTGAAGGCGCGCCCGCTCGGCCTCGTTGGCCTGCAGGGTTGTCTGCAGCGACGTGACCGTCTCCTCAATGGTGCGCCTACTTGAGCGTTCGAGGGAGAGAAGGTCGGTGAGCTCGGCGATCTGACGATTGAGCCGGTCGAGCACCGTGTCACGGCCGGACAACTCGCGGGACAGGAAGAACTGGCCAACGGTGAAGACGGAGATCAGGAAGATGATGGCGAGCAGGAGCGTGGACAGGGCGTCCACGAAGCCCGGCCAGTAATTGAGCTGACCGCCGCGCCCGCGTCGCCGTCCGCCTGCGCTCGAGACCGGCATCAGGGCAGCCTTTCACGGGAGAGGCGGTCGAGCACCTGCTTCAGCTCCTTCTCGCGGGCGGCCTGGGCTTCAACCCAGTCGCGGATCATCTGCTGCTCGGCCCGCATGTGCTGCACCAGACCCTGCACGCCCTCGGCGAGGTTCGCCATGGCCTGCGTGGCCGCCCGTCCGCCTCCGCCATCGTTGACGGCGGCGGTGAGCCGGTTGAGGGCGAGCGCCAGGTCCGGCGTAGCGCCGGCACGCAAGGTGGGTTCGGCCGGCGTATCCATGGTGGATGTGGCAAGCCAATCCTCCAGCTCCGTGTAGAACCGGTTCTGCGCTTGGCCAGCCTGAAGGTCGAGGAAACCGAGCACCAGAGAGCCTGCGAGGCCGAACAGGGAGGCCGAGAAGGACAGGCCCATGCCCTGGAGCGGGCCGGCGAGCGAGTTCTTGAGCTCGTCGAAGAGAACCGCCGAATCCTGACCCGTGCGCAGCGATGAGATGATCCGGCCGACCGAGCCCACCGTGTCGATGAGACCCCAGAAGGTGCCGAGCAGGCCGAGAAAAACCAGAAGGCCGGCGAGATAGCGCACGATCTCCCGGCTTTCATCCAAGCGGGCCCCGATGGAATCGAGAACCGAGCGGGTTGCCGCGACGGAGAAGCCGGACTGGCCGGGCCGATTGCCCAGAAGAGCAGCCAGGGGGGCGAGCAGCACCGGCGGCTCGGGGGAGACCAGCCCGTCCTCGGTCCGCTGAAGCGTATTGACCCAGCGCACTTCGGGCCGCAGGCGCCAGACCTGGCGGATTGCCAGTCCGATGCCGATGAACATGACGACTAGGATCACGGCGTTGAGGCCAGGATTGGCCTGGAAGGCCTCCCAGATCTGCCGATAGAGGATGAAGGCGACAAACCCCGCCAGAATAAGGAAGACCGCCATGCGGATCAGGTAAATCCGCGGTGGGGTAAGGGGTTGGTCCGCCATTGCTATCCTGTGCATTCGTGCTTCGGGACGGTTCCAATGTGACCGCGCCGGTCCGAAGGATCAAGCGCGACCATCGGTTCCCTACTCAGCACGAACAGAAATATCACCCCTTGGCCTTCTTCAGGAGCTTGAGCAGTTCCCGCTGCATGATTTCATTGCCGCAGGCGATCGAGCCCTTGGCGATCGGGTCGCTGCCGCCATCGGCGTCGGACACGAAGCCGCCTGCCTCGCGAACCATGAGAATGCCGGCGGCCATGTCCCAGGAGTTCAGGCCGCGTTCCCAATAAGCGTCGAAACGCCCGCAGGCCACGTAGGCAAGATCGAGGGCGGCCGCGCCCCAGCGGCGCATGCCGCCCACATTGGCCATGACGGAAGCGCATTCGCGCAGGAACAGGCCATGATCGCCCTTGCCGATGTGAGGCAGGCCGCAGGCCACCACCGCATCGGCGAGGTCGCCGCGGGCTGCCACGCGGATGCGGCGGTTGTTGAGATAGGCGCCCTTGCCGCGCTCGGCGATGAAGAGCTCGTCCTTGGCCGGATCGTAGATCACGCCGGCCACGATCTGGCCATCGCGCTCAAGGCCGACGGAGATGGCGAATTGCGGCAGGCCGTGCAGGAAGTTCGTGGTGCCGTCGAGCGGATCGATATGCCAGCGGTGGCTGGTATCGGTTCCCTGGATGACGCCTTCCTCCTCCATGACGAAGCCGTAGCCGGGGCGGGACTTTTCGAGGGACTCGCGCAGGATCTTTTCCGCCTTGCGGTCGGCAGCGGACACGAAGTCGCCCGGCCCCTTGCGCGAGACCTGCAGGTTCTCGACCTCGCCGAAATCGCGCTTGAGCGAGCGTGAGGCCTTCATCACGGCATCGGTCATAACGGTCATGAGGGGCGAACGGATCATCGTGCAGGTCCTGACAAAGAGCGGTTTTCAAAGAAGACGATGGTCGATGGACCACCCGGGGAGCGGCGTCAAGCGGTGGATAACCGGGCGGGCAGCCCAATTGATCCCATGAGCTTACGATTTCGCGCGGTCAGCGCATGCCGAGACGTTCGGCCGCCAGCTTCTCGGATCGGGTTCGCTCGTCGGCGGTGAGATCCTTGAGGGCATTGTCGAGCCAGGGGTCCGCCAGCCCCTGGGCTGCCGCCAGAATATGCCAGGCTGCCGCGTCGACCTTGTTGGCCGGCACACCGCGGCCCGCAACGAGAAGCCGGGCGAGGCGGTTCTGGGCGATGGCGTTGCCCTTGGCGGCCGCGCGGCGGAAAAAGCGGGCGGCCTGGGACTCGCTTGCCGGAACGCCATCGCCGTTGAAGAGCAGAATCGCGTATTCCACCTCGCCGACCGAGCTGCCGTTCCGGGCGGCGCGCTCGAACAGGCGCGCGGCCTCCGTGGCATTGCGCTCGACACCGCGGCCCTTGAGGTAGAGCACGCCCAGCGCATGCTGAGCATCCGGGATCTCCGCCTCGGACGCCCTTCTCAGGAGTTGAACCGCCTTCTGCAGGTCGGTGTTGGCCTCACTTGTGAGCAGGAGCAGGGCGAGGTTATGGCTGGCGAGCGGGTTGCCCTTGGCGGCCGCCTCTTCCAGCCAGGTGCGGCCCTGCACGGCATTCTTCGACATGCCGCGCCCATCGAGGGCCATAAGGCCCAGGGCCGCCAGCGCATGAGCATCGCCCCGCTGAGCCGCGAGCCGGTACCACTCGGACGCCTTCTTGGGATCTACCGTGACGCCGAGGCCCTGGTTGTAGAGCTCGCCCAAAAGGGTCATGGCGGCGGCGTCGTTGTTGTTCTTCTCCAGCCGAAGCGTCGCCTCACGGAAGGCCGTCTGATAGAGGCCGCGCTGATAAGCGCCGTAGGCGAGATCGGGCTGGGCCGCGGCACCTGCGGTGGCGGATGCCAGCAGAAACGCGCCGCCGATGATCCAGGAGAGACGCATCAGCGCGATGCCTCCTGGCGGTCGAGGATTTCGGCCGCCGCCTTCACCGCAGCGGCAGGTCCATCCGGATGGGACCAGACTGCATCGCCCAGCGCCACGAACTCGGCGTTTGTAGCCGCGAGCGTCTCGACCGCGTCAAGGCTCGGGGCATAGGCCGCGCAGGGCGTCTCGAAAATCTCGGCCCACCAGGCGGCCCGCTCCACCACGCTTTCCAGAGAGGGGAGGGAGCCGTCCGGGCGCGGCTCGCCGAAGAGCAGGTAATCGACGCCGGCCTCGCCGAAAGTCATGGCATCGTCCTTGGTGCGGATCGCCCCGACGCCGAGGGCTCGTTCCGATTTCAGGCGGTCGCGCAGCTCGCGCACCAGAGCCGGGTCGCCTGCGATGTGAACCCCGTCAGCGCCGCCGCGGGCCGCGATGGTGGCGAGATCGGCCTTGGCCTCGGTGGTGACGATCACAGCCGCCCCATGCTCCTGGGCGGCGGGAGCGAGCGCCTTCACGTGATTGATCAGGGTGCGCTCGTCGGCGGACGCCAGCCGCAGCAGCACGGCAGCCACAGCGCCGGTCGCGCAGGCCTCAGCAAGCTGCGGCGCGAAGGAGGCGTCCTCCAGAACGGGGGTGATGAGGTAGAGGCGGGCGGCGGTATCGGCCATGGATCCAAGTCACGAGAAAGAAAGACAGCCTTCCCATAACGAAAACGGGGCCATCTTGCGAGGCCCCGCTTGTCGATCATGATTAAGGCGAATGTTGAGCGATGAATGGCGCCCCGGTTCCGTCATGGTCGGGCTTGTCCCGGCCATCTCGTCTGGAGAAGCGCTGCGTCTCTCGAAACGAGATCACCGGCACAAGGCCGGTGATGACGTGGAAGGTTTGTTGAGGGGTGGAACCCTCTTTACTCCGCCGCTTGGCGGGTGGCGCCGAAGGTCGGGTCGAGCTCACCCGAGGCGTAGCGCTTGGCCATCTCGGCGAGCGTATAGACCCGCTTGATCTTCGAGGCCTGGCCGGCGGTGTTGAACTCCTGCAGGCGCTGCTTGCAGAGCTTCGTCATCGCCTCCATGGCGGGCTTCAGGTACTTGCGCGGGTCGAACTCGCCCGGGTTCTCTTGGAGAACCTTGCGGATCTGGCCCGTCATGGCCATGCGGTTGTCGGTATCGATGTTGATCTTGCGCACGCCGTGCTTGATGCCGCGCTGGATCTCCTCCACCGGCACGCCCCAGGTCGGCTTCATCTGGCCGCCGTACTGGTTGATGATGTCCTGCAGGTCCTGCGGCACCGACGACGAGCCGTGCATCACCAGGTGCATGTTCGGGAGCTTCTTATGGATCTCCTCGATGATGTGCATGGCCAGGATCGCGCCGTCGGGCTTGCGAGTGAACTTGTAGGCGCCGTGCGAGGTGCCCATGGCGATGGCGAGCGCGTCGACCTTGGTCTCGGCCACGAACTTCACAGCCTCGTCGGGGTTCGTCAGTAGCTGGTCGTGGGAGAGCTTGCCCTCGGCGCCGTGGCCGTCCTCAGCCTCGCCTTCACCGGTTTCGAGGGAGCCGAGCACGCCGAGCTCGCCCTCCACCGAGATGCCGCCGAGATGGGCCATCTCGACCACCTTCTTGGTGACGGCGACATTGTAGTCCCAGTCGCCGGGGGTCTTGCCGTCGGCCTTCAGCGAGCCATCCATCATCACCGAGGTGAAGCCGGCCTGGATCGCCGTCATGCAGGTGGCGGGCTCGTTGCCGTGGTCGAGATGCACGCAGACCGGGATCTGCGGGTAGATCTCGGTGACCGCATCCATCATGTGCTTGAGCATGACGTCGTTGGCATAGGAGCGCGCACCGCGGCTCGCCTGGATGATCACCGGCGCATCGACCTCGCCGGCCGCCGCCATGATCGCCAGCGCCTGCTCCATGTTGTTGATGTTGAAGGCAGGCACGCCGTAGCCGTGCTCGGCTGCGTGATCCAGAAGCTGCCTCATCGTGATGCGGGCCATTTAGTCCTCCGTATTGGTTTTGCTTTTAAACAGCGCAGAAGCTGAACCTCAGCTTAAGCATCTAGGCCAGCTTTTCGCTTGGCAAAGTGGTTACCCACTTTGCCAGGCATGAGCTCAAGCTCTCAGGGCTTCCACGCCGGGGAGCGACTTACCCTCGAGCCATTCGAGGAAGGCGCCGCCGGCCGTCGACACATAGGTGAAGCTGTCCGCGACGCCGGCGTGGTTCAGGGCTGCAACCGTGTCGCCGCCGCCGGCGACCGACACGAGCTTGCCGTCCTTGGTGCGCTGCGCGGCGTGGCGTGCCGCCGCCACCGTGCCCTGGTCGAAGGGGGCGATCTCGAAGGCACCGAGCGGGCCGTTCCACACCACGGTCGCGGCGTCGTTGATGGCCGCCTGGATGCGCTCGATGGATTGCGAGCCCACATCCAGGATCATCTGATCCTCGGGGATCGCGTCGATGCCGTAGGTATGGTTATGGGCTCCCGCCTTGAACTCGTAGGCGCAGACGCCGTCCACTGGCAGGATGATGGCGCAGTTGGATTCCCGCGCCTTCTCGATGATGCGCATGGCGGTGGCGGCGAGATCCTTCTCGGCCAGCGACTTGCCGATGCCGAGGCCCGTCGCATGCACGAAGGTGTTGGCCATGCCGCCGCCGATCACCAGCGCATCGACCTTGGTGACGAGGTTTTCGAGCAGGTCGATCTTGGTCGAGACCTTGGCGCCGCCCACGATGGCCACGACCGGGCGCTTGGGCGCTTCCAGGCCCTTGGTCAGGGCATCGAGCTCCGCCTGCATGGTGCGGCCGGCGTAGCCGGGCAGCGCGCGGGCAAGGCCTTCCGTCGAGGCGTGGGCCCGGTGCGCCGCCGAAAAGGCGTCGTTGACATAGAGGTCGCCGAGCTTCGCCAGTTCCTGGACGAAAGCCGGGTCGTTCTTCTCCTCGCCCACATGGAAGCGGGTGTTTTCGAGGAGAAGCACGTCGCCGTCCTTCATGGCGTTCACGGCGCCGCTGGCTGCTTCGCCGATGCAGTCATCGGCGAAGGCCACAGGCTTGTCGAGGTGGCTCGCGACCGCCTCCGCAACCGGCTTCAGGGACTCCTTGGGGTCGCGTCCCTTCGGGCGTCCGAAATGGGCGAGAAGGATGACCTTCCCGCCCTTGTCGGCGATTTCCCGGATGGTGGGCAGGACGCGCTCGATGCGCGTCGCGTCCGTGATCCGGCCGTTCTCCATGGGGACGTTGAGGTCCACCCGGACGAGAACGCGTTGTCCCTTGACGTCGGCCTGGTCGAGCGTGCGGAAGGCGGTCATTGAGCAGCCTCCCTTAGATCAGCTTCGCCATGGCGATGGCGGTGTCCGCCATGCGGTTCGAGAAGCCCCACTCGTTGTCGTACCAGGACAGCACGCGCACGAAGTTGCCTTCCATGACCTTGGTCTGGTCCATGTGGAACACGGACGAGTGCGGGTCGTGGTTGAAGTCCGACGAGACGTTCGGGGCATTCGTGTAGCCGAGGATGCCCTTGAGCGGACCGTCGGCGGCTGCCTTGATCGCCGCGTTGATCTCTTCCTTCGTGGTGTTCTTCTTGGCCACGAACTTGAAGTCGACCACGGAGACGTTCGGGGTCGGCACGCGGATCGACGAGCCATCGAGCTTGCCGTTGAGGTCGGGCAGCACGAGGCCCACGGCCTTGGCGGCGCCGGTGGAGGTCGGGATCATGTTCAGGGCCGCCGCGCGGGCGCGGTAGAGGTCCTTGTGCATCTGGTCGAGCGTCGGCTGGTCGTTCGTGTACGAGTGGATCGTGGTCATGAAGCCCTTCTCGATGCCGACCGCGTCATGAAGCACCTTCGCGACGGGCGCGAGGCAGTTCGTGGTGCAGGAGGCGTTCGAGATGACCACGTGGTCCTTGGTCAGCTTGTCGTGGTTGACGCCGTAGACGACCGTGAGATCCGCGCCGTCGGCGGGAGCCGACACGATGACGCGCTTGGCGCCGGCGGTGAGGTGCGCCGAGGCCTTGTCCTTCGAGGTGAAGATGCCGGTGCATTCCATGGCGATGTCGACGCCGAGCTCCCGGTGCGGCAGGGTCGCCGGATCCTTGATCGCCGTGACGCGGATCTTCTGACCGTTGATGACGAGGAACTCGCCGTCGACCTGCACGTCCGCCGGGAAGCGGCCATGGACGGAATCGAAGCGGAGAAGGTGAGCGTTCGTCTCGACCGGGCCGAGATCGTTGATGGCAACCACCTCGATGTCCTTGCGGCCGCTCTCCACGATGCCACGGAGGATGTTGCGTCCGATGCGACCGAATCCATTGATCGCGACCTTCACCGTCATAGCTTTAGCTCCCTTGCGTAACGAGGCCTCAGTTCTTGTCGAGCCTCAGAGATTGTGTGTCCGGAGAACCTTCTCCGCGATCGCCTCGGCGGTGATGCCGAAGTGCTTGTAAAGGTCCTTGTAGGGCGCGCTGGCGCCAAACCCATGCATGCCGACGAAAATTCCGTCTGGGCCGATGACCGAATCCCAGCCGAAGCGCACCGCCGCCTCCACCGCAACCTTGATCGGCGAGTCGCCGATGATCTGGGCGCGGATTTTCTCGGGCTGGGCGAGGAACAGGTCGAGCGAGGGCACCGACACAACGCGAACGGCGAAGCTTTGTTCATCCAGAAGCTTCTGGGCCGCGAGCGCGATCTCCACCTCGGAGCCCGAGGCGAAGATCGTCGCGCGGGCTTTTCCGTTGGCGGGCGACAACTCGTAGGCGCCCGTGGCCGAGAGGTTCTCGGCGCCACCCTGTTTGCGGACCTGCGGCAGGTTCTGGCGGGTCAGCGCCAGGGTCGAGGGGCCGTCCGTGCGCTCGAGTGCCATCTGCCAGCACTCGGCGGTCTCGATGGCATCCGCCGGGCGGAACACCCGCATCTTCGGCATGGCGCGAAGCGCCGCCAGATGCTCCACCGGCTGGTGGGTCGGGCCGTCCTCACCCAGACCAATGGAGTCGTGGGTCATCACATAGACGGTCGGAATGCCGGCGAGCGCCGCGATGCGCATGGCCGGGCGGGCATAGTCGGTGAAGACCAGGAAGGTCGCGCCGGCCGGCACGTAGCCGCCATGGAGCGCAATGCCGTTCATGGCCGCCGCCATGCCGTGCTCGCGGATGCCGTAATGGATGTAGCGGCCGGCATAGTTGCCGGGCGAGATGGCGTTGAGGTTCTTGGTCTTGGTGTTGTTGGAGGGCGTGAGATCCGCCGAGCCCAGCACCAGCTCCGGCACCGCCTCGGTGATCACCTCAAGGGCGATCTCGCTGGCCTTGCGGGTGGCGACGTTCTGCGGCTCGGCCACCAGCCGGTCCTTCAGCTTGGCGACGGCATCGGCCAGTCCTTGCGGACGCACGCCCTGCACGCGGCGCTCGAACTCGGCGCGCTTGTCAGCCGGCAGCGCCTTCAGGCGCTCGGCCCAGGCCTTGCGCTGGCGGCTGCCTTTCTTACCGGCCTTGGCCCAGGCAGTGCGGATGTTGTCCGGAATTTCGAAGGGCGCATGGCTCCAGCGCAGGGCCGCCTTGGCGCCGGCCAGTTCCTCGGCACCGAGCGGCTCGCCGTGAGCCTTGGAGGTGCCGGCCTTCTTGGGCGCACCGTAGCCGATGACGGTCTTGCAGGCGATCAGGGTCGGGCGGTCCGACTTCTGGGCACGGGAGATGGCGCGCTGGATCGCCTTCTCGTCATGACCGTCCACGCGCACGGCGTTCCAGCCGCAGGCCTGGAAGCGCTTCACCTGATCAACGGAGTCGGAGAGGGAGAGCGGGCCGTCGATGGAGATCTCGTTGTCGTCCCACAGGACGATCATGCGGTTGAGCTTCAGGTGGCCGGCCAGCGCGATGGCCTCCTGGCTGATGCCTTCCATCAGGTCGCCGTCGGAGGCGAGCACGTAGGTGTAGTGGTCGACGAGGTCGTTGCCGTATTCGGCGTTCAGCATGCGCTCGGCGAGCGCGAAGCCGACCGCCGTGGCGATGCCCTGGCCGAGCGGACCGGTGGTGGTCTCGACGCCCGGCGTCATGAAGTTCTCGGGATGGCCGGGGGTCTTGGAATCGAGCTTGCGGAAGTTCTTCAGCTCCTCGACCGTCATGCCCTTCACGCCGGTGAGGTGGAGGAGCGCGTAGAGCAGCATCGAGCCGTGGCCGGCCGACAGGATGAACCGGTCGCGATCGGGCCAGGTCGGGTCGGCGGCATCGTATTTCAGGAACTTGGTGAACAGCACAGTGGCGATGTCGGCAGCGCCCATGGGCAGGCCGGGATGGCCGGATTTGGCTGTTTCGACGGCGTCCATGGCGAGGACGCGCACGGCGTTCGCCAGATCGGAATGGGTGACGCGATCGGCGGAGACGATATCTTGCACGGCAGGATCCACAAATCTTGAGGGCCCCGCAACGGGGCGGTCTGTCTGGGAAAGGTGCGGGCTCCTTAACACGGGGCAGGGGGGAGTCAAAGGCTCGAAGGGGCGTAATCCCCTTCCGGAGAACTGCTCCTGCCTCGAAGGAGCGCGTCGTTTGGCGCCGAATACCGGGTCCACTTTTCCGCACGATGCGCTAGTCTCTTGCCCGAATCCCGGAGGCATGATGGCGCCCACACTCGATGAAGCGATGAAGCGGCTGGACATGGCCCTAGGCCTGCTCGAAGCGTCCGTATCCCGGCGCCTCGATGCCGACAGGCGGCGGGGAGGACTGGAGACCGAGCTTCAGCTCATGCAGGACGACCGCGCCCGCCTTGCTGTGGAACTCGACGGGGCGCTCACCCGCCTGCACCGCTTCGAGGCCGCCACCGACGACGTGAGCCGGCGGGTCCGCCAAGCCATCGGGGCCGTCGAGACCGTGCTGGCCCAGGCCGGCCAACTGGCTCCGGCCGGGCAATTCGAACCTGAGGAAGGCTGAAGGCATGTCTCAGGTGACGGTCACCATTGCCGGCAGAACCTACCGGATCGCCTGCGCCGAGGGCGAGGAGCAACACCTCGAAGGGCTGGCGGCATCCTACAACGCCCGAGTCGAGGAGATGCGCGCCACTTTCGGTCAGGTCGACGACCTGCGCCTCCACGTGATGGCGGCCGTTTCCCAGGCCGACGAGCTGCACGAAGCGAGAAAGCAGATCACGGCGCTGACCGAGGAAGTGGCGATGCTCAACAGCGTCCATATCTATAGGGACGAGCGCCTCGGGCAAATCGAGGCAAGGCTCGCCGAAGGCATTCAGCGGGCAGCCGAGCGCATCGAGGAACTGGCCCGCAGCCTCAACGGGGCAGGGCAGGTTGAGGGGAGCCTCCATTCGTCATCCCGGACGTAGCGCAGCGAAGATCCGGGATCGCTTTCAGAAGAGGGCTCTGGTCTCCCTCTCCCTGATAGAGGTGAATTTGCGCCATTCTCGTCCTACGATCCCGGATCTACGCTTCGCTTTGTCCGGGATGACGAAGGTCTGAAATCAGGCTTGACAGGACAATCGGTGCTGGCGCTGACGGAGCGTGGCGAGAAGCTCCACATAGGGCTCGCGCCTTTCATGGTGGGCGGCTCTGATCTTCCGCTTGACGTGATCCTTCACAGCGTCACAGAAGCTGTGCCGATCGGCCTTGTCCATTTCAACCTCATACTGAAAATCGATGTTGCCCAGCATATGGAGAACTTCCCGCATCATGGCGTCGATGCTGGAGGTGTCCGTATTCTGGATGCGGAACAGTTCTTTGTATCGATTTTGTTTCAGATGAGCCATGTTTCCTCCCCTTCTGGATGGCGCATCCCCTACAGGGCCATTTGGCGGAGGTCCGGCGCTCATGGCCATTCCGTAATGTTACGGAGGTAGGCCTGAAAGATCTCGTCAATTCCCCACTTTTCCCCTTTCCCCAGCGCGTCCCAATCCCTACATAGGAAAGGCGGGGCTGCGGGGCGCGTTAGGAGTTCATATTCCCCGGGGCCTTATCGATCCCAACGGGAGCTGTCCCTGCCCGGTCCGTGGACCGGAACACACGGCGCCCACCTACTTTGTAGGTTCCCGGGATCGCTTCTCCGACGGTTTCTGTGGCTCCGCACCTTATGCATTCTCTCTCCCCTCCCGAACTGAAAGAGCGGCTTCGCAGCGAGGGGTTTGCCCGGCGAGACGGGCTCGACAAGGATTTTCGCCACGATGCCGCGCAGCGCATCATGGCCCGGTCCCTCGATCTCCTCGATCTTCAGGACGTGACGCCGGTGGGCGGCTACTGGCCGATCCGGACAGAGGTCGATCCGCGTCCCCTCATGGAAGCTTTGCTGGAGCGCGGGCAGGACGTAGCCCTCTCCCAGATCCTCCACCCCCACCTGAGCTGGCGCCTCTGGCAGCCCGGCGACGTGCTGGTCAAGGGCGGCTTCGGCGTGCGCGAGCCCGGCCCCGACGCGCCCGAGGTGTTCCCCAAGGCCCTGCTCGTGCCGCTGGTGGCCTTCGACCGCCGGGGAGGGCGCATCGGCTACGGCAAGGGGCATTTCGACCGGGCCATCGCGGCGCTGGAAGAGCAGCATCCCGTCTTGACCATCGGCCTGGCTTATGCGGTTCAGGAGATCGACGAGGTTCCGGTCGAGCCCCACGACCGGATGCTCGACGTTATCATCACTGAGGCCGAACTCATTCGGACGAAATCCGCTTAAGGGTCTATCATGCGTCTTCTCTTCCTTGGCGACATCGTCGGGCGGCCCGGCCGCAACGCGGTGATCGAGCGCCTGCCCGGCCTTCGTGACCGCTGGCAGCTCGATTGCGTGGTCATCAACGGCGAGAACTCCGCCGGAGGTTTCGGCATCAACGAGGCGATCTGCGACGAGATTCTGGCCGCCGGCGCCGACGCGATCACGCTCGGCAACCATTCCTGGGACCAGCGCGAGACGCTTGTTTTCATCGAGCGCCAGCCGCGCCTCCTGCGGCCTGTGAACTACCCGCAGGGCACGCCGGGGCGCGGCGCCAACCTTATCGACACCCGCTCCGGCCACCGGGTTCTCGTGGTCAACGTCATGGGCCGCCTCTACATGGACCCGTTGGACGATCCGTTCGCCGCCGTCGACCGGGAACTGGAGACCTGCCCCATGGGCCAGGTGGCCGATGCCGTCATCATCGACGTGCATGCGGAGGCCACCAGCGAGAAGGAGGCCATGGGCCATTACTTCGACGGGCGGGCGAGCCTGGTTGTGGGTACCCACACCCATGTGCCCACCGCCGATCACCGGGTCCTGCCCGGCGGCACCGCCTACATGTCGGACGCGGGCATGTGCGGCGACTACGATTCCGTGCTCGGCATGCAGAAGGAGGAATCGATCCGCCGCTTCATCCAGAAGACCCCCGGCGCCCGCATGGAGCCGGCCCTGGGCGAGGGCACACTCTCGGGCATCGCGGTCGAGACCGACGACCGCACCGGCCTCGCCAGGCGCGTGGCTGCGGTTCGCCTCGGGCCCAACCTGGAAGAGACCTGGCCCCGCTTCTGGGATTGAGTGCGATTTCTTCCCTCCCCCTTGCGGGGAGGGATTGAGGGTGGGGATCGGAAAGCCAGAGCGTGGCGCGCTATTCAGAAGTCTTGAGGGCTGCTCAGCTCTATCCAATCAACAGAATACCCGGTCGGGCCATCCCCACCCCTGCCCCTCCCCGCAAGGGGGAGGGGATCACTGTTGCCCCTCCCTTGGCATGGAGCGTCGCCGTTCCCATCTGTCCCGTCACGGAGGAGCTAGGTGGACGCCGACACAGAGAAGACGACCAAGGCTGGCAGGATCAACGTTTACCGCCAGGAAAGCGAGTTCCACCGGGCGCACGAGCACCAGAGCGCCTCGGCCGTTCTGCGCGCCGTGATCGACGAGGCCAAGGGCGAGACGATCTCGATCGCTGAGATCATCGAAGCCTTCGGCGAGCGCGCCTTCGGCTTCGTGCTGATCCTGTTCTCCCTGCCGAACTGCGTTCCCAACGTGCCGGGCATCGCCGGCATCGTCGGCACCCCCGTTCTCATCTTCGGCATTCAGATGATGCTGGGCCACAAGCGCCCATGGCTGCCGGGCTTCATCCTGCGCCAGACGGTGTCCGTTGCGAAATTCAAGCGCCTCATCGATATCGCGGAGCCCAAGCTCAAGAAGTTAGAGAGCTTCTGCAAGCCCCGGCTGCTCCAACTCTTCGGCCCCATCGGTGACCGGGTGGTCGGGCTCTTCGCCTTCCTGGTTGCGGTATCGGTCCTTATCCCGTTCCCCGGCACCAACTTCCCACCCTCCATCGCCCTCGTCATCGCGTCCATCGCGATCATGGAGGAGGACGGCTATCTGCTCCTCGTGGGTTATCTCATCGGCCTTGCCGGTCTCGCCTATACGGTGACGATCCTGGGCGCCTCCTATCACTTGATCGTGGCGGCCATTCAGAACCTGCCGGGCTGGCTCGGGTTCTAGTTTTCCCGGGCTTGCGCAAGAGGGCTTTGCCTGAAGCCCTTCGCCGCCTTATAAGCGGGCCATCGTCAACTTCTCCGGCCTGACGGGCGCCTCCCCATGAGGCGGCTCTCGGCCGAAATTTCGGAGGCCCCTATGGCCGGGCATTCACAGTTCAAGAATATCATGCACCGCAAGGGCAAGGTGGACGCGGTGCGGTCCAAGGTGTTTTCCAAGCTCGCCCGCGAAATCACCGTGGCGGCCAAGATGGGCCTGCCCGATCCTGCCATGAACCCGCGCCTGCGCGCCGCGATCCTCGCCGCCCGCGCCGAGAACATGCCCAAGGACAACATCCAGCGCGCCATCAACAAAGCCTCCGGCGGCGACGCGGAGAACTACGACGAGATCCGCTACGAGGGCTACGGCCCCGGTGGCGCGGCCATCATCGTCGAGGCCATGACCGACAACCGCAACCGCACGGCCTCCGACATCCGCTCCTATTTCACCAAGAGCGGCGGGAATCTGGCTGAGACCGGCGCCGTCTCCTTCATGTTCGACCGGGTCGGCTATATCGAGTTCGGCCCTGATGTAGCCGATGCGGACGCCATGCTGGAAGCCGCCATCGATGCCGGTGCCGACGACGTGACCTCCTCGGAGAATGGACACGAGGTCTATTGCGACCAGGGCTCCCTCAACGAGGTGACCAAGGCCCTGGAGGACAAGTTCGGCGAGCCCAAGGCCTCCAAGCTGGTCTGGAAGCCCCAGACCCCGGTCGCCGTCGATGACGAGACCGGCGAGAAGCTCATGAAGCTGATGGAAGCGCTGGAAGAACACGACGACGTCCAGAACGTCTACGGCAACTTCGAGCTCTCCGACGCTCTCATGCAGAAGATGGCGGGCTGATTTTGGCTGTGCGTCGTGCCCGGGCTCGTCCCGGGCATCCACGTCATCTTAACCGTTGATGGCGTGGATGGCCGTAGAGCAATTCGGCCATGACGGTGGAGAACAACAGTGACTGAGCGCGTCCGCATCCTCGGCCTCGATCCCGGCCTGCGCAACACGGGTTGGGGCGTCATCACGGTCGAGGGGACGAAGCTTTCCTTTGTGGCCTGCGGGGTCGTGACCTCCGATGGCGACCTTGAATTGGCGCTGCGCCTCAAGCAGCTCCATGACCGGCTCACCGATGTGATCAGGACTTGGACGCCCGATGAGGTGTCGGTGGAAGAAACCTTCGTCAACAAGGACGCTCAGGCAACCCTCAAGCTCGGCCAGGCCCGCGCCATGTCCCTGCTGGTGCCGGCGCTTCACGGCCTGCCGGTGGCGGAATATGGGGCCAACCAGGTGAAGAAGACCGTGGTGGGCGTCGGTCATGCCGACAAGAACCAGGTGCAGGCCATGATCAAGATCCTCCTGCCCAAGGCCGACTTCAAGAAGGCTGACGCTGCCGACGCGCTCGCCATCGCCATCGCCCATGCCCACCAACGCAAGGCCCGCGCTTTGGCGGCGAGCTATTAATTTGATACAGAAGCACAGAGCGTCATCCCGGACGGCGTGAGCCGATCCGGGATCGTTTAACAAGTGGCGCGCGGGTATCCCCTCCCTCCTTGTGGGGGAGGGTGGCCGCGGCAGCGGCCGGGAGGGGGGGTTGGCGCCTGACTTTCATAGGCTATCGCTCACACCCCCACCTCCAACTCCTCCCCACAAGGGGGAGGAGGGTTATCGGGAGCAAAGACTGACGTGATCGGCAAACTCAAAGGCGTGGTGGATTCCTACGGCGAGGATTTCGTGATCCTCGACGTGCACGGAGTCGGCTATGTGGTCCATTGCTCCTCCCGCACCCTGCAGAACCTGCCGTCCACCGGCGAGGCGGCGGTGCTCTCCATCGAGACCCATGTGCGCGAGGACATGATCCGCCTCTTCGGTTTCCGGTCGGATTCCGAGCGCGAATGGTTCCGCCTGCTCCAGTCGGTTCAGGGCGTCGGTTCCAAGGTGGCGCTCGGCATCCTGTCGGTGCTTGATCCCGGTACCCTCGCGACGGCCATCGCCACCGGCGACAAGGCGTCCGTCGCCCGCGGTCCGGGCGTCGGCCCCAAGCTCGCCCAGCGCATCGTTTCCGAACTCAAGGACAAGGCCCCGGCCTTCGCCTCCGTTGATCCGGCGCTCATCCGCCTCACCGGCGCGGTCGAGGACAACAGCGCCCCGCGCCCCGTAGCGGATGCCATCTCGGCCCTGGTCAATCTCGGCTACCCGCAGGTCCAAGCCTCCGCGGCTGTCGCCGCCGCCATGAAGCAGGCCGGCGACGAGGCTGAGGCGAAGACACTGATCCGGCTGGGGTTGAGGGAACTGGCACGGTAGGACGTTCGCAGCGTCTCATGTTCCTGTTTTGATCTTGTTAAAGATGGCGTATTAGACCGAAAACGCCTATATGAAGCCTTTGGAAGGTAAGCCTCTTTGACCGATTCCCGCCGCCTGATCAGCCCCGAAAAGCGCGAGGATGATGTTGATGCATCGATCCGGCCGCTGTCGCTCGACGATTTCACGGGCCAGAAGGCCGCACGGGCTAATCTCCAGATCTTCATCAATGCCGCCAAGGCGCGCGGCGATGCCCTCGACCACGTGCTCTTCGTCGGCCCTCCGGGGCTGGGCAAGACCACTTTGGCCCAGATCGTCGCCCGCGAGCTCGGGGTCAATTTCCGCTCGACCTCCGGCCCGGTGATCGCCAAGGCCGGCGATCTTGCGGCCCAGCTCACCAACTTGGAAGAGCGCGACGTGCTCTTCATCGACGAGATCCACCGCCTCAACCCGGCCGTCGAGGAAATCCTCTATCCGGCCATGGAGGATTACCAGCTCGACTTGATCATCGGCGAGGGCCCGGCTGCCCGCTCGGTGAAGATTGAGCTGCCGAAATTCACGCTTGTGGGCGCCACCACGCGGGCGGGACTGCTCACAACCCCGTTGCGCGACCGCTTCGGCATCCCGATCCGGCTTGAGTTCTATACTGTGGACGAGCTGGAGCTGATCGTCCGCCGCGGTGCCCGCGTGCTGGGCTTAGGCATGAGCGAGGAAGGCGCTAACGAGATCGCCCGCCGCTCCCGCGGCACGCCGCGCATCGCCGGTCGCCTCCTGCGCCGGGTGCGGGATTTCGCTATTGTGGAAGGCGTCCAGACTGTCTCCCGCGACCTTGCGGACAAGTCTCTGCGCCTCCTCGACGTGGACCCCATCGGCCTCGATCTCATGGACCGCAAATACCTGACCATGATCGCCAATTCCTTCGGCGGCGGTCCGGTTGGCATCGAGACCATTGCCGCGGCCCTCTCCGAGCCGCGCGATGCCATCGAGGACATCATCGAGCCCTATCTCATCCAGAAGGGCTTCGTGCAGCGCACCCCGCGCGGGCGCATCCTCACCCCCCACGCTTTCAAGCACCTCGGCATCCCCGAGCCGACCCGCGAAACCGCGGCGCAGTTCGGGCTGTTCGGCGGGGATGCGGATGAGTGAGCGGCGGGACGCATACACCTCCCCCTCGAGGGGGGAGGTCGCGCCAGAGGCGCGGGAGGGGGTGGGAAACGCGACCTCTTCGAACGTTGTGCTGCCACCCCACCCCGGAGCGCAGACGCGCTCCGACCCTCCCCCTCAAGGGGAGGGTGGGAAGGGTGAACGCTGGCCCCACCTCTCCGGCTTCATGCAGGACGGCGCTCATATCCTGCCCATCCGCGTCTATTACGAGGACACGGATTTTTCGGCCCGCGTCTATCACGCAAGCTATCTCCGCTTCATGGAGCGCGGGCGCACGGAGTTGCTGCGGGCGGTCGAGGTGGCGCAGTCCGACCTTCACGCAGACATGGACGGTCTCGCCTTCGTGGTTCGCAAGATGAACATCGATTTTCTGGGCGCCGCCGTCATGGACGACGTGCTCACCATCGTGACCCGACCCAAGGAAATGCGCGGCGCCTCGATGACGCTGGCCCAGGAGGTCCGGCGCGGCGACGAGGTCTTGGTCAAGGCTGATGTCATGGTCGCCGCCGTCCGGGGAGGGCGAGCCGTGCGGATTCCGGATGAGCTCAGGGCCGCGTTGAGCGCTGGCCAGTAAACCCACTCGCTGCCCTATCGTCAGGCGGCGCGTGAGTTCTGCCCCAGAAGCATACCAGCTAAGATTTCCCTATCAATTTCAGGTAATTCGCCTCTGCGCGGCCGCACTTAAACCAGACCTTAACCTTACTCTGTGCCTAATAGGTAACGGCTCGGGATGATCTGAGGCTCATTGGTCGGCTGCCCTTATTTTCGACAGATTCGGGGGCGAACCAGCTGTGATACAGAAACAGATATTCCTAGAACCAATCTGCGGTGAGCCTTGGGGCAACCCAAGGCTGCTCGAAGAGCGAGGACGAGATTCATGAATCCGGCTGATGTGGCCCAGGCCGCTCCTGTGGCCCACGACCTGTCCTTCTTTGGCCTGTTCTGGCAGGCCCATTTCATCGTCAAGCTCGTGATGATCGGCCTGCTCGCGGCCTCGGTCTGGTGCTGGGCCATCATCGTCGACAAGACCCTGCTCTACAGCCGCACCAAACGCGCTATGGACCGGTTCGAGGACGTGTTCTGGTCCGGCCAGTCTCTGGAGGAGCTCTACCGCAACCTACAGAGCCGCCCGGCTACGGGCTTGGCTGCCGTGTTCGTCGCCGCCATGCGCGAGTGGAAGCGCTCCTTCGAAGGCTCGGGACGCTCGTTCCAGACCCTGCCGCAGCGCATCGACAAGGTGCTCGACGTGACCATCCAGCGCGAGGTGGAACGGCTCAATGCCCGCCTGACGGTGCTGGCCTCCATCGGCTCGGCTGGTCCCTATATCGGCCTCTTCGGCACGGTGGTGGGCATCATGAACTCCTTCACGTCGATCGCCGCGTCCAAGAACACGAGCCTTGCGGTTGTTGCTCCCGGCATTGCCGAGGCGCTGTTTGCCACCGCCATCGGGTTGTTCGCGGCCATCCCGGCGGTGCTCGCCTACAACAAGCTGAACTCGGAAGTGGGCAAGCTCCAGTCGCGGCTCGAGGGTTTTGCCGACGAGTTCTCGGCCATCCTGTCCCGTCAGGTGGACGAGCGCATCGGTCACGCCGGCCGCTCCCCCGCTAACGCGGCTTAAGGGAGAGCACCGATGGCCATGATGGCAGGATCGGCAGGAGGCGGGCGTCGCCGCAGGCGCTCCCGGCAGTCGGGTGTGATCAACGAGATCAACATGACGCCGTTCATCGACGTCATGCTCGTGTTGCTCATCATCTTCATGGTGGCGGCACCGATGATGACGGCCGGCGTGCCGCTCGATCTGCCGCAGACTAAGGCTGCGCCGCTCAACTCCGACGCGACGCCGGTGACCTTGTCGATCAAGGCCAACGGCCAGGTCTTCCTCGGTGAGGCGGAGCTGACGGACGAAGCCATCGTGGGCAAGCTCGCGGAAGTGTCAAAGGCGGGCTTCGACGAGCGGGTCTTTGTGCGCGGCGACAAGAAGGTCGATTACGGACGCGTCGCCCAGGTGATGTCGATCGTGACCACGGCCGGCTACAAGCGCGTTGCCCTCGTGACCGAGGTCGACCAGCGCTGAGACGATTGAGAGCAAGGGGCAAACACACGTGGCGTTGAAGCTGAAATTCAGTACTTCTGAGCCGGGCTTCTGGGTCTCGGGCGTCGCGCATGCGGCGCTGCTGACGGCTGCCATGATCGGCCTGTCCTCGGTGGCCGAATTTCCCGAAGCGCAGGAAGGCATCCCGGTCGAGGTCATCACCGATGCCCAACTCTCCCAGATCACCAAGGGCGAGAAGAACGCGAAAGAGGTGCAGCCTAAGCCGCGCGCTGAGCGCGTCGCCGACAAGAGCGAACTGAAGGATCCCGGCGAAGACAAGCGCGATGCGCCGGCGCCGCCGAAGCGCCCGGCTGAGATGAAGGTTGCCGAGAAGGAAGAGCCGGTGGCCGCCGCACCCCCACCGCCCGCGCCGCCGACCCGCTCGCAGGAAGAAAAAGCCGCCGAGGCCAAGGCTGCGGAGGAAAAGCAGCTTCGCGAGAAGGCTGAAGCCGAGGCTATCGAGAAGGCCAAGGCCGCAGAGCTGGCCAAGATCGAGGCTGAGGCCAAGGCAAAGGCGCAGGCTGAGGCGAAAGCCAAGGCCGAGGCCGAAGGCAAAAAGGTCGCGGAGGCCAAGGCGAAAGCAGAGGCTGACGCGAAGGCAAAGGCGGAAGCCGAGGCGAAGAAGCTTGCGGAAGCCAAGGCTAAGGAAGAAGCCGAGGCCAAGGCGCGCAAGGAAGCCCAGCTCGCCAAGAAGCTCGACATGGGCGACCTGAAGCAGTTCCTCGACAGCAAGGACAAGAGCCAGTCCACGGGCGCGACCGGCGCGGAGGTCCAGAAGACCGCCTCGCTCGGCACCGCAAACACTTCGGCTCCAAAGATGAGTCCGAATGCGAAGGCCGCCCTGATCAGCTTTTTCCAGGACAAAATCATGCCCTGCTACAGCCCGCCTCTGAGCGCGTCTGCGGGCAGTGTGATCCCGCCTCGAATCAGCATTCCTTTGAATAAGGATGGTTCGCTGGCAGGTTCGCCTCAGATTATCAGCGCCGGCGCGGCTCCATCCGACCGGGCGACAGCGGAAGCCATCGTGCGCGCCGTGCGGCGTTGTGCGCCTTTCCAAGTTCCAGCTCAGTTCATGCCCTACTACACAGGCAATGAGGGTTGGAAAGAACTCGATGTCACCTTCGATCTCTCATGATCGCACATACCTGCCGAGTTAGAACACCCATGATCACTCGCCTCATCTCTCGTCTTCTCGTCGCGCTGGCCGTTGTCCTGCCGATGGCGGCGCTCGCACCCGCAGCCCAGGCGCAGCTCTCGTTTCGAGTCGGGCCTGGCGGGCAGTTCCAGCCGATGCCCATCGCCGTTGCTGATTTCTCCGGCGAGGGCGACATGGGGCAGCGCGTCTCCGGCATCATCAGCAACAACCTGCAGCGTTCGGGCTATTTCGCGCCGCTCGACAAGGCGCGCTTCCCCGAGCGCCCGTCCTTTGACGCCGCGCCGCGCTTCGATGCCTGGAAGATGGCAGGCGCCCAGGCGCTCGTGACCGGCCGCATCTCGCGCGATCCGTCGGGACGGCTGCGCGCCGAGTTCCGCCTGTGGGACATCGAGACGGGCCAGCAGCTTACCGGCCAGCAATACGTGACGGATGCCAATTTCTGGCGCCGCGTCGGCCACATCATCTCGGATGCGGTCTACACCAAGATCACGGGCTTCGGCGGCTTCTTCGACACGCGCATCGTGTTCGTCGATGAATCGGGCCCGAAGGAGAACCGCCGCAAGCGCCTCGCTATCATGGACCAGGACGGCGCCAACGTGCGCTACCTGACTCAAGGAGACACCTCGGTCGTGGCTCCACGCTATTCGCCGGCCACGCAGGACATCACCTACATGTCCCAGGTCGAAGGCCAGCAGCCGCGCGTTCAGGTGATCAACCTTGAGAGCGGATCGCGCCAGGTTCTCGGCAACTTCCCCGACATGGCGTCCTCGCCGCGTTTCGGACCCGAAGGCAATCGCATCGTCATGAGCCTGCAGCAGGGCGGCAATGCCAACATCTTCATGATGAACCTGGGCTCGCAGGCCACCACGCGCCTGACCTCGACGCCCGCCATCGACACCTCGCCGTCCTTCTCGCCGGACGGCAAGCAGATCGTGTTCGAGAGCGACCGCGGCGGCAAGCAGCAGATCTACGTCATGAACGTGGACGGCTCGGACCAGCGCCGCATCTCCTTCGGCGACGGCTCCTACTCGCAGCCCGCCTGGTCGCCGCGGGGCGACTACATCGCCTTCACCAAGCAGCGCGCTGGAGGCTTTGCCATCGGCATCATGAAGCCGGACGGCTCTGGCGAGCGTATCCTCACGGAAGGCTTCCACAACGAGAGCCCGACCTGGGCGCCCAATGGCCAGTACATCCTGTTCTTCCGCGACCCGGGCGGACAGGCCGGCGGCAAGCTCTACATGGTCGACATCACTGGCCGCGTGGAGCAGCCCGTCCCGACGCCGTCCTTCGCGTCCGACCCGACCTGGTCGCCGCTGCTGAGCGAGAGCCGGCAGAGCAACTGATAAGAAGAAGGGCGCCTCGGGCGCCCTTTTTGTTCAAGCCCTCAGCGTACCGGCATTGCCGGTGGCATCGTTCTTCCAGCGCCGGAGCTTGAAGGCGAGCACCAGAAGGCCGATGCCGAAAACGAGCGCGTAGGCGCCGATCCACCAGGTCAGCACCACGGCGCCGACGAGCGGAGCGATCAGGAGCGCGATGCCGAACAGCACCGACACGATTCCGCTGAAGATGAGCCAGCCGCGTCCGTATTCGGGATTGAGCTTGAAAGCGGCGACGATCATCAGAACGCCTGTGATCAGCGACCAGACCGCTATCAAGGTGACGAAGAACAGGACCGTCAGGCCTGGCATAGCGAAGGCGATGATGCCGACCAGGATATTGAGGATGCCCTCCAAGATCAGCAGGCCCCAGCGCTGGTGGTTCGACGCAGCCCTGATCCCGGACACGATGCCGAACACCCCGTCGACCAGCATGTAGGCCGAGAAGAACAGCACGAGGGACAGGATCGTCGCGCCCGGTGAGAAGAGGGCTATGAGCGCGAAGATGATGGCAAAGACGCCGCGCAGGGCCACGGCCCACCAGTTCTGCGCCAGAAGCGAACTCATGGCCTGAACGCGGTCGAAGGAAGGGGTAGAACCGGAGGTACCTGATGCCATGGGAATCTCCTCGCCAATCGGGCCGCATCCGCCCGGCGTGAGATCAACGCCAAGCTTGGCTGCCGGTTTCCTTTTATTCCCCAATGGAGGCTTCTGGAGAGGCTTCCCTCTCCTTGATTTTGGTCAATTTTCGCCTCAGGGCGAGCTTGCGGCGCCTCAGGCGCACGCGGCGCTTGAGGCGGAAGGCCCGGATGAGGAGAGCGAGGCTCAGCCAGACAAGGCCGATGACCACGGGCGATATGATCAGGACCGGGAAGAAGGTGATGAGTGCAGCGAGCGCCAGCAGCGCGAAGCCGATGATGGCGACGCTGCTCGCCTCGGTGGCGGTCAACGACCGCGAGTGCACCGACTTGCCGAGGGTGGTGGACAGGGCCAGGGCGCCGGCCGCAAGCCTACGCACGCCACCCTTCGTATAGCGATGCCCACGACGGGAGCGCATCTTTTTCGCCTGACGGCGACGGGACTGCCAGCCGGGAACGATCTCCGTCGCGTTGGCGAGATCCTCGAGATACATCGCCTCCATGGCCTCCGCAAACTGGGTATCCTCGACGACGACATCCAGCTCCCAGTTGGTGGCCCAGCTCGCGAGGTTCAGGTTGGTGGAGCCGACGCGGGACCAGCGCCCGTCCGCGACGGCGGTCTTGGCGTGGAGCATCGAACCGTTCCATTCGTAGACGCGGATGCCCGCTTCGATGAGGGAACGGTAGCCGGCCCGCACCACGGGCTGGAGCGCTGGAACGTCGCTCGATCCCGGCACCAGGATGCGCACGTCCACCCCGTCCCGCGCGGCTTCGCCCAGCGCCTGCACATAAGAAGTAGTGGCGACGAAATAGGCGTCGGTCAGCCACAGGTTACGCTGGGCGGTGGCCGCGATGAACTGATCGACCCGGTACGTGCGCAGCATCCCAGGCTCACCGCTGATGACACGGGCGGCCATCGTGCCGGCCGGCGGGATCAGGTCGGGGTGGGGCAGTTCGGATTTCGGGATTGGCCGCATGCCGGCGAGCCGCCAGGTCTCCGCGAAGGCTGCATCGAGATCGGCCACCGCAGGGCCTTCCAGGCATATCCCGGTATCGCGCCAGGGCGCGTGACCCTCCCGGCCAACCCAATTGTCCGAGATGCACAGGCCCGACACGAACCCGATGCGACCGTCGACCGTGATGAGCTTGCGATGGTCGCGGCGAACCCAGAACGGGTCGGTCAGCCGGGGCGGGTTGAAGACCTTGGCTTCAACGCCTGCACCGCGCAGACGCCTCCAATAGCCGGGCAGGGCCCGGAACGATGAGCCAAGCCAATCGTAGAGCACCCGCACTTTCACACCCGCTCGGGCACGCTCCATCAGGGCTTCGGCGAATTCGCGGCCGCTCTCGTCGTCGGCGATGATGAAATTCTCGAAATGGATGACAGCTTTCGCCGAGCGGATAGCCTCCAGCCAAGCCGGGTAGTTCTCCCGCGAGTCCTTGAGCAGCGACACTGTATTGCCGTGCCGCAGGTCGCTGTCGGCGATGCGCGCGAAAGCCCGCTCCAGACGCAGATCATCGAGAGCCTTGCGGTAGGGTTGTCCAAGGGTGCCGGGCGGGGTCGTCAGGATATTCATGACCTCTCAACGCTTGAGACGGGCATTCGGCAGCAGCCTAGCTTCGCGTGGCTTCCTTAACGCTAGATATGGCGCGGGCATTCGGAATTCATTCACAGTTGATTTACCATGACGTCAAGTTCCACAACTTGGCCATAATTCACCTTAATCCGGAGCCTCTCCTCACGGTTGACGGAACCCTCCCTTAACCATCCTCCCGATATGAAAGACACAACGTTCGGCAAACGTATGTGTAAGGAGTATTGCCAATGATGACGCTGCGCGCCGTCAAGTTCGCCGCTGCCCTCGTCCTCGCCCTCGGGGCGGCGGCGTGTTCGTCCAACAAAGATGAGATGGCTGGAGGAGCCGGTGGCTTCGGAGCCGGTGGCGCCGCCACCCCGGGCAGCGCCCAGGACTTCGTCGTCAACGTGGGTGACCGCGTGTTCTTCGAGACCGACTCGACGGATCTGACGCCCACGGCGGTGTCGACCCTCGACAAGCAGGCCCAGTGGCTGCAGCGCTACCCGCAATACACCTTCATCCTTGAAGGCCATGCGGACGAGCGCGGCACCCGCGAGTACAACTTCTCGCTCTCCGCCCGCCGCTCCCAGGTTGTCCGCGATTATCTGATCTCCCGCGGCATCCCGGGCAACCGCTTCCGCACCGTGTCCTACGGCAAGGAGCGCCCGGTGGCGGTCTGCAACGACATCTCCTGCTGGTCGCAGAACCGGCGCGCGGTGACGGTGCTCGGCAACGGCGCCGGGGCATAAAGCCTCATCGGGCTCAAGCTCCCATGAAATCAAAAGCGCCGCCACAATCTCGCCGTGGCGGCGCTTTTGTGTTATCGGCCCCTCCGTCGAGGATCCATACGGTACTCCCAGCATGTTCCGACGCCTGTTTGTCTTTTTCGCCTTTGCCCTGGCTCTGGCCGCCACTTCGGTTCACCCTGCCGCCGCGCAGGATGCTGCCGACGCGATCGTGCGCCTGAACCGGCTCGAGAGCCAGTTTCGGCAGATCTCCGGTCAGATGGAGCAGCTCCAGTACGAGAACCGCCAGCTGAAGGAACAGCTGCGCAAGTTCCAGGAGGATGTGGAGTTCCGCTTCCAGGAGGGACGTGGCAGCAGCGGCTCCAGACCCGCTCCTGCGCCCTCCACCGCTACGCCCTCGCGTCCTGCCCCGCCCCCGGCGCAACCGGCACCGGCCCAGCCGCAGCGCCGCAGCGACGTGTTTGACCCGTCCGAGGCGCCGAGCGCTCCCGGCGCGCCCCGTCCCCTCGGCTCGACCCCTCCATCCGCGCCGCTCGCTCAAGCCGATGCGGGACGTCCGATGCCGCTTCCGGGCGGTCAGATGGCCGGGATCGGGGAGCTGATCGAGCAGGATGACGCTGAGGGCGCACCGCTCGATTATCCGGCCGAGGACCAGGCAGCCCTGCCTCAGGGCGCCATCACCGAACGGGCCAACCCTAGCGTGGCGGCGACAAGCGTCGGCAATCCTCGCTCGGACTTCGATACCGCTTATGCGTCCTTCACCTCGAGGCAGTACGACCAGGCCGAGATGAGCTTCCGCCGCTTCCTGCAATCGAACCCCCGCGACAAGCTCGTGCCGGAAGCCACCTTCTGGCTCGGCGAGACCTATCTCATGCGCAACCGGTATCGCGAGGCCGCCGAGCAGTTCCTGAACGTCTCGGCCGAGCATCCGGATGCGGCCAAGGCGCCCGATGCCCTGCTGCGGCTCGGCATCTCCCTGAACGGCCTCGGCGCCAAGGATCGCGCCTGTGCGGTCTTCTCCGAACTCGACCGCAAGTACCCGCAGGCCTCCGCGCCCGTTCGCCAGGCATCCGAGCGCGAGCAGAAGCGGATCAAGTGCAGCTGATCCGCTGATCTTTTGAAGGCCCCGCCGTGGCCCTGATCTCGCCCCCCGATGATCCGCTCTCGGATGAAGGGCTCGAGCGTCATTTTTCTTCTCTGAACCAGGCCTCCGGCATTCTCATCGCCGTGTCGGGCGGGCCGGACTCCATGGTCCTGATGCATGGCCTCGCTCGCTGGGCCTCCACCGGCCGGCGTCCCAACATTTTTGTGGCAACCGTCGATCATGGTCTGCGGCCCGAGGCCGCCGATGAAGCTGCCTTCGTGGCACGCGAAGCCGCTCTCTTAAGCCTGCCGCATCGAACGCTTGCCTGGAGCGGACAAAAACCTGCGACCGGAATCCAGGAGGCCGCCCGCGAGGCGCGTTATCAGCTCCTGGTCGAGCATGCCCGCGAGATGGCGGCCTCCCATCTCGTCACTGCTCATACCCTCGACGATCAGGCCGAAACGGTGATGATGCGCCTTTCGCGCGGCTCGGGCCTGCAGGGCCTTGCCGGCATGCGCCGGGAAACGGACCGGCAGGGCATCCGTCACGTGCGGCCGCTTCTCGGCATTTCGAAGTCACATCTTCTCGATCACTGCCGGCAGCAGGGCTGGCGCTTCGTCACCGATCCGTCGAATGCGGATGAGCGCTACGCCCGGGTCCGCTGGCGCAAGCTCATGCCCCTGCTCGCCGCAGAAGGCCTCACCGCCGAGCGTGTGGCCCGCCTGGCGGAAAGAGCCGCTCAAGCCGATGAAGCCCTCGACATCAAGGCCAAGGAGGCATTCGACCGGGGCGAGCCGCGTCTCGAAGCCGGGACCCTGTCGTTTCAGGCGCGGATCCTGACGGACGAGCCCTTCGACATCGCCCTGAGGGTGCTGGAACTGGCTTTGGCGGAGGCTGGCATGGACCTGGACAACAGTCGTCTGCACCGGCTCGAAGCCTGCATGGAGCGCCTTCGGCAGGCCGCCGGAGCAGGGGAGACGCTGAGCCTCACCATCGCCGGCGCCCATCTGCGCCTCACCCAAGCCGGACGGGTGTCGGTAGGTCCGGAACCGCCACGCCAGCGAGGCCGTTAGCCGAATCTCCTGGCTCAGGTTATCGGATGATGCGGCATGCACGCCGCATTCCCTTGGCAAGGCGGGACGGTATGCCTACATTGAGTTTAGCCGCGCGGGGAGACCTCCTCGTGCTTTTCTCCCTCTGGGGCAGAACCTGATCAAATGAATTCAAATTTCCGCAACTTCGCCCTGTGGGTGGTGATCTTCCTCCTTGTGCTGGCGCTCGTGACCCTGTTCCAGAGCCCTGGTCAGCGGGGCGGCGGCAGCGACATCGCCTATAGCCAGCTTCTCAGCGAGGCTGATGCCGGCCGCATCACCAGCGTGGTCATCTCCGGCCCTGAGATCAGCGGCACCTATACGGATGGCCGCACCTTCACGACTTACGCGCCGAGTGATCCGATGCTGGTCACGAAGCTGCAGCAGAAGGGCGTCTCGATCACGGCCCGTCCGCAGTCGGACTCGACCCCTTGGTTCATCGCCGTACTCATGAACATCCTGCCCATCGCGCTCTTCATCGGCGCCTGGGTGTTCCTGTCGCGTCAGATGCAGAGCGGCGCCGGCCGGGCCATGGGCTTCGGCAAGTCCAAGGCGAAGCTCCTCACCGAAGCGCATGGCCGCGTCACCTTTGACGACGTGGCAGGCATCGACGAGGCAAAGGAAGACCTGCAAGAGGTCGTGGAGTTCCTGCGCGATCCCCAGAAGTTCCAGCGCCTCGGCGGCCGCATCCCTCGCGGCGTGCTGCTCGTCGGCCCTCCCGGCACCGGTAAGACCCTTACCGCCCGCGCGGTGGCAGGCGAGGCCAACGTGCCCTTCTTCACCATCTCGGGCTCCGACTTCGTCGAGATGTTCGTCGGCGTCGGTGCCTCCCGTGTACGCGACATGTTCGAGCAGGCGAAGAAGAATGCGCCCTGCATCATCTTCATCGACGAGATCGACGCGGTCGGCCGCCATCGCGGTGCCGGCCTCGGCGGCGGCAACGA
>Ga0209902_100698_pt1 | contig 28932 bp, 30 predicted proteins | sample FECB27metaG_FD_188304 | JGI IMG/M metagenome (GOLD analysis project Ga0209902, IMG submission 188304) | Cyanobacterial communities from the Joint Genome Institute, California, USA - FECB-27 (SPAdes) (version 2) | ecosystem: Environmental > Aquatic > Thermal springs > Hot (42-90C) > Microbial mats...
TGGGGGCGAGTCCAGGACGCTTCTCGACGATCAGGGGTCACGCCATTTTCTGCACGCCCCCCCATCCCTAACCCTTCCCCACCGCAAGCGGGGGGAAGGGGACCCGTAGTGGCGTCGGCATACTCAGTGTCGTCTGCGAACCCATGCGCACCCCGCACCGCCTCGACGATCTTGATGTAGCCGGTGCAGCGGCAGAGCACGCCGCCCAGCGCGTCCAGAGTCGCGGCCTCGCCCGGTCGGGGATCGCGCGAGAGCAGATCGTAGCCGGCCATCAGCATGCCGGGCGTGCAGATGCCGCATTGCGCCGCGCCATGGGCATGGAACGAGGCCTGCAGCGCGCGGCCGAGCGGGTCGTCCGCCAACCCTTCGATTGTGATGACCGTGCGTCCCTCGACCTGCCCGACCGGGATCAGGCAGGCACAGGCCTGTGCGCCGTCGAGCAGGACGGTGCAGGCGCCGCAATCGCCGGCGTCGCAGCCGACTTTCGTGCCCGTCGCGCCGAGGCTGGATCGTAGCGCCTCGCTCAGGCGGGTGCCGGGCGGCTCGGTGAGCGCGACCACCTCGCCATTCAGGCGGAAGCGGATCGTATCCTGCCGGTCGGTCGAGAGGGCGGTGCGGTCATGGACGTTCACGCGGCGACCTCCAGCGGCGACGAGAGCAGGCCGGCCAGCGCGCGGCGCACCAGCACCAAAGCCGAGTGGGCGCGGTAGGCTGCGCTGGCGCGGACATCAGCGATCGGCGACAGGGGCGCCAGATCGGCCGAGGTGACGGCTTCGGCGAGCGCGGGCGTGGCTGCCCGGCCGAGCAGCCGCAATTCGAGCGCGGTCAGCCGCTGCGGCGCGGCGGAGCAGGCCCCGACCGCGATCCGCAGGGCCGCGATGCGTCCTTGATGGTCCAGCGCCAGATTGGCCGCGACCGAGGCGATCGAGATGACGAGATAGCTGCGTGCGCCGAGCTTGAGGAAGGTCGAGCACATTGCGTCGGGCTGCGACGGGATGTGAACCGCGACGAGCAGTTCGTCAGCCCCCAGAGCCGTCTGGCGGTTGCCGAAGATGAAAGCTGAAAGCGGCAGCCGCCGTGTTCCGCGCAGGCTCGCCAGCTCCACCTCGGCGTCGAGCGCCAGTAGAGGAGGCACGCCGTCGGCTGCCGGCGAAGCGTTGCAGAGATTGCCGGCGAGCGTGCCGCGGTTCTGGATCTGGACGCCGCCGACCTGGGCTGCGGCTTGCTTGAGCGCGTCGAACGCCGGTGGCAGGTCGGCCGCCATCACGGCGCTCCAGCTCGCCATCGCGCCGATGCGGGCGCCCTGTGGGCCATGGGCGATGCCGGCGAGTTCGGGAACCGCGCTGATGTCGAGCATGTCATCGGGGTAGGGCTCGAACCAGGCGGCGCGCTGGGTGCGCACCGGATAGATGTCGGTGCCGCCGGCCAGCACGGTGAGCGGCGCGTGTCCGGCGCTGTCGGCCTTGAGCGTCAGCGCCTCGGTCAGGCTGGTCGGTCGGCAATAGCGCGTCATGATGCTGGCCTCGGCGGGTTCATGGCGTTGTCTGCGTCGTTTCGTCAGTCGAGTTCCGGCGCCAGCGCGACGGTCAGCCCGTCGAGTTCGGGCGAGAACAGGATCTGGCAGGCGAGGCGGGAGTTGGGGCGGACGTCGAAAGCCTCGTCGAGTCGCTCCAGCTCGTCCTCGCGGGCTGGGTGCAGTTTATCGACCCAGTCCTGCGCGACATAGACATGGCAGGTGGCGCAGGCGCAGGCCCCGCCGCACTCGGCCTTGATTGGCAATCCCCAGTCGCGGATGATTTCCATCAGCCGCCAGCCTTCGAGCGCCTCCAGCTCGCGCTCCTGCCCGTCGCGGTCGGTGACCCGCACAAGCATCACGCGACCCCGAGCTTTTTCTGGAGCGATGTCGAGGAGGTCGTGTACTGGAAGGTCAGGCGCTTGTCGGGATAGACGTAGCGGTGGACCTTCTGGGCTGCGAGGGCTGCCTCGTGGAAGCCCGAGAGGATCAGCTTGAGCTTGCCGGGATAGGTGTTGATGTCGCCGATTGCGAAGATGCCGGGCACGTTGGTCTCGAACTTCTCGGTGTCGGCCGGGATCAGGTTCTCGTTGAGGTTCAGGCCCCAGTTCGCGATCGGGCCGAGCTTCATGGTCAGGCCGAAGAAGGGGAGCAGCGTGTTGCAAGGGATGCTGAAGGTCTCGCCTGCTGCGTCGCGGCAGATCGCGGCCGAGAGCGCCGAGCCTTCGCCTTCGATCTCTGCGCCTTCGAGCCCCGTGACCTGGCCGAAGCGCAGATCCATCGCGCCGGACGCCACCAGCGCGCGCATCTGCTCGACGGAATGGGGCGCGGCGCGGAACTCGTCGCGGCGGTGCATCAGGGTGACGCGGTTTGCGATCGGCTGGAGGTTCAGCGTCCAGTCGAGCGCGGAATCGCCGCCGCCGACGATCAGGATGTCGCGGCCGCGAAACGCTTCCATCTTGCGCACGGCGTAGAACACGGATGTGTTCTCATAGGCCTCGATGCCGGGGATCGGCGGCTTCTTGGGCTGGAACGAACCGCCGCCGGCGGCGACCACGACGCACTTCGTCTCGAACACCGTGCCGGCATCGGTCGTCACGCGGAAGCGCGGGGCGTCAGGCGTGCCCGTAGGCTCCAGCGCCTCGATCATCTGGTTGAGGTGGAAGGTGGGCCCGAACGGCTTGATCTGCTCGACGAGGTTGTCGACCAGGCCCTGGCCGGTGACGATCGGGAAGCCCGGAATGTCGTACTTCGGCTTCTCGGGGTAAAGCTCGGCGCATTGCCCGCCGACCTTGGGCAGGATGTCGACGAGATGGGCCCTGATGTCGAGCAGGCCGAGCTCGAACACGGCGAAGAGCCCGCACGGCCCGGCCCCGATGATCACGACGTCGCACTCGATGATGTTGTGGTTCGTCATCGCCGGCCAGCCCTCCCCATCCGTCGCCGCGTCCGCCGCCGTCGCCGGCAGAAACGCGCTCAAACCCTTCACTGATTATTGTTAGTATACAAACAAATTTGCGCAAGCGGATTTTGCGGGCAGGGCGTGCTCAATCGAGTCGCGAAAGCAGGCCGAGCAGGCGCTCGGCCTCTTCCCGGGAGAGTGGCGCCAGCGTCGCGGCCGAGATCGCCTTGGCCTTGTCGAGCAGCGCCGGCATCGCATCCCGGCCCTTGGCGCTGAGGCGGACACGGACGCGGCGTTGGTCGTCGGGATCGGGCAGCCGCTCGGCCAGGCCGCGCTCCTCAAGCCGCGCGATCACCCCCTTGATCGTGGCGGGGTCCATCGCGGTCATTCGCCCTAGCAGATTCTGCGATATCTCCTCGCCGGCAGCGAGCTTGGCCATGGCGGCGAACTGGGTCGGCGTCGGCCCGTCGTCGCCCATGATGCGCTGGAAGATCGCGATATGGCGCTGCTGCGCTCGCCGCATCAGGAAGCCGACCTGCTCGTCGAGGACGTAGTCGCCGACTCCGGTTGCGACGGCGCTGCTCCTGCGTCCGCGCGTGGCCGGGCGGGCGCTCTCGTCCGCGCTGCTTTCGATCGTCGCCGTCTCGTCCCGTGCCGTCGCCAACTGCCGTCTCCCACCGGCATCCGGCACTTGCCAGCGCCCTCAAGCCTGTCCATGATTGTTATTACACATTCAATCCAGATGTGTCTCGCAATCGCCGCCTGTCTTGCAGGCTTTGATCGGGCGGCGATCCAGTACGGAGACCGAAATGGCAGTCGAGGCGGTGTCCGGCCCGGCCAGGGGCAAGCTCGTCATCCGCAATCTCGGCCTCGTGCTGTCGGGCGACCTGAACCAGCCGATCCTCGACGCCGACGCGATCATTGCCGTCGATGGCCGCATCAGCGCGATCGGCAGGGCGGCCGATCTCGATTGCGAACGGGCCGACATGGTCATCGATGCGCAAGGCTCGCCGGTCGCGCCCGGCCTGATCGACAGCCACTGCCACCCGGTTTTTGGCGACTGGACGCCGCGGCAGGGGCAGATGGGGTGGATCGATTCCTGCGTGAATGGCGGCGTCACCACCTTCGTCTCCGCCGGCGAGGTGCATCTGCCGGGTCGCCCCAAGGACCCCGTCGGCGTCAAGGCGCTGGCGATCACGGCCCAGCGCACCTTCGCGAATTTCCGGCCGACGGGGGCGAAAATCCATGCCGGCGCGCCGATCGCCGAGACCAGCATGGTCGAGGAGGACTATGCCGAGATGGCGCGCGCGGGCGTCAAGATGATCGGCGAAATCGGGCTCGGCACGGTCAATACCGGCCCCGAGGCGAAGAAGCATGTCGAGTGGGCCCGCAAATACGGGCTGCAATCGATCATCCATACCGGCGGCCCCTCGATCGCGGGCTCCAGCCTGATCGACGAGGACATCGTGCTGGAGGCCGATCCCGACGTGATCAGCCATATCAATGGCGGCCACACCTCCATTCGCTTCTCCGGCATCTGTCGGCTCTGCGAGCAGGCGAGGGGGGCGATCGAGATCGTTCATAACGGCAATGAGCGCGCGGCGTTGGAGGCGGTGAAGACCGCCGCCGAACTCAACCTGACCTACAAGGTGATTTTGGGCACCGACGCGCCGGCGGGCTCGGGCGTGCAGCCGCTCGGCATCCTGCGCATGATCGCCTTCCTGTCGAGCCTGGGCGGCGTGCCGCCCGAGGTCGCCTTCTGTATGGCGACGGGCAATACGGCGCGCGTGCGCAAGCTCGACGCCGGCTTCATCGCGGTGGGGCAGCCGGCCGACCTGGTCTTCCTCGACAAGCCGCAGCATTCGGCGGGAAGGCATCTGCTCGACGCCATCCAGCTCGGCGACATCCCCGGCATCGGCATGGTGATGATCGACGGCATCGTCCGCACCGGCCGATCGCGCAACACGCCGCCGTCGCACACCGCGCCCGTCATCGTCGAGCATTGAGGCGCATCATGACCGACCTGATCGAGATCCGCCGCGTTCAGACCAGCGTGGAAGAGATCTTCCACGAGTTCGGGCCGCTGCCCGGTCGCATCGAGCGCATCGCATCGGTCTGCGCCGTGCTGACCAACCCCTATGCCGGCCGCTACGAGCCCGACATTCTGCCGATGATGGAGGCGCTCAAGCCTGCCGGGCTCGATATGGCGACGCGCTGCCTCACAGCGCTCGGCGGCGATTCGAAGACGGTCGAGGGCTATGGCAAGGGCGCGATCGTCGGCTCGGCCGGCGAGCTGGAGCATGGTGCGCTCTGGCATGTGCCGGGCGGCTACGCCATGCGCGAAATCCTTGGCAATGCGAAAGCGATCGTGCCTTCGACCAAGAAGGTCGCGGGGCCGGGCGCGCGCATCGACATTCCGGTGACCCACATCAACGCGGCTTATGTCCGCAGCCATTTCGGCGCTGTCGAGATCGGCATTTCCGGTTCGCCGCAGGCCGACGAACTGGTCTTCGTGCTGGTGATGACCACGGGCGCGCGGATTCACGAGCGCGTCGGGGGCTTGCGCGCCGACCAGATCAGCGTCTGGGACGGTCAGCGGTGATTATCGACCGCGCAGTCTCGTCCGGATAGCGCGATACCCCTCCCCCTTGCGGGGAGGGGATTGGGGTGGGGGTCGATCGCCGGGTGAGCGATCGCCAAGCGGAACCACCCCCATCCCCACACCCTTCCCCACAAGGGGGAAGGGAGGAGCTGCACGAGGAGAGGCCATGCCCGCCACCATCCGCAAGATCCTGACGCAAGTCGATGAAACCCTCGTCGAATCCGGCAGGCCCATCGCCCCGCCGACGCGCCGCGCCGTGGCCGTGGCCGTCATCGCCAATCCCTTTGCCGGCCGCTATCAGGAAGACCTCTCCGAGCTGACCGAGATCGGCGTCGAACTCGGCGATCTTCTGACCAAGCGCTGCCTGGCCGCGCTCGGCATCGGGCCCGAGAGCGCCGAGAGCTTCGGCAAGGCCGCGATCGTCGGCGAGGGCGGCGAACTGGAGCATGCCGCCGCGATCCTGCACCCCAAGATGGGCACGCCCGTCCGCGCCGCGCTCGGCAAGGGGCCGGCGCTGATCCCCTCTGCCAAGAAGCGCGGGGGCTTGGGCACGCCGATCGACGTGCCGCTCGGCCACAAGGATGCGGCCTTCGTGCGTTCGCATTTCGACGCGGTCGAGGTGCGGGTCACCGATGCGCCGCGGGCCGGTGAAATCCTGGTGGCGATCGCGATCACGGATTCCGGCCGGCCGCTGCCGCGCATCGGCGGGCTGACGAAGGACCAGATCAAGGGCGAGGACGGGTTGCGCTGATGCCTGACGCGCAAAGGCAGGTCCAGCGCGCCGGCATGACGAGACTTGACACCCGACCGTGCTTGAGGCCGTGCTAGCCCTTCAACCGGCCGGAAGACCAGCCTGCACGATGAACAAGAGCGACCATCTCTCGGCCTTTCTGAGAAAGCTGGAGAGCATCACGGAACTGTCGGCCGAGGAACGCCAGCCTCTGCTGGAGCTGCCGATCAATCCGAAGCGTTTCGAAGCCGGTATGGACATCGTCAGCGAAGGCGAGATCACCCGGCAGTGCTGCCTGGTCATTGAGGGGCTGGTCTGTCGCTACAAGCTCGTCAACAGCGGCGAACGGCAGATCATGTCGCTGCATATCCCCGGCGACGTGCCCGATCTGCATTCGCTTCATATCGAGAAGATGGACCACAGCCTCGGTACGCTGACTCCGGCGCTGGTCGGGTTCATCCCGCATGAGGCCGTCCGGCGCGTGACGCGGTCCTCCTACAAGGTCTCGGAGGCGTTCTGGCGCGAGGCCCTGATCGACGCGTCGATCTTCCGCGAATGGATGGTCGGCATCGGCCGCCGCTCCGCGCCGAGCCGGCTGGCGCATTTCCTGTGCGAATTCGTCACCAAGATGGAAGCTGTCGGCCTGTCCGACGGCGTGACCTGCGAACTGCCGATGACGCAGACCGAGATCGGCGACGCGCTCGGGCTCTCGACCGTCCACACCAACAAGAAGCTGCGGGAGCTGCGCGCGGCCAAGCTGATCGAATTGCGCGGCCGGCGGCTCAAGGTGCTCGACTGGGCCGGGCTTTGCGAACTCGGCGAATTCGATCCGGCCTATCTCCACCTGCGCAAATAAAGCTCCGCCGCGCATTCCGCCTTGCAGCGCAATCGACGCCGCCGGCCCGAATCTGACGATTTCTTCATCTCGGAGGAACCGAAGCGCCCGCGACGGATTACCCGAAGATGACGCGCTACTACTTCGACACCCATGATGGCGACCGGACGGAGCGCGATACCGAGGGTGTCGATCTTCCAGACGAGGCGCGCGCCCGCGCCGAGGCCAAGGCGGCGCTGACCGATATGGCGCGTGATCACCTCCCCAACGGCAATCATATGGGTTTTCGCGTCACCGTCCGCGACGCGGCAGGTGAGGAGATCTACTACGCCAGCCTGGTGATGGATGCCGGACCGGCGCCGGCGAAGCGGCGTCCGTCCAGATCCCCGATTTCAGCCGCCAAGCGACATCCTCAGCGGCGGCTTGACCTCGGGCGGCAGCGGCGAGACATAGCCTGCCTTGCCGAGCCTGGCCTTATGATCGGCCTTGGCGGCCGCCATCAAGGCAGGGTCCGAGAGCACGGCGGCGCCAGCAGCCGCCATCGCCTTGGCGACCTGCACCATGGCTTTGTGAGCCGCCGGCTGCTTGCCCTGCGCCACGATCTGCCAGGTGTGGAACGGCGTGCCGATCGCCACCGTCGGCGCATGGGCCTGCACGGTCGGTACCGCCCAGGAGACGTCGCCGACATCGGTCGAGCCGATCGCGGGGTTGCGGGGCGCATCGAGCGGCACGGTGAAATCGGCCAGCGCTGCGTCGGTCTCAGGCAATCCGATCGAACGCCAGACCGCGGCGATCTCCTGCGGCGACAGGGTCTTGCGGATATCTTCGGCGAAAGCGCGGTCGGCCTCGTCGAAATGCGGCGGGCCGAGATCTTCCATGATGTTCTGAAGCGCCTTCTCCAGCGGGTCGTTGCCGACGACGTTGGAGACGGCCGAGACGATCTTCATCTGCATCGACGTCTCGGTCATCAGCGCTGCGCCCTCGGCGATCTTCCTGACGCGCTGGACGAGTTCGAGCATGCCGGGCAGGTCGCGGGCACGGATCGAATAGCGTACGCGGGCATGAGCCTGCACGACATTGGGAGCGATGCCGCCGGTGTCGAGCACAGCGTAATGGACGCGCGCGTCGCTGGGCATGTGCTCGCGCATGTAGTTGACGCCGACGCTCATGAGTTCGACGGCGTCGAGCGCGCTGCGGCCGAGTTCGGGCGAGGCGGCGGCGTGCGCCGCGCGGCCGGTGAAGATGAAATCGGCCCGGGTGTTGGCGAGCGAGAGCGGCGGCGTCACCTCCCAGAAGCTAGACGGGTGCCAGGAGATCGCGACATCGGCGTCGTCGAAGGCGCCGGCGCGGACCATGAAGGCCTTCGCGGCTCCGCCTTCCTCGGCCGGGCAGCCGTAATAGCGCACGCGGCCCGGAAGCTTGTTCTCGGCGAGCCAGTCCTTCATCGCGGTCGCAGCCAGCAGCGCGGCCGAGCCGAGCAGGTTATGGCCGCAGCCATGGCCGTGGCCGCCGGATTCGACCGGGGCGTGCTCGGATTTACCGGCCTCCTGCGAAAGACCCGGCAGGGCGTCGTATTCGCCCAAGAACGCGATCACCGGCCCACCTTCGCCCGCTTCGCCGATCACGGCGGTGGGGATGTCGGCGACGTTCCGGGTGATCCTGAAGCCCTGGTGCTCGAGTTCGGCGACATGCTGCGCGCAGGAGCGCTCTTCGGTGTAGCAGACCTCGGGCATGGCCCAGACGCGGTCGCTGAGTTCGATGAAGCGCTGCTTGCTGGCGTCGACATGGCGCCAGAGGTCGTTGCGATTGTCCATGATGGCCTGGATCCTGGGGAATATCTTGGGTCCTGCGGAGGTCGCGATATATGAGCCGTGCCGGGCGGCCGCGTCCAGTTGCCGGACGCATGGCCGATGGCAGGAGACGCCGCGTCATCGCTATCTCAACCCTCATCCTGAGGAGCCGCGTAGCGGCGTCTCGAAGGATGGTCCAGCAGGTGCCGGAACCATCTGGAGCATCCTTCGAGACGCAGCCTTCGGCTGCTCCTCAGGATGAGGGCTCAGGGTGGACCATCCCCGTCAGGGATGCTTGTGGATCGGATCGACCCAGTAGACCGATTCCGGCTTCTCGACGGGATCGACATCGGTGATGTTGACCACCACCGCCTCGTTGTCGGAGCGCACCAGCACGCATTCCAGCGGCTCGTGCGGGCTCGCATTGATCTCCTGATGCGGCACGAAGGGCGGCACATAGATGAAATCGCCCGGCCCGGCTTCCGCAACGAATTCGAGCTTCTCGCCCCAGCGCATGCGGGCCTTGCCGCGCACCACATAGATCACGCTTTCCAGCTCGCCATGGTGATGCACGCCGGTCCTGGCGTTGGCTTCAATCGAGACCGTGCCGGCCCAGATCTTCTGCGCGCCGACGCGGGCGTGGTTGATCGCCGCCTGCCGGAACATGCCCGGCGTCTGTGCGGTGTTGGGATCGAGCTTGTCGCCGGTAACGACGCGGACGCCGTCGTGCTTCCAGCGCGGCTCGTGGTCGTGGTCATGCGGATGGGTGTGGTCGTGGTCGGCCATGGAACGCTCCTGTCGGAGGCGAGGCTATAAGAGGCGGCCGGCTCGGGGAAGCGCGCTATCGATACAGCAAGACCCGGCCTTCGGGCATGAGCTGAAGCAAATAGTCAAAATCCTTGACATTCCTCGTCACGACCGTGAGCCCGTCCCGGAGGGCCTGCAGAAACAGAACGCAGTCTTGCAGCGCCTTTCGCCGGTGGTCGTTGCGATAGCCTTGCAGCCGACACAGATCGCCCGACAGAACCGCCGCGCGACCGAGTGTATCGACGTCGGGAACACGGATGCGATGCGCTGGCATGCTCTCGATCAGCACTCTGATCGCCCCGACTACGGCGGCGGTCCTCGAATGAGCCGGATCGAGCACGCCGACCGTGTGCATCAGTTCCTGGATCGCCACGGCGGGATGATGGATGTGCCGCATCTCGATCAACGTCTCGACCATGGCGTCGAGGCGACCCTGCAACTGGTCGATATAGACGCAGGTGTCGAGCAGGACGCCGGGCCCCGCCATATCCGCCCGTGTGAAAAAGGGCAGGTCGGCGTCAGCCCGGCGCGACAGGGTTGATGTCGGTCGCGCTAGGCGTGCGGCGGACCTGAAGTCGAAATCCGGCACGCTCAGAGCCCGAGCTTGATGTCCGGGTCCACCGTACCTTTCACGCTCTCGAAGACCTGCGGAAAATTGTCCTCCAGAGCCAGGCTGGCGAGGGCGAACTCGATCAGCTGGGTGTTCTCCGTGATGCCCGTGCGCCGCTTGGCCTGCTCCACGAGAGCGCTGCTGACGCGGCCGGAAATCCGGCTGCCTTTCTCATCGAGCAGGCCAGAGGCCTTGGCCTTGTTCATGACCTCGACCGTAACGCTTTTGAAGCGACCCGTATCGGAATTGCGAACCGTGTAGGTCCCGCTCGATGCCGTACGCTGCTCGCTTCCAGTCGCCTTGACAGTCTCGCGCGTCATCGTCTGGTCGCCTTGTTCAACAAAACCACAATGTGTCTACCACGATTTCGTTGCGGCGTGAATTGAAAGTCTAGTCCCCCTTCGCCGGCCCCGTCGCCAGCGGCCTGTCGCTCGTGCCCCATTCGGCCCAGGAACCGTCATAGATCGCGCGCGGCGGCTTTCCGATCGTCTCCAGCGCGGCCGAGAGGATCGCTGCCGAGACACCGGAACCGCAGCTCGTGATCATCGGCCGGTCGAGATCGACGCCGGCTTCCCTGAAGGCGGCGGCGATCGCCTCGGGCGACTTGAGCTGGCCGTCCTGCATGATCGCCGGGAAGGGCAGGTTGAGCGAGCCGGGAATATGGCCCGAGCGCACGCCGGCGCGGGGCTCGGGCGCCTCGCCGCGAAAGCGGTCGGCCGGGCGTGCATCGACGACCTGCACGGAGCCGCCAGCCAGCGCCTTCGCGACATCGTCGGCGTCGGCGACGGCCGAATGATCGAGCCTTGCGGTGAAGGTTCGGGCGGCGCGGGCGCGGGGCGGGCCTTCCTCGACGGCGCGACCTTCGGCCTGCCATTTCGGGAAGCCGCCTTCCAGGATGACGACATCGCGCGCGCCAAAGGTCCGAAACGTCCAGCGCACGCGCGGGGCCGAGAACAGTCCCAGCCCGTCATAAACCACGATGCGCATGCCGTCGCCGATCCCCATCGCGCCGACGGCCGCCGCGGAGACCTCCGGCCGCGGCAGCATGTGCGGCAGGCTGGAATTCGCATCCTTGACCGTGTCGATGTCGAAATGCACCGCGCCGGGGATGCGGCGCGCGGCGTATTCGGCATGAGGATCCTTGCCGTGCACCGGCAGATACCAGGAGCCATCGACGACCACGACATCGGGCGCGTTCAGGCGCTCGCTGAGCCAGTCGGTCGAGACGAAGACGGTGTCCTTGGGCATCAGGCTGTTTCCTCGGTGATGGGACCGCTCTGGCGGCGGTTAGATGGCGTCTCAGGCTAGCGCGATCCGGACGCGCCGGTTCTGCTTGCCCTTCTTCTCGATATCGGTGACCGCGACAAGGCCGATCTCGGACGTGTTCCTGACATGCGTGCCGCCGCAGGGCTGCAGGTCGATCTCGCCGATCGCCACCAGCCGGACGCGGCCGGAGCCGCGCGGCGGGGCGACCCGCATCGTCTTGACGAGGCCTGGATTGGCGTCGAGTTCGGCGTCGGTGATCCAGCGCTCGGTCACCTCGGCGTTGCTGGCCGCGAGCGCATTCAGCGCGTCCGCGATCTCGCTCTTGTCGAGCCCGCCTTCGGGGATGTCGAAATCGAGCCGGCCGTCGCCATCGCCGATCGCGCCGCCGGTGACGGGATAGGACAGCACGACGCTGAGAAGATGCAGCGCGGTGTGGATGCGCATGCGTTTGAGGCGCTTTTCCCAGTCGAGGCGCAGCGTGACCGTCTCGCCAGCTTCAGGCAGGGACTGGCCTTCGAGCGGCACGTGCAGAACGCGGCTCTTATCCTCGGGGTCGTAGATCGCGATGCCGATTCCGATCTCGCGTCCATCCGCCGTGACGATGCATCCGGCGTCGCCGGGCTGGCCGCCGCCCGTGGCGTAGAACACCGTCCGGTCGAGCACGATCGCGCCGCGCTCCGTCACGGCCTCGACGGTCGCGGTGGTCTCGCGCAGATACGCGTCGTCGCGGAACAGCAGTTGCGTCGGCATCGGCATTGGTCTCGTGCAATCGAGGGGCATCAGGTACGGCTGGACTATCGGTCGCCTTCAGCCTGGAGATTGCACGGATCGTGGCCGGCGCGCCACAGCCTGCGCGCGCTTCCGCCATGAGCGGCGAGAGGCGGCGATGCGGGGCTTGAAGCCCCGATCGGCCTCGCGCAATTTTGATCCAGACGAAACCCCGCTGCGTAGACCCTGTGCCGGAACAAAAGACCATGTTCCGTATGGCCGGCCGACGAGGACGACACACCTTGAACCCGCATCAGGTCGAGACTCCGCAAGCGCGCCCCATCGACACCCTTCTGGCGTCCTATGCCGCAGGGAGCCTGAACGCGCCGCTGCATGCGCTGGTCGGCTCGCATTTGGCGCTATCGGAGAGTAACCGACGCTTCGTCGCAGCCATGGAGGATCTGGCAGCTCTGGAACTGACCGATTCGATCCAGCAACCGCTGGCGGATCGCGGGCGCATGCTGGATGCGATCCTGTCCATCGGGGAGACGGAGCCTGTCGTCGTTCCTGCGGCTCGCCTTGCCGACAGCGTGTTTCCCGCGCCGTTGCAGCGACTTGTCGGCCGTGGTTCTCAGGACATCGCCTGGCGCTTCAAGCTGCCCGGGATCAAGGAATACCGCATTGCCGAGACAGAGGCCGGCGAGGCTGTGCTCTATTGGGTCAAGGCCGGACGGCGGCTGCCGCAGCACACCCATGAAGGCGACGAGGTCACGCTGCTGCTGAAGGGCGGCTTCACCGATCCGCTCGGCCATTATCGCCGGGGCGATATCGCCATCGCCGATGCCGAACTGGACCATCACCCGGTGGCCGACGCCGACGAGGACTGCATCTGCTTCGCCGTCACCGATGCGCCGCTGCAACTGACCGGCCCGGTGATGCGCCTGCTGCGCAAGGTCTTCCGCCACTAGGCTGGCCTGCCTAGATTGGAGTGGCCGCATCTCGCAGGCGCGCTCCCGGAGCAACCATGGCACTGCCACGCATGCAGCCGCAAGACGGCGTCGCCTGGGTCACGGGCGCAAGTTCCGGCATCGGCGAGGCGGTCGCGCTGGAACTGGCTCGGCGCGGCTGGACGGTGGCGATCACATCGCGTCGGCTCGAACAGCTCGAGGAGATCGCCAGACGTGCCGAGGGCCTGCCCGGCCGGATCGTCGCCCACGCCGGCGATGTCACCGACACCGCCTCGATGCAGCAGGTGGTCGAGGGCATCGAGACCGTCCACGGGCCGATCGCGCTGGCTTTCCTCAACGCCGGCGTCGCGCCTTACACACGGGCCGGCGCGCTCGATGTCGAGGCTTTCGAGAAAGCCTTCGCCGTCAACACGCTGGGCGTCGCCAGGGGCATGGCGGCCGTGCTGGAGCGGATGACGCAGCGCAGGCGCGGCCAGATCGCCGTCAACGCCTCGACCGCCGGCTATGGCGGATTGCCCAGGGCCGCCGCCTACGGTGCGTCGAAAGCCGCCGCGATCCACATGTGCCAGGCGCTGAAATTCGACTGCGACAGGCTCGGCATCCGGCTGCAGGTGGTCAATCCCGGCTTCATCGACACGCCGCTGACGCGCAAGAACGATTTTCCGATGCCGTTCCTGATGTCGATGGACGATGCGGCGCGGCGCGCCGTCGACGGCTTCGAACGCGGCGGCTTCGAGATCACCTTTCCGCGGCGCTTGTCCTTCATCATCAAGGCGATCAACCTGCTGCCCTATCCGGCCTATTTCTGGCTGATCGCGAAGGCGACCGGCTGGGACAAGCGGAAGGATTGAGGCGGCGCGAAACGTGAATTCGGCGTGAAGCCATCGCCTCGCGAGCATTTTCTGTCATGTTGGCCTGCCAAGCTCCATGCAGCCTGATGGGAGGATGACGATGAACCTCGCCCGCCTGCGTATCGGAACCTTCAATCTCTACAATCTCAACGAGCCCGGCCTCCCGGTCTACACCGACAAGGACGGCTGGTCGCAAGCCGAGTACGAGCGCAAGATCCTCTGGACCGCGCGCGTCATCGCTACGCTGAAGCCCGAGGTCTTCGGTTTCCAGGAACTCTGGCACGCCGCGTCGCTGGCGCGGGCGCTTAAGGATTCAGGACTTGAGGCCGAATACGATCTGGTCGCGCCGGTCGATGCCGACGGCAAGCGGATCGTATGCGCGGCCATCGTCCGCAAGGGCCTGTTGACCAGCCAGCCGGAATGGATCGTCGACTTCCCGGAGAAGTTCGTTCTCAAGAGCTCCGGCGATGATCCGCAGACGCCCGCGATCAGCGTCAACATCAGGAAATTCTCGCGTCCGGTGCTGCATTTCACGATCAGGCCGCGCGCCAAGCTCGACCTCGTGCATGTCTATGTCTGCCATTTCAAATCGAAAGGGCCGACGCAGGTGTTTCGCGAGGACTGGTTCAAGGCTGAAACGGCGCTCTACGCCAAGCACAGCACGGGGATCGGCGCCGCGATTTCGACAGTCCGCCGTACCGCCGAGGCAGCCGCGCTGCGTTTCATCCTGTCCGAGCAGATGAAGGGTTCGGACCAGCCGGTGATCGTGCTGGGCGACGTCAATGACGGGCAGCACAGCAATACCGTCAACATTCTGACCGAACAGCCGCGCTACCTCGTCGGCGATTCGGTCGGTGGCGGGGACACCGCGCTCTACACGGCGCAGACCTTGCAGGAATACCGAAACACGCGCGACGTCTACTACACGCATATCCACCAGGACATCATGGAGTCGCTTGACCATATCCTGGTCAGCCAGGAATTCTACGACAACAGCAAGAAACGGCTCTGGATGTTCGACGGCATGGTCGTGAGCAATGACCACCTGAACTTCGACGATCACAAGGCCGACGGCACCAACGACCACGGCATCATCTGCGCCTCGTTCAAATACAAGCCGATCAAGGCCGAGGCGAAGGCGATTGTCGCCGATGACGGGTGACCCTGCCCGTCAGGCTTGGCGTCCCGCGATCCTCTCTTCCACCTCGCCCATCGCCGCCCGGTCGAGCGGAAAGTTCCAGACCAGCGCGATCGCGCCGAGCTTGAGCAGGCAGGGCAGGCCGGCATAGAGCAGCCCGAGCATCAGTAGGCCGCCCTGGGTCTTCGTACCTGCCGCCGGGTCGAAGCCGGCCCAGCCCAGCAGCGGAAAGGCGAGGCCGACCGCGCCGGCGAAGGCGAGCTTGGTCGCCAGCGCCCACAGGCCGAGATAGAGCCCGGCGCGCTCGGCGCCGGTGTTGGCCGTGTCGATGTCGATGACGTCGGCCTGGATCGAGGCCGGCAGGACCACGTCGGCCCCGAGCGCAAGCCCCGTCAGCACGCAGACGATGCCGAAGGCGAAGACGTCGCCCTCCTGCAGAAAGATCGCTGCGGTGAAACTGGCCACGGCCAGCGCCATGCCCCAGGCCCAGGCGCGGTGTTTTGAGGTGCGGCCGGCGAGCCAGAGCCAGAACGGGACGCCGAGCACGCCGCAGAGAAAATACAAGACCAGCAGCGGCCCGGCCGCGTCGCGGTTGCCGAGCCGCTCGGCGACGAAGAACAGGAACAGCGTGGCAGGCAGGCCGTTGGCGAAGCTGTTGATGAAGAAGGCCGCGAGCAGCCGCCGGAACGGCCGGTTGGCGAAGATGCCGTCGAGCCCTTCGCGCCAGAGCAGCGCCGCGCGCGAGCGCTCGACGGGTTCTGGTGTACGCCAGACCGCGACGAGCGCAAACGCCGGCAGCGCCAGGCCGATCAGCACCGCCAGCGCCAGCAGTCCGGCGCGGGCGTCGCCGCCCCGGCTCTGGATCACCGCCGGAAGCACCAGCGCCAGCAGGGTGCCCACCACGGTCGCGCTTTCGCGAAAGGCGGCGACGCGCGTGCGGCCGGCGTAGCTGCGCGAAAGCTCCGCGCCCCAGGCCTGATAGGGCACCTGCGCCGCCGTCCAGGCGAGCGAGAGCAGGCTCGCCCAGAGCAGGAGATAGGCGGCTGTGGCGTTGGCCGGCGGAGCGAGCACGAACCATGCTGAGAGCGCGACCAGCGGTGCGGAGGCCGCGACCCAGAGCCGGCGGCGGCCGAAACCCGGTCGGTAGCGGTCGGCGAGCCAGCCTGCCAACGGATCGCTGACCGCGTCGAGCAGCCGTACCAGCAGGAGCACATAGCCCACAGTCGCGATCGGCAGGCCGACGTCGCGGGCGTAGAACTCCGGCACCATGACGTAGAAGGGCAGGCTCAGCGCCGCCAGCGGCAACGCCGGCAGCGCATAGGCCAGCAGCACCGGCCAGCGCTGCTCCTTCGACGCGATGGCGCGCTCCGTCACGAGGCCTTCGCGAAAACCATCTGGCGGACGTCGATATTGCCGGTGCGGAAGCCGGCCTCGCAATAGGCGAGGTAGTATTCCCACATCCGCCGGAAGCGCTCGTCGAATCCCATCGGCACGAGCTGCGGCCAGGCGGCGCGGAAGCGGTCGCGCCAGCTCGCCAGCGTGTTGGCGTAGTCGAGCCCGAAGATGTGCTCATGGGTCAGAGGCACGCCGAATTTCGCGCCGAGACCCTTCATGATCGAGGGCGTCGGCAGCATGCCGCCAGGGAAGATATAGGCGCGGATGAAGTCGAGTTCGCTGCGATAGACCTTGAAGCTCTCGTCGCGGATGGTGATGACCTGCAGGCCCGCCGTGCCGCCGGGCCTGAGCCGGTCGTGGAGCTGCTCGAAATAGGCCGGCCAGAAGGCCTCGCCGACGGCCTCGAACATCTCGATCGAGGCGATCCGGTCATAGATGCCTTTTTCGTCGCGATAATCCTGCAGCTTGAAGGTGACGCGGTCCGACAGGCCCGCCTTCTGGATGCGCTCCTGCGCGAAGTCGAACTGCTCCTGGCTGATGGTGAGCCCGGTCACCTTGCAGCCGATCTCGCGGGCGGCGTATTCAGCAAAGCCGCCCCAGCCGCAGCCGATCTCCAGCACATGGTCGCCCGCCCTGATCCCGGTCTGATCGGCCAGCGCCTTGTATTTGCGGGTCTGGGCGGCGGCAAGGTCGGTGCAGCCGGGCGAAAATATGCCCGAGGAATAGGTCATCGTCTTGTCGAGCCAGGCACCATAGAAGTTGTTGCCGAGGTCGTAATGGGCGTGGATGTTCTTGCGCGCCTGCGACTTGGTGTTGCGGCGGCGGAAATGCTGGAACATCTGCCAGAGCCGGACCAGCGGCTTGCCGGCAAGCAGGGTCTGGATCACCGGATAGTTCGCGGCGAAGAGTTCGAGGAACTTGGCGAGGTCGGGCGTGTCCCATTCGCGGCGAAGATAGGCCTCGGCGAAGCCGAGATCGCCGCCGCCAGCCAGCCGCGAGGCGAAGCCGAAATCATGCACCTCGATCTGCGCATGCGGGCCGGCCTCGGTGCCCTGGAACAGCAGCACACGACCGTCGGGCAGCGTCACCATCAATTCGCCGCGCGTCAGCCTTGCGGCGAGCTTGAGCGCCTGGCGCGTGGCAAAGGACAGATCCTTCGAGACCTCCGCGACGTTGGCCGTGGTGACCAGCAGCGTGGCCGGGCCGGCTTTGGTCGGGTCGGTGATCATGGCGTTCATGGTGGCTCTCATCTGCTGTCGGCAGCGGTCAAGGGCCTGTGTTGCGTCCAGGCGGCGGGTGATTGCGGGTTTGGGGCTGCGTAGCTGACGGGCGCGGGCGGGGCAGGGCGGCTGATCAGCCGCACGCCCTTGAGCCAGAGCTTCAGCGCTTCCCAGTGGATGCCGGCGACGACCTTCAGCGTCATGAAGGGGATCGCGGCGCAGGCCTTCAGCAAAGCTGCGCTCGTGAGATCCTGCCGCGTGCCTGTGAAGGTCGCGGCCAGGATCGGCCCGTCCGCATCGGTTTCGAGGATACGGAGTTGCACCTTGTCGGTCGGCGGCAGCAGGCGGAAATGGTAGCGGAGCGGCATGTCGAGGAAGGGCGAGACATAAAACAGCTTGTCGCGCTCCTGCCGGAGGCCTGCCTCGGTCAATTCGCCCGGCAGCACCGGGGCGACATAGGAGTGCATCTCGCCGAAGGTGTTGCGGACCTCGTAGATCACGGCCGCGAGCGCGCCGGCTGCGTCGTAGCAGTGGTAGACCGAGATCGGATTGAAGACGAAGCCGAGGATGCGCGGATAGCACAGCAGCAGCACGCGGCCCCCAGTGATATCGACGCCGGCAGGCGCGAGCAGCCGCTCGACATAAGTGCGCAGCGGCGTGCAGCCGTCGCCATGGTCGCGCTCGCGGAAGGAGGCCAGCGAAAGCCCCGGCTCGATGCGGAACAGCCGGCTGGCGCGGCCGGCCTCCGCCAGTCGGTCGAGATCGACCAGCAGGTTGAAGACGCGGTAGGTGAAGCGATGGGCCCTGGGCTTCATGCGCGCATGCATCACCGTGCCCGGCACGAGCGAAACCGCGCTCGCCGGGGCCGGAAACCATGCGGCGATGTCGCCGGCGCGCATCATTCGGCAGCCTCCGCCAGCGCTGCGGCCGGGCTGCGCCAGGGAATCGTCGCGCCGAGCGCTTCGGCAGCGTTCAGCCCCGCCTTCAGCCCGTCCTCATGGAAGCCATGGCCCGCCCATGCGCCGGCAAACCAGACCCGGTTGCGGCCCTGAATGCCAGCGAGCTTCGCTTGCGCCGCGATCGCGGCCCGGTCGTATTGCGGATGGCTGTAAGTGTAGCGTCCGAAGGTGAGTTCCGGCTTGGGCGGCGCGGGCGGATTCAGCGTGACGAAGACGGGCTTGCTCTTGTCGATGCCCTGCAGCGCGTTCATCCAGTAGGTCAGCGTCAGCTCGGCTTCCGGATCGTCGCCGGCCAGAACGTTCCAGGCGGCCCAAGCCGCCTTGCGGCGCGGCATCAGGCGCTCATCCTGATGCAGCCAGACATCGTTGGGCCGGTAGCCGATATTGCTCAGGACGCCGCGCTCATCGTCCGACGCATCGGCGAGCATGGCGAGCGCCTGGTCGGAATGGGTCGCAAGCACGACCTGGTCGAAGCGCTCGGTGCCGCTCGCATCGGAGACATCGACTCCGCCGGCGTCGCGGCTGATCCGTGTAACCTCGCAGCCGAGCCTGATGCGGTCGCGGAAGGGGGCGGTCAGCATCTCGACATAGACGCGGGAGCCGCCGGCGACGGTGCGCCAGCTCGGCCGGTCCCAGTGCAGCAGGCGGTGGTTCTCGAAGAAGGCGATGAAGCTCGCCGCCGGGAAGCCGAGCAGCTTTGCTTGCGGCATCGACCAGATCGCCGCGCCCATCGGTGCGAGATAGTCGTCGCGGAAGGTCGCCGAGTATTTTCCCGCGGCGAGATATTCGCCGATCGTCATGCCGCCGAGCCGGTTGGCGTGATGATCGGCCACCGCCGCCTTGTTGAAGCGGAACATCTCCGCGATCATCTTGTAATGCGAGAACGAGACGATGTTGCGCCGCCGTGCGAACAGGCCGTCGATCATGCCATCGCCACGCCCGGCCCATTCGCGCCGCCCGCCATCGGCCGAGACGGCAAAGCCCATGTCGGAGGCTTGGGTCGGCACGCCGAGATGGCTGAAGAGCGCGGTCAGGTTCGGGTAAGTCAGCTCGTTATAGACGATGAAGCCGGTATCGACCGGTATCGACGCGCCGCCATGGTCGATATCGACGGTCGCCGAATGGCCGCCGAGCCGGCTGTCCCTTTCGTAGAGGACGATCTCGTGCGGCGAGCTCGTGGCCAAGGCCCAGGCTGCGGCGTTTCCGGCGATGCCGGAGCCGATGACGGCGATACGCATGCGGGGCGAAGTCCTCAGCAGTTTTGTCTCTCGATGTCATACGTCGAGACAATCAAACTGGTTTCAAAGTCGCCAGCGCGTCGAGGGCCCTTTGACGGCCCATATCGAGCCCGATCAGCGGTTTGGGGTAGGTCTCGCCCAACACGATTCCGGCATCGCGCAGCTCGGGTGCGGACGCTGCCCAGGGCTCGTGGATCAGCGAATCGTCGAGTCTGGCGAGTTCCGGGCACCAGCGCCGGACATAGTCCCCCTTGGGATCGAACTTTCCGCCCTGCGTGACGGGGTTGAAGATGCGATAATAGGGTGCCGCATCCGCGCCCGAGCCCGCGACCCATTGCCAGCTCGCGGCGTTGTTGGCCGGGTCGGAATCCACGAGGGTGTCCCAGAACCAGACTTCGCCCTCCCGCCAGTCGAGCAACAGGTGCTTGATCAGGAAGGAAGCGACGATCATGCGGACGCGGTTGTGCATCCAGCCCGTGGTCCAGAGTTCGCGCAGGCCCGCATCGACGATCGGGTAACCGGTCAGGCCGCGCTGCCAGGCTTTCAACGTCGCGGGGTTCGTCTGCCAGGGAAAATCGTCGAAGCGGCGATTGTAGTTTTCGCTGGCGAGCGCCGGGTTGTAGAACAACAGGTGGTAGGAGAATTCACGCCAGCCGACCTCGGACAGGAATTTCTCGGCGTCGGATTCGGTGCCGGCCGCCTCTCCGCTGGCGAGCGCGGCATGGGTCGCATGCCAGATCTGGCGCGGACCGATCTCGCCGAAGCGCAGATGCGGCGAGAGTTTCGAAGTAGAGAGATAATCGGGCCGGTTGCGGCCGTCGGCATAGCCTTTGAGCGCGCCGCCGAGGAAGTCGCCGAGCCGCACGCGCGCGCCGGCCTCGCCTGGCGTCCATTCGTCCCGCATGCCGCCGGCCCAGTCTGGCTTGCTCGGCTCGAGGGCGAGATCGGCGAGCGACAGCGCCTGCTTGTCCAGAGCCTTGGTCAGGGGCAGCGAGACGATCGTCTTCGGGGCGGACTTTGGCGCGGCCGGCTCACCGAGTGCGCGCGCCGCGCGCCAATAGGGTGTGAAGACCTTCATCCAGTCGCCGGACTTGCCCTTGACCTGCCAGGGCTCGTTCAGCAGCGCGGCGTTGAAGCTCTCGACCGTGACGCCGGCGTCGCCGAGCGTTTCCTTCAGCCCTTTGTCGAGCGCGATCGTGGCCGCCTCGTAGCGCCGGTTCCAGGTGACGCGGTCGATCTTTGCGGCCTTGACGATCCCAGGGATGAGCACGGCCGGGTCGCCGCGCATCAGGACGAGTTCACCACCGCGCCTCTCTATTTCAGCCGAAAGCGCGGCCAGCGAGCGTGACAGCCACCAGCGCGCGGCACCGCCGATCGGCCGGCGATCGCCGCCCTCGTCGAGGATGTAGAGGCACAGCGTCGGGCCATGCGCGAGCGCCGAGGCGAGGGCGGGATTGTCGGCGAGCCTGAGGTCGTCGCGGAACCAGTAGAGCGATGCGGTCATGCGCTCCTAGCTAGAGCGCGTCGGCTCGCTGACCAGCGGTCGGGCGCAAGCGTTACGCCTTGCCCGACTGCTTGCCGGCCGCGCGGTCCGGCAGGGCGTCGATCGCCTCGTCCGCGCCATGGTCCTTGCCGGTGACGCCTTCCTGCAGCACTCGCGTCGCGGCATCCTGCTTGGCCTCCGGCGAGGTTGCTAGCGGCTTGGTAGCAGGCGTCGCCTCCAGGCCGATGTCGTGCGGTTTGCGGCCGGCATTGCGCGCGGTGGCGGCAAAGGTCGCCAGCGCCTCGGGCTGGCCTGATTTTCTGGATGTCGTCGCCATGATGTCCTCCCGTTGTCGATTGCTGGAGGAACGGCGTCGGACTTGTGGTGTTCCACCGTAGTCCCGCCCGAATGAAAAAAGCCGCCGCGCCAGTTAGCGCGGCAGCTCCTTTGGTCGTCACGGCGATAGCGCTTGCCGGGTCACCAGCGACGGGAATAGCCCCTGTCATAACCGCGACGGCCATAGGCACGCGCATGTGGCGGCGGGCCGCCAAAGCGACGGCCATAAGCGCGGCGCGGCGGTCCGTAGTAGCGCCCCACTCCGCGCCTGCCGTCGAAGCGGCGGTCGCGATACTGGGCCTGCTCGATCTCGGTGGTCGCCGCAGCGGCGGTCGTCATCGCATCGAGGCCGGCCAGCGATGGCGCGGCCGTCGCGGGCGCGGCCGAGGCCACCCCTATGGCGAAGACGGCGGCCATCAGAAAGTTGCGCATGGTGTTCTCCCGTTGGTTTTTGCAGGCTCAGCAGAGCCTGATCACACACCAACGTGACATGAACCAAATAGTTCGCTGCCGTTCACGCTGCCGCGAGACGCGTTCGGATAGCGGCGTCTCAGGCCGCCGCTCAGGCCGCAGTCTTGGGCTTGGGCCCACGCTTCTTGGGCGCGGAGGCAGCGGCAGCGGCGTCACCGCCGGCGGCTGGCGCTGCCGGCTTGCGACCGAGGCCGATCGACTTCGCCATCGCCGAACGGCGCTCGGCATAGGCCGGCGCGACCATTGGATAGTCGGAGGGCAGGCCCCATTTGGCCCGATACTGATCGGCCGAGAGACCGAACTTGGTATTGAGGTGGCGCTTCAGCGATTTGAACTTCAGCCCATCTTCCAGGCAGATCAGATAGTCGGGCGTGATCGACTTCTTGATCGAGACCGCCGGCACCGGCGGCGCCGCAGGAGCGGCCGCCGGCTCGTTGCCGAGCCCGACCAGCGCCGCATGGGTGTTTTCGATCAGCGCCGGAAGATCGGCGCGGGTGACATTGTTGTGGCCGACATAAGCCGCCACGATCATGGCCGAAAGTTCGACCAGCTCGATATTGTTCTCAGACATGAGGACTCCAGGACATGATGAAGACGATGACGCTCGGCGGGCAGAATCGGAATCGCCGAAGCTCAGCGAGATATCTCCCGGTCAGTTGTAGAGAATACATTACGGCTTGTGCTTGTCGCAAGCTCAAATCTTGTCATTTCGACGTCGAACCATGCATTTTGGCTGCTTCTTATTGATTCCGGCTGCTCATTGGCACGAAGTCGAGGAGCTTTGCCCGTCATTGGCAAGTCGAATGGTGCGAACCCTGTGGTTGACCGGAGACAGCATGGTGATTCGAGCGGCAATCGCCGCGACCTGCGCCAGGTTTGACTTATGCGGCGTCCCTCGACGCGCAAACCGGACGCCACGTCCCGCCCGGCTATGACAAAAGAGCCCCGGACGCTTTCGCATTCGGGGCTCTTTCAAAACAGTGGCTCCCGGAGCAGGATTCGAACCTGCGACCAATCGATTAACAGTCGATTGCTCTACCGCTGAGCTATCCGGGATCGGTGGCCGCGTATACCCACGCCACCTGGCAGGCGCAACCCCTTTTGCGTCTCGCGACTGGGGATGGTCCTATTCGGCAGCCTGAGATGCGCTGACGGCGCCGGCCCAGGCTTCCATTTCGGCCTTGGCGCGCGCGGTCAAGGCGTGCTTGCGGGCGACGCTCTTGGCCGGGCCCTTCAGTTTCTTGCCGTCGGGGCCATGCGTCGCCTGGCCCTCGATATGCGGAAACAGGCCGAAATTGATGTTCATCGGCTGGAAGGAGCGCGGCCCCTCGTCGATGGTGACGATGTGCCCGCCGGTGATGTGGTTGACGAGCGCGCCGAGCGCCGTCGTCGCCGGCGGCAGGTCGAGCGGTCGGCCCAGCCGCTCGGCGGCGGCCATGCGGCCCGCCAGCAGGCCGATCGCGGCGCTCTCGACATAGCCCTCGCAGCCGGTGATCTGCCCGGCGAAGCGCAGACGCGCATCGGCTTTCAGTCGCAGCCGTTCGTCCAGCAGCCTCGGCGAGTTCAGATAGGTGTTGCGGTGGATGCCGCCAAGCCGCGCGAATTCCGCCTGTTCGAGGCCGGGAATCATCCGGAAGATCGCGGCCTGCTCGCCATATTTCAGCTTGGTCTGGAAACCGGTCATATTGAACAGGGTGCCGAGCGCATTGTCCTGCCGGAGCTGGACCACCGCATAGGCCTTGACCGTCGGATTATGCCTGTTGGTCAGCCCGACGGGCTTCATCGGCCCCCAGCGCAGGGTCTCGCGACCGCGTTCCGCCATGACCTCGATCGGCAGGCAGCCGTCGAAATAGGGCGTGCCCTCCCATTCCTTGAACTCGGTCTTCTCCGCCGCCAGCAGCGCGTCGACGAAGGCCTCGTACTGGTCGCGGTCGAGCGGGCAGTTGATGTAGTCGGCGCCGGTGCCGCCGGGGCCGACCTTGTCGTAGCGCGACTGGAACCAGGCCTTGTCCATGTCGACCGAATCGAAATGGACGATCGGCGCGATCGCATCGAAGAAGGCGAGCGAATCCTCGCCCGTCAGCGACTGGATGCCTTGCGCCAGCGCAGGCGAGGTGAGGGGGCCGGTGGCGACGATGACATTGTCCCACTCCGCAGGAGGCAGGCCTGCGATCTCGGACCGGTCGATCGTCACCAGCGGATGGGCTTCGAGCGCTGCCGTCACCCCATGCGAAAAGCCATCGCGATCGACCGCGAGCGCGCCGCCGGCGGGGACCTGATGGGCATCGCCCGTGGCCATGATCAGCGAGCCAAGCCGGCGCATCTCCCAATGCAGCTGGCCGACCGCGTTACTCAGCGAATCGTCGGAGCGGAAGGAGTTGGAGCAGACCAGCTCGGCCAGCCCGTCGGTCTTGTGCGCGTCGGTGCTGCGAACGGGCCGCATCTCGTGCAGGACCACGGGGACGCCGGCCTGGGCGATCTGCCAGGCGGCCTCGGAGCCGGCGAGACCGCCGCCGACGATGTGAACGGGTTTTTGGATCATTCCTGCGATGTGTCCGCAGCCGGGGCGTAGGTCAAGGGTGCGGGCATGAACCGAGGCCCAAAACGCAAAATGCCCGCCTTGCGGCGGGCATTCGCTCTCAGGACCGGGTTTTCGAGGGGAGGGCACGAAAACCCGGGAGAACTACTGTTGAGCGGCGACCGCTCAGACGGCGGCGTGGGTGCGCGCGACGAAGGGGATTTCCGAGCGCGACAGGCCGAGATCGTCGAGCTCGCGGTCGGTCAGACGGGAGAGCTCGCGAACGGTCTCGCGGTAGCGCAGATAGGAGCGGATCTTGGCGGCAATCATGGTGACGAACATAGGGGTAGTTCCTGGTTATTCCGGCTCGGGTCGGTGCCCACAGCGATGAATTCGTTGTGCAGTGCATATAAGTGAGCCGGCCTGCTCCTCACAGAGGCGCACACTCAATTCCGATATGCGTCAAGCGCATGATGAAGTGTGATTCTGTTAATAAATGTCTCCGCGCCTGTTCTGCGCGACTGGGGTAAGAGCTACGACCTCAAAATTATGCATATAATTTAGGCTGTCGCCATTCGAGGGTCGACGTTCGAGCGGTTCTGCCAACAGAATATGCGGATTGTGCGCTGCGATATTCGCAGGCCGTCCTGTCGTCGACGGTGGTTAACCTTTGTTTAACGCTTTGTTTCCGGATTGGTCCGAAAACGGGTCTTGTGAGCCGCCGCAACCGCGGGTTTCAGCAGGTCGGATAGAGCCATCTTGTCACCGTCGCCATCATCGCCCGCATCTCGCGCGCCGCATGCGCCGCTGATCGACGTCGCGCGCGGGCTGGCGATGGTGATCGTCCTGTACGGGCACGCGCTGGAAGTGCTGTTCCTTGAGCGTCCTGACGCGATCCTGCTAGAGCCGGCCTTCCTGCAATATAAGGTGCTGGCCGCCTTCGCGATGCCGCTGTTCTTTCTGGTATCGGGTGCAGGGGCAGCCAAGCTCGCCAGCAAGGGCTGGCGCAATGTGCTGAAGACCTCGCTCTTCCTGCTGGTGCTGGCCTATTGCGTCCATGCGCTCGGCCTGCTGGCGCTGGCGGCGCAGCAGGGGCTGGGCGGCGGCCCGGATATCGACCTGCTGCGCTACGGCATCGAATCGACCCTGAAAGGTCGCGATTTCTCGACGGTGGTCGTCTGGTTCCTGGTCTCGCTCGCCTTCGTCCGGCTGATCGTCTTCGCCATCTTTCGTCTTGCGCCGCCGCGCCTCGCCTGGGCGATCGTCGCCGCTATCGGCCTGGCCAGCCTCGCCGTGCCCTATCTGCCTCACGCCTTCATGCTGCGGACCTGGTTTGCGGGAACCGTATTCTTCGCGCTCGGCATGGGGATGGCCGGGCGCTTCGGACAGGCCTCGCCTTGGCTGGCGCTCGCGCTCGCTCCGGTCGTGGCCTGGCTTGCGCTGGCGAACCGGGGCTGTGACTACGATCCGCTTTCGGCCTGCCCGCAGGTGCAACTGGGGGCCGAATCGGTCGTCTGGCTGCACGCCGGCGAGGTCGGCTTCATCCCGCTCTTCTATCTGACAGCGATGCTCGGCTGCATCCTGGCGCTCTGCGTCGCGCGCGCGCTCGCCGGTTCCGTTATCGGCCCGCCGCTGGCGCGGATCGGCAGGAACACCCTCGAACTGCTGGTCATCAACGGCTTCGTTCTGGTGTTCCTGCAACCGGCGCTGAAGCAGATCCCGCTCGATCAGGAGGGCCTCTGGCTCTATCCGTTGCTGCTCGCAGGGGTGCTCGTGCTGCATCTGGTGTTGCTGCGCCTGTTCCAGTCGCCCCTGTCTGGCCTCCAGCGCCTGGCCTCGCGACTGGCGGATCGCGTGATCGGCCTGTGGCCGAAGGCGCAACGCAGGCCTGCGGCAAAAATGCCGCCCTCCGGTCAGGCCGTCGCAGAATTGTCGCCGGTGGAGCGTTAGGAGGTCGGCAGAGGAACGCCGATGACGCCTGCGTCGACAACAGCGCCCATCACGGCTTTCGGCTATTGCGAACGCCTAAGCGCGGCCTTTTGGGCCGAACCGCTGAATGCGATCAGCAACGGCGCCTTCATCCTGGCGGCTATCCTCGGGCTCCTGCTCTGGCGCCGCGCCGGCGGGCGCGATCTCGCAGCCGTGCTGATGATCGGGCTGGTCTTCGCCATCGGGGTGGGGTCCTTCCTGTTTCACACCATGCCGGCGCTCTGGACGCTGCTGGCCGATGTCGTCCCCATCCAGCTTTTCGCCTTCTCCTGTTTTGGGCTGGCCTTGCGGCGCTTTCTCGGTCTCTCTCCGGCGGCGAGTCTGGTCGGCACGGCCCTGTTCGTCTTGGCCGCCCTTGGCCTGTCGGCGGCTCTGGGCCCGTTGCTGCCCGCGGGCATGCGCGGCTCGGCCGGCTACGGCGCTTTCGTGCTCGGGCTGTTTGGCGTCGCGCTGGCGCTCTTTCGGCGCGGCATGGCCACCGGAACTGCAAGGCTGCTGCTGCTGGCGGGCCTCGTCTTTGCGGTGTCGCTGACGCTGCGCTCGCTCGATTCCGTGGCCTGCGGGAGCATTCCGTTCGGACTGCACTGGGCCTGGCATCTTCTGAACGCGGTCGTGCTGGCCCTGCTGCTGCGGGCTCTGATCGCCCATGGTCCGGGCACGCGCGGAAACCCGCGAACCGGCGCGCCTTGACGCGGATTGGCTTGCGGGCGCGCCCGGCATGTGGTTAGACGCCCGTCTTGACGACGCAGCGCTCCGCCGGCGCGGCGTTCGGGACGGCCTCGTGGCGGAGTGGTTACGCAGAGGACTGCAAATCCTTGCACCCCGGTTCGATTCCGGGCGAGGCCTCCAAGTTTATCGAAATGCAAGCTCATCGAAACGGCTGTCCGACCGCCACCGGGACGTGGCCCGCGCCGCCTTCGATCTTGCCTTTTCGGCTGCCGTCGAACATGAAGCGAAGCGCGATGGCGTCGATGGTTCCCGAGCGGAACGCGGCGCGCCTGCCATCGTAGCAGCGACGGGAACGCACGAGATGGACAGCTTCGCCGAATTGCGCCGCATGATGGTGGATTGCCAGCTGCGGACCTATGACGTGACCGACCGGGCCGTTCTCGCCGCCGCCGACACCGTCGCGCGCGAAACCTTCCTGCCCGCATCCCTGTCGCATCTGGCCTATCTCGACCAGTCCGTGCCGCTGCCGGGCACCGGCCGGGCGCTGATGACGCCGATGGTGATCGCGCGGATGATCCAGACGCTCGATCTGCAGCCGGGCGAGCGCGCGCTCGAATTCGGCGGCGGCTCCGGCTATGGCGCGGCGCTGATGGCCGCGATGGGGGCATCGGTGATGCTCTGGGAGCCCGACGCCGCCGCGCTCGCGCTCGCCGCCGATGCGCTGGCCGGCAGCGGCGTGTCTGCGATCGGGGATCGTCCCGCGGCGGAATCCTTCGAGGTGATTCTGGTGAGCGGCGCCTGCGAGGAACCGCCGGAGGATCTGTTTGGCCTTCTGGCCTCCGAGGGGCGGCTGATCGCGGTCGAGGGGCTGGGCCGCGCCGCCCGGGTCAAGCTTTACCGCAAATCCGGGCAAACCGTCTCAGGAAGGCCGGTTTTCGACGCGGCCGTGCCGGCTTTGGCTGAATTTCGGCGGGTTCCGGCATTCGTTTTCTGAGCGAGAGTGTCGCATTTTTGCGGCACTTCGGCACGGAAACCTGAACGCCCGTTAACCCGGCGTTGGCGTGGCGGCGCGGGGAGGCTATGTATCGTGCCTCTATCGTATGCCGAGGCTGGGGCGATGCCTGGGCGTGACATGAGTCCGCACATGAGGCGTCCAGTGAAACGACATTTCTTCGACGGGAAGACGGCCGGGGCCGGGTTTGCCGCGCTTGTGGCCGCCGGCCTTCTCGGCGGCGCTGCAACGAGCGCCTCGGCCCAGACGATGGAGGCCGCGCTGGGGCGCGCCTATGCCGGCAATCCGACTCTGAACGCCCAGCGCGCCGCTGTGCGCGTGACCAACGAGAACGTGCCGCAGGCGCTGTCGGGCTACCGTCCGCGGGTGACCGCGTCGGCCGATATCGGCGCCAGCATCACCGAGGCCGACACGCCGGCCAA
>Ga0209902_100700_pt1 | contig 28835 bp, 25 predicted proteins | sample FECB27metaG_FD_188304 | JGI IMG/M metagenome (GOLD analysis project Ga0209902, IMG submission 188304) | Cyanobacterial communities from the Joint Genome Institute, California, USA - FECB-27 (SPAdes) (version 2) | ecosystem: Environmental > Aquatic > Thermal springs > Hot (42-90C) > Microbial mats...
CGCCGCGGCTCGACCCTCCGGCCGCCGGTGAGCGGCTGCGCCACGCCGGTGGTGCCAGGGAAGGTGATCGGCAGGCCACGCAGCGAGCGCACCGCCAGATAGGCAAAGGCCTGCGCCTCGATCGCATCCGCCGACCAGCCGAGTGCATCGGCGCTGTCGACCGCGACACCCGTGCGAGCGGCGAGTGCGGCCATCAGCACCGGATTGCGGGCACCGCCGCCGCAGACGACGATCCGCCCCGCCCCACCCGCGAGCGCGAGCCCGCGCGCCACCGTCTCGGCGGTGAAGGCGACCAGCGTCGCGGCCGCATCGGCGGTCGAAAGATGCGCCACCGGCGCCGCGGAGAAGGCGTTGCGGTCGAGCGACTTCGGCACCGGCCGGGCGAAGTACGGGTTGTCCAGCAGCACCGACAGCGCCGCCTCGTCGAAATGGCCTTCGGCGGCCGTGCGGCCACCTTCGTCCATGCGCGCACCGGTACGCGTCCCCATCAGGTCGTCGATCAGCGCGTTGCCGGGGCCGGTGTCGAAGGCGACGAGGCCGTCGTCGGCGACGATCAGCGTCAGGTTGGCGACGCCGCCGACATTCAGGATCGCGACCGGCCGCGGCAGCGCGGCCGCCGCCGCCAGCGCCCGGTGGTAGGCGGGCACCAGCGGCGCCCCCTGCCCACCCGCCGCGATATCGTCGGCGCGCAGGTCGAACACCACCGGAATGCCGAGCGCTTCGGACAGCGCCGCGCCGTCGCCGATCTGCACCGTCAGCCGCCGCTCCGGCGCATGGAACACCGTCTGGCCGTGGAAGCCGACGACCGTGACGCCGGCAGGATCGATTGCGTTCTCGGCGAGGTAGGCGCGCACGGCTTCGACATGCGCCGCGGTCACCACCTGCTCCGCTGCGGCGAGCGCCGGCGGCCGGTCGTGACGGTCGGTCAGCGTGGTCGCGGCGACGAGCGCCGCGCGGATCACCTCGCGCTCCCCGGTCGCATAGGGCCGGAAGCCGCTCGGGCCGGGGCGGACGATCGCCTCGCCGTCCGTCTTGATCAGCGCCACGTCGACGCCGTCCATCGACGTCCCGCTCATCAGCCCGATCGCCCGCACGATGTCCGCCATGGCGACGCCTCCCTTTCGCGTGCAACAGCCCGTCCAAACCGGCTATAGAGCCGCGAGCTTAACACGAGGAGAACCGGCGCGATCGCCGGCAGGACGAGAGACCGAGACGATGACCGACGCCGCCCTTTCCGTCCCGACCGAAGCCGGCATGCCGGCCTTCCGGTCCGCCTTCCTGTCGACGCTGGCGGCGCGCGGCTATCTGCACCAGTGCTCGGACCCGGCGGCGCTCGACGGCCTGCTCGCCGGCGGCACGGGCGTGCCCGCCTACATCGGCTTCGACTGCACGGGGCCGAGCCTGCACGTCGGCCACCTGATGGGCATCATGATGCTGCGGCGCTTCCAGCAGGCCGGCCACAAGCCGATCGTGCTGATGGGCGGCGGCACCACCAAGGTGGGCGACCCCTCCGGCAAGGACGAGGCGCGCAAGCTCCTCACCGACGCCGACATCCAGGCGAACAAGGCGTCGATCAAGACCGCCTTCGACCGCTTCCTGACGTTCGGCGACGGGCCGACCGACGCGATCATGGTCGACAACGCCGAATGGCTCGACCAGCTCGCCTACATCCCGTTTTTGCGCGACATCGGCCGGCACTTCTCGGTCAACCGCATGCTGTCGTTCGATTCGGTGCGGATGCGGCTCGAGCGCGAGCAGCCGCTGTCCTTCCTCGAATTCAACTACATGATCCTGCAGGCCTACGACTTCGTCGAGCTCGGTCGCCGCTATGGCTGCCGGCTGCAGATGGGCGGCTCCGACCAGTGGGGCAACATCGTCAACGGCATCGACCTCGGCCGCCGCGTCGCCGACTTCGAGCTGTTCGCCGTCACCTGCCCGCTGATCACCACCGCGTCGGGCGCCAAGATGGGCAAGACCGCCGCCGGCGCCGTCTGGCTCAACGCCGACATGCTGTCGCCGTGGGACTACTGGCAGTTCTGGCGCAACACGGCGGACGCCGACGTCGAGCGCTTCCTGAAGCTGTTCACCGATCTGCCCCTCGACGAGATCGCCCGCCTCGCGGCCCTGCCCGGCCAGGAGATCAACGAGGCGAAGAAGGTGCTCGCCACCGAGGCGACGGCGATGCTGCATGGCCGGGAGGCCGCCGACGCTGCCGCCGAGACGGCGCGCCGCACCTTCGAGGAGGGCGGGCTCGCCCAGTCGCTGCCGACGGTGGAGATCGCCCAGGCCGACCTCGACGCCGGCCTCGGGCTGCTGACGGCCATCGTCCGCGCCGGCCTCGCGACCTCGAACGGCGAGGTCCGCCGCGCGATCGCCAACGGCGCCATCCGCGTCAATGACGCGGTGGTGAGCGACGACAAGGCGGTGCTCGGGGCGGGTCACCTCGTCGAGGGCGTGGTGAAGCTCTCCAACGGCCGCAAGAAGCACGTGCTGCTCAGGCCGGTGTGACGTCGGGCGGCAGAGGCGCTCTTCACCGCATATCGTCCTACCGGTTGGCGCCTTTCCGCTCACCCCTCCGCGGTCATCCCAGGCCTTGTGCCTGGGATCCAAGCAACGTTGGCGGCAGTCGACCTGCCTGACGTCGACTGTCGTCTTCGCGGCGAGCCATGGATCCTAGGCACAAGGCCTAGGATGACTACGGATGGCGGATCGGCGCGACGGTTCTCACGGGGAACGTCACGTGGTTGCCTTGTTCCGGCTACGCCACGATGTCGCCGCCAATCTTCCGCCGTCCGTGCAGCACGCGGATGATCCAGATGGCGTCGGCGGCGACGCGGTAGAGAGTCAAATAGTTGCCAGCGACCAGGCAGCGGATGCCGGGGGCGATGTCGTCGCGGGCGACGCCTGAGTACGGATAGAGCGAGAGTTGCTGCCATCGCCGCTGGATCGCGTCGAGCACGCGGTCGGCAGCAGCCGGGCTCTCGATCGCGATGCTCACCCAGATGTCGATGAGGTCTTCGTCGGCCCGGTCGGTGCGGATGATCGCCAGCACCGGTCAGCCGCCGCGCTTCGCCGTCTCCAGCCGGCGGCGGGCCTCGGCTTTCACGTCTGCCATCGAGAGGCGGGAACTCGGGCCGCTGTCGAGCCCTTCCTGCACCAGGGCGCGCACGTCCTCGACCGTGTAGCCAAGCAGGTCGCGCCGCTCCTTCCACTCGCGGACGGCCTCACGGATGGCCTCGCTGGTGGATGCGTACTGGCCGGACTCGACGGCGCTGCGCACGAAACCCGCCTGCTCGGCCGTCAGTGCAATCGTGATCTTCTCGACGGCTCCCATGAAACCCTCCTTCGCGGCTGTCTCGATGGTATGCGTTTCGCATACCAGCAGCAATAAGCGTGACGCAACGGGGAAAGGCCCACCCCACCGCACTGCAGCAACACTTGAAACCTCAAAAATACATCTGTATCGTCCACCCCAATCAGACGGGCCTCGGGCCCGCTAGGGTGGAAGCGACCGAATGAGCCGCGCGTTGTTCCTGCACGGGCCGCATGACGCCCGTGTCGCTCCGTTCAATCTGCGCGAGGGCCGCGAGGGCGAGACGCTGCTCGACGTGGCCGCGGTCGGCCTGTGCGGCAGCGACCTGCACTACTACAAGGACGGCGGCATCGGCTCGGCGGTGATCCGCGAGCCGTTCGTGCCCGGCCACGAGTTCGGCGGCTACCTCAGCGAAGACGTCACCGAGCTCGGCCTGTCGCGCGGCGCCCTCGTCGCGGTCGACCCGAACAAGGCGTGCGGCGTCTGCGAGCACTGCCGCGCCGGCCATCCCAATCTCTGCCCGAACGTCAAGTTCATCGGCGCGCCGCCCTTCGACGGCGCCATGACCGACCGCATCTGGGTGCCGAAGTCGCAGATCGTGCCGCTACCGGAGGGCATGAGCGCGCTCGAGGCCGTGATGCTCGAGCCGCTCGGCGTCGCCATCCACGCCGTCGACCTCGCCAAGCCCCGGCTGCTCGAGCGCGTCGCGGTGCTCGGCTGCGGGCCGATCGGGCTCCTCATCCTGCAGGTGCTGAAGGTCGCCGGCGCCGGCGAGGTTCTGGCCGTCGACCCCCTGCCCCACCGCCGCGAAATGGCGAAGACGCTCGGGGCCGCGCAGGTCGGCGAGGGCGTCGCCGACATCCGCGCATGGACCCACAACGAGGGCTGCCCGCTCGTCATCGAGGCGACCAACTCGCCCGACGGCTTCCGCGACGCCGTGCTCGCCGCCCGCATCGGCGGCCGCGTCGTCCTCGTCGGCATTCCCGACGGCGACGTCTACACGCTGCCCGCCGCCGAAGCGCGGCGGCGCGGCCTGAAGATCAAGTTCTCGCGCCGGATGGGAGAGGTCTATCCGCGCGCCATCGAACTCGTCGCCACCGGCAAGGTCGACGTCAAGACGATGGTGACGCACGAGGTCGGACTGGAGGAGGCACCCGACGCGTTCCGCCGCCACGCGGAGAACGCGGCGGGCGTGGTGAAGAGCCTGATCTACCCGACACGCTGATCGATGCGCCGCCCAACGCGGCGGCGCAGCTCGAGGCCGGTCCCGCCCGGGCCGGAACCACAACGCGACAGAAACGACGGAGGAGGCAAAGGTGAGGACATTCTTGCTGACAGCGGCGAGCGCGGTGGCGCTCTCCGTCGCGGTGGCCGCGGGCCCCTCGGGGGCATTCGCCGCCGACTGGTCGCTCGAGACGGCGGCCGCGCCCTACAAGGGCACGGAGATCAACGTGATCTTCCTCGACCGCCCCGGCTACCGGGCGATCATCAAGCTCTTGCCGGAGTTCGAGAAGAAGACCGGCATCAAGGTCAACTACGAGATCGTCCCCTACGAGAGCACGCGCGAGAAGGAGGTCTTGAACTTCACCTCCGGCGGCGACCTGACGGTGGCCCTCGTCGACCTCGTCTGGATCGGCGAGTTCGCCGAGAACGGCTGGATCCTGCCGATCGACAAGTTCACCGGCGACGCCGCGATCACCGATCCGAACCTCAAGCTCGACGGCTTCTTCCCGCTGCTGCTCGACGCCTTCGGCTCGTGGGGCGGCACCACCTACGGCCTGCCCTTCGACAACTATTCGGGCCTGCTCTTCTACAACTCGTGCATGCTCAAGGACGCCGGCTTCGACAAGCCGCCGGCGACCTGGGACGAGGTGATGACCGTCTACGGGCCGAAGCTCACCGACCCGTCGAAGAACCAGTACGCCTACGCCCTGCAGTCGCGCCGCGGCGAGACCCAGTCGGCGGACAGCTTCATGCGCTTCCTGTGGCCGTTCGGCGGCTCGCTGCTCGACAAGGACTTCAAGTCCAACTTGAACAGCCCCGAGAGCCAGGCCGGCCTGCAGTTCCGCCAGGATCTGGCGAAGTACATGCCGCCGGGCATCGTCTCCTTCGACCACGCGGAAGCCGTGAACGCGCTGGCGCAGGGACAGGTCGCGATGATCACCGAGTGGTCGGCGTTCTACTCGACGCTGAACGACCCGGCGACCTCGAAGATCGTCGACTGCCTCGCCGTCGCCCCCGAGCCGGAAGGCCCGGCCGGCCGCCTGCCGGCGCTCGGCGGCTTCTCGCTCGCGGTGGCCGCCCAGGGCACCGAGGAGCAGCAGAAGGCTTCCTGGCTGTTCATCCAGTGGGCGACGTCGGAAGACATCGCGCGCGACTACGTGGAAGCCGGCGGCGTCTCCGGCCGCATGGCGATCTACGAGGAGCCGGACATCAAGGCGACCTACAAGTTCGTCGAGCCGATGGTCGCCTCCTGGCAGAAGGGCGTGCCGGAGTTCCGTCCGCGCTTCCCGTCGTGGCCGGCGATCTCGGAAGTCGTCGCCGAGTGGGGCACCAAGATGCAGCTCGGCGAGACCTCCATCTCCGACGGTGCCAAGGAGATCGGCACCCGCATGGAGGATATCCTCAAGCAGGACGGCTACTACGACGGCAGCAAGAAGCTGCTGCAGTAACCGCCTGACGCAGGGCTAGACGCCCGGCCGCCGTCTCGACGCGGCGGCCGGGCGATCCGGGCGGGTGGCCGGCTCGCGGCGCCCGCCCGCTTTTCCCGATCGGTCGACACTCCCGCGCCCGCCCCTTCCTCGCGCCGACGGAGCGCTGCGATGACATCGCTCTATCACCGGGCCCTCGACGATCTCGCCCGCGTCTTCTCCCGCCTCGACGAGACCGCCGTCGACCGCGCCGTCGCGGCGATCGCCGCGGCCGAGCGCATCGCGCTCTACGGCGTCGGGCGCGAGGGGCTGCAGATCAAGGGCTTCGCCATGCGGCTCTTCCATCTCGGAAGGCACGCCGCGATGGTCGGCGACATGACCACCCCGCCCGTCGGCCCCGGCGACCTCCTGATCGTCTCCGCCGGCCCCGGCGAATTCTCGACCGTCCTCGCCCTGATGGGCGTGGCGAAGGACGCCGGCGCGAAGACCCTCGTCGTCACGGCGCAAGCCCTCGGCGCGGCGGCGAAGCGGGCCGACGTCGTCCTTCCCGTCCCCGCCCAGACGATGGCCGACGACACCGGTCCGGCGACCTCGGTGCTGCCGATGGGCTCGCTCTACGAGGGCGCCCAGTACATTCTCTTCGAGGTGATGATCCTGAAGCTGCGCGACCGTCTCGGCGTCACGCCGGACGCGATGCGCGCCAACCACACGAACCTCGAATGAGCGCCACCTCGCCGACCCCGTCGAAGCCCGGCCGGCTCAATCCCGGCTACGGCCGCTGGACGCCGGCCTTGTTCCTGGCGCCGGCCGTGCTGGCGCTGCTCGTCATCGGCATCTACCCGACGATCTTCGCCCTCGTCACCTCGTTCCGCCGCTACAACATCACCCGGCCGCGCGACGGCTTTCCCTTCATCGGCATCGAGAACTACCAGAAGGTCCTCTCCGACCAGACCTTCTGGGACACGCTCGGCCTGACGTTCCGCTTCTTCCTGACGGTGATGCCGTTCCAGATCCTGCTGGGCATCGTCATCGCGCTGCTCCTGCACAAGCCCGGCCTCGGCCTGGTGCGCACGCTCGCCCGCGTCTCGCTGGTGGTGCCGCTCGCCACCACCTACGCCGTCGTCGGCCTGATCGGGCGCCTGATCTTCAACGGCAATTTCGGCGTCGCCAACCAGATGCTCGGCTGGTTCGGCATCCCCGGCTTCGACTGGCTCGCAACCACCAACGGCGCGTTCGCGGCGATCGCCATCATGGACATCTGGCAGTGGACGCCGTTCTGCGCCCTGATCTTCCTCGCCGGCCTGTCGATGGTGCCAGTGGAGGTCGAGGAGGCGGCGCGGCTCGAAACCTCGAGCAAGGTGGCGCTGCTGCGCTACGTGCAGCTGCCCTACCTGCTTCCCGGCCTCACCGCCGTGCTGATCCTGCGTTCGGCCGACGTGCTGAAGCTCTTCGACATGATCTTCACGATGACGCGCGGCGGCCCGGGCACGGCGACCGAGCTCATCTCGATCTACATCCAGCGCGTCGGCTTCCGCGTCTTCGACATGGGCACCGCCTCGGCGCAGGCGATCCTGCTGTTGATCCTGACGATCATGCTGAGCCGCCTCTACATCCGCGTCTTCTACCGGGAGATCCAGTGATGTCGATGCGCTTCGGCCGTCTCATCCACTTCGTCGGGCTCCTGCTCGTTCTGGCCTTCACCCTGTTCCCGTTCTACTGGATGGTGACGAGCAGCCTGAAGGACCAGTCCGACCTTCTGGCCTCCCCGCCGGTCTGGCTGTTCACGCCGACACTCGACCACTACCGCGAGATCTTCGAGGACCCGAAGATCATCTCGTCGGTGATGCACTCGCTGATCATCGCGACCTCGACGACGCTGCTCGCCATCGTGCTCGGCGCGCCAGCCGCCTATGCGCTCGCCCGCTTCGAGTTCCGCGGCAAGTCGGACCTGTGGTTCTGGTTCATCTCGAACCGCATGATCAGCCCGATCGTGCTGGCGCTGCCGGTCTACCTGCTCGCCCAGACGCTCGGCCTCCTCGACACCCATTTGGTGCTGATCCTCATCTACCTCACCTTCAACCTGCCGATCGTTGTGTGGATCTGCACCGACCAGTTCCGTTCGATCCCGAGCGAGCTCGAGCAGGCGGCGCGCCTCGACGGGGCCAGCCAGTTCCTGATCTTCTGGCGCATCTACCTGCCGCTCGGCGTGCCCGGCATCGCGGTCTCGGCGATCTTCTCCTTCATCTTCTCCTGGAACGAGCTCCTCTACGCCCTGGTGCTGACGCGCCGCGCCGTGCAGACGGCGCCGGTGGCGGCGACGAGCTTCATGTCCGGCTACGAGCTGCCGTGGGGGAAGATCATGGCGACCGGCACCGTCATCGTGCTGCCGGTGACGATCTTCGCGCTCCTCGTCTCCCGCCACATGGTGCGCGGGCTGACGATGGGCGCCACCAAGTAGAACCATGCGGGGGACTGCGATGAGCGAGCGCTTCGGCGTCAACCTGTCGTTCTGCGTCAAGCGCTGGGTGACGCCGGCGCTGTGGGCGAAGCTGGTGCGCGAGGAGCTCGGCCTCGGCCTGGTGCAGCTCTCCTTCGACCTCGTCGACCCGACGTGGCCGGACGCCCTGCTCGACCGCCAGGCCGCGGCGATCCGCGAGGCGACCGCGGCGCACGACGTCACCGTGCACAGCGCCTTCATCGGCCTCGCCCACTACACCTACAACCAGCTGCTCCACCCCGATCCGGCGGTGCGCGACGTCGCGGAAGCCTGGCTCGGCCGCGCCTATCGGTTCGCGGCGCTGGCCGCCATCCCCTCGGTCGGTGGCCCCCTCGGCGCCATCGCCTCGCGTCCGGACGCCCACGAGGCCGATGCGATCGACGCCGCCGACTACGCCGACCTCCTCGCCCGGATGCACCGGCTGGCCGAGGTGGCGAAGGCGCACGGGCTGACGGAGCTCTATGTCGAGCCGACGCCGATGCGCCGCGAGTGGCCGTCGACGATCGCGCAAGCCGAGCGGATGATGGCGGACGTACGCGGCGCGGCCGTGCCGTGGCGCTATTGCGTCGACTGGGGCCACGCCACCTTCGCGCCGCTCTATGGACGCTACAGGGCGCGGATGGAAGGATGGCTGGAGGCGCTCGGGGACGACATCGGCATGCTCCACATCCAGCAGACGGACGGCCAATACGACCGGCACTGGGACTTCACGGAAGCCGGCATGGTCGAGCCGGCCGCCGCGGTGGCGCTGCTCGACCGCACCGGCCACGGGGACAAACCCGTCTTCCTCGAGGTGTTCTATCCGTTCGAGCGCGACGACGCCTCTGTGCTCGACGTCGTCCGCCGCTCCGTGGCGGTCCTGAAACCCGCCTTCGCGAGGGGTTGAGGGCGTGGCGGAGCCCCTCGTGACCCTGCCGTCCGGCGACGGCGCCCTGCTGCGCCTCGACGATCTCGATGCCGAGCGCGTCCGGGCGCGGGTCACCTGGTACTATTATGTCGGCGGCCTCACCCAGCAGGAGATCGCCGACCGGCTCGGGCTGACGCGCCTCAAGGTCAACCGCATCGTCGGCCAGGCGCGCGCCGACGGCTCGGTGCGCATCGAGGTGCGCATGCCGCTCGCCGACTGCGTCGCCTTGGAGGAGGCGCTGAAGGCGCGCTATGGTCTCGTCGAGGCGGTGGTGGTGCCGGCGGTGGGCGAGGACGACCAGCAGCGGGTGATCGGCGAGGCGGCGGCGGCGCTGCTCGACCGGCTGATCGTTGGCAAGCAGTCGATCGGCGTCGGCTGGGGACGGACGCTCTCGGCCACCGTGCGCCGGCTGCCGCCGCGCAAAGCCTCGGGGCTGTGGGTGGTGGCGCTGATGGGCGGCCTCACCCGCGGCTCCGGCACCAACACGTTCGAGGTCTCGACCGAGCTGACGCGCATGCTGGAAGCCGAGTGCCACTACATGGCGGCCCCCGTCTACTGCCCGAGCGTCGAGAGCCGCGCGACGCTGCTCACCCACTATGGCCTTGCCGACGTGATGCGGCGGGCTCGCGAGGTCGACATCGCGCTCGTCTCCTGCGGTGATCTCTCGCCCCGCTCCAACCTCGCCGCCACCCAGATCGTCGCCGAGAACGCCGAGGGCCTGAAGCAGGCCGGCGCCGTCGGCGACATCCTCGCCACCTATTTCGACGCCGACGGCAATCCTGTCGACCATCCGCTCAACCAGCGCGTCATGGCGCTGCCGCTCGCCGACCTGCGCACCGTCCCGACGACGATCCTCGCCTCCGGCGGCGTCCACAAGGTGGCGGTGATCCGCGGCGCGCTGGCCGCCCGCTACGTCAACCACCTCGTCACCGACGAGGCCGTGGCGCGGGCGCTGCTGTGACCGGTGCACCCTCCCCCGACGCCACGCTTCTCGCCGTCGACGTCGGCACGCTGTCGGCGCGCGCCGGCCTGTTCGGCGCCGACGGCGCCTGCCTCGCCACCGCCACGGCACCATTCACACTCCTGAAGCCGCTCGAGCACCATGCGGTCTACCGCATGGACGAGATCTGGGCGGCGGCGACCAAGGCGATCCGCACCTGCCTCGCCGCCGAGCCCGACGCCGCCCACCGCGTGGCCGCCGTCGCCTTCGACGCCACCTCGTCGCTGGCGCTGCGGGCGGATGGCGAGCGCCCGCTCGACGGCGACGCCGACGTGGTCTGCTGGATGGACCACCGCGGCGAGGCGGAGGCGGAGGAGATCGGCGCCACCGGCGACCGCTGGCTCGCTTACGTCGGTGGCAGCGTCTCGCCGGAGATCAACCTGCCGAAGCTGTTGTGGCTGGAGCGGCACCGGCCGGCCGCGTGGGCCCGCCTCACCGCCGCCCGCGATCTCTGCGATGAGCTGGCGCTCCGCCTCACCGGCACCGACCGCCACTCGCTCTGTGGCCTCGCCGCCAAGTGGCCGTACCTGCCGAACGACCCCGACCCGTGGCGGCGCGACCTCCTCGCCCACCTCGGCGTCGCCGACCTGCTGAAACTCGGCCGCCTCGACGAGCCGCCGTCGCCGGTGGGTGCTCTGCACGGCCACGTCTCGCCAGAAGCGGCGGCGGAGACCGGGCTTTCGGCGGGAACGCCCGTCGCCGTCGGCCTGATCGACGCCGAGGCAGGCGCGCTCGGCGTCATCGGCCGCGGCTATGCCGGCGCGATGAACACCGTGCTCGCGATGATCGCCGGCACGTCGAGCTCGCACATGGCGTGGGCGGCCGACGAGCGGCAGATCTCCGGTGTCTGGGGCCCCTTCCGCGACGCCGTCTTCCCCGGCTTCTGGATGCACGAGGCCGGCCAGAGCCTGTCGGGCGCGGCCCTCGACGCGGTCCTGGACCACCATCCCGGCAGCCCCGGCAAGGCCTCGGGCGAGCACCACCGCGACACCGCCGCGGCGATCCTGGCGCTGCTCGACGCGGAAGGCCCGGCCTTCGCCGCCCGCCGCCACATCGTGCCGGACTGGCTCGGCAACCGCGCCCCCCTCGGCGACGGCAGCGTCCGCGCGCTCGTGACCGGCATCGGCGAGGAGACGAGCCGGCGCGCCTTCCTCGAGCACTACTACGCCACCGCCCGCGCGCTCGCCCTGCAGGCCCGCCACATCGTCGACCACCTCAACCGCCACGGCTACGCGATCACCCGCGTCACGCTCGCCGGCGGCCACATCAAGAACCCCCTGATGATGCGGCTCTACCGCGACGCGCTCGGTGCCGAACTCGTCACCAGCGACACCGCCGAGCCGGTGCTGCTCGGCACGGCGATGGTGGCGGCGGTCGCCGGCGGCCTCGCGCCGGACCTCTTCGGTGCGGTGGAGCGCATGGCGCCACACCAGACCGTGCACGCCGCCGATCCGGCCTGGCAGGCGGCGCATACCCAAGCCTATCGCACCTATCTCGACCTCTTCGAGGTCCGCAATCGCATCGAACGGGAGGCCCGCGCGCTGATGGCGACGACGGGACAGGACAGGGCGGGAGCCGCGGTATGGCGTTTCTGAAGATCGACGACGTCGTCAAGCGCTACGGCGACCACCTCGTCATCGACCGCGTCAGCCTGTCGGCGGAAAAGGGCGAGTTCGTCGTCTTCGTCGGCCCGTCCGGTTGCGGGAAGTCGACGCTCTTGCGCATGATCGCCGGCCTCGAGGAGGTCACCGACGGTGACATCTCGATCGACGGCCGCGTCGTCACCCACGTCGAGCCGGCCGCCCGGCAGGTGGCGATGGTGTTCCAGTCCTACGCGCTCTACCCGCACATGAGCGTCAAGGAGAACATGGCCTTCGGCCTCGTCATGGCGAAGACGCCGAAACCGGAGATCGAGAAGCGCGTCGCCAACGCCGCCCGCATCCTGCAGATCGAGCAGCTGCTCGACCGCAAGCCGCGCCAGCTCTCCGGCGGCCAGCGCCAGCGCGTCGCCATCGGCCGCGCCATTGTCCGCGACCCGAAGCTCTTCCTCTTCGACGAGCCGCTGTCGAACCTCGATGCGGAGCTGCGCAGCCAGATGCGCGTCGAGATCGCCCGCCTGCACCGCGACCTCGGCGTGACGATGGTCTACGTCACCCACGACCAGATCGAGGCGATGACGCTCGCCGACCGCATCGTCGTGCTGCGCGCCGGCAAGGTCGAGCAGATCGGCACGCCGACCGACCTCTACGAGCGGCCGGCGAACACCTTCGTCGCCGGCTTCATCGGCTCGCCGAAGATGAACTTCCTGGACGCCACGGTGACGGACGGCACCGACCACACCCTGACGCTCTCCCACCCTGCCTTCGTCGGCGGCGCGGCGACGATCCCGACCCACGCGGCACCCCGCGTCTCCCGGGGCGGCAAGGTGCGGGCGGGGCTCCGGCCGGAGCACATGGCCCTCGGCGGCGGCCAGGGCGGCACGGCGCTGTCGCTCGCCGGCGAGTTCGCCGAGAACCTCGGCGGCGCCTCGCAGGTCTACGCCCAGACGCCCGACGGCGACACGCTGACCATCCTCGCCCCCGGCCGTCACGTCATCGACAAGGGCGTGCCGCTCACCGTCGCCATCGACCCCGCCCGCGTGTACCTCTTCGACGACGCCGGCCGGGCGATCTGACACCGGCCGCTCCGTTCGCCCGCCGCCGCCCGCCCTCACCGGAACCCACCGCCATGACCAGCTTCCTCGGCATCGACGTCGGCACCTCGTCGGTAAAGGCCGTGCTCCTCGACCCGTCGCAGGCCGTGCTGGCGGAGGCGTCGCTGCCGCTCACCGTGTCGCGGCCGAAGCCCCTGTGGTCGGAGCAGGACCCCGAGGACTGGTGGCAGGCGACGCTCGGAGCGGTGGCCGCCGTCCGTGCCGCGGCACCGGAGGCGTTCTCCGGCGTCGCCGCAATCGGCCTCTCCGGCCAGATGCACGGCGCGGTACTGCTTGACGGCGACCACCGGGTGCTGCGTCCGGCAATTATCTGGAATGACGGCCGTTCTGAGCCGCAGTGCGCCGAACTGCTGCGCCGCGTGCCGGACTTCACGACGCGGGCGGCGAACATCCCGATGCCGGGCTTCACCGCCCCGAAACTCGTCTGGGTGGCCGAACACGAGCCGGATATCTTCGCGAAGACCCGCCTCGTGCTCCTGCCGAAAGACTATGTCCGCCTGAGGCTTACGGGCGCCGCCGTGTCCGAGATGTCGGACGCCGCCGGAACGCTCTGGCTCGACGTCGGCAAGCGCGCCTGGGACGACACGCTGCTCGCCGCTTGCGGCCTCGACCGCTCCCACATGCCCTCGCTGGTCGAAGGCTCCGATGTCTCGGCGGACCTGTCCGCCGGTCTCGCCGCCGACTGGGGCCTCGCCGGCCGGCGGATCCCGGTCGCGGGCGGCGGTGGTGACAACGCGGCGTCCGCCGTCGGCATCGGCGCGGTGCGCACCGGCGAGGGCTTCCTGTCGCTCGGCACCTCCGGCGTGCTGTTCTCCGTCACCGACCGCCTCGCGGCGCTGCCGGAGCGGACGCTGCACGCCTTCTGCCACGCGCTCCCCGGCCGCTGGCACGGCATGGCGGTGGTGCTCGCCGCAGCCTCGGCGCTCTCGTGGGTCGCCGGCGTCACCGGCCACGCCGACGACATCACCGGCCTCGTCGCCAAGGCCGAGGCCTTCGCCGCCGACCGCGGCCGCCGCGAACACGCGCCCTTGTTCCTGCCGTATCTGACCGGCGAGCGCACCCCCTATAACGACGCCGGCGCCACCGGCATGTTCCAGGGCCTGCGCGCCGAGCACGGGGCGGACGCGATGGCCTACGCCGTGCTCGAGGGTGTCGCCTTCGGCTTCGCCGATGGGCTCGACGTCTTCAACGCCGCGAGCCTGCCGCTGACGAGCTGCCTGCTCGTCGGCGGAGGCTCCCGCTCGGCCTTCTGGACGCAGATGATCGCCGACGTGCTGCAGGTGCCGCTGGATCTTCCGAGCGGCGCCGAACTCGGCGCGGCTTTCGGCGCCGCGCGCCTCGGCATGCTCGCCGCCGGCGCCGGCAGCGAGGCGGAGATCTGCACCCGCCCGCCGATCCGCCGCACGTTCACGCCCGACGCCGGCGCGCCGGCGCTCTACACCCCGCGCCTCGCCCGCTTCCGTGCCCTCTACGCGGCCGAGAAGGGCACGCGCGCGGTCCGCTGATCAGCGCACCACGATGGCGCGGAAGTCGTTGACGTTGGTGAAGGTCGGGCCGGTCACCACCAGCCGGTCGAGGGCCTCGAACACCGTATAGGCGTCGTTGTCGGCGAGCCGCGCGAGCGCGTCGATGCCGGCCGCCTTCGCCTGCGCGAGCACGTCGGCGTCGATCCAGGCGCCGGCGTTGTCCTCCGAGCCGTCGATGCCGTCGGTGTCGCAGGCGATCGCCGAGACGCCTTCCAGCCCGCCGAGGTGGATCGCCAAGGACAGCAGGAACTCGGCGTTGCGCCCGCCCCTGCCCTTGCCGCGGACGATCACCGTCGTCTCGCCGCCGGAGAGCAAGACGCACGGCCGCTTCACCGGCTCGCCGTGCGCCGCCGCGGACTTGGCGATGCCGGCCATGACGGTGCCGACCTCCGCCGCATTGCCCTCGATGGCGTCGCCGAGCACGAGCGGCGTCAGGCCGAGCGCGCGCGCCTTCGCCGCCGCCGCGTCGAGCGCCATCTTCGGCGTCGCCAGCATGTGAACCGCGCCGGGCGCGACGTCCGCCGGCACGTTCCGCCGGATCGCGTCTGCGACGTGCGGCGGCACGTCGATTCCGTAGCGGGCGAGGATCGCGAACGCCCGGTCGGTGGTCGCAGGCTCGGGGATCGACGGGCCGGAGCCGATGACGCCGGGATCGTCGCCCGGCACGTCGGAGATGAGATAGGTGAAGCGCGTCGCCTTGGCTGCCGCCGCGGCGAGCCGGCCGCCCTTGATCGCCGACAGCGCCTTGCGCACCGCGTTCATCTCGTCGATCGCAGCACCCGACTTCAGCAGCGCCGTGGTGATCGCCCGCTTGTCGTCGAGCGAGATGCCGTCGGCCGGCAGCGACAGCAGCGCCGAGGCGCCGCCGGAGATCAGGAAGACGACGAGGTCGTCTGGCCCGGCCTCACCGGCGAGCGCCAGCATCCGCCCCGCCGCGGCGAGGCCGGCGGCGTCCGGCACCGGATGGGCCGCCTCGACCACCTCGATGGCGCGCGTCGGCACGGCGTGGCCGTAGCGGGTGACGGCGAGGCCCTCGAGGGGACCGTCCCAACCATCCTCCAGGACCGCAGCCTCGAACGCCGCCGCCATGCGCGCGGCGCCCTTGCCGGCGGCGAGCACAATGGTCCGACCTTTGGGCCGCGCCGGCAGCAGGCCGGCGAAGCGGCCGTCCGGCAGCGAGGCGGCGAGCGCCGCGTCGAAGAGCGCCCGCAGCAGCGCGCGATCGGAGAGGTCGCTCACCCGCCGCCGCGCCTCAGTCAGCCACGACGCGCTGGCGCTGGGTGCCCAGGCCCTCGACGCCGACGTCCATGACGTCGCCGGCCTTCAGGAACACCGGTGGCTTCATGCCGAGGCCGACGCCCGGCGGCGTGCCCGTGGCAATGACGTCACCGGGCTCGAGCGTGAAGAACTGCGACAGGTAGGAGACGATGTGCTTGACGCCGAAGTGCATCGTGTTGGTCGAGCCGCTCTGCATCGGCTTGCCGTTGACGTGGCACCAGAGCTTCAGATCCTGCGGGTCAACGATCTCGTCGCGCGTCACCATCCACGGGCCGATCGGGCCGAAGGTGTCGCACGACTTGCCCTTGGTCCACTGGCCGGCACGCTCCGCCTGGAAGGAGCGCTCGGAGACGTCGTTGATGGTGCAGTAGCCGGCGACGTGGTCGAGCGCCTCGTCCTCCGTCACGTACTTCGCCTTTTTGCCGATGACGATGCCGAGCTCGACCTCCCAGTCGCCCTTCACCGCCGTGCGCGGCAGCACGACGTCGTCGTTGGGGCCGATGATGCAGGAGGTCGCCTTCATGAACAGCACCGGCTCGGGCGGCAGCTTCATGCCCGCCTCGGCGGCGTGGTCGGCGTAGTTGAGGCCGATGCAGAGGAACTTGCCGACCTTGCCGACGCAGGCGCCGATGCGCGGGTCGCCCTCGACCAGCGGCAGGGACGCAACGTCGATGTTGGCGAGCTTCGCGAGGCCGTCGGGCGTCAGCGCCGCGCCATCGATGTCGGCGACGTGGGCGGAGAGGTCACGGATGCGGCCATCGGCGTCGAGGATGCCGGGCTTCTCCTGGCCCACCGGGCCGTAACGCAGCAGTTTCATGGGGTTCCCTCGTTTTCTTGAGCCAATGAGTTCAGTTTGCTGCGGGATCAGGCCGGCTTGCGGTGGATGTTGAAGCCGGCCCAGGTCTGGCTGACCGGCATCAGCTCGATGTCGTTGATGTTGATGTGCGGCGGCAGCGTCGCGACCCACCACAGCGTCTCGGCGATGTCCTCGGGCTGGATCGCCTCGGCGCCCTTGTAGAGGGCGTCGTAGGCGGCCTGGTTGCCGCCGGTGCGCACCAGCGTGAACTCGCTCTCGCACAGCCCCGGCTCGACGGAGGTGACGCGCACCCCGGAGCCGGCGACGTCGCAGCGCAGGTTGTAGGAGAAGTGCTTCACGAACGCCTTCGAGGCGCCGTAGACGTTGCCGCCGGTGTAGGGGTAGAGCGCCGCCGTCGACGAGATGTTGATGATGGCGCCGCGGCGCTCCATCAGCACCGGCAGCATCCGCTTCGTCATCGTCACCAGCGCCGTGATGTTGGTGTCGATCATCGTCTTCCAGTCGTCGAGCTTGCTCTCCGGCGCCGGGGCCGTGCCGAGGGCCAGCCCGGCGTTGTTGATCAGGAGGTCGACGCCCCGGAACTCCGCCGGCAGGGCGTCGAGGGCCGCGTTCATCGCCGCCTCGTCGCGGATGTCGAAGCTCGCGCCGTAGGCGACCGAGGCGCCGCCGAGCGTCTCGACCAGCGTCGCCAGGCGGTCGGCGCGACGGCCGGTGACGATCACCTTCCAGCCGTTTTCGACGAACTTCTTCGCCGTCGCCTCGCCGAATCCGGAGGTTGCGCCGGTGATGAGGGCGGTCTTTGGCATCGGGCTCTCCCGCGAAGCGCTGCGCCGGACGGCGCGAAATGAGGTGGCACACGGACGCCCGCCCGCGCGGTGCCACACATAGCCGGGGACGGCCCCGACGGCCAGCCTCCGGCCGACCTAAGCGGCTCCTCATCGGCAACTGGTCTGGATCGTAGACCAGCCTCCGGCTGGACGGCGTGCGAGGCGGGGTGCTATCGCCGCGGCAGTTTTCGGCAGACGGGAGGACGACATGAGCGAGATCTGGTTCCGCACGGGCGAGGCGACGGTGCTCGCCGCCGAGGGTCAGGCGACGGACGCGATGCCGGAGGTGCTGATCGGTTCGGTGAAGGGCCCGGCCGGGCACGCCTTCGCCTCGATGATGGGCCAGGCGGTCGGCCACACGCGGATGTTCGTGATCCGTGATCTCAATCAGCTCGTCCGCCCGGCGACGATGATGACGACCAAGGTGACGATCGACAGCGCCGCCTATGTCGAGCTCCTCGGCGGCGTCGTGCAGGGCGCCATCGGCGACGCGGTGCTCGACTGCGTCATCGACGGCGTGCTGCCGAAGGATGGGGTCGACGACATCTGCCTGATCATCATGGTCTGGCTCGACCCGCGCTGCGCGACCGACGAGAACCTCGACCGCAAGGATCTCTACCGGACGCAGTACGAGGCGACGAAGCTCGCTATCGCCCGCGCCATGAAGGGCGAGCCGACGATCGACGAGCTCATCGCCAACCGCAAGACGGTGAAGCACTACGCCCTCGACGGTATTGTCGAGTACTGAGCGCCTCATCCGCTGAGGCGAGACGCTGGCACACCCGTTCGCCTGCGAGATGATCGGGCCTCCTCAGGCAGTCCGGGCCAGGGGCGACGGCGGCGCAGGAGACGGCGTGGGGCGGCGATCCCTCATGCGTCGCCCCGAAACGCCGGCGGAAACGGGGCGCGGCGTACGGCGCCCCTCAGGCCGGCTTCGCGGGTGATTTGGAACCCGCTCGAGAAGGGGCTCTCGCCGGCAAAGGCCGCAGCCATGACGGCGGCGGACCTGCGACAGAAAATCCCTGCCGACGGCGACGCCCCCACCATTCCGCACCGCAGTGCGCCTCGCTAGACTTGCTCCCCGGGGGACTCGGTCTGCAGCACATCTCCACGATTCGCGACGCGTCAGCGTCTGCGCTCGGCCGTGCTGCGCGCGCTCTGGGGGATGGCAGTCATGGCCGTGATAACGTTCGACTATCAGTATATCATCAGTAACGCCTACGACGTGGGCACCGCCACGGCCACTTCCGTATCGATCGACACCGGGGCGCAGGTCGTCCTCTCCCAGGGCAGCCAGATCACGCTGAACAGCGTGCAGGGGTTCTTCCTCTATGCCTATCAGGACGGCTTCGTCGCCCACTTCGCCGGGGCTGACTATTTCTTCACTGATCAGAACCCGCCGCCCTCGACCGTGCCGGGAACCGGCGGCAACTACACCGTCTGTTTTCTCGCCGGCACGCTGATCGCCACGCCGGCCGGCGAACGCCCTGTCGAAACGCTCGCCGCCGGCGACCTCGTGCTGACGGCCGACGGCCGCGCCGCGCCGGTGTACTGGGTGGGCCGCCAGACGGTCGCGACGCTGTTCGCCGATCCGCTCCGCACTTTGCCGGTGCGCATCGCCGCTGGCGCCCTCGGCGGCGGGCTTCCCACGCGCGACCTGTGCGTCTCGCCGGACCACGCGCTGTTTCTGGACGACGTGCTGGTGCAGGCGGGCGCACTCGTCAACGGTACGACGATCACCCGCGTCGAGGCGATGCCGGAGCGCTTCACCTACTTCCACGTCGAGCTCGAGGACCACGCCCTGATCCTCGCGGAGGGCGTGCCGGCGGAGACCTTCGTCGACAACGTCACCCGGCGCCGCTTCGACAATTTCGCCGAATACGAGGCGCTCTTCGGAGACGTGTCGGCGAGCATCGCCGAGATGGTCGCGCCGCGGATCAAGTCCACTCGCCAACTTCCGCGGTCGCTGCGCGACCGGATTGCGGGCCGCTCGGCGGCGTAAGCTGGCCTTCTCCCGCACCAGCGGGAGAAGAAAAACCTCACAGCCCCAGCGCACGCACCGCGTTGCCGCCGCAGATGGCGGAAAAGTCGCGCTCCTCGAGCCAGTCGACCGCGGCGACGTGGCCGACCGGGTCGGATTCGGCCATGTCGAACGGGTAGTCGGTACCCATCAGGATGCGGTCGGCGCCGAACACCTCGATCAGGTACTCGAGCTGGTGGACGGAGAACACCACCGTGTCGAGGTAGACCTGCCGGAGATAGGTCGACGGCGGCAGCGGCAGCCCGGCGCGGGCGTCCTCGCGGGCGCCCCAGGCGTGGTCGATGCGGCCGGAATAGCTCGCCAGGTAGCCGCCGCCGTGGACGGCGAGCACCTTCAGCTCCGGGAACTTCGCCAGCGTGCCGTTCATGATCAGGTTGTGGACGGCGAGCGTCGTCTCCAGCGGATTGCCGATGACGTTGTTGAGATAGAGCTTCGTCAGCCGCTGCCCTTCCGTGAAGCCGAGCGGATGCAGCATCAGGAACGCGCCGAGCCGCTCGGCGGCGGCGAAGAACGGCTCGAAGCGCGGGTCGGACAGTTCCTCCCCGGCGACGTTGGTCAGGATCTGCACGCCCTTCAGGCCGAGCTTCATCGCCGTCTCGAGCTCGGCGACCGCGAGCTCCGGCTCCTGCAGGGTGACGGAGCCGAGACCGGCGAAGCGGTCCGGGCGCTTGGCGACGAACGCCGCCACACCCTCGTTGACCATGCGGTGCGCGGTTTCGGCGAGCTTCGGATCGAGGGTGAAGTAGCACTGCGGCGGCAGCGGCGCGACGACCTGGATGTCGATGCCGGTGGCGTCCATCTCGGTGAGCCGCGCGTCGATGTCGGTCATCACGTGGGTGCGGTCGGCGTCCTGCTGGACGTTGATCTCGCGCGTCAGCGCGTCGGCGTAGCGGGCGAGCGGGATCTTCGACAGGTCGACGTGCGGGCCGGCGAACTTGGCCGCATCCGGCACGAGGATGTGGCAGTGGACGTCCACCGTTGTCGTCGACGGCCGGCGGGCGAGGCCGAGCGTCGTGTGCGTGCGCGCCGCCGTGCGGCCGTAGCGGTTCTTCGGCTGGGACATGGCGGTCGGCTCCCTCATACGGTCGTACGGATCAGGGAGCCGACTAGCACGACCGGCTGCCGGCCCGAAGCGCGAACCATCGCGGCCGCCGTGGTTCGCCGGGACCGTCCAGCTCTGGTCCCGTGCTGAGGCGACCGGCTCAGTCCGCCACGATGACGGTGACGCCGGCCTCGGCGAGACGGTCGGCGGTGTCGGCGGGCGGGGGGGCGTCGGTGATCACCATGTCGATGTTCTCGAAGCCGCAGACGCGGGCGAAGCCGCGGCGCTCGAACTTCGTGTGATCGGCGACGACGATGACGCGATCGACCTGGGGGATCACGGCTTTCGAGAACTCCGCCTCGCCGACGTGGTAGTCGGTGAGGCCGTGCACCGGGTCGATGCCGCCGATCGACAGGATGGCCGTGCGGGCGACGAACTGGCCGACGAACGCCCCCGTCTGCGGCCCGAACACGGCGGCATCGTCGCTGCGGATCTCGCCACCGGCGAGAAAGACCCGCGAGCCGTCGGTCTGCGACAGCACGCGCGCCACCTCGGTGGAGTTCGTCACCACGATCAGCCGCTGCCGCCGCGCCAGCGCGCGGGCGACGAAGATCGTCGTCGAGCCGGTGTCGAACATCACCGAATCGCCGTCCTCGATCTGCGCGGCCGCCGCCGCGGCGATGCGCTGCTTCGCCTCGACGTTCTCCTGCATGCGGCGCGACAGCGGTGGCTCTGTGGTCGCGGCGGCGACGGCGACGGCGCCGTGCAGCTTGCGGACGACGCCGGCCGCCGCCATCGGCCGCACGTCGCGCCGCACCGTCTCCTCGGACACGGCGAGGTGCGTGGCGAGTTCGGCGATCCCCTGCCGGCCGATGGCCCGCACGAGCCGCAGGATCTCAGTCTGGCGCGTGCTGAGCCGGCCGTCGAGCGCGGCGTCCTGGGGGCGGTCGGACGACATCGGCGAAGGTCCTTGGCGTACCCTTGTGGGATTTGTGGGTTTTGCTGTGGGAATGGAGCTTGTCACACCTCGAAGCGGAAGGCATCCTGCTCACGGGGGCCAAGGCGACGCCAGGGGTGGCGCGAAGAGGGGACGATGTTTCGCGGCAACAGGCAGCGGGCGGGCTGGGGGGCTGCGCGCGACTGCAGAGCGGAGAGGACGGCCCGCGTCAGGGCCGGCGGACGCGTCGTCGCCGCGCTGCTGTTCGCGGCGCTGTCGTGCGTCCTTCTCGGATCGACCGCGTCGGCCGATCCGCCGGAGGCGGCAGGTGCGGACGCCCAGGCGATCCGCTTCGCCGTCAACGACTGGACCGGGCAGCGGATCACCACGCACCTGATGGGCACGATTCTCGCCAAGGCAGGGCACCGGGTCGACTATGTCGAAGCCAACTACATGGACCAGCTCGACGAGATCGCCGCCGGCCGCATCGACGTGGCGATGGAGTACTGGTCGACCGCCGGCATGCCCGTGCTGCAGGAGGCCCTGGCGAAGGGCACCGTGCGCATCATCGGCGAGACCGGCATGACCGCCCGCGAGGAGTGGTGGTATCCGGCCTACGTCAAGGAGCGCTGCCCCGGGCTGCCGGACTGGCGGGCGCTCAGCGCCTGCGCGACGGTCTTCGCGGTTCCGGAGACGGCGCCGAAGGGACGCTACCTCGGCGGCCCGGTCACCTGGGGAGGCTTCGACGAGGAGCGCGTCGCCGCGCTCGGTCTCGATTTCGTCGTCGAGCACGCCGACACCGAGGCGGACCTCTACAGGACGCTCGGTGACGCCGTCGCGAAGCGTCAGCCGATCCTGCTGTGGATCTACGCCCCGCACTGGGTGCCAGCGCGCTACGAGGGCGAGTGGGTGCAGTTTCCCGAGTACAGCGAGGATTGCTACGAGGAGCGCCGCTACGACTGCGGCAAGGCCTCGGGTCCGATCTGGAAGGTCGGCGCGACCGGCCTCGAGCAGCGCTGGCCCGAGGCGGCCCAGGCGATCGACGCCTTCCACATCTCCAACGAGGACATGGGCGCGCTGATCGCCCGGGTCGACGTCGACGGCGTCAGCATCGAGGAGGCGATCGACGAATGGCTGGCGCGCAACGAGACGGTCTGGAAGCCGTGGCTGGATTGATCCGCGCCCGCCTCCCCCCGGCCGCCGCCGGGGCCGCCCGATGAGCGACGAGGCGAACGCCTTCGACCGCGTCGCGCGACTGTCGTGCTGGAGCGGGCGCGTCGAGATCGCGCCGCTCGGCGGCGGCATCACCAATCGCAACTTCGTCGTCACCGACAAGGCGAAGGGCCGCTTCGTCGCCCGCCTCGGCGACGACATCCCCGTGCACGGGGTGATGCGCTTCAACGAGCTCGCCGCCGCCCGCGCCGCCCACGCCGCCGGGCTGTCGCCGGAGGTGGTGCACGCCGAGCCGGGCGTGCTGGTGACGCGCCACATCGACGGCGTCACCTTCGATCCCGACATGGTGCGCGCGCCGGAAAACCGCGGCCGCATTGTCGAGCTGATCCGCCGCTGCCACACCGACGTGCCGAAGTACCTGCGCGGGCCGTCGCTGATCTTCTGGCCGTTCCAGGTGATCCGCGGCTATGCCGGCGCGCTGCGCGACGCCGACAGCCGCCTCGTCCCCGCCCTGCCCCGCCTCGACGGCATCGCCGAGCGGCTGGAGGTGGCGGTCGGACCGGTCCGCATCGTCTTCGGCCACAACGACCTGTTGCCGGGCAACCTGATGGACGACGGCGAGCGGCTCTGGCTGATCGACTGGGACTATGCCGGCTTCGACAGCCCGCTGTTCGACCTCGCCAACCTGTCGTCCAACAACGGCTTTTCGGCCGAAGAGGACGCCTGGCTGCTCGAGGCCTATTTCGGCCACGCGCCGGACGCCGGGCTCGACCGCTCCTTCCGCGCCATGCGCTGCGCCTCGCTTTTGCGCGAGGCGCTGTGGGGCGGCGTGTCGGAGCACCACTCCACCCTCGACTTCGACTACGTCGCCTACACCGAGGACTATCTCGGCCGCTTCGAGCGCGCGTGGGCCGACTTCACCGCCACGGAGACCGAATGACCGCTCCCCTTCCGAGCCACGCCGAGATCGTCGTCATCGGCGGTGGCATCGTCGGCTGCAGCACCGCCTACCACCTCGCCAAGGCCGGGGCGAAGGACGTGGTGCTTTTGGAGCGCGCCAAGCTCACCTCCGGCTCGACCTTCCACGCCGCCGGCCTCGTCGGCCAGTTGCGCTCGTCGGCGAACGTCACGCGGCTCCTGCAGCACTCGGTCGAGCTCTACGACACGCTGGAGGCCGAGACCGGTCTCGCCACCGGCTGGAAGATGAACGGTGGCCTGCGGCTCGCCTGCAATCCGGAGCGGATGATCGAGATCAAGCGGCAGGCGACCACCGCCCGCTCCTTCGGTCTCGAGATGCACCTGCTGACGCCGTCGGAGGCGAAGGAGCTCTGGCCGCTGATGGACGAGAGCGACCTCGTCGGCGCCGCCTTCCTGCCGACCGACGGCCAGGCGAACCCGTCCGACATCACCCAGGCGCTGGCGAAGGGCGCCCGCATGCGCGGCGTGCGCATCCTCGAGGACACCGCGGTTACCGCCTTCGAGGTGAAGGACGGCCGCGTCGTCGCCGTCGTCACCGACGCGGGCCGCATCGCCTGCGAGAAGGTGGTGAACTGCGCCGGCCAGTGGGCGCGCGAGGTCGGCCGGCTCGCCGGCGTCAACGTGCCGCTCTGCTCGGTCGAGCACCAGTACCTGATCTCCGAGCCGTTCGGCGTGCCGGCGAACCTGCCGACGCTGCGCGATCCCGACCGGCTGATCTACTTCAAGGAGGACGTCGGCGGCCTCGTCATGGGCGGCTACGAGCCGAACCCGATCCCGTGGGCGGTCGATGGCATCCCGCGCGGCTTCCACTTCTCGCTGCTCGAATCGAACTGGGAGCACTTCGAGCAGATCACCGAGCAGGCCCTCGCCCGCTGCCCGTCGCTCGGCGGCGCCGGCATCCGCCAGCTCCTGAACGGCCCGGAGAGCTTCACGCCCGACGGCAACTTCATCCTCGGCGAGGCGCCGGAGGTGAAGAACTTCTTCGTCGGCGCAGGCTTCAACGCCTTCGGCATCGCGTCGGGCGGCGGGGCCGGCTGGGCGCTCGCCGAGTGGGTGCTGACCGGCGACCCGCCCCTCGACCTCTGGCCCGTCGACATCCGCCGCTTCTCGCGCGTCCAGGAGGACGACACCTGGGTGCGCAACCGCACGCTGGAGATGTACGGCAAGCACTACACCATCGTCTGGCCCTTCGAGGAATACGCCTCCGCCCGCCCTGCCCTGACCTCGCCGATCTACGAGCGCCTGAAGGCCTCCGGCGCCTGCTTCGGCTCCAAGCTCGGCTGGGAGCGGCCGAACTGGTTCGCCCCAGATGGCGTCGAGCCGGTCGACCGCTACTCGTTCGGCCGGCAGAACTGGTTCCCCCACGTCGGCGAGGAGCACAGGGCGGTGCGCGAGCGCGTCGGGCTGTTCGACCAGACCTCGTTCGCCAAGCTGATGGTGACGGGGCCGGACGCCGAGGCGGTGCTGTCGTGGGCGTGCGCCAACGACGTCCGTCGCGCGCCCGGCAAGCTCATCTACACGACGCTGCTGAATACGCGGGGCGGCATAGAGGCCGACCTGGTGCTCGCCCGGCTGTCGCCCGAGGCCTACTACGTCGTCATCGGCACCGGCTTCCGCACCCACGACGTCGACGTGCTGAAGCGCTCGGTTCCGGCCGGCGCCCGGGTGACGTTCGAGGACATCACCGAGCGGAACGGCGTGCTCGCTTTGATGGGACCGCGGGCGCGCGACGTGCTCGAATCTGTGACCGACGCCGACGTCTCCAACGCCGCCTTCCCGTTCTACACCCACCGGGAGCTTTCGATCGGCGACGCCACGGCGCGGGCGCTGCGGCTCACCTTCGTCGGCGAGCTCGGCTACGAGCTGCACATGCCGCGCGAGCACATGGCCGCCGTCTACGACGCGCTGATGGCGGCGGGTGCCGCCCACGGCATCGCCAACGCCGGCTACCGGGCGATGGACTCGCTCCGGCTCGAGAAGGGCTACCGCGTCTGGGGCGCCGACATTTCGCCCGACCACACGCCTTATGAGGCCGGCCTCGGCTGGTCGGTGAAGCTGAAGAGCAACGTGCCCTTCCTCGGCCGCGACGCGCTGGTGGAAAAGCAGGGACGGCCGCTGCCGAAGCGCTTCGTCGGCTTCGCGGTGGACGATCCCGACGTTGTGCTGCTCGGCCGCGAGACGATCTACCGGAACGGCGTGCCGGTCGGCTACCTGTCGAGCGGCGGCTACGGCTACACGGTGGGCAAGAACCTCGGCTACGGCTACGTCCGCCACGCCGACGGCATCGACGACGGCTGGCTCGCCACCGGCACCTACGAGCTCGACGTGGCGTCGGTGAAGGTGCCGGCGACGATCGCGCTGGAGCCGTTCTACGACCCGAAATCGGCGCGGGTGACGGCCTGATCGTGCGCCCGGCGCGTGATCGCCTGATTCCGCCAGACGCAAGACGGTCGCACTGGTCTGACACTCAGACCAGTTCGCGGCCGGCCTTTTCCAGGTCGTCGAGGTAGCGCTGCTTCCAGGCGTGGTTGAGGTCGGTCGCCTGGCGCTGGGTGAACGCCTTCAGTTCCTGGATGTCGGTCGGCTCGCCGAAGAAGGCGAGCGCCCGCTGCACCTCGCCGACCGGGTCGGCGCACAGGTCCTCGTAGTACATCGTCAGCGGCTCGATGCCGTTGGCGGCGAAGTAGCGCTCCCACTTCTCGTAGCCGGAGCGCACCGAGCGCACGTGCTCGTCGAGGTCGGCGAAGTCGTAGACGGGCTCGCCGGCCTTCTCGTAGTGGCTCATCCACTGCTGCGTCTGTACGGCGATCGAGCGCGAGATCGCCTGCAGCACCTGGTCGCGACGCTTCAGGTAGACGTACTTGTCGACCGGCACGAGGGACGGCTCGAAGCCGAGGTCTTCGCGATTGGAGAACTGGCCCCAGTGCGCCTTGATGCCGAACCAGCCGTTCGGGCTGGAGCGCATCTCCATCAGCTTGCGCATCGTCGGCTCCGGCCGCTTCGTCTGGAAGCGTTTGCGGAAGGTCTTGAAGTTGCGCCGGTGAAAATATTCGAACGGGCTGCCGAGCCGGCCGGTCGAGAAGAACAGGTGGCACAGGTAGTGGCTGCCGGTGCGCTGCGAGGAGGCGATCAGATAGACCTTCGGCTGCCCCGCGAACGGCGGGAAATCGAAGCTCTCTCCGAACTGGTCGGCTTCCGACATGCACTTTCCTCGTATCGTCGCGGCAACGGCGGCAAGGCCGCGCACTCCGCCGCTCAGCCGGCGGCGCTCCCCGCGCAGCTCTCGTTATCCGCGGCTCTCTTGGGTCCGCGAGGGCGGGCTTGTCAACCGCGACGGACGGGCCGGCACCGATCCGGCGAGCCACGCCCGCGGGTCGATGGGACCGGCCGCCCCTGCCCGGCCGAGCGCCCGGCAGAGGTCGGCGACCGCGTCGAGCGAGTGGACGGGGCGGAACTCGTCGACGTGCGGCAGCATCTCGCGGATGCCGCGCGCCCGCGGCTCGAAGCCCTCGAAGCGCAACAACGGGTTCAGCCAGATCAACCGCCGGCAGGAGCGGTGCAGGCGGTCCATCTCGCGCGACAGGTCCTCGTCCGAATCGCGCTCAAGCCCGTCGGTGACGAGGAGCACGATCGGCCCGCCGTGCAGCACCCGCCGCGACCAGTCGCGGTTGAAGGCCCTGAGCGCAGTCGCGATGCGGGTGCCGCCCGACCAGTCGGAGACGTGACCGGTGAGCGCCGCCAGCGCCTCGTCCGGATCTTTCCGGGCGAGCTGGCGGGCGACGTTCGTCAACCGCGTACCGAACACGAAGGTCGAGACGTGGCCGCGCGTCTCGGCCAGCGCGTGCATGAAGTGCAGGAAGACGCGGGTGTACTGGCTCATCGAACCGGAGATGTCGATCAGCGCCACGATCGGCGGCAGCGTCTCCTGGCGACGGCGGAAGGCGAGCCGGATGGCGCCGCCGCCACCGCGCAGCGACTGGCGCAGGGTGCGGCGCGGATCGACCATGCGGCCGCGGTTGGCGGCCACCAGCCGGCGTGTCTCGACGTGCTCGAGCTCGACCGCCAGCGTGCGCACGGCAGCGATGGCGGCGTTAATCTCGGCCGCCGACATCTGAGCGAAATCACGACGTTGCAGCACTTCCTTGCCGGACACTGTGAGCGTCGCGTCGACCTCGACGCGCGGCTTGTCCTGCTGCGGCCGCTCGCGCCGGGTGGCGGCCATCGCCTCGGCGACGCGGCGCTGGGCAGCGCGTGGCTCCTCCGCTGCCGGCCGCGGTGGCGCCACCGGCGACAGCATGGCGATCATCTTGTCGACCAACCCGCGCGCCCGCCAGAAGGCGTGAAAGGCGGCATCGAACACCACCTGCTGGTCGTGGCGGGTGACGAAGACGGCGTTGAGCGTCCAGTAGAGGTCGTCGCGGCGGGTGATGCCGGCGACCTCGACGGCGCGGATGGCGTCGATCACCGCCGCCGGCCCGACCCGCATCCCCGCCTTGCGCAGCGCGCGCGCGAACAGCACGACGTTGTCGGCGAGCCGGCCGCCGTCCAGCGCCGAGAGCGCCGCGTCCGTCACCGGGCGGCTCCTGGCGCCGACCGCCTCACGCCGCCGCGCTCGCCTGCCGGCGGATCTCCTCGACGATCTGCACCGTCCGGCTGCCGCGGATGCGCGCCACGTCGTCCTGGTATTTGAGCAGCACGCCGAGGGTGTCGGAGACGACCTCGGGATCGAGCGCCGCCTGGTCGAGCTCGGCGAGCGCCGTCGCCCAGTCGATGGTCTCGGCGACGCCGGGGGCCTTGAACAGGTTGTCGTCGGCGCGCAGGCGCTGCACGAAGGCGACGATCTCGCGCGACAGCCGCTCGGCCGCGCCCGGCACCTTCAGGCGGACGATGGCGAGTTCGCGGGCGGCGTCGGGATAGTCGACCCAGTGGTAGAGGCAGCGGCGCTTCAGGGCGTCGTGGATCTCGCGGGTGCGGTTGGTGGTGATGACGACGATCGGCGGCGCGGCGGCGCGCACGGTGCCGAGTTCGGGGATCGTCACCTGCCCGTCGGCGAGCACTTCCAGCAGGAACGCCTCGAAGGCCTCGTCGGCGCGATCGAGCTCGTCGATGAGGAGCACCGGCGGGCCGGCCGCATC
>Ga0209902_100701_pt1 | contig 28802 bp, 24 predicted proteins | sample FECB27metaG_FD_188304 | JGI IMG/M metagenome (GOLD analysis project Ga0209902, IMG submission 188304) | Cyanobacterial communities from the Joint Genome Institute, California, USA - FECB-27 (SPAdes) (version 2) | ecosystem: Environmental > Aquatic > Thermal springs > Hot (42-90C) > Microbial mats...
GCGGCACACCGGGCGCATCCGCATGTTCGGGCAGTCGGCCGATGCGCTGTTCGAGGCCTACATCGGGCAGCTCGTGGCCCGCGTCGAGGCGCCGGCCGCCTGAGCCGGTCCGCGCACCGGTGCTTTGGTGTTAGTTTCCAGGGTTTCGGGCGCACGGCCGCCCCGCAACCCTCGTCAGAAGAAAGAACCCCGCCCATGCTGCTCGACGCATCCCAATCCCAACTCGTGCTGGTCGACTATCAGGCCCGACTGATGCCGGCGATCTTCGAGTCGGAGGCGGTCGCGCAGAACGCGGTCCGTCTCGGCAAGATGGCCCGGCTGTTCGACGTGCCCGTCTTCGGCACCGAGCACAACCCGTCCAAGCTCGGCGAGAACCTGCCCGACATCCGTGCGCTGTGCCGCCGCACGCTGCCGAAGATGCACTTCAGTGGCGTTGAAGAGGGCCTGGGCGAATGGCTGCGCGTGCCGGCCAAGGCGCCGCAGGGCAATGCGCGCAGCCTGCCCAAGCACCTGCAGAAGCCGGCCGCGGCCTCCGAGGAGCGCAACACCATCGTCATCGCCGGCTGCGAAGCCCATGTCTGCCTGCTCCAGACGGCGCTCGACCTGCTGGAGGACGAGTTCGAGGTCTGGGTCGTCACCGATGCCTGCGGTTCGCGCACCGAGCGCAACCGCGACGCCGCCTTCGACCGCCTGGCCGGCGCGGGCGCCGAGCTGATGACGACGGAGATGGTCGGCTTCGAATGGCTGCGCACGGCCGAGCATCCGGCCTTTCCGGAGCTGCTCGCGCTGGTGCGCTGAGAGGGCGGGACGCCCGCCGCCCCCGCCAGTAGAGAGGGCCGCTCGCCGGCCGACCCCGGTCTCATCCGCTTGTGGCGCGTGTCAGCCTGCTGCAAGATCGGTCTCCATAATTATGAATTCAGTTTTGGCGTCGCCCTTTGCCGAGCGGTGCCGGACCGATTTCCCAAGATCAGGAGACAACACCGATGAGCCGCTACGAAGAATTCCACCGCCAGTCCATCGACGCGCCCGAGGCCTTCTGGGCCGAGCAGGCCCGGCTCATCGATTGGCGGAGCCCGCCGCAGCAGATCCTCGACGCCGGCCAGCCGCCGTTCGCGCGCTGGTTCGTCGGCGGCACCACCAACCTGTGCCACAACGCCGTCGACCGCCACCTGGCCGAGCGCGGCGACCAGCCGGCGCTGATCTTCGTCTCGACCGAGACCGGCACCGAGAAGAGCTACAGCTTCCGCGAGCTGCATGCCGAGGTGCAGCGCACCGCCGCCAGCCTGGTCGAATTGGGTGTGGGCCGTGGCGACCGCGTGCTGATCTACATGCCGATGATTCCCGAGGCCGCGTTCGCGATGCTGGCCTGCGCGCGCATCGGCGCCATCCACTGCGTGGTGTTCGGCGGTTTCGCCAGCGGCTCGCTGGCCACGCGCATCGAGGACGCCGAACCGAAGGTGGTCGTGAGCGCCGACGCCGGCTCGCGCGGCGGCAAGGTGATCGCATACAAGCCGCTGCTCGACGAGGCGATCCGCCTGTCGAAGCACAAGCCCGACGCGGTGCTGCTGACCGACCGCGGCCTGGCCCCCATGGCGCTGGTGGCGGGGCGCGATCACCTGGCGAGCGATCTGCGGCAGAAGCACCTCGACGCGCAGGTGCCCTGCACCTGGCTCGAGTCGACCGAGATCAGCTACACCATCTACACCAGCGGCACCACCGGCAAGCCCAAGGGCGTGCAGCGCGACGTGGGCGGCTACGCGGTGGCCCTGGCCGCGAGCATGAAGCACATCTTCGACGGCCGGCCCGGCGAGACCTATTTCTCCACCAGCGACATCGGCTGGGTCGTGGGCCACAGCTACATCGTCTACGGCCCGCTGATCGCCGGCATGGCGACGGTGATGTACGAGGGGCTGCCCACGCAGGGGCTCGACGGCCAGCCCGACGGCGGCATTTGGTGGCGGCTGGTCGAGAAGTACAAGGTGACGGTGATGTTCAGCGCGCCGACCGCGGTGCGCGTGCTCAAGAAGCAGGATCCCGCACTGCTCAAGAAGTACGACCTCTCGACCTTGCGCGCGCTGTTCCTGGCCGGCGAGCCGCTCGACGAGCCCACGGGCCGCTGGATCGCCGAGGGCCTGGGCGTGCCGATCATCGACAACTACTGGCAGACCGAATCGGGCTGGCCGATCATCACCATCGCCAACGGCATCGAGAAGAAGCCCAGCAAGTTCGGCAGCCCCGGCGTGCCGATGTACGGCTACAAGGTGAAGATCCTGCACGAGTCGACCGGCGAGGAACTGACCGCCCCGAACGAGAAGGGCGTGGTCGTGGTCGAGGGCCCGACGCCGCCGGGCTTCATGCAGACCATCTGGAAGGACGACGCGCGCTTCGTCAACACCTACTGGAAGAGCGTGCCCGGCAAGACGGTCTATTCGACCTTCGACTGGGGCATCCGCGACGAGGACGGCTATTTCTACATCCTCGGTCGCACCGACGACGTGATCAACGTGGCCGGCCACCGGCTCGGCACGCGCGAGATCGAGGAAAGCATCTCGGGCCACGCGGGCGTGGCCGAGGTGGCCGTGGTGGGCGTGGCCGATGCGCTCAAGGGCCAGGTCGCGATGGCCTTCGTGGTGCCCAAGGACGGGCAGGCCGTGAGCGACGATGCCGTGGCGCTGAAGCTCGAGGGCGAGATCATGAAGACCGTGGCCGACCAGCTGGGCGCGCTGGCCCGACCGGCGCGCGTGCGCTTCGTGGGCGGGCTGCCCAAGACCCGCAGCGGCAAATTGCTGCGCCGCGCCATCCAGGCGGTCTGCGAGGGCCGTGATCCGGGCGACCTGACGACCATCGACGATCCCGCCACGCTGCAGCAGATCAAACTGTTACTCAAGCCGGCCTGAGCGCCACGCCTGGGGGGTTGTGCATCCGCTTTCAACCGTCATATGGTTGGCGTGGCACAATCGCCCGGTACTCAGGCCCTTCCCCAGCCACAGTCGCATCCGCCAATCGGTTCAGCCGTGTCGCGGAAGGTTTCTTAAACCAGCTCGTGCTTCCCACAGGGAAGCGAAGGTCAGCGCAATATGAGCGATTCATCGACTCCATCGGTGTATGCCGCCTACCAAGGCAACACCTATCTCTTCGGCGGCAACGCGCCCTATGTCGAGGAGATGTACGAAAACTACCTCGCCAATCCCGGCAGCGTGCCCGACAACTGGCGCACCTACTTCGACGCGCTGCAGCACGTCCCCGCCGCCGACGGCACCAACACCCGCGACGTTCCGCACCAGCCGGTCATCAACGCTTTTGCCGAACTGGCGAAGCAGGGCACGACCAAGGTCGTGCAGGCCAGCGGCGCCGACTCCGAACTCGGCCGCAAGCGCACCGCCGTCCAGCAGCTGATCGCCGCCTACCGCAACGTCGGCGCCCGCTGGGCCGACCTCGATCCGCTCAAGCGCGCCGAGCGTCCCGCCATTCCCGAACTCGAGCCCTCGTTCTACGGCTTCGCCGACGCCGACCTCGAGACGGTGTTCAACACCAGCAACACCTTCTTCGGCAAGGACACCATGTCCTTGCGCGACCTGCTCAACGCACTGCGCGAAACGTACTGCGGCACCATGGGTGCCGAGTACATGTACACCACCGACCAGAATCACAAGCGCTGGTGGCAGCAGCGGCTCGAAAGCGCCCGCACCAACCCCAAGCTCAGCGCCGAGCAGAAGAAGCACGTGCTCAACCGCCTGACCGCGGCCGAGGGCCTCGAGCGCTTCCTGCACACCAAGTACGTCGGCCAGAAGCGCTTCTCGCTCGAAGGCGGCGAAAGCTTCATCGTCTCGATGGACGAGCTGATCAACCAGGCCGGCGCCAAGGGCGTGCAGGAAATCGTGATCGGCATGGCCCACCGCGGCCGCCTCAACGTGCTGGTGAACTCGCTCGGCAAGATGCCGGCCGACCTGTTCGCCGAGTTCGACCACACCGCGCCCGAAGACCTGCCCAGCGGCGACGTCAAGTACCACCAGGGCTTCAGCTCGGACGTGACCACCCCCGGCGGCCCGGTCCACCTGAGCCTCGCGTTCAACCCCTCGCACCTCGAGATCGTGAATCCCGTGGTCGAAGGCTCGGTGCGCGCGCGCATGGACCGCCGCGCCGACCCGCTGGGCAAGCAGGTGCTGCCCGTGATCGTGCACGGCGACGCCGCCTTCGCGGGCCAGGGCGTCGTGATGGAAACGCTGGCGCTGGCCGAAACCCGTGGCTACTCCACGGGCGGCACGGTGCACATCGTCATCAACAACCAGATCGGCTTCACCACCAGCGACCCGCGCGACAGCCGCTCGACGCTGTATTGCACCGACATCGTCAAGATGATCGAGGCGCCGGTGCTGCACGTGAACGGAGACGACCCCGAAGCCGTGGTGCTCGCCACCCAGATCGCGCTGGACTTCCGCATGGAATTCCAGAAGGACGTGGTCGTGGACATCATCTGCTTCCGCAAGCTGGGCCACAACGAGCAGGACACCCCCTCGCTGACCCAGCCGCTGATGTACAAGAAGATCGCCCAGCATCCCGGCACGCGCAAGCTGTACGCCGACAAGCTGGCCGCGCAGGGCCTGGGCGACACGCTCGGCGACGACATGGTCAAGGCGCAGCGCGCCGCCTTCGACGAAGGCAAGAACACCGTCGACCCGGTGCTGACGAACTTCAAGAGCAAGTACGCCGTCGACTGGAGCCCGTACCTCAACAAGAAGTGGACCGACGCCGGCGACACCGCGATTCCCTCGAGCGAATGGAAGCGCCTGGCCGAGAAGATCACCACCGTGCCGCAGGGCTTCACGGTGCATCCGCTGGTCAAGAAGGTGCTCGACGACCGCGCCGCCATGGGCCGCGGCGACGTCAACGTCGACTGGGGCATGGGCGAGCACATGGCCTTCGCCTCGCTGGTGGCCAGCGGCTACCCGGTGCGCCTGTCGGGCGAGGACTCGGGCCGCGGCACGTTCACGCACCGCCACGCCGTGCTGCACGACCAGAACCGCGAGAAGTTCGACGAAGGCACCTACACGCCGCTGCAGAACGTGGCCGACAACCAGGCCCCGTTCGTCGTGATCGACTCGATCCTGTCGGAAGAAGCGGTGCTCGCGTTCGAATACGGCTACGCCTCGAATGACCCGAACACGCTGGTGATCTGGGAAGCCCAGTTCGGCGACTTCGTGAACGGCGCGCAGGTGGTGATCGACCAGTTCATCGCCTCGGGCGAAGTCAAGTGGGGCCGCGTCAACGGCCTGACGATGATGCTGCCGCACGGCTACGAAGGCCAGGGCCCGGAGCACAGCTCGGCGCGCCTTGAGCGCTTCATGCAGCTGAGCGCCGACACCAACATGCAGGTGGTGCAGCCGACCACGGCCAGCCAGATCTTCCACGTGCTGCGCCGCCAGATGGTGCGCAACCTGCGCAAGCCGCTGATCATCCTCACGCCCAAGTCGCTGCTGCGCAACAAGGACGCGACCTCGCCGCTGGCCGAGTTCACCAAGGGCAGCTTCCAGACCATCATTCCGGAAAGCAAGGCGCTCAAGGCCGAGAAGGTCAAGCGCCTGGTCGCCTGCTCGGGCAAGGTCTACTACGACCTGGCCAAGAAGCGCGAGGAACGTGGCGACGACGACGTGGCGATCATCCGCGTCGAGCAGCTCTATCCGTTCCCGCACAAGGCCTTCGCGGCCGAGATCAAGAAGTACCCGAACCTCGTCGACGTGGTGTGGTGCCAGGACGAACCGCAGAACCAGGGCGCCTGGTTCTTCGTGCAGCACTACATCCACGAGAACATGCAGGAAGGCCAGAAGCTCGGCTACGCCGGCCGCGCGGCCTCGGCCTCGCCGGCCGTCGGCTACTCGCACCTGCACCAGGAACAGCAGAAGGCACTGGTCGATGCCGCCTTCGCCAAGCTCAAGGGCTTCGTGCTGACCAAGTAATAGAACGATCCTTTTTCAACACGAACAACCCGCTCGGGCGCATGTGGCACGGCCACATCGCCCGATCCCCCACGAGGGGCGGGCCGGGCGAACCCCGGCCCCAGGGGCACACACAAATCAAAGCGGAGCAAACTCCAAATGTCTATCGTAGAAGTCAAAGTCCCTCAGCTGTCCGAATCGGTGGCCGAAGCCACCATGCTCACCTGGAAGAAGAAGGCCGGCGAAGCCGTCGCCATCGATGAAATCCTGATCGAGATCGAGACCGACAAGGTCGTGCTCGAAGTGCCGGCCCCCGCCGCCGGCGTGCTGGCCGAGATCGTGCAAGGCGACGGCGCCACCGTCGTGGCCGAGCAACTGATCGCGAAGATCGACACCGAAGGCAAGGCCGGCGCCGCCGCTCCGGCCGCAGCGCCCGCCGCTGCCGCCCCGGCACCCGCCGCTGCGCCCGCGGCAGCCGCTGCTGCTGCCACCGGTGGTGCCAAGTCCGACGTCGCCATGCCCGCCGCCGCCAAGCTGCTGGCCGACAACAACCTCAAGACCAGCGACGTCGCCGGCACCGGCAAGGACGGCCGCGTGACCAAGGGCGACGTGCTCGGCGCCGTGGCCTCGGGCGCCACCGCCAAGGCCGCGCCCGCCGCGATCCCCGCGCCGGCCGCCAAGCCCGCGCTGCCGCAGGTCGCCGCACCCACCAGCGCGCCGGACCTGGGCGAGCGCCCCGAGCAGCGCGTGCCGATGAGCCGCCTGCGCGCCCGCATCGCCGAGCGCCTGCTGCAATCGCAGTCGACCAACGCCATCCTCACGACCTTCAACGAGGTCAACATGGCGCCCGTCATGGAACTGCGCAAGCGCTTCCAGGACAGCTTCACCAAGGAACACGGCGTGAAGCTCGGCTTCATGAGCTTCTTCGTGAAGGCCGCGGTGCACGCGCTCAAGAAGTACCCGGTGATCAACGCCTCGGTCGATGGCAACGACATCCTGTACCACGGCTACTTCGACATCGGCATCGCCGTCGGTTCGCCGCGCGGCCTGGTGGTTCCGATCCTGCGCAATGCCGACCAGATGAGCTTCGCCGACATCGAGAAGAAGATCGCCGAGTACGGCAAGAAGGCACAGGACGGCAAGCTCGGCATCGAAGAGATGACCGGCGGCACCTTCTCGATCTCGAACGGCGGCACCTTCGGCTCGATGCTCTCGACCCCGATCATCAACCCGCCCCAGTCCGCGATCCTCGGCGTGCACGCCACCAAGGACCGCGCCGTGGTCGAGAACGGCCAGATCGTCATCCGCCCGATGAACTACCTGGCGATGAGCTACGACCACCGCATCATCGACGGCCGCGAAGCCGTGCTGGGCCTGGTCGCCATGAAGGAAGCGCTCGAGGATCCGTCGCGCCTGCTGTTCGACATCTGAGGAGAAAGAATCAGATGGCAAACAAACAATTCGACGTCATCGTCATCGGCGGCGGCCCCGGCGGCTACATCGCCGCCATCCGCGCGGCGCAGCTCGGCTTCAACGTCGCCTGCATCGACGAGTGGAAGAACGGCAAGGGCGGCCCGGCACCGGGCGGCACCTGCACCAACGTCGGGTGCATCCCCTCGAAGGCACTGCTGCAGTCGTCGGAGCACTACGAGCAGGCGAACCACCACTTCGCCGACCACGGCATCAAGGTCGAGGGCCTCGGCATCGACCTCGCCAAGATGCTGGCCCGCAAGGACCAGGTCGTGAAGCAGAACAACGACGGCATCCTGTACCTGTTCAAGAAGAACAAGATCAGCTTCTTCCACGGCCGTGGCGCGTTCGAGAAGGCCGGCGACGCCGGCTACGACATCAAGGTGACCGGCGCCGCCGAGGAAACCATCACCGGCAAGCACATCATCGTCGCCACCGGCTCCAACGCCCGTGCGCTGCCCGGCGCGGCCTTCGACGAGGAGAACATCCTCTCGAACGACGGCGCCCTGCGCATCGGCGCGGTGCCGAAGAAGCTGGGCCTGATCGGCTCGGGCGTCATCGGCCTCGAGATGGGCTCGGTGTGGCGCCGCCTCGGCGCCGAAGTCACGGTGCTCGAAGCGCTGCCGACCTTCCTCGGCGCGGTCGACGAGCAGATCGCCAAGGAAGCCAAGAAGGCCTTCGACAAGCAGGGCCTGAAGATCGAGCTCGGCGTGAAGGTCGGCGAGATCAAGTCGGGCAAGAACGGCGTGAGCGTGGCCTGGACCAACGCCAAGGGCGAAGCCCAGACGCTCGAGGTCGACAAGCTGATCGTCTCGATCGGCCGCGTGCCCAACACCATCGGCCTGAACGCCGAAGCCGTGGGCCTGAAGCTCGACGAGCGCGGCGCCATCGCCGTGGACGACGACTGCAAGACCAGCCTGCCGAACGTGTGGGCGATCGGCGACGTGGTGCGCGGCCCGATGCTCGCCCACAAGGCGGAAGAAGAGGGCGTTGCCGTGGCCGAGCGCATTGCCGGCCAGCACGGGCACGTCAACTTCAACACCGTGCCGTGGGTGATCTACACCAGCCCCGAGATCGCATGGGTCGGCCAGACCGAGCAACAGCTCAAGGCCTCGGGCCGCGCCTACAAGGCCGGCACCTTCCCGTTCCTGGCCAACGGCCGCGCGCGCGCGCTCGGCGACACGACCGGCCTGGTCAAGTTCCTGGCCGACGCGACCACGGACGAGATCCTGGGCGTGCACATCGTCGGCCCGCAGGCCAGCGAACTGATCTCCGAAGCCGTGGTGGCGATGGAGTTCAAGGCCAGCGCCGAGGACATCGCGCGCATCTGCCATGCGCACCCCTCGCTGTCGGAAGCCACCAAGGAAGCCGCCCTGGCGGTGGACAAGCGCACGCTGAACTTCTGATCCAGCGGCGACCACGCTGCGGGCGGCCATTCGCTGGCCGCCCGCAGCCCCCAACACCTAGCATTCCGATCCCTTGAGCGTCAAACAGGCCTACGAAGCGGAACTCGCGACACGCGGGTTCAAGAGCGATCCCGCGCAGCTGAGGGCCGTCGAGGCGCTCGATCGCTGCGCCACGGAATGGGCCGCGTACAAGTCGCAGCGTTCCAATGCGCTGAAGAAGCTCATCAACCGGCCCGAACTGCCGCGCGGCGTCTACATGTACGGCGGGGTGGGGCGCGGGAAGAGCTTCCTGATGGACCTCTTTTTCAATGCCGTGCCGCTGCGGCGCAAGACGCGCCTGCACTTCCACGAGTTCATGCGCGAGGTGCACCGCGAACTGCGCGAGCTGCAGGGCACCGTCAATCCGCTCGACGAGCTGGGCCTGCGCATCTCGAAGCGCTACAAGCTGATCTGTTTCGACGAGTTCCACGTCGCCGACATCACCGACGCGATGATCCTGCATCGGCTGCTGATGGCGCTGTTCGAGAACGGCGTGGGCTTCGTCACCACTTCCAATTTCAAGCCCGACGACCTCTATCCGGGCGGGCTGCACCGCGACCGCATCCTGCCCGCCATCGAGCTGCTGAACCAGAAGCTCGAGGTGCTCAGCGTGGACAACGGCACCGACTACCGGCGCCGCACCATGGAGCAGCTGCGCATGTACCTGACGCCGAACGATGCCGGCGCCGAGAAGGAGATGCGCAAGGCCTTCGAGAAGCTGGCCGAGACGGCCGACGAGAACCCGGTGCTGCACATCGAGTCGCGCGAGATCCGCGCGCGCCGCAAGGCCGGTGGCGTCGTCTGGTTCGACTTCAAGACGCTGTGCGGCGGGCCGCGCTCGCAGAACGACTACCTCGAGATCGCGAGCCAGTTCCACACCGTGCTGCTGTCCGACGTGCCGCACATGCCGGTGCGCATGGCCTCGGAGGCGCGCCGCTTCACCTGGCTGGTCGACGTGCTGTACGACCGCCGAGTCAAGCTCATCATGTCGGCCGAGGTACCGGCCGAGGCGTTGTACACCGAGGGGCCGCTGGCGCACGAGTTTCCGCGCACGGTCTCGCGGCTCAACGAGATGCAGTCGGCCGAATTCCTCGCGCTGGAACGCCGCATCGTCGACACTCGCCTCACATGAAGAAAACCCTCGTCCTTGCCCTGTGGATGTCGTTGGCCGGCCTGCCGGCCTGGGCCCAGTCCAGCGCCGCTGCCGGCGTCGCCGATCTCGAGGCCGAGCGCAACCGCCTGGCCAGCGAGCGCGCCGCCATCGAGGCGCGCTACGAGAACGAGCGCAAGGCCTGCTACGCCAAGTTCGCGGTCGAGGACTGCCTGCGCGACAGCCGCGCGCGCCGCCGCACCGAGAACGACCACATCAAGCGCCAGGAATCGTCGATCAACGACATCGAGCGCCAGCGCCGCGGCGCCGCCGAGCTGCGCAAGCTCGACGAGAAGAAGACCACCGAACGTCCGCAGGATTCCGCGCAGCAGCGCGAGCAGTCCCAGCAGAACCAGCGCGAACGCGAACAGCGTGCCGCCGACCATGCCGAAGGCCGTGCCGCGACGGCCGCGGAAGCGCCCGAGCGCCAGCGCCAGTTCGACCAGAAGCAGAGCAACCAGGCCGCCGAGCAGGCCAAGGCCGCGCAGCGCCGCGCCGAGGCGCCCGCGCAGGCGCAGCGCTACGAGGAAAAGCAGCGCAAGGCCGAGGAGCACCGCGCCAGCCGCGAGCGGCAGAACACCAACCGCACCAAGCCGCGCGGCGCGCCCCTGCCGCCCGCGGAGCCGGCCGCGAAACCCTGACCGCCGCGCAACGGCCCGCGCGGGCCGCGGCGATTTCAGGCCGCCGGCAGGGGCTCGAGCTTGAGCACCGCGATCGAGATGTTGTCGCCGGTGCCATGCGCCCGGCGGCGTGCTTCGCCCACCAGGATCTCGACCGCATCGCGCGGCGGCTGCGCATGCAGCACGCTCGCGAGTTCCTCGGGAGTGAAGTAGTGCCACAGGCCGTCGCTGCAGGCCATCAGCAGGTCGCCGGGCTGCATCCTCGGCACCTGGTCGGGTGCGATCGGCGGCGGCGTCGAGCGCATGCCCAGGCAGCCGAGCAGGATGTTGCCCTGCGGATGCACGTTGGCCTCGGCCTCGGTGATCTCGCCGCGGTCGATCAGCGTCTGCACGTACGAATGGTCGCGCGTGCGCTTGATCAGCCGGCCGTCGTGGAAGTGGTAGATGCGCGAATCGCCCGCGTGGATCCAGGCGCAGTCGCCGGTCGGGTTCATGAGGAAGGCGGCCAGCGTGCTGTGCGGCTCCTGCTCGCTCGACACGGCCGTGAGCTTGATCACCGTGTGCGCGTCCTCGAGCAGCTGGCGCAGCAGCGCCTCGGCTTCGTCGCGTGCCGGGTTGTAGCGCGCGAAGAGCTGGCGCGCGGTCATCAGCACCTGGTCGGAGGCCTTGCGTCCGCCGCTGCGCCCGCCCATGCCGTCGGCCACCACGGCGAGCACGCAGCCCGGCGTGCGCGGATGCGCGATCAGCAGCACCTGGTCCTGCTGGTAGGGGCGGTCGCCCTTGTGCAGGCCGGTGGCGGCAACGAGTCGAAAGCCTTGGGTCATGAGCGCGAATGCGCCGATGCAGCGCCGCCTGTCTTCTCTGGAGTTCGGATCACGACGTATTATCGAATGAACCCGAGCCCGAGCCGCGCAGAAGATGCGTCCGCTTCTCCCACGTTGGACTCCAATCTCCACTCCCTTTCCCGCCAGTTGATCGAGTTGCGCATCGAGCATGCGGACCTCGACGCGTCCATCGACAGCCTGAGCGAGGTCGTTCCTCAGGACGAGCTGCTGCTGCGCCGCCTCAAGAAGCGCCGCCTTGCGCTGCGCGACCAGATCGTGCGGCTCGAGAACGCGATCGATCCGAAGGAGCCGGCATGAGCGGGGTAGGCGTGGACGACACGCTCGCATCGAAGGTGCTCGAGGCTTTTTCGGAAGGCGGCGTGCTGTCGCGCGCGGCCGAGCAGTTCCGCGAACGCTCGGGCCAGACCGAGATGGCGATGGCCGTCGCGCGCACCATCGAGCAGGGCGGCATGCTGGTGGTCGAGGCCGGCACCGGCGTCGGCAAGACCTTCTCGTACCTGGTGCCCGCGCTGCTGAGCGGCGAGCGCGTGCTGCTCTCGACCGCCACCAAGGCGCTGCAGGACCAGCTCTTCGGCCGCGACCTGCCGCGACTCGTGGAAGCGCTGGGCCTGCCGGTGCGCACCGCGCTGCTCAAGGGCCGCGGCAGCTACCTCTGCCTGCACCGGCTCGACATCGCGCGCCACGATGCCTCGCTGCCCGAGCGCGGCAGCCTGCGCACGCTGGCGAAGATCGAGCAATGGTCCAAGGCCACGCGCACCGGCGATCTCGCCGAGCTGCCGGGGCTCGACGAGCGCTCGCCGCTGATCCCGCTGGTGAGCTCGACGCGCGAGAACTGCCTGGGCGCGCAGTGCCCGCAGTTCAAGCCCTGCCACGTCAACCTGGCGCGGCGCGAGGCGCTCGCGGCCGACGTGGTGGTCATCAACCACCACCTGTTCTTCGCCGACCTCGCGGTGCGCGAGACCGGCATGGCCGAGCTGCTGCCGAGCGTCAGCGTGGTGGTGTTCGACGAGGCGCACCAGCTCAACGAGACCGGCGTGCAGTTCCTCGGCACCAACCTCGGCACCGGGCAGGCGCTCGACTTCGCGCGCGACGTGCTCGCGGCCGGCCTCACGCATGCGCGCGGCCTGGTCGACTGGCAGGGCATCGTGGCCGGGCTCGAACGCGCGGCGCGCGAGCTGCGGCTGGCGGTGGGCAAGCAATGGCCGGGCGCGAAGCTGCGCTGGGCCGGGCCCTCGCCCGAGGGCATCGGCGAGCACGAATGGCAAGGCGCGCTCGACACGCTGCAGATCGCCTTCGAGGAGGCGGCCGAAGGCCTCGATACGGTCAGCGAGCTGTCGCCCGATTTCGTGCGGCTGCTCGAACGCGCGCGCGAACTCGCGAAGCGCGCGGCCAAGTTCGCGCGCGCCTGCGCGCCGGAATCGGTGCGCTGGGTCGATGTGGGCACGCAGTTGCGGCTGGTGGAGTCGCCGCTCGACATCGCGGAGGCGATGCGCACGCGCGTGCTCAAGATCGCCAAGGCGCCCGATGCGCAGCCGGACGCGCATGGCGACGAGACGCTGGGGCGCGGCGCCCGCGAGGCCCTCGACGAATACGACGCCTGGCTCGATGCGCAGGGCGGTGGCGATGACGACGACGAGCCGCCGCGCGCGCAAGAGCAGCCCGAGGCCCCCGAGCGGCGCCGCCGCGCCTGGGTCTTCACCTCCGCCACCCTGGGCGACGATCCCACGCTGCGCTGGTTCACCGAACCCTGCGGCCTCGAGGACGCGGAGGTGCTGCGCGTGCGCAGCCCCTTCGACTACGCCGCGCAGGCCGCGCTCTACGTGCCGCGCGCCTTCCCCAAGCCCAACGAGCCCTCGCACAGCCTGCGCGTGGCGCAGCTGGCCGCGCGCGGCGCCGGCGCGCTCGGCGGCCGCACGCTGGTGCTGACGACCACGCTGCGCGCGCTGCGCACCGTGGGCGACGAGATCCGCCAGCAGATCGAGCGCCTGGGCATCGAGCGGCGGCCCGAGGTGCTGGTGCAGGGCGAGCTGCCCAAGCGGGTGCTCATGGACCGCTTCCGCGAGGGCGACACGATGGGCGGCCCCGGCTGCGTGCTGGTCGCCTCGGCCTCGTTCTGGGAGGGCTTCGATGCGCCCGGCGATGCCTTGCAGCTGGTGGTGATCGACAAGCTGCCGTTCCCGCCGCCCAACGATCCGCTGGTCGAGGCGCGCTCGCAGCGGCTCGAGGCGCAGGGCCGCAGCTCGTTCGGCGACTACTCGCTGCCCGAGGCCGCGGTGGCGCTCAAGCAGGGGGCGGGGCGGCTGATCCGGCGCGAGACCGACAGCGGCGTGCTGGTGATCTGCGACACGCGCCTGGTCGCGATGGGCTATGGCCGGCGCCTGCTCGGGGCGCTGCCGCCGATGCGGCGGCTCGAGACCGAGGCCGACCTCGACGCGGCGATCGCGGACCTGGCCGTGCCGGTGCAGGACTGAAGCGCGCGCCGCGCGGACGATAAAAAAGCCCGAGGGCTAGCGCCGTCGGGCTTTCGTGCGGGGGCAGCCGAGCCGGCCGGCCGCCATCACCACATCTTCCACCACGGATCGTCCTTGGTCTTGAAGCCTTGCGAGAGGTAGGTGCTCTGCGGGTAGTTGGAGGTCAGCACGCGCTGGGCGTCGTCGCGCAGGTCGTTCATGCCGAGCGCGTCGTACGAGCGCACGATGATGTAGAGCGCTTCCTCGACGGCGGGCACTTCGCGGTAGTCGGCGATCGCGCTCTGGGCGCGGTTGATGGCCGCCAGGTAGGCGCCGCGCGAGTAGTAGTAGCGCGCCACGTGAACCTCGTACTGGGCGAGCGAGTTCACGATGTAGTTCATGCGCTGGCGCGCATCGGGCGTGTAGCGCGAGTCGGGGAAGCGCGTGATCAGTTCCTTGAACGACTCGAACGACTCCTTGGCCGCCTTCTGGTCGCGCTCCGACAGGTCCTGGCGCGTGAGGAACGCGAACATGCCGAGGTCGTCGTTGAAGTTGACCACGCCCTTGAGGTACAGCGCATAGTCGAGCGCGGGGCTGGCGGGGTGCAGCTTCAGGAAGCGATCGATGGTGGAGACCGCGGCCGCCTTGTCGCCGCCCTTGTACTGGGCGTAGGCCTTCTCGAGCTGGGCCTGCTGGGCCAGGGGGGTGCCGGCGGCGCGGCCCTCGAGCTTCTCGTACAGCGGCACGGCCTTGTCGTAGGCGCCGGAACCGGCTTCGTCCTTGGCTTCCGCGTAGATCCGGTTGGGGCTCCAGGTCGCGGTCTTGTCGTCCTTGGTGCTCGAACAGCCGGCGAGCAGCGCGAGGGCGCTGAGCGCCATCCAGGCTGGGACCGATAATTTGGCGCGAATCATCACATGCGGCTTTCGTGAAACAGTTGCCCTCAATTATATCGACCGACCCCCGCGACAACTCCCCGGAGGCGGCCGAGCTCGACGAGGGCGCCGATCCGTCCGAAGCCAGCGAGTGGCGGGATTTCGTCGTCGACCCCGCGCAGCACGGACTGCGGCTGGATCGCGCGCTGGCCGCATTGGTTCCCGAGTTCTCGCGCAGCTACCTGCAGCAGCTGATCGAGGCCGGCGCCGTCGAGCTGCAGGGGCGCGCCGCCACCAAGGCCTCGGCGGCCGTGCGGGCCGGGCAGGCCGGGCGGGTCGAACTGCGCCCCACGCCGCAGAGCCAGGCGTTCCGGCCCGAGCCGATGGAGATCGTCACCGTCTACGAGGACGAGCACCTGCGCGTGATCGACAAGCCGGCCGGCCTGGTGGTGCATCCCGCCCCGGGCCACTGGAGCGGCACGCTGCTCAACGGGCTGCTCGCGCTCGACCCCAAGGCGCTGCTGCTGCCGCGCGCGGGCATCGTGCACCGGCTCGACCGCGACACCAGCGGGCTGATGATGGTCGCGCGCACCCGCGCCGCCATGGACGCGCTGGTGGCGCTGATCGCCGCGCGCGAGGTCAAGCGCCAGTACCTGGCGCTGGGCCACAAGCCCTGGACCGGCCCGGCCGCGCGCCAGGTCGACGCGGCCATCGGCCGCGATCCGCGCAACCGGCTGCGCATGGCGGTGGTCGACCTGCAGCAGCACGCCGGCAAGACCGCCCGCACCCTGATCGAGCGCCTGGACAGCGAGGAGCGCGGCTGCGTGGTGCGCTGCACCCTCGAAACCGGCCGCACGCACCAGATCCGCGTGCATATGGCGTCGATCGGCCATCCGCTGGTGGGCGACACGCTCTATGGCGGCACGGCCGCCGCGGGCCTCGCGCGGCAGGCGCTGCATGCGTTCCGGCTGGCCTTCGTGCATCCGGTCACCAAGGCGCCGATCGCGCTGCATTCGCCCGTGCCGGCCGATCTCGCCGAGGCCTTGCGGGCCTGGGGGCTGGACTACAATCGCGCCTGACGGCCTCCAGGGCCGCCGCGCCGGCCGCTTGGTGCCGGCCCCGCGTTGCACTCGCCGCGTGCCGGCAACGCCTCCTTCCATCCTTCTGAACAAAAAAAGCGTCCTCCAAGGCGCCTTTTCCCGGACAACGCGAACCATGAATACGGCGGATGCCAAGCGCATTCTCGAAACCGCCTTGATCTGTTCGAGCCAGCCGCTGCCGGTGCGCGAATTGCGCGTGCTGTTCGACGACGCACTGGGCGTGGACACGATCAAGTCGCTGCTTCTCGAGCTGCAGGAAGACTGGACGCAACGCGGCCTCGAACTGGTCAGCGTGGGCAGTGGCTGGCGCTTTCAGAGCCGGCCCGAGATGCGCGACCACCTCGACCGGCTGCACCCCGAGAAGCCGCCGCGCTACACCCGCGCGGCGCTCGAGACCCTGGCCATCATTGCCTATCGCCAGCCGGTCACGCGCGGCGACATGGAAGACATCCGCGGCGTCACCATCAACTCGCTGATCCTCAAGCAGCTCGAGGACCGCAACTGGGTCGAGGTGATCGGCCACCGCGAGACGGTCGGGCGCCCGGCGCTGTACGCGACCACGCGCCAGTTCCTCGACGACCTCGGCCTGGCCTCGCTCGACCAGCTGCCGGTGATCGAGACGCCGGCCCAGCAGGCGGCACTGGTCGACTCGCTCGAGCGCGCGGGCGGCGGCGACCAGCCGGCGCTGCCGATCGACGAGCCGCCGGCGGAGGCCGAGCCGGCGCCGGCCGCCGACGAGACGGCGGTTGCCGGCGCGGCGGAAGAGGCGCAGACTGCGGCGACCCCCTCGGAACAACCTGAAGTCCAGCCGGCGATCGCGGACGATGCATCGCTGGCCGACGAAGCGATCGCCGACGAGATCGTGGCGACCGACAGCGCGCCGGTCGAGCCGGACATGGCTGCCGAGCCGAGCGATGCCGCCGCCCTCGACGAGCGAGGCGACGACGCCGAACAGCCAGCCCCCGTGGAAGCCCAGGTTTCCGCCGATACCGAACCCTCCGAAGAACCCCGCATCGATCCCGACGCTCCACCGCCGGACGCGGCCGATCCTGACGCAGTCCTCCCCGGAAAGACCTCATGAGCTCATCCGACCCCGACCAAGCGGCGATCCTGCCGATCGACCCCTTGTCCAATGAAAACACGCCGGAAACGACCGGCCAGTCCGCGGGCGATGCTGCGAAAGCCGTAGCGACGGCGGAGGAGGGCGCGGCGCCGAAGCGGCGTCCGCGGCGGAAGAAGGAGGCCGTGGAGGCCACCGAGGCGCCGGCCGCGGCCGAACCCGAAGCGGCCGTGGCCGCCGAGAGCGCCGAGGAACCGACCAAGCCCGCCAAGCCCAAGCGCCCGCGCAAGCCGAAGGCCGTGGTCGAAGCGGCGCCCGAAGAGCCCGCAGCCGAATCCGGGCCGCCCGCGCTCGAAGCGGCACCCGAGCCCGTCGCGGCACCGGTGCCCCAGCCGGAGCCCGAGCCCGCGCGTGCCGACCCGGCGCGCCTGCAGCCCCGGGACGAGGAAGATTCGGACGACCGTTCCGAGGATGAAGAAGACGAGGAAGACCCCGACGACGAGGAGGACGACCTCGACCGTGCCCGCCGCGCCGCCGAGCGCGAGCAGCGCAATGCGCCGCCGCCCGAGCCGATCCGCTTTGCCGACGTCATCTCGGGCCAGTTCGACGCCGACGAGGACAGCCCCGAGGTGCCGCCGCTCAAGCGCGTGCTGCTGCCCGAGGCCGATTCGCCCAAGCTGCACAAGGTGCTGGCGCAGGCCGGGCTCGGCTCGCGCCTCGAGATGGAGCAGCTGATCCTGCAGGGGCGCATCTCGGTCAACAACGAGCCGGCCCACATCGGTCAGCGCATCCAGTACGGCGACCAGGTCAAGATCAACGGCAAGCCGATCCGCTACCGGATCGCGCCGCCGCCGCCGCGCGTGATCGCCTATCACAAGCCTGTGGGCGAGGTCGTCACGCACGACGATCCGCAGAACCGCCCGACCGTGTTCCGCAAGCTGCCGCGCCTGCACCAGGGCAAGTGGCAGTCGGTCGGCCGGCTCGACCTGAACACCGAAGGCCTGCTGCTGTTCAGCAGCTCGGGCGACCTGGCCAACCAGCTGATGCATCCGCGCTTCGGCCTGGAGCGCGAGTACGCGGTGCGCGTGCTCGGCGCGATCAGCAGCGAAGAACGGCAAAAGCTGCTCGACGGCGTGCGCCTCGACGACGGCATGGCGCAGTTCGGCACCATCGAGGACGGTGGCGGCGAAGGCTCCAACTGCTGGTACCGCGTCACCATCTCCGAAGGCCGCAACCGCGAGGTGCGCCGTCTGTTCGAGTCGGTGGGCCATGCGGTCAGCCGGCTGATCCGCATCCGCTACGGCGCGATGGTGCTGCCGCGCGGCCTCAAGCGCGGCGCCTGGATGGAGCTCGACGAGCGCGACATCCGCGCGCTGTTCCAGGCCTCGGGCGGCGCGCAGGCGCGCCCGGGCCCGCCGCAGCAGCGCGGCCAGGGTCCCGATGGGGGCGGTGGCGGCCGGAACGGCCGCAACAAGAAGCGCCGCGGTGGCCGCAACGGCGGTGGTGCCCAGGCGCGCGACGACAACCGCGAGCCGCCGATCCCCAGTCCGCTGGGCGACGGCCGGCCGCCGCGCGGCCCGCGCAACAACCGCGGCCCCGGCGGCGGCAACGGCGGTCCGCCGCAACAGCAGCAGGGCCGGCGCAACAGCGGCAACAACAACGCCGGCAACCGCAACCGGCAGGGCGGCGACGACCGTCCGCCGAGCGGTGCCAACCAGCCCGATCCGATGAAGACCTCGCTGGGTTACATCGGCGCCGACAGCTTCACGCGCCAGCGCAAGGAACAGCGCCAGGGCGGTTCCGGCCGCCGCGGCGGTGGGGGCGGCGGGGGCGGTGGTGGAGGCGGCGGCTTTGGCGGGCAGGGCGGCGGCGGTGGCCGGCGCCGCGGCCGCTGAACAAAAACAGCCGCGCCCGCGCGGCCTTTCGCGGGGTTTTCACCAAGGTGGTGAATCCCGCCGGTTAAAATCGCGGGCTTTGTCGGGATACAGCGCAACAATATCGTTGCAGTTGTGACAAAAAACTTCAGAATCAAGCAAGCTCAGAAAGCACTTCCATGGCTATCGAACGTACCCTCTCCATCATCAAGCCCGACGCCGTCGCCAAGAACGTCATCGGCAAGATCGTTTCCCGCTTCGAGGCCGCCGGCCTGAAGATCGTGGCCGCCAAGCTGGTGCACCTCTCGCGCAACGAAGCCGAGCAGTTCTACGCCGTGCACAAGGAACGTCCCTTCTTCAAGGACCTGGTCGAGTTCATGATCTCGGGCCCGGTGTTCGTGCAAGTGCTCGAAGGCGAGAACGCGATCGCCAAGAACCGTGACCTGATGGGCGCCACCGACCCGAAGAAGGCCGCCGCCGGCACCATCCGCGCCGACTTCGCCGACAGCATCGACGCCAACGCCGTGCACGGTTCGGACGCTCCCGAAACCGCCGCCAACGAAGTGGCGTTCTTCTTCGCCGGCCTCAACGTCTACGCACGCTGAAGCCGTATCTCGACCGAATCCATGACCACGGCCAACCTGCTCGATTTCGATCTCGAGGGGTTGGCTGCGTTCTGCGAAAAACTCGGCGAGAAGAAATTCCGCGCCACGCAGCTGTTCCGCTGGATCCACCAGCGTGGCGCCAGCGACTTCTCCCAGATGACCGATCTGGCCAAGTCGCTGCGCGAGAAACTCGCGACGACCGCGCGCGTCGAGGCGCTGCCGGTCATCACCCAGCACGAATCCAAGGACGGCACGATCAAGTGGCTGTTCGACGTCGGTGACGGCAATGCCGTCGAAGCCGTCTTCATTCCCGAGGACGACCGCGGCACGCTGTGCGTGTCGTCCCAGGCCGGCTGCGCGGTCGGCTGCCGCTTCTGCTCGACCGGCCACCAGGGCTTCAGCCGCAACCTGAGCACGGGCGAGATCGTCGCCCAGCTCTGGTTCGCCGAGCACTTCCTGCGCAAGCACCTCCAGCGCGACGAGCGCGTCATCTCCAACGTGGTGATGATGGGCATGGGCGAGCCGCTGCAGAACTATTCGGCACTGGTGCCCGCATTGCGCACCATGCTCGACGACAACGGCTACGGCCTCTCGCGCCGCCGCGTCACGGTCTCGACCTCGGGCGTGGTGCCGATGATCGACCGCCTGGGCACCGACTGCGCGGTGGCGCTCGCCGTCTCGCTGCACGCGCCCAACGATCCGCTGCGCGACGACCTGGTGCCGCTGAACCGCAAGTACCCGATCGCCGAGCTGCTCGAGGCCTGCAAGCGCTACCTCGCGCACGCGCCGCGCGACTTCATCACCTTCGAGTACTGCATGCTCGACGGCGTCAACGACCAGCCCGAGCATGCGCGCCAGCTGATCGAGCTGGTGCGCACGCACGGCGTGTCGTGCAAGTTCAACCTGATCCCGTTCAACCCCTTCCCGGCATCGGGCCTGCTGCGTTCGCCGCAGCCGCGCGTGCTGGCCTTCGCGAAGATGCTGAGCGAAGCCGGCCTGGTGACCACGGTGCGCAAGACGCGCGGCGACGACATCGATGCCGCCTGCGGCCAGCTGGCCGGCGACGTCAAGGACCGCACCCGCGCGGCCGAGCGCATGGCGCAGCGCCGCCTGGCGTCTTCTGCCTCGGGAACGGAGCGAACGGTCGTGTTGCATCCGGTCCGCAAGGCCGCTTCCACCGCCTCCCAGGAGCATTGAACCGATGAGCATGGCTTCTCCGACGGCGAGCGCCGGGCTGCAACGCGTGCTGGTGGCCAGCTTCGCGGGCCTCGCGGCACTGCTGCTCTCGGGGTGCGTGAACACCCGCACCACGACCACCAGCCTCGATTCGGCCAGCTCGTCCTCGGGCCCGCAGCTCGTCACCGAGTCGGACGAGTCGAACGCCCGTCGCCGCGCCCGCCTGCGCATGGAACTCGCGGCCGGCTATTTCGAGCATGGCCAGAACACCGTCGCGCTCGACGAGATCAAGCAGGCGCTCAACGCCGACCCCAGCTATGCCGACGCCTTCGCGCTGCGCGGGCTGGTCTACATGCGCATGGAAGACGCCGGCCTGGCCGAGGACAGCTTCCGCCGCGCGCTGGCGCTCAATCCGCGCGACGGCAACACGCGCCACAACTACGGCTGGCTGCTGTGCCAGCAGAACCGCTACCGCGACGCCGCCCAGCAGTTCACCGAGGCGCTGGCCACGCCGGCCTACACCGAACGCGCCAAGACGCTGATGACGCAGGGCCTGTGCGAGATGCGCGCGGGCCAGCCCGTCGAGGCCGAGCGCTCGCTGCAGGCGGCCTACGAGATCGATGCCGGCAATCCGGTGGTCGGCTTCAACCTCGCCTCGCTGCTCGCGAAGCGCGGGGAATGGTCGCGCGCGCAGTTCTACGTGCGCCGCGTCAACAACGGTCCCTCGGCCAACGCCGAAACCCTGTGGCTGGGGATCAAGATCGAGCGCAGTCTCAACAACCGCGAGGCGGTCGCGCAGCTGGGCGGGCAGCTGCAGCGCCGCTTCCCGCAGTCGCGCGAAGCTTCGGCGTTCGAGCGCGGGAATTTCAATGACTGAACGGGTTTCCGAATTCGGCACTTCCGCGGTGATTCCGCTCGAGGAAGCCGACAACACGAACAAGTCCGCCGGCACCATGCTGCGCGAGGCGCGCGAAGCGCACGGCCTGCACATCGAGATGGTCGCGGCCGCGCTCAAGGTGCCGGCGCAGAAGCTGCTGGCGCTCGAGGCCGACGACATCGCCGCCTTGCCCGACCCGGTGTTCGCGCGCGCGCTGGCCAGCAGCGTCTGCCGCGCGCTGCGCGTCGATCCGGCGCCGGTGCTCGCCAAGCTGCCGGGCGCGCCCAAGGCCGCCGTGGCGGTGGCCGACCGCAATCTCAAGACCCACATCGTCTCGGGCACCTCGCGCTGGGGCAGCGGCCGTTCGGGCGGGCTGCCGTCGCGCGCGCTGCTGACTGTGGTCGCGCTGCTGCTGGTCGGCGCGGCCGCGATCTTCTGGCTGCCGCAGTCGGTGTTCGACCGCATCGGCAGCACGGTGTCGCGCATCACGGCGCGCGGCGCGGCCGAGATCGGACCGAATGCCGGCGAGGCGCCTGCCCCCGCCGGCACCACGCCGGGCGTCGCGACCGAGAACGTGCCGGTCCCGGCCGCGGCCGTCGGCACCGCCACGCCGGCGCCGGCCGTGGCGGCCGCACCGGCGACGCCGGCCGCGGCAACGCCCGCCGCCCCCGCGACGGCCACGCCGCCGGCCGCCGCCGACGCGAGCGGCCAGGCGCTGGTCTTCGTGGCACGCGAGGAATGCTGGATCACCGTCACCGATTCGGCGGGCAAGCAGTTGCTGCGGCGCAGCCTGCTGGCCGGCGAAACGGTCGCGCTGTCGGGGGCGCTGCCGCTCTCGGTGGTGGTCGGGCGCGCATCGAGCGTCGATGTGCAGGTGCTCGGCAAGCCCTTCGATCTCAAACCCTTCACGCGCAACGGCGGCGTTGCGCGCTTCGAGGTGAAATCGTGAGCGAACCCCTGCCGATCGAATCCGCGGCGCCCAAGGCGCGCCGCTCGCGCCAGGCCCGCGTGGTCTGGGGCCCGCGCGTGGTCACGGTCGGCGGCGATGCGCCGGTGCGCGTGCAGTCGATGACCAACACCGACACCGTCGACGCGATCGGCACCGCGATCCAGGTCAAGGAACTGGCCCAGGCCGGCTCCGAGATGGTCCGCATCACGGTCAACACGCCCGAGGCCGCGGCGCAGGTGCCCTACATCCGCGAGCAGCTCGACCGCATGGGCATCGACGTGCCGCTGGTCGGCGACTTCCACTACAACGGCCACCGGCTGCTGACCGACTATCCGGCCTGCGCCGAAGCGCTGAGCAAGTACCGCATCAACCCCGGCAACGTGGGCAAGGGCGACAAGAAGGACCGTCAGTTCGGCCAGATGATCGACGCGGCCATGCGCTGGAACAAGCCGGTGCGCATCGGCGTGAACTGGGGCAGCCTCGACCAGGAGCTGCTGGCCAGCCTGATGGACACCAACAGCCTGCGCGCGCAGCCCTGGGATGCCAAGCAGGTCATGTACGAGGCACTGATCACCTCGGCCATCGAATCCGCGAAGCTGGCCGAATCCATGGGCATGGCCGGCGAGCAGATCATCCTGTCGTGCAAGGTCAGCGGCGTGCAGGACCTGATCTCGGTCTACCGCGAGCTCGCGCGGCGCTGCGACTATCCGCTGCACCTGGGCCTGACCGAGGCCGGCATGGGCACCAAGGGCACGGTGGCCTCGGCCACCGCGCTGTCGATCCTGCTGCAGGAAGGCATCGGCGACACCATCCGCGTGTCGCTCACGCCGCAGCCGGGCGAATCGCGCACGCAGGAGGTGGTGATCGCCTCCGAGATCCTGCAGTCGCTGGGCCTGCGCATCTTCGTGCCGAGCGTCACCGCCTGCCCGGGGTGCGGCCGCACCACCAGCACCACCTTCCAGGAACTGGCCAAGCAGATCGACGACTACCTGCGCCTGCAGATGCCGGTCTGGCGCAAGAAATACCCGGGCGTCGAGACGATGAAGGTGGCCGTGATGGGCTGCATCGTCAACGGCCCCGGCGAGAGCAAGCACGCGGACATCGGCATCAGCCTGCCCGGCACCGGCGAGGCCCCCGCCGCGCCGGTCTTCATCGACGGCGAAAAGGCCCTCACGCTGCGCGGCGACAATATCGCCAACGAGTTCCACCAGCTCGTCGAAACCTACATCGAAAAGCGCTTCGGCCAGCCCCAGGCTGCCGACGTCGCCTGACCACTCCTCTCCCATGGCTGACAAGATCAATGCCGTCAAAGGCATGAACGACATATTGCCGGCGAGCGTGCCGCGCACCGACCGCCTGCCCGACTCGGCCCTGTGGTCGTGGTTCGAGCAGACGGTGCGCGGGCTGCTCGCGCGCTACGGCTACCAGTACATCGTGACGCCGGTGGTCGAACCCACGGCGCTGTTCGTGCGCGGCCTCGGCGAGGTGACCGACATCGTCGAGAAGGAGATGTACTCCTTCACCGACTCGATGAACGGCGACAAGCTCACGCTGCGCCCCGAGGCCACCGCCGGCATCGTGCGCGCGATGGTCGAGCACAACGCGCTCTACAACGGACCGCTGCGCCTGTGGACCATGGGCCCGATGTTCCGCCACGAGCGGCCGCAGAAGGGCCGCTACCGCCAGTTCCACCAGCTCGACGTCGAGGCGCTGGGCTTCGCCGGTCCGGACGTGGATGCCGAGCTGATCCTCATGGTGCGCGCGCTGTGGCGCGAGCTCGGACTGCTCGAGGGCCAGTACGTGCGGCTCGAGATCAACAGCCTGGGCCAGCCGGCCGAGCGCCAGGCGCATCGCGAGGCGCTGATCCGCCACTTCGAGGCGCATGCCGAGCTGCTCGACGCCGATGCGCAGCGCCGGCTGCACAGCAATCCGCTGCGCATCCTCGACACCAAGAATCCCGCCATGCAGGCGATGGTCGAGGCCGCGCCGCAGCTGATGGACTTCCTCGGCGAGGAGTCGCGCGCGCACTTCGCCGCGGTGCGCGCGGTGCTCGACGCCGCGGGCCTGGGCTACCGCGTCAACCCGCGCCTGGTGCGCGGCATGGACTACTACAACCTGACCGTGTTCGAGTGGGTCACCGACCAGCTCGGCTCGCAGGGCACCGTGTGCGGCGGCGGCCGCTACGACGGCCTGATCGGCCAGATGGGCGGCAAGCCCGCGCCGGCCGTGGGCTTCGGCCTGGGCATCGAGCGGCTGCTGCTGCTGATCCAGGAACTCGGCCTGCCGGTACCCGGCAGCGAACCCGCGGCCTACGCCATCGTGCCCTCGGCCGCGGCGCTGCCGCAGGCGATGGTGGTGCTCGAGCAGTTGCGCGCGGCCGGCGTGGCCGTGGTGCAGCATGCGGGCGGCGGCGGCATGAAGGCGCAGTTCAAGAAGGCCGATGCGAGCGGGGCGCGCTTTGCGCTGATCTTCGGCGAGGACGAACTCGCGCGTGGCGAGGTCACCGTGAAATCCTTGCGCGATGGCAGCGGTTCGCAGGTGGCCCGCTCGCTCGCGGACGTGGCCGGCTGGGCCGCCACCCTACAATCGCCGGCTCCCGGGGAATCATCGGACCGATCCTGAGTCTTTCAGCCTCACGGAGGCACAGAATCAAAACACACGGGCGCACCCGGCGCACCGCGGCCTCGAGTCCTTCCAACCACTGACAGCGCATGGCAACCCATCTCGATCTCGAAGAACAGGAACAGCTCGACCAGCTCAAGCATTTCTGGAACACCTACGGCACCCTGATCACCTGGGTCGTGCTGCTCGTCGCCGGCGCCTTCGTGGCCTGGAACGGCTGGCAGTATTTCCAGCGTACCAAGGCGGCCCAGGCGGCGGCGCTGTACGACGAGGTCGAGCGCAGTGCCCAGTCGGGCGACGCCGCCCGCATCGAGCGCGTGTTCAACGACATGAAGGAACGCTTCGCGGGCACCGCCTATGCGCAGCAGGCCGGCCTGCTGGCCGCCAAGACGCTCTACGACAAGGGCAATGCCGAAGCCTCGCGCGCCGCGCTCGGCTGGGTGGCCGACAAGGCCACCGACCCCGGCTACCAGGCCATCGCCAAGCTGCGCCTCGCGGCCGAACTGCTCGACGCCAAGTCCTACGACGACGCGATCAAGCAGCTCTCGGGCAACGTGCCGAAGGAATTCGAGCCGCTGGTGGCCGACCGCAAGGGCGACATCTACCTGGCTCAGGGCAAGCGCGACGAGGCGCAGGCCGAGTACCGCAAGGCCTGGACCGGCCTGGGTGCCGCTTCCGAATACCGCCGGCTGGTCGAATTCAAGCTCAATGCGGTCGGTGTCGACCCCAAGAGCCTGGCGCCCGCCATCACCGTCACCCCCGCAGTTCCTGCCAAATCCTGATCGCCAGCCATCATGAATTTCATGCGTTTCATGCCTGAATCGACCGCCGTGCGTGCGGGGTCTGCTCTTGTTTTGGTAGCGGTCCTGGCCGCCTGCTCGGGCACCTCCAAGCCGAAGCCGGCCGAATTGCCGACCAATGCCTCGCTGATCGGCGTGCGCCAGGCCTGGAGCGTGAAGATCCCGGCGGTCAAGTTCCCGCTCACCACCGACATCAGCGGCGACATCGTGACCGTGGCGGCCGCCGACGGCACCGTGGTCGGCATCGATGCCCGCGCGGGCCGCGAAACCTGGCGTGCCAGCGTCGGCGCACCGCTCACGGCGGGCGTGGGCAGCGATGGCAGCATCACCGCGGTGGTCACCACCAACAATGAGCTGGTCGCGCTGCAGGGCGGCAAGGTGATCTGGAAGCAGCGCCTCACGGCGCAGGCCTTCACCGCGCCGCTGGTGGCCGGCCGCCGCGTCTTCGTGCAGACCGCCGACCGCAACATCAGCGCCTGGGACGGCGAGAGCGGCCGCCGCCTCTGGTCGCAGCAGCGCACCGGCGAGAACCTCGTGCTCAAGAAGCCGGGCGTGCTGCTCGCCGTGGGCGACACCCTGGTGGCCGGCATCGGCGGCCGCCTCGCGGGCATCAACCCGTCGAACGGCACCTCGCGCTGGGAATCGCCGATCGCGGCGCCGCGCGGCACCAACGACGTCGAGCGCCTGGTCGACCTGACCGGCAGCGTGAGCCGCGTGGGCGACACGGTCTGCGCGCGTGCCTACTACGCCAGCGTCGGCTGCGTCGACACGCTGCGCGGCACGCTGGTCTGGAGCAAGGCGGCCTCGGGCGCCGAAGGCCTGGGTGGCGACGACGGTTTCGTCTACGGCACCGAAGCCGATGGCAGCGTCACCGCCTGGCGCCGCGCCGACGGCGAACGCGCCTGGCAGAGCACCACCTTCAAGAACCGCACGCTGACCGCGCCGCTGGCCGTGGGCCGCTCGCTGGTCATCGGCGACAGCACTGGTCTGCTGCTGTTCGTCTCGCGCGAGAACGGCGGCCTGCTGAACCGCGTCACGCCCGATGGCTCGGCCATCGAAACCGCTCCGGTGGTCGTGGGCAACACGGTGGTGGTCGTCACGGCCAACGGCGGCGTCTTCGGCTACCGTCCAGACTGATCTTTTTTCCAGGGCATGGCCATGAATTGCGAATCCGCGAAGGAGCGGCCATGAAACCCGTCATGGCCCTGGTGGGCCGTCCCAACGTCGGCAAGTCGACCCTGTTCAACCGCCTGACCCAGACGCGCGACGCCATCGTGGCGGACTTCGCCGGGTTGACGCGCGACCGCCACTACGGCAACGGCCGCCTGGGCAAGCACGAGTTCATCGTCATCGACACCGGCGGCTTCGAGCCCGACGCGGGCAGCGGCATCTTCAAGGAGATGGCCAAGCAGACGCGCCAGGCCGTGGCCGAGGCCGACGTGGTGGTGTTCGTGGTCGACGCCCGCGAAGGGCTGTCGGCGCAGGACCACGACATCGCCAACGAGCTGCGCCGCCTGGGCAAGCCCTGCGTGCTGGTGGCCAACAAGTCCGAAGGCATGCACGACGGCTCCAAGCTGGTCGACTTCTACGAGCTGGGCCTCGGCGAGGTGCATGGCGTGTCGGCCGCGCACGGGCAGGGCATCCGCGGCCTGGTCGAGCTCGCGCTCGAGTCGCTGAACCTGCCCGAGCCCGAAGAGGACGAGGACGGCGAAGACGACGTCAACAAGCCGATCAAGCTCGCGGTGGCGGGGCGGCCGAACGTCGGCAAGTCCACGCTGATCAACACCTGGCTCGGCGAAGAGCGGCTGGTCGCCTTCGACATGCCCGGCACCACGCGCGACGCGATCTCGGTGCCCTTCGAGCGCAACGGCCAGCGCTTCGAGCTGATCGACACGGCCGGATTGCGCCGCAAGGGCAGGGTGTTCGAGGCGATCGAGAAGTTCTCGGTGGTCAAGACGCTGCAGGCCATCGAATCGGCCAATGTGGTGCTGCTGCTGCTTGATGCCACCCAGGGCGTGACCGACCAGGACGCCCACATCGCGGGCTACATCCTCGAGAGCGGCCGCGCGGTGGTGATCGCCATCAACAAGTGGGATGCGGTCGACAGCTACCAGCGCGAGCAGATCCAGCGCCAGATCGAGACCCGGCTGGTGTTCCTCAAGTTCGCCGCGCTGCATTTCATCTCGGCCATCAAGCGCCAGGGCCTGGGTCCGCTGTGGCAGGCGATCGCGCAGGCCCACAAGTCGGCCACCCGCAAGATGTCGACGCCGGTGCTGACCCGGCTCTTGCTCGAGGCGGTGCAATTCCAGACCCCCAAGCGCACCGGCATGTTCCGGCCCAAGCTGCGCTATGCGCACCAGGGCGGCATGAATCCGCCGCTGATCGTGATCCACGGCAATTCGCTCGAGCATGTGACCGACGCCTACAAGCGCTTTCTCGAGGGGCGGTTCCGCAAGGAATTCGACCTGGTGGGTACACCATTGCGAATCGAATTCAAGAGCTCCCACAATCCCTACGCCGACAAGGACGAGTGAGTCTTGGGCACCGTTGGCGGCCGATGAGCGGCCGCCGGAACGGAAGTTCCGTCTTTTGAGAACCGTTATTTTTCAAAGGCTTTTGGCGCGGAATGCTGCAGCGCGGGAGGCCTGTGTTAAGGTCCCTTTTCCAACAACTACTCTTGAACACGGAGAATATCGTGAGCAATAAAGGGCAACTTCTACAAGACCCGTTTCTGAACACACTGCGTCGCGAGCATGTGCCGGTTTCCATTTATTTGGTGAACGGTATCAAGCTGCAGGGTCAGATCGAGTCTTTCGACCAGTACGTCGTGTTGCTTCGCAACACGGTGACACAGATGGTCTACAAGCACGCCATTTCCACCATCGTGCCGGGTCGTGCCGTCAACTTCTCGGCCAACGAGAACGACGACGCCGCAGCCTGATCGGCGCGGAGCG
>Ga0209902_100702_pt1 | contig 28741 bp, 30 predicted proteins | sample FECB27metaG_FD_188304 | JGI IMG/M metagenome (GOLD analysis project Ga0209902, IMG submission 188304) | Cyanobacterial communities from the Joint Genome Institute, California, USA - FECB-27 (SPAdes) (version 2) | ecosystem: Environmental > Aquatic > Thermal springs > Hot (42-90C) > Microbial mats...
CCCTGACCCTCTCCCCAGAGGGGCGAGGGGACGGGGTGGCGCAGCCGGTGACACATACAAACGGCTTTAGAACCGCGACTTGCCGAGGTTCGCCAGCTCGACCCCGCCAGCGTCCAGCAGGATCAGGTGATCCTTGTCGAGCCGCCAGAAGCGGGTGGCGGCGAGGGCGGCGAAGAAGCTGTCTTCCTGCTTGGTGGCCTCGTCGGAAACACAGGCCATGCGGGTTGCGGCGACGGCGCTGAAGATCAGCCGTTCAGCATTGACCTCGGCCTGGGCGAACCACGAGTTGCAGCCGCCGCGGCCGCCGGCGCGCATGTCGGAGGCGATGGAGAGCGAGGAGACGATGCCACGCGCTGCCGGCGCGCCGCCGATGGTTTCGGCCTGCCAGGTAATATCGAGGATCGGCGAGGGCGCCGGGGCGACGACCGGCTCGGGCGTCGGGACCGGTTCCTCCTGGGGCACGATGTTGACGATGATGAGGATCGGGGTGGCCGGGGCCAGCGGGTCGAGCGCGTAGGGCTCGGCATTGCGGAACCACACGGCGTCCGGCCCGGCGATCTCGGCAACCAGCGCGTAGCTGTGGCCGGCGACGATGACGGCGTCATCGAAGTTGAGGGTGAAGGTCAGCGGCACCTGGCCGGGGCTGGAGATCGGCGCCTTGGCGGAAACGCGTGGCTGGTCGGGCGTCGCGAGGTCGATCAGCGACACCGACAGTGTGCCGCCGGGCGGCAGTGCGATGCGTTCGCGATAGGTTACATCGCCCTTCAGCGTCACCTTGGAGGCGAGCGCCGGGCTCGCCAATACCAGCAGCAGTGCCACCATCGCTACAACGATACGCATGTCACGCCTCCACCCTCAGCCCGCGTCGGCAGATTATGCAGCAATTGCAACGCGGTTGCGACGCCCGAGCGCCAAGTCAGTAAAGAATTGAACCGGTCGCCACCACCAAATACGGCTCGGCAAAGAAGTATTCCTCCAGATTGTTGCCATCGCCGCCGCGGTCGATGATCAGGAAATCGGCGGTCTCGCGCAGCGGCGTGAGCACGGCATGCCAAGTGTTCATCGCCATATTGATGCCTTGGCCGGCCGCCGCGAGGAAGGCGCGTGGGGTGCCGGGGATACCGCCTTCATCCGGCGCGACGATGGAGAGGAACGGGCGCTGCGACAGCGGGTAGAAGGCCTGGCTGCCGAGCGGGTGGCGCTCCACCATGTTCAGCGTCAGCGGCAGCTCATAGGGCTGGCCGCGAGCGATAGAGACCAGCGGGCGGGCATGCACGCCGCCGAGCTCAACCCGCGCCAGATCATGGTAGCGCTCGGTCATGCCGCCATTGATGGGATAGTGGTGCGCACCTTCGGTTTCGATCACCTGCCCGAAGGGGGCATAGGCCTCGCGCGTCAGCGGCTCGATGAGGATAGTCCGGCTGGCTGTCATTTCGACTCCCGTTTGCTGCCCTGGACCTTAGCCGATGTGACGCACCGGGGAAGCCTCACTGCCGGCTGGTGTTTCTCGGGTGAGTGCGCCATGTTCCCGGTGCGGCAATACTGAAAGCGATAATGGCAGAGTATCAGTTCAACAGTTTCGTCTTCCACGAGGACTTGCTTTCGGCACGAGACCTGGGGGGCAGGGAGGTCACCTTCACCCGGGCGGAACGAACGGTGCTCTCGACGTTCATGGCGCACCCGCAGCGGCTGCTGACGCGGAACGCGCTGCTCGATGCCATCTCGGGTGTCGGCTCGGATGCTTCCGACCGGAACGTCGATTTCCTGATCAACCGGCTGCGCGCCAAGCTGGGTGATCCAGCCCGTTCGCCGCGCTTCATCGCCACACGCTACGGCGAAGGCTATGTGTGGGTGGCGGAGCCTGCCCAGCCGGCCGATGCGCTGGTCGTGGTCGGGCCGGTGCATGGCAAGGCGCGGTCGGGCCGGTTCTCCGAGGTTGCCGGCGCCCTGCTCGGCGAACTGGTGCAACAGCTCGACGCGGCCACCTCGCCCGGCCAGGCGGTTCGGCTCGAAGAGACGTTCTCGGCGCGCAGTGCGACGAGGACGCGCTTCAACCTCGAGATCAGCTTTTTCCCACAAGCCGAGGCCCTGCAATGCGCGCTGGTGCTACGGCAGATGCCGGGTGGCGACGTGGTCGGGATGTCCCGGCTGGCAGTTGCCGAGGCGGGTGAGGTGGCAGGACTGGTGGCCGACGTGGTGCAGCAATATCGCTCGCTGATCTGGCACCGGCACGCACTGGGGATGATGGATGCACCGGCCTCGGCGACACCGCCGCTTTATGTGGCGATGCACGATGCCGGGCGGCTGATCACCGCCGATACCCGCAGCTGGATCGAAAATGTCGACCAGGTGCGCGCCGCGCTGGCGGCCAACCCGGACGATCCGGTGGCGCGGCTGATGTGGGGGCTCAGCCTCTATGTGCAGGTGATCATGGGGAGCAATGGGCAGGGCCGACCGGAAGCCGAGCGGATCGCCGTCGAGGACGAGATCGAGGCGGCCGCGCTTGGTGCACTGCCGGGTGTTGCCGACAACCCGATGCTGAAACTGTCGGTGGCCAAGCTCCTGTTGTTCCTCGCGCGCGGGCACACGGCGATGGGAGAGCGGCTGGCCGAGGAGGCGTTCGAAGCCAGCACGGCGTTTGCCGCTTCGTTCGCCATTCTGGGGCAGGCGCGGCTGATGCGCGGCCGGCTGGCGGAGGGGATCGACCTGCTCGAACGTGCCGCCGAAATGGCCGAATATGGCACCGAGTTCTGGATCTATACCCTCGTGGTGCTGTGCGGCGGCAAGCTTGCGGCCGAGGATCGCAAAGGCCTCCGCGCCACGCTGCAGCAGTTGCACGAGGCTTCGCCGCAAACGCTGATCACGGTGGCGCCGTTCTGCGTTCCGGCAGATGAGCCGTTGTCCCCCCCGGGCCAGGCCTTCATCAGCAGCCTCGGGCCGGAGGGGGCGACCCGGACGCTCGAGTATATCTTCATGACCTCGGTCCGGCAGTACGAGGATCTGCGCCATCAGGGCAACGTGTTGCGCGCGTTGGCCCAGCGCCTGCAGCAGATCTACGGGGCGGATGTGGTGCCGTCGCACATCAGGGCGCTGCTGGAGCCTGCAGCAGGGGGCTGACGACCGCCGCCACCGGGGTCGTCAGCTGTGCGAGGTCGACCCGTGGACCTGCGCCCTGTGCACTGCAGGCCGTGAGGGTCACGAGCGCTGCCATTGCGGGGCCAGTGCCGACGCCGGGGCGTCGGGCTGGAGGCACTGTTGGCAACCGGTCGGCCATGGCGATCTCCCTGAGGCGAATTGCTTCGCGAGCAAACGCTAGGGGAGGACTGTTGCTGGATTATTTGCTGGCCGAAGCGTCGACCTTGATGGTGTTGGCAGCCGTGCCGCCGCCCATATAGACCGCCACCAGCTTCATCGGCACGGTGCCGGTATTGACGCCGTTGTGCGGCCAGTGGACCGCTTCGAGCACGGCTTCGCCGGTGCGGTAGACCTTCTTGCCCTTCGTGCCGTAATCGACGGTCAGCTCGCCCTCGAGGATATAGGCAAAGAGCGGCACTTCGTGCTCGTGCCAGCCGGTTTCACCACCCGGCGGCACGGTGACGATCGCCGAGGTGACGTTCGGCGTCCCCTCGGGATAGGCGAGCGGCGCGCCCAGCACGTCGCTGCCGCCCTGCACCAATGGGGTGAGCAGGTTCTGGTAGCTCTGCGGCGTCAGGTCTTCGGCCAGCGCCGGCGAGGCCAGCACGGCCAGTACGGCCAGCATTCTCAATCGTGTCATCTGAATCGCGTTCTCCCTGTCGCGAGGATGCCGGTGACGATGGCCGCCGCCGCCATCAGCCGCAAGCAATTTTCTGCGCCGCGGGCTGAACCAAGCGGCAAGGAAAACGTTGTGGCGCTCGGTACTTAGATCGTGTCGGCGGCACGCCGACACGCTCACGTAATGATGTTGGTCGCGCTTTCGGACGGAAAAGTCTCACAACTTTTCCTGAAAGCGCTTCGGGTTTGAGAATGCATAATCAGATTCATCTTGTATCCGCCGGCGCGTCCGATGCGCTCATCGAAACCCAATCGGCGGGGATCATCCAACCATGCCGACGCTATATCGAGGGGTGGCAACTGCGCGCCACCTACCTGGCCGAACAGCTCGCGCTGCACCCCAGGGGTTCCGACGCATACGAGCTCGCCGAGACACGCCTCGCCGAGCTGCGGGGTGAGATTGCGGCCAATCGGGACTATCTGGTGGTCGAGGCGAGCCGGCTGCCGCCCGACGACCTGGTCGACGCGACTCTGGATGAACTCGACGCGCTTCTCGCGAGCCTCAGCAGGGCGGCGTCAGCGAGCTCATAGTACCAGCTTGGCGTGCCGGTTGACGTCCTTGTAGAGCAGATAGCGGAAGCGGTTCGGGCCGGCGTAGCAGGCTTGCGGGCAGAACGCGCGCAGCCACATGAAATCGCCGGCTTCGACTTCGACCCAGTCGCGGTTGAGCCGGTACACTGCCTTGCCCTCGAGCACGTAGAGGCCGTGCTCCATGACATGGGTTTCCTCGAACGGGATCACCGCGCCGGGCTCGAGCGTCACGATGTTGACGTGCATGTCGTGACTGATATCGGTGGGGTCGACGAAGCGGGTGGTGCCCCAGCGGCTATCGGTGCCGGGCATCCAGATGATCGGCTCGTCCTGCTCATTGGCAACGAACGCAGCCGGCAGGTCGATGCCCTCGACCGCCTCGTAGCGCTTGCGCACCCAGTGAAAGCGCACGGGGGCGGTGGACTTGTTGTTGAGCGCCCAGCGCGTGCCGGGCGGCAGGAAGGCGTAGCCACCGGTCTTCAGCAGGTGGGTCTTGCCATCAAGGGTGAGCGTCGCCTGTCCCTCGACGACGAACAGCACACCCTCGGCGCCGGCATCGGGCTCCGGCTTGTCGCTACCGCCGCCGGGAAACACCTCGACGATGTACTGCGAGAAGGTCTCCGAGAAACCGGTCATCGGCCGGGCGATGACCCAGGCCCGGCTGTCCGTCCAGTGCGGCAGGTAGCTGGTCACGATGTCCCGCATGACGCCACGCGGAATCACCGCATAGGCCTCGGTGAACACGGCGCGGCCGGTGTGGAGGGCGGTCTGGTCGGGCAGGCCGGCAATCGGGCCGGCATAGGTGGTGGGGGCCATCGGACTTCAGTGAACGTGAGTGGTGAGTGCTCTTAGCGCGAAAGCCGATGCAGGCACAGTGGGTGTCAGCGCCGGCTGCCCTCGATGCGGAAGCGCTCGCGATAGCCTTCGGGCGTGGTGCCGAGGTGCTTGCGGAAGGCGCGCGACAGGGTGGCGGCGCTGCCCAGCCCAGCCCGCTCGGCGATGCGGGCCAGCGGCCAGCGCGTCGATTCCAAGAGCTGCTTGGCGCGATCGAGGCGGACCAGCTCGACATAGCGGGCCGGGGTCATGCCGGTTTCGAGGCGGAAGGTGCGGGCAAAGGTGCGCTCGCTCATGATGGCGCGATCGGCCAGCACGGCGACGCTGAGATCGGCCTCGGGGTTGCCGGCGATCCAGGTGACCAGCGATTGCAGCCCGTCGCCGGCGCTGGTCTGCGCCGCGAGGCTGCTGGAAAACTGCGATTGGCCACCGACGCGGCGCAGGTAGAGCACCAGCTCGCGCGCCGTCCGCAGCGCCACCTGCGGCCCGCAATCGTACTCGACGAAGGCGAGCGCCAGGTCGATGCCGGCGGTGACGCCGGCCGAGGTGAAGATGTGGCCATCGCCGACGAAGATCGCATCGGGCACCACCTCGGTGCGCGGCAGCAGGGTTTCGAGCAGGCGGGTAGAGGACCAGTGCGTGGTGGCGCGCCGCCCGTCGAGCAGGCCGGAGGCGCCGAGCAGGAACGCGCCGGTGCAGATGCTGGCGACGCGCCGGATGCCGGGGGCATGGGCGGCGAGCCAGGGGAGCAGGGCGGTGCCTTCCGCAGCGCGGCGCACCGGGCCTTCGGGGCCGCCGGAAATCAGCAGCGTATCGATATCGGGCCCGAGCGCCTCGAGCGGCAGAGTGCCGGCGAGCGACAGGCCGGAGCTCGAGGTGATGGTGCCGCCGGCCGGGCTCGCCACGATGATCTCATAGTGCAGCGGGTTGGCGGCGAGATCGGGCATGAAGTCGTTGGCCTTGGCGAACACTTCGGCGGGGCCCGTGACATCGAGCAACTGGAAGCCGTCGTAACCGACGATGGCGATACGGCTGATGGTGCTGTGGTTCGGGGGCAGGGGGACGGGTAGCGGCATGGGTTCATCCTAGTGCGCGACAGGGATGGTTGGAAACGCGGGTGAGAGGGCAGACGGTCCGCTGCCGACCACAGGCTCACCTCACCCGGTGGGTGGGGAGAGTTGCGCAGGACCCCCTACCGCCCGCCGCCAGCCCAGGGATACTCCATCACCAGTGCGACGATCTTCGCCGTCGGCAGGTCGTAGCGCGCCGCCACCATCGGCAGCTCGTTCTCGAGCGTCTGGGCCGGCGCTTCGGTGGGCGGCGGGGGCAGGATGCGGTCGACGCGGGCGCTTTCGCTGGGCTGGTCGGGGAGGATCAGCAGGCCGTGGCGGCTCCGAACCGGCGCGCCACCGGCGCCGAGAGTCACGACGCTCGCGAGGTTGGTGCGGGCATAGGCGTCGACGAGTAACCCCAGCGCTACCTCGTCGACGCCCTGCTCGAGCGGAATACCGACGGTTTCGCGCCGCCAGAAGGTCAGGGCGTTGCGAATGAAGGTCTTCTTGTGCTCGAGAGTGAGTTCGAACCCGGCCGAGCGATGCCGGGCATCCCAGCTGGCGACGCCAAGTTCTGCGGCAGTGCGCTCGGCGACGGCTCGCCCGCCGATGGCTTCGACCAAAGCCAGCATGATCGGGATGTTGGCGGTGATACCGGTGGAGGTGGCGACGCCATCGTCGACCACATAGCGACGATCGGGGACGAAAGTCATGGTCGGATGCTTCTGGCGCAGTTCGGCGACGGCGCTCCAGTGCCCGGTGGCGCGGCGGCCATCGAGCAGGCCGGCAAAGCCGATCATGCGCGAGCCGTTGCAGATCGAGATGATTTTGGCGCCCTTCTTATGCTGGGCGACCAGCCAGTCGGCGATGACCTGGTCGGTGCCGGGGTCCATGGCGGGAACGACGACGTAGTCGGCGCCTTCGGGGTGTTGGGCATCGAAATCGGCGATGGTCGCTTCCGGGGTGATCTTCGGGCCGGGGTAGAGCTGCACCGGCTCGGCGCGCTCGGCCACCACGGTGACCTCGGCGACGTCAGCCCGCTTCAGCACGCCATAGGCCGAAAAGAAGTCGGAGAGCTCGGTCGCCTGGTTCCAGGCGATGATGGCGATCACCGGCCGGTCGGTGGGGCGGGTCGGGCGCATCGCCGCGATGGTGGCGGCCTGCTCGTCCGCTGCTATCGGCTCGGCTGGCGCTGGGGCCGCGGTGGGCGCGCCGGGGGAGAGGAGGATCGGGGTAGCGATCAGCACCGCCAGCAGCAGCACGCCAATGCCTGCGAAGATCGTCCGCTTGCGCATCTTGCCCTCCAGTTGGACTCGAGGAGGCTAGCGGCCGGCAGACGACAATGGCCGCCAAATCAGCTGCAGTTCCTGCCAAACGGGCAGGGTGGGGGGTAGGGCGGCACGCGCAGGCCTCGCAGTGATCCTCTCCCGCCACGCGGGGGAGGATCACTGCGCGGTCGCTGGCTTCGATGCCCGCACCGGGGTCAGCCCTCCAACCCCTGCTTCAGCTTCAGCAAACCCTGCGCCGCGTAGGCGGCGTAGCCGCCGATCCAGCGCTCGTGCAGCTGCTGAATGGGGATGGCGTTGAGGTGGTTCCAGCGTTCGCGGCCGTCGCGATGGGCGACCACCAGGTCGGCCTCCTCCAGCACCTTGAGGTGCTGCATCACCGTGCAGCGGTCGAGCTCGGGGAAGGCGTCGCAGAGCGCCCCGGTGGTCTGCGGATTATCCTTCAGCCGGTCGAGCATGTTGCGACGCACCCGGTTCCCCAGGGCCTTGAAAATCCTGTCATTTTCGTCGTCGCTTGACATGTTATATTTTTATAACATAATGGCCGGAAAGACAAGCGATAAACGCACAGGAGAAACGAGATGGATGTGAAGCTGAAGGTGTCGGGGCGGATCGCCAAGCCCGTGCACGAGGTGTTCGAGGCGGTGGCCGATCCGGCAAAACTCTCCGGCTTTTTCACCACCGGCGGCGCCAAGGGCCGGCTCACCACAGGCGCCACCGTGACCTGGGACTTTGCCGATTTCCCCGGTGCCTTCCCTGTGCAGGTGGTCGAAGTGGTCGACGACAAGCGGATCGTGCTCAAGTGGGGCGCCGTGGAAGGGACGGGCGCCGACCCGAGCGGCGATACCACCGTCACCATGAGCTTTGAGGCCCTCGAGGACGGCCGGACCCTCGTGACCATCACCGAGGCGGGCTGGACGGCAACGCAGCAGGGGCTCGATGCCTGTGTCGGTAATACCGAAGGCTGGACCGGCATGCTGTGCGCCATGAAGGTCTATCTCGAGCACGGCTTCAACCTGCGTGACGGCTTTTACAAATGACCAGCGAAATCCGCGGCGGCATCAACATCGCCATGAAGGTACCGACCCATCTCTATGCGGAAACGGTGGCGTTCTATCGCGACGTGCTGAAGCTCGAGCGGGTGCCGGAGCGGCAGGAGGTCGGCTTCCTGTTCGGGCCGAACCGGCTGTGGATCGACGAGGCGCCGGGGTTTTCGCAGAGCGAAGTCTGGCTTGAACTGTTCACGCCCGAATTTGCTCCCGCCGCAGCGCGGCTGAGCGCCGCGGGGGCGACCCGCAACGATGCCATCGAGCCCTTGGGCGAAGGGTTTCGCGGTGGCTGGTTCTTCAATCCGGCCGGGATCGTTCACATGGTGCGCGAGCCCGACGCCTGGTGAGCGGTTAAGCAAAAACGGCCGGCGGTCGTCCAAGGCCAGCGCCGAGTGTCAGAAAAAGTTTAGGAATCGGGCGCAGATTCGGGCCATGGCAACGCAATCGCACCATAACCCGCGCCCCCTGATCGACCCGATCCAGCTGGAACAGGCCGGACGGGCGTTGCGCCAGTGGCTCGACCGCCTGCTCGGCCATGCCGAGCCCCAGGTGAATACCGATATCGACTGGGAAGATGGCGAGCCGCACCACGAGCAGCGCGACGGAAGTTACCCGGGGCACTGAGCGATGGATTGGCTCTGCGACTTCCAACAGTCGTTCCGCGAGCCGGTCTATGGATTTCTTGCGACGTTCTGGCCCGTCCTCGCGGTCATCGCGCTGATCGGCCTCGGCTGGCTGGTCGGCAGCATGGTGACGCGCGCCCGTCGAGGTGGCACTGACAGCAGCGGCAGTGGTGCGTTCTCGTTTGGCGATTCCGACGGGGATGGCGGTGGCGGCGATGGTGGTGGTGGCGGCGACTGAGACGGCGCCGCACGACCACCGAAAGTACCTCAAACTCGGCGTCATCCCAGCGAAAGCTGGGATCCATCTATCGGCTGGCGCGGGCTGCGAGTTGGGTCCCAGCTTTCGCTGGGATGACAGCCGGTGGTTGGGGTAAAACCGCTGCTCAAACTTCGCCGACCAGGACTGTGCTCAGCCGAACCCAGCCAATAAATCCTCCAGCCGGTCGTAATGGGCCACCGACTCGTCGTTCATCCCGGCCTTCACCAGCAGCTCGCGCACGTCGCCACTGGGGAATTCCGAGAGCACGTCGAGGGTGGTTGCCCCGGCGTCTTCGGTCAGCGCAGTGGTGACCAGCACCTCACCCGGGTCCCAATCTTCCCAGTGTTCGGTCTGCACGATGCGGCTGGGCGCCTCGAGGTCGCGGAACGTACCGTGCTGGCCGATCTCGCGCCCGTCGGGGCGGCGGGTGACGATGCGCCAGTCTCCGCCGACGCGGAGGTCGAGTTCGCAGCTGACCAGCTCGGCATACCAGCGTCGCAGCAGGGCAGGGGTGGTGAGCGCCGCGAACACCAGCTCGCGCGGCGCCTTGAATCGGCGGACCATGCGGATGGCGCGCTCACCCTCGAGGGTGATGTGCAGCGGTTCGCGGGTCATCTGGCCTTGCCCATGGCGAGGTAGCGGGCCCGCTCGTCCGGCGCATAATGTTCGAGCGCGTTGCGCAGCATGACGCGCGGCATCCGGGCTGCGTGCCTGTCGAGGAAGGCGTTGAGCGCCGGGCGGTTACCGTCGGCAGTGCGCAGCATCCAGCCTGCGGCCTTCTGCACCAGATCCTCGGGGTCATCGAGCAGCAGTTCGGCAATGGCGAAGGCGTCGTCGAGCTGGCCGCGGCGGATGAACGAGAAGGTGGCGAGGGTGGCGGTGCGCCGCTCCCATGGGTTCTCCGATTTCGCCAGCCGGTAGAGGATATCGCGCGGGCGATCGACGAGATGCGGGCCGATCACGTAGTAGGCGGCGAGATCGACGAGGTCCCAGTTGTTGATGCGGTCGTGGCGGCGCAGGTAGAGCTCGAACAGCTCCTCTTTGCGCTCCAGTGTGGTCTTTTTCGCCTGGTATTGCTTGGCCATGATGCTCATGGCGGCAGCGCGCGCCTCATGGATGTCGGACTCCATCAGGTTTTCGATCTCGGCAGGCGGGGTCAGTAGACACTGTTTGGCGAGGGCGAATACCTCGCCCATGCGCACGCCAATGAAAGTGTCGGCCGCGTCGTCATCGAAGTCGAAGTAGCGATGGTATTTCTTGCGCTCCTCGTCCGACCGCAGCTCCTGCAGCCGGGCGAGGATGGCATTGGCGGTGAGTTCCATGCTCTTCCCCCCAGAAGACCCTGGCCCCTCAGAAGGTCTGGCCCATCTGATCCATAACCTGCTCGAGGCCGAGCTGCGAGTAATCCATCATCTGCTTTGACGTGGTGGTGTGCTCGGTGATGGTGACCTCGGTGAGCTCGCCCTTCGGCGTCAGCGTCACCACCGTTGCGACATTGCGCGGGAATTCTGCGGGCATGCCGACGCTGGTCGGGTCGATCGGGTTTCCGTCCTTGTCGGAGAGGTTCTGGACGTATTCGAGCCGCTCATTGGGGATGACCTTGGTGTACTCCCAGCGCATCCACAGGTCATGCCCCTCGGGCGAGCGCATCAGCACCACCGAGTAGCCACCCTCGCGGACATCCATGCGGGCTTCCGGGCTGGTCCAGGGGCGCGGGCCCCACCACTTCATCACCTCGGCATCTTCGGCGAAGGCGCGCCAGGCGCGTTCGGGCGAGGCGTTGAAACTGCGGGTGACGACGACGTCGTGGGTGATGAGCTCGGGCACGTTGGACACTCCCTTGGTTTCGGCGCCGATGGCGGTGAAGGCGCCGCGCCAGAAGTCGCGGAACTGGTTGGAGGCGATGTAATATTGCACCGACTGGGTGAACATCAGGCCGATCAGCCCGGTCGCCGGGTCGTTGGCCCAACTGGTGCCGTAGCCGCCATCCCAACCGTAGCGGCCGGTCGTCGGTGTGATGTCGTCGGGCGTGTCGTAGGTCAGCACGCCATAGCCCCAGCCGAGCTTGTCGAAGAAGCCGGGCATGAAGCCGGCGCCATCCTGCTGCTCCGGCGTCAGCTGGTTGCGGGTCATCTCGGTCACCGAGGCTTCGCTGAGGAGGCGGGTGCCCTGGTACTCGCCCCGGTTCAGCAGCATGCGGGCGAAGGCGAGATAGTCGTCGAGCGTCGAGACGAGCCCGCCGGCGGCCGAGGGGAAGCTGGGCGGCTTGCTCCAGATGCCCTCGACCGGATCCTCAAGAAACTGCTCGTTGGTGGCGAAGTTCACCGAATAGGCTGGCTGGAAGCGGTCGAGCTTTTCTGCCGGCACGAAGAAGCCGGTATCGACCATGCCGAGCGGGGTGAAGATGCGGCTCGCGAGGAAGTCTTCGAGTGGCATGCCGGAGGCGCGGGCGATCAGCACGCCGAGCAGGAGCGAACCGGTATTGTACATCCAGGTCTCGCCCGGCTGGTGCATCAGCGGCAGCTCGGCGAACTTGGCCATCCACTCATCCGGCGTCCATGGCGTCGCGGGCACCGGAGGGCCATTGGTCAGCTGGCGCGCATCGATCGCCTGCTGGATCGGCAAAGTCGGGTCGAACAGCACGCCGAAGCCGAGCGTGAAGTTCATCAGGTCGCGCACCAGGATCGGGCGGCTTGCCGGCACCGTATCGGTGATCGGGCCTTTGAGGTCCTTCAGCACCTGGCGGTTGGCGAGTTCGGGCAGCAGCCGATCGACCGGTTCGTCGAGGCTGAGTTTCTTATCCTCGACCAGCATCATCACCGCCGCCGTGCCGACGGCCTTGCCGACCGAGGCGATGCGGAAAATCGTGTCGCGACGCATCGGCACGCTGCCCTCATAGGCGGTATTCCCAGCGGTATCGACGATCACCTCGTCGCCCTTGGCGAGCAGCCAGACGGCGCCGGGCATGTCGCCCTTCTTGATCGAGGCTCCGATCTTGCCCTTGAGCGTGGCGAGAGCGGCAGGATCGAACGTCGCCTGCTGGCCGAGGGCAGGGATGGCCGAGGCCAGCACCAGCGAGCTGACGGTGAGGAGGAAGGTTCGGCGGCGCATTGCGGGTCTCCAGGTTTGCGGCAAGCCGCTCCCGGCCGCGCGCCGGGAGGCGCACGGGGGAAGGCGTTGCGATGTGGGTTGTCGGGAGGGCGCCGGCTTAGCTGCCGGCGTAGGCCTTCTGGATGTCGGCCACGATGATCTTCTTCATCTGCAGCATGGCCTGCATGGCGCGGCCGGCGCCGGCACGGTCGCTGCCGGCCAGGGCTTCGCCGAGCTGCTTGGGGACGATCTGCCAGCTGAGGCCGAATTTGTCCTTCACCCAGCCGCACTGGCTCTCCTCGCCGCCATCGGCGGTGAAGGTGTCCCAGTAGTGGTCGACCTCCCGCTGGCCGTCGCAATCGATGGTGAAGGAGATCGCCTCGGTGAACTTGAAAATTGGGCCGCCGTTCAGCGCCATGAACTCCTGGTCCTTGAGGCGGAAGGTGATGGTGATGATGCGGCCGTCCGGATAGTGGTCGACCTTGCGGATTTCGCCGTCCTTGAAGGTCTCGATGTAGAACTTGACCATCTCTTCGATGCGGTCGTCGATCCACAGGCAGGGCATGATCTTGGGCATTTCAGGTCTCCTTGGTTGGGTTGAGTTTCTCCGATCGCTGAAGCGGAACGCTGCAGCGGCGGGGTGGTCGCAGTGAAAGTCGATCTGGCCTTGGGCGGTCGGCGCCCCGGGCGTCTAGTAGGCCGGCATGTCGGCCAGCAGCTCTTCGAGCCGCTTGAAGCCCATCTCCATGCCTTCGGCCATCGGGGTGGCGCGGGCGCCGTCGCGGGCTTCCTTATTGGCGTAGAGGATGGTCACCACCGAGGTGGCGATGCCATTGGCTTCAGTGATGCGGTTGGTGACGATGGTCTGCCCGCCGGTCCAGTCCATGTCGTAGATCTCGTTGGTCTTGATCCAGTCGGGGCGGGTGATTTCGAGCACTTCGCCGGACGAACCCATCTCGAAGCCGCCGGGTCCCCTGGTGACGAAGCGCCACTTGCCGCCGACGCGCGCATCGAACTCGCAGGTGACGAACACCCAGTCGGCCGGTCCGAGCCAGCGGCGGATCAGCGCCGGGATGGTCCAGCAGTCGAACACCAGGTCGGCCGTCGCCCTGAAGGTGCGGGTGACGACGATCTCGCGATCGGAGGGCAGGGTGATGGTCAAAGGCGGCTGCATGGGGCGTCTCCTCTGGTCTTCTTGTGGTTCAGTTCTTCTTGTCGCCTTTGGGGGCGAAGCGCTGCAACTCGTCGAGCAGGGTATCGAGCCGCTGGTAGCTCTGCTCCCAGAACTTGCGATAGTTCTCGAGCCAGCCGACCGCATCGGCCAGCGGCAGCGCCTCGATCTTCACCGGGCGCCGCTGCGCATCCTTGCCGCGTGAGACGAGGCCAGCGTTTTCCAGCACCTTGATGTGCTTGGAAATGGCCGGCTGGCTCATCTCGAACGGCGCCGCCAGCTCGTTCACCGACGCATCGCCCTCGGCCAGCCGCGCCAGGATCGCCCGCCGGGTCGGATCGGCGAGGGCGGCAAAGGTGAGATCGAGCTGGTGCTGGTTGGGCTGCATTTCATAACCTGTTCGCTATATAACGAGATGGTTATGATTGATGTCGTGGAGGATGTCAAGCGGGGTGTGCAGAGGGGGCATACTGATAGAGACGGCCCCCTCCCGGCCTCCCCCATGAAGGGGGAGGTGAAGAGTCGAGGCTCTGTCTTCGATCGTGCCAAATACACCGGCGGGGCACCTCCCCCTTCATGGGGGAGGATGGGAGGGGGCCGTCTGCCTGGGCTTAGCCGCCCAGAATCTGCCGGATGCGCAGTTCCGCGATCCGTTCCACCTGCCGGCAGGCGGTGGCGAATTCTACCTCGCGGTCATTGGCTAGCCGACGTTCGAACGCCGCCATGATCTGGGCTTTGGTGTTGTCGCGCACCGCGATGATGAAGGGGAAGCCGAACTTCTCGACATAGGCGGCGTTCATTTCGCCGAAGCTCGTGCGCTCGGCATCGGTGAGCGCATCGAGCCCGGCCGAGGCCTGCTCGGACTCGGATTCCGAGGTGAGGCGCTTGGCGGCGGCGAGCTTGCCCGCGAGGTCGGGGTGGGCGTTGAGCACGGCCAGCCGCTCGGCGGCGGTGGCGGCGCGGAACACCTGGCTCATCAGGGCATGGAGCCCAGTGGCGGTATCATGCGCCGGGCCCATTTCGCGCTTGTGGGCGCGCTCGGCCACCCATTCGGAGTGCTCGAACACATTGCCGAACAGCTGGGTGAAATCGTCGAGCGCCAGTTCCGACGGAACGATTTCCGGCTTCACATAGGGGTGGGTCTGCAACCAGTGCTCGGCGATGTCGATGCGTTTGGCGATCCAGACCTTGTCCTTCTCCATAATGTACTCGACGAAACGCTTGAGCCCGGCAAAGCGCCCGGGCATGCCGACCAGCCGGCAATGCAGCCCCAGCGACATCATCTTGGGGGCGCCGGCCTCGCCTTCCTCGTAGAGCACGTCGAAGGTGTCTTTCAGCAGCTGGAAATACTCCTCGCCATTGGCGAAGCCCGATGCGGTGGTGAAGCGCATGTCGTTGGTGGCGAGCGAATAGGGGATGATCAGCTGCGGGCTGCCGAAATGCTCGCGGTAATAGGGCAGGTCGTCGTCATAGGTGTCGGAGACATAGGTGAAGCCGCCTTCCTCGCTCGCCAGATCAACAGTGTTGTTCGACGTGCGGCCGCAATACCAGCCGGTGGGGCGGGCGCCGGTCACCTCGGCATGCATCCTGATTGCGGCGTGCAGATCCTCGCGCTCATGCTCTATGTCGTAATCCCGGTAGTCGATCCACTTGAGCCCGTGGCTGGCGATCTCCCAGTCGGCGTCGAGCATGGCCTTGACCTGCTCGGGCGAGCGCTGCAGCGCGGTGGCGACGCCATAGACGGTGACCGGCAGCTTCAGTCCGGTGAACAGCCGGTGCAGGCGCCAGAAGCCGGCGCGGGCGCCGTACTCATACATCGACTCGACATTCCAGTGGCGCTTGCCCGGCCATGGCACGGCGCCGATCACATCGACGAGGAAGGCCTCGGACGCCGCATCGCCATGCAGGATATTGTTCTCGCCGCCTTCCTCGTAGTTGAGGACGAACTGCACCGCGATATGCGCGCCGCCGGGCCATTGCGCATCCGGCGGATTCGGGCCGTAGCCCTGCAGGTTCCGGGGATAACGCATCATGGGCACCTCTTGGTTGGTTCCCGATTTATCACGAGCGCCATGCCGCGATGCAAGGGCGGCAAAAGTGGACCAGTTGGTAAAAAACTGCCGGGCACCCCCTTGGAACGGAGGCGAATATGCTCAATAGTCGGGCAATCCAAGGGTTATGCCTCAACGGCAAGCGGGAGCCGCGGGGGCGATCCGGCGCGCAGGGTGAAGGGACTAGACTATGGCGGGTTCAGCACGCCTGACGACGCACGTACTCGATACGACACACGGCAAGCCAGCAGCCGGCATGCGGCTCGACTTGCTTATGGTCCATGGCGACCATACGCACCATATATGGTCCGGACACACCAATGCCGATGGGCGGGTGGACCAACCGCTGCTGGAAGGCGACCGCTTCCACCTGGGCAGCTATGAGCTGATCTTCCATGTGGGGCAGTATTTCGAGCGGATCGGCGTCAACCTCGAGAACCCGTTCCTCGACACGGTGCCGGTGCGGTTCACGATGAGCGAGGCGGCGCATTACCACGTGCCGCTGCTTGTCTCGCCGTACGGATATTCGACTTACCGGGGAAGCTGATGACCGAAATCCGGAGCCAGCTGCGCTTCATCCTCAACGACCAGGACGTCGTGCTGGACGAGATTTCGGCGACCCGTACGCTGCTCGATTTTCTTCGCCTCGACCGGCGTATGACCGGCTCGAAGGAAGGCTGCGCCGAGGGCGATTGCGGCGCCTGCACGGTGCTGGTCGGTCGAGTGACTTCGGGCGAGCTGGTTTACGAATCCGTCAATGCCTGCATTTGCTTCGTCGGATCGCTTGATGCAACGCATGTGGTGACGGTCGAGCACCTCTCGGCCGCCAATGGGCCGCTGCACCCGGTGCAGCAGGCGATGGTCGAGCACCACGGCAGCCAGTGCGGCTTCTGCACCCCGGGCATCGTGATGTCGCTCTACGGCATGTGGATGCAGAACGCCGATCCCTCGGTGAACGATATCGAGGTGGCGCTGCAGGGGAACCTCTGCCGCTGCACCGGCTATTCGCCGATCATCAAGGCCGGCCAGTCGATTTCGGCCTATGGCACGGTGGTGGCCGATCCGCTGGTGATCGAGCGACAGACGATCAAGGCGCGGCTCGAGGCGCTGCGCGATGGGCGGCGCGTGGAAATCGGCGAAGGCAGGGGCCGGCTGATCGTGCCGGCTTCGGCCGACGATCTCGCCGAGGTCTATGCTGCCAACCCTCAGGGGACGCTGGTGTCAGGCGCCACCGATGTCGGCCTTTGGGTGACCAAGTTCATGCGCGATATCGGGCCGATGATCTTCATCGGCGATATCGCTGAGCTGCACGGCATCGAGGCAAGCGAAAGCGCGCTGAAACTCGGGGCAGGGGTGACCTATTCCGCCGCCACCGCCGCGGTGACGGGGCGTTTCCCGCAGCTTACCGAACTCTGGATGCGCATCGGCGGCCAGCAGGTGCGCAATATGGGCACCATCGGCGCCAATATCGCCAATGGCTCGCCGATCGGCGACACGCCGCCGCCGTTGATCGCACTCGGCGCCTCGATCACGCTGAGGAAAGGCGAGACCCGCCGGGAGGTGAAGCTCGAGGATTTCTTCATCGCCTATGGCAAGCAGGACCGGCAGCCCGGTGAGTTCGTCGAGAGCGTCACTATCCCATCGCTGCCAGAGGGTGAGCAGTTCGCCTGCTACAAGATCACCAAGCGCAAGGACGAGGACATCTCGGCTCTCTGTGGCGCCTATCGACTGAAGCTCGAGGGCGGCAAGGTCGCCGCCATCACCATCGCCTATGGCGGCATGGCGGCAACGCCGAAGCGAGCCAAGGCGGTGGAAGCGGCGCTCCTGGGCAAGGCGTGGACTGTTTCGACGGTCGAGGCGGCGATCCCGGTGTTTGCCGAGGATTACCAGCCGCTCACCGACATGCGCGCCTCGGCGGAATATCGCCTGCTGGCGGCGCAGAACCTGCTCCGCCGCTTCTTCCTCGAGACCACCGGCGAGGGCGAGCGGCTGACGAGGGAGGTGGCATGAACAAGCAATCTCCGATCACCACCTCGCCACTGCATGTCTCGGTCAAGCACGACTCCGCCATCAAGCAGGTGGCCGGCCGCGCTGACTATATCGATGACCTGGTCGAGCCGGAGGGCACGCTGCACGCCTATCTCGGGCTTTCCACCAAGGCGCATGCCGATATCGCCTCGATGAACCTCGATGCGGTACGTGCGGCGCACGGCGTGGTGGGCGTCCTCACCGCCGAGGATATTCCGGCCGAGAACGACGTCAGCTCGGTGCACAAGCATGACGAGCCGGTGTTCGCCACCACCCGGGTGGTCACCTGGGGCCAGCCACTGTTCGCGGTGATCGGCGAAACGCGCGAGGCGGCGCGGCGGGCGGCCAAGCTCGCCAAGATCGAGTATCGCGAGCTGCCGCATGTCACCGATGTGGATGCGGCGGTGGCGGCGGGCGGCAAGCTCGTCACCGAGCCCTTGAAGCTCGAACGCGGCGATGTCGAAGCCGGCTTCGCGGCTTCACAGCATCGGGCCAGGGGCCGGGTGCGGATTGGCGGGCAGGAGCATTTCTACCTCGAGAGCCAGGCGGCGCTTGCCATCCCCGGCGAGGACGACGAGATCACGCTGCAGGTCTCGAGCCAGCACCCGACCGAAATCCAGGTGATGGTGGCGCAGGTGCTCGGCGTGCCGCATGCCGCGGTGACGGTGAACATGCGCCGCATGGGCGGCGGCTTCGGCGGCAAGGAAACCCAGGGGAACCTGTTCGCCGTGGTGGCCGCAGTCGCGGCCAAGAAGCTCAACAAGGCGGTGAAGATCCGCCCGGACCGCGACGACGATTTCCAGATCACCGGCAAGCGCCACGATTTCGTGGTCGACTACGATGTCGGCTACAATAGCGACGGCAAAATCCAGGCGGTGACCGCCACCTACGCGGCGCGCTCGGGCTATTCGGCCGACCTGTCCGGCCCGGTGACTGACCGGGCGTTGTTCCATTGCGACAACGCCTATTGGTACCCGACGGTCAAGGTGAACTCGCTGCCGCTGTTCACCAATACGGTGTCGAACACCGCCTTCCGCGGCTTTGGTGGCCCGCAGGGGATCATCGCAGCCGAGCGCTGGATCGAAGACATCGCCTATGCGCTGGGCAAGGACCCCCTCGAGATCCGCAAGGCCAACTTTTACGGCACCGACAGCAACAACGTGACGCCCTACCAGCAGGTGGTGGAGGACAATGTCATCCACCGGGTGATCGAGGATCTCGAACAGAGCTCCGACTACCAGGCGCGGCGTGCCGCAATTCTTGAGTTCAACAAGACCAGCAAGGTCTTGAAGAAGGGCATCGCCATGGTGCCGGTGAAATTCGGCATCTCGTTCACCGCCACCTGGCACAACCAGGCCGGGGCATTGGTGCATGTCTATCGCGATGGCTCGATCCATCTGAGCCATGGCGGCACCGAGATGGGGCAGGGGCTCCATATCAAGGTGATGCAGGTGGTGGCCGATGCGTTCGGCGTGCCGGTCGAGCGGGTGCAGATCACCGCCAGCAATACCGGCAAGGTGCCCAACACTTCGGCGACGGCGGCCTCCTCCGGCACCGATCTCAACGCCATGGCGGCGCTCGATGCGGCCAACCAGATCAAGGCCCGGATGGCGGCGCATGCGGCCTTCATCTACGAGGTCGAGCCCAAGGACGTGCAGTGGGAGTTCGGCGGTATCCGGGCCGGCCAGCAGTTCGTGCCGTTCGATGAGTTGGCGACGTCCTGCTGGATGAACCGGGTGCAGCTGAGCGCCGCCGGGTTCTACAAGACGCCGAAGATTCACTGGGATCGCACTACCGGGCGCGGCCACCCGTTCTACTATTTCGCCTATGGCGCGGCGGCGTCGGAAGTGACCATCGACACGCTGACCGGCGAGTATCAGGTGGATCGCTCGGACGTGCTCGAGGATGTCGGCCGCTCGCTCAACCCGGCCATCGATATCGGCCAGGTGGAAGGCGGTTTCATCCAGGGCATGGGCTGGCTCACCACCGAGGAACTGTGGTGGGACCAAAAGGGCCAGCTCCGCACCCACGCGCCCTCGACCTACAAGATCCCGCTCGCCTCCGATGTGCCGCGCATCTTCAACGTGCGGCTGGCCGAATGGAGCATCAACAAGGAGCCGGCTATCGGACGGTCGAAGGCCGTCGGCGAGCCGCCGCTGGTGCTCGGCTATTCGGTGGTCGAAGCGCTGTCGATGGCGGTGGCATCGGTGGCCGACTATAAGGTGGCCCCGCAGCTTGATATGCCGGCAACGCCCGAGCGGGTGCTGATGGGGGTTGAGCGGATGCGGCGGGCGAGGGCGAGTACGTGAGCCCGGTGCTCGCCACGCACCCCCTCCCAACCTCCCCCGTCGAGGGGGAGGTGCCGCATCGAGTTTGCGGCTCGATCTCACTCCAACCACCAGCCGGCACCCTCCCCCTCGCGGGGAGGGTTGGGGAGGGGGAGGCCCCACGATGACTCTCTCCCCAGCCACCCTCAGATCCTTCCTCTCCGCCAATCCCGCGGTTATCGTCGCTGAACTCACTGCGGTGCGCGGCTCGTCGCCGCGTGAGGCCGGGACGTTCATGCTGATCTCCGAGGACGAGCAGGTCGGCACCATTGGGGGTGGGGCGCTCGAGTATATGGTGATTGACCGGGCGCGGCAGGTGCTGCGGGCCGGTGAGCATGAGGACAGCCTCGATATTCCGCTCGGGCCCGAGATCGGGCAGTGCTGCGGCGGGCGGGTGGATGTGGCGCTGCAGCGGGTGACGCCGGCTGAGACGCTACGGCTGGTCGAAAAGCTCGAGGCCGAGGTGGCGGCGCGGCCGCATGTCTATCTGTTCGGCTCCGGCCATGTCGGGCATGCCTTGGCCCGGGCGCTCTCGGCGCTGCCGCTCAAGGTGCATGTGGTCGATACGCGGCCGGACGAGCTCACCAACCTGCCCGGCAACGTCGAGACCCACGCCGTGGCGATGCCCGAGGCGGTGGTGCGTTCGGCCCCCGCGGGCAGTGGCTTCGTCATCCTGACGCATGACCATGCGCTCGATTTCCTCATCGCCGCCGAGGCGCTGCAGCGCGCTGATGCCCCCTATGTCGGCATGGTCGGCTCGAAGACGAAGCGGGCGCGGTTCCGGTCCTGGTACCTGGGCGAGGGCTATCCGGCGGCGCCGCTCGACCGGCTGGTGCTGCCGATCGGCGGCCAGGCGTTCCCAGAGGGGATTGGGGACAAGCGGCCCGAGGTCATCGCGGCGCTGGCGGCAGCCGAGATTCTGGTCCACATTGGCCGGCGGGAAGTCGAAGATCTGAAGGCGCGGCCGGCCACCGTAACGAAGTCGGGAGCCGCTGTTGGACAGTAGCATCGCGCCGCGTCTGCAATTGACCGGTATCACCAAGCGCTTTCCCGGCGTCCTCGCCAATGACAGCGTTTCGTTTGCTGTGCTGCCCGGCGAAATCCACGCGTTGCTCGGTGAAAACGGCGCCGGCAAGTCGACGCTGGTCAAGATGATTTACGGCATCATGCAGCCCGATGCCGGCGAAATCCGCTGGAACGGCCAAGCGCTCACCATCGGCAACCCCAAGGCGGCCCGCAAGCTCGGCATCGGCATGGTGTTCCAGCATTTCTCGCTGTTCGAGGCGATGACGGTGCTCGAGAACATTGCGCTGGGGATGGACGCCAAAATCCACGCTCGCGACCTCGAGGCGAGGATCCGCGAGGTGATGGAGCAGTACGGGCTGAAGCTCGATCCGCACCGAACCGTCTCCACCCTGTCGGTGGGCGAACGCCAGCGCATCGAGATCGTGCGGGCGCTGCTGCTCAACCCCAAACTGCTGATCATGGACGAGCCAACCTCGGTGCTCACCCCGCAGGAGGTGGAGCAGCTGTTCGTGGTGCTGCGGCAACTGGCGTCGGAGGGGTGCTCGATCCTCTACATCTCGCACAAGCTGCACGAAATCAAAGCGCTGTGCGATACAGCGACGATCCTGCGTGGCGGCAAGCTGGTCGATACCTGCGATCCCAAGGTCGAGACCTCGCGCTCGATGGCCGAAAAGATGATCGGCGCCGGGCTCAAGGAAATCACCAAGCCGGCCAGCCGGTCGCTGGGGCCGGAGAAGCTGGTGGTCAGCCGGCTGTCGATCCCCGGAGCCGGGCCGTTCGGTATCGCGCTCAAGGACATCAACTTCACGGTCCGCGGCGGCGAAATCTTCGGCGTGGCAGGCGTCGCCGGGAACGGCCAGAATGCCCTGCTGCTGGCGCTGTCGGGCGAGGTGCTGTCGGGCGATGCGGAGGCCATCAGCATCGATGGCGCACCGGTCGGGCAGTTGCAGGCGAAGTCACGGCGGCTCAAGGGGCTGGCCAGCGTGCCGGAAGAGCGCAACGGGCATGCCGCAGTGCCGGAATTCAGCCTCGCCGACAATACCATCCTCACCGCCCGCGACCGCCTCGGCATGGTCAGTGCCGGACTGATCAAGGCCGGTGCGGCCAAGACCTATGCCGGCGAGGTGATCACCGCCTTTGCCGTCAAGGCGCTGGGGCCGGGCGCCATGGCGGGTTCGCTCTCGGGCGGGAACCTGCAGAAATACATCATGGGTCGGGAAATCCTCCAGAAGCCCGCCGTGCTGGTGGTCAGCCAGCCGACCTGGGGCGTCGACGCCGGGGCGGCGGCGGCGATCCATCAGGCGATCGTCGACCTCGCGGCTGCGGGTTCGGCGGTCGTGGTGATCAGCCAGGATCTCGATGAGCTGCTGTCGCTGTGCGACACGCTGGCGGTGATCAACGAGGGGCGGCTGTCGCGACCGATAGAGGTCGCCGGCGCCGATATCGAGGAGATCGGCCTGCTGATGGGCGGCATCCACGGCGAGGCGCCGACCACCCCGACTGCTGAGCTGGAGCTGGCCGATGCGCATTAAGCTAGAAAAGCGCCAGGAGCCGAGCAAACTGATGCAGGTGGTGACGCCCATCGCCTCGGTGCTGCTCACCATGCTGGTCGGCGTCGTGGTGTTCGACCTGCTCGGTATCGACGGGCAGCGGGCGGTGATCGATATCTTCCTGACGCCGCTGCTCGCCTCTTACAAATGGCAGGACGTGGCGGTGAAGGCCGCGCCGCTGATCATCATCGCGCTTGGCCTCTCCATCGGCAATCGCGCCAATGTCTGGAACATCGGCGCCGAGGGGCAGTACATCATCGGCGCGCTTTGCGCCGCCGGCGTCGGCATTGCCGCCGGCACGGCCGGCGGGCCGATCATCATGGTCACCATGATCCTTGCCGGCATGGTCGGCGGCAGCGCCTGGGCCTCAGTACCGGCGGCACTTCGGACCCGCTTCGGGGTCAACGAAATCCTTTCGAGCCTGATGCTCACCTATGTTGCGCTGCAGGTGTTGAGCTACCTGGTCGGCGGCCCCTGGAAGGACCCGAACGGCCGCAATTTTCCGGCCACCGCGCCGCTGCAACCGGACCAGACGCTACCGATCCTCTTCTCCGGAACCACGGTTCACCTCGGTGTCGCCATCGCCGTCGTGCTGCCCTTCGTGTTCTGGCTGCTGATGTCGCGCTCGGTGTTCGGCTACCAGATCCGTGTCGTCGGCTCGGCGCCCAATGCGGCGCGCCATGGCGGGTTCGACGGCAATCAGACGGTCTGGCTCGCCATGCTGATCGGCGGCGGCATGGCAGGGCTCGCCGGCGCGCTGGAATTCGCCGGGTCGCTGAAGGCGATCAATCTCGGCTTTCCCTCCGGCTACGGCTTCACCGCCATCATCGTGTCGTTCCTCGGCCGGCTGCATCCCATCGGCTGCCTGATCGCCGGCATCGTGCTCGCCGTCACCTATGTGGGCGGGCAGGTGGCGCAGACCACGGTGCACATCCCCAACGCCACCGCCGGCATCTTCCAGGCGATGATGCTGTTCTTCATCCTCGCGAGCGACATTTTCGTGCGCTATCGCGTGCGCTTCATCCCGTCGGCCAAGGCCGTCGTGCAGCCGGCGCCGGGGGAATAGGCCATGGATTTCCTCATCGCGGCCATCATCACCATCGTCGGCATTTCCACCCCGATCCTGTTGGCCGGGCTCGGCGAGCTGGTGGTCGAGAAGTCCGGCGTGCTCAACCTCGGCGTCGAAGGCATGATGCTGGTCGGCGCCATCGCCGGCTTTGCCGCTACCGTCCTCACCGGCAACCCGTGGCTGGGAGTGATCGGCGCTGCCGTCGCCGGCGCGCTCGCGGCGTCGCTGTTCGGCTTTTTCGTCCTGACGCTCAATTCGAACCAGGTGGCGACCGGGTTGGCGCTGACCATTTTCGGCACCGGGCTCAGCTCGCTGATCGGGCTCAGCTTCGTCGGCCGGATCGTGCCGCAGTTCGGCTCGGTGTTTCCGCCCGAGCTGGCGCGCGACCCGCTTCTCAAGGTGCTCTTCGGCTATTCGCCGGTGGTGTACTTCGCGCTGATCATGGTGTTCGCGGTCGGCTGGTTCCTCAAGTCGACCCGCGCCGGGCTGATCCTCAGGGCCGTCGGCGAGAACGACCTCAGCGCCCATTCGATCGGCTATTCGGTGATCGGGGTGCGCTACGCCGCGGTGGCCTTCGGCGGGGCCATGGCAGGGATCGGCGGGGCCTATTTCTCCATGGTGATCACCCCGATGTGGGCCGAGCGGATGACCGCCGGGCGCGGTTGGATCGCGCTGGCGCTGGTGGTGTTCGCCGGCTGGCGGGCCGGACGGCTGCTGGTCGGCGCGATCTTTTTCGGCGTGCTGATGTGGATGGAGCTCAACGCCAAGGCCGGCGGCCTCTCGTTCCTGTCGTTCGCCCAGTACATCCCGTCTCAATTCTGGGCGGCCATGCCCTACCTGATGACCGTTGTGGTGCTGACGCTGATCTCCATGCGGGATCGGGTCGGCCTCAACGCGCCTGCTTGCCTCGGCAAGCCCTTTCTTCCCGCAACGTAGAAACGCCAACAACGTAACAGGAGACGTCCATGGCAAATCTCAATCGCCGCCACTTCATCGCTGCCGCAGGTGCGGCCGCCGCGGCCGTGCCGCTCGCCGGCGGCGCCGCCTTCGCCCAGGAAAAGATCAAGATCGGCTTCATCTTCCTCGGGCCGATCGGCGACTATGGCTGGACCTGGGCCCACAACAAGGGCCGCGAGGCGGTCGATGCGGCGCTCGGTGACAAGGTCGAGACGATCTATGTCGAGAACGTCGCCGAGGACGCTTCGGCCATTCCGCTGATCCGCGACCTGGCCCAGCAGGGCTGCAAGCTGATCTTCACCACCTCCTACGGCTACATGGACCAGACCATCACGGTGGCGGCCGAGTTCCCGGATGTGAAGTTCGAGCACTGCACGGGCTTCAAGCGTGCCGACAATGTCGCGACCTACAACTCCAAGTTCCACGAAGGGCGCGCCGTGCTCGGCACCATCTCGGGCAAGATGAGCAAGTCGGGCACGCTCGGCTATCTCGGTTCGTACAAGGTGCCGGAAGTGGTGCTGGGTGTGAACTCGTTCCTGCTCTCGGCGCAGAAGCAGAACCCCGATGCCAAGCTGAAGCTGGTGTTCATCGACAGCTGGTTCGATCCGCCGAAGGAGGCCGCGGCCACCGAGACGCTGATCAACCTCGGTTGCGATATCGTCACCACCCATACCGACAGCCCGGCGGCGCTGCAGATTCTCGAGCAGAAGGGTCTCTACGGTTTCGGCCAGGGCGCCGACATGTCCTCGTTCGCGCCTAACGCCCACCTCACCGCGATCGAGGACATCTGGGGCCCGTATTATGTCGAGCGCGTCCAGGCAATCATCGACGGCACCTGGGCGTCGGCCGACACGTGGGACGGCATGAAGGAAGGCACGGTGGTGATCTCGCCCTATAACAAGGCGGTTCCTGCCGATGTCGTGGCGCTCGCCGATGCCGTGCAGGCCGGCTACAAGGACGGCACCTACGACATCTTCACCGGCCCGATCTACGACCAGGACGGCAACCTCAAGGTCGAGGAAGGCAAGGTCATGACCATGGCCGAGCTCGCCGTGATCGACTGGTTCGTCAAGGGCGTCGAAAGCGCCGCGTAAGCAGGCTATGAAACGGGAAGGGGCGGGCGCGAGTCCGCCTCTTTTCACGACCTGAGTTGGCGGAGAGAACCCCTCATCCGCCCTTCGGGCACCTTCTCCCACAAGGGGAGAAGGCAACGACTGAGAGTTCTCGGTTCTATCGCCTTCTCCCCTTGTGGGAGAAGGTGGCCGAAGGCCGGATGAGGGGTCCCGCGACGTCAGTCGCGCGGCCGAGCGAAGCGAAGGACGACCAAAGCGATGACCGACTACGCAATCTTCTGGGAATGGCTGAGTTTCGCGGTGCGCTGGACGCATGTGATCACCGCCATCGCCTGGATCGGCTCCAGCTTCTACTTCATCGCGCTGGACCTGGGGTTGCGGAAGACCCCGAGCCTGCCGCCCTTGGCGCATGGCGAGGAGTGGCAGGTGCATGGCGGCGGCTTCTACCACATCCAGAAGTACCTGGTGGCGCCGGATTTCCTCCCCGAGCACCTGACCTGGTTCAAGTGGGAGAGCTATTTCACCTGGATTTCCGGGTTCATGCTGCTGGTCGTCGTCTATTATTTCGGCGCCGACCTGTTCCTCGTCGACCGGCATGTGCTGGATCTGCAGGCCTGGCAGGCGATCCTGATTTCGCTCGGCTCGATCGTCCTCGGCTGGGTGCTCTACGACACGCTCTGCAAATCGCCGATCGGCAACTCGACCGGCGGGCTGATGGTGGTGCTGTTCGCCATCCTCACCGCGATGAGCTGGGCCTATACGCAGGTGTTCACCGGCCGCGCCGCCATGCTGCATATGGGCGCCTTCACCGCCACCATCATGGCGGCCAATGTCGCGATGATCATCATCCCCAACCAGAAGATCGTGGTGGCCGATTTGAAGGCCGGCCGGGTGCCGGACGCCAAGTACGGCAAGATCGCGAAGCAGCGCTCGCTGCATAACAACTACCTCACCCTGCCGGTGATCTTCTTCATGCTGTCGAGCCATTACCCTCTGGCCTTCGCCACGCCGTGGAACTGGCTGATCGCCTCGCTGATCTTCCTCGAGGGCGTGCTGATCCGGCACTTCTTCAACACCAGGCATGGCCGCAAGGGCAACCCGACCTGGGTGTGGCCGCTGGTGATCGTGATTTTCCTGCTCTGCGCCTGGCTGTCGAGCGGGCCGAAGCTGCCGACCGGGGCCGAGACCGTGGCGTCGCCGCAGGCAATGCTGTTGATGCAGTCGCCACACTTCAAGGCGGCGTCCGAGGTGGTGCAGGGCCGCTGCAGCATGTGCCACACCGCCGAGCCGGTGTGGGAGGGCATTGCCGAGGCGCCCAAGAACGTCATTCTCGACAATGACATTGCCATCGCCAACCACGCCGAACAGGTGGCGATCCAGGCCGGCTATTCGCACGCCATGCCGCCGGGCAATGTCACCGACATGACCGACGACGAGCGGGCGCTGCTGGTGGCGTGGTTCCGCGGGGACGGGCAGTGAAGATCACTATCCTCCGTGGGCGGGTGCTGAGCTTCATCGAGGAGCCGCAGGGCCGCGACGACCACGCTTCCTATCGCTACATCGAGGACGGCGCGGTGGTGATCGGCGACGGCAAGATCCTGATGGTCGGGGAGTGGAACGAGCGCGCTGCGTCCCATCACGCCGCAGCCGAGATCATCGATCATCGTCCCAACCTGATCCTGCCCGGCTTCATCGACCCGCATATCCATTTCCCGCAGATGCAGGTGATCGGCGCCTATGCGGCGGCGCTGCTCGAGTGGCTCAACACTTACACCTTCGTCGAGGAGCAGCGGTTCGGTGACGAGGCGCATGCGACCCGCATCGCCTCACGGTTCTTCGACGAGCTGGTCCGGCACGGCACCACCACGGCGGCGGCCTATTGCTCGGTGCATCCGCAATCGGTCGATGCGTTGTTCGGCGAGGCCGAAAAGCGCAATATGCTGATGGTGGGCGGCAAGGTGATGATGGACCGCAACGCGCCGCCGGGCCTGCTCGATACGCCGCAATCGGGGTACGACGACACCAAAGCCGGCATCGCGAAATGGCATGGGCGGGGCAGGGCGCACTATGCCATCACGCCGCGCTTCGCCATCACCTCGACGCATGAGCAGATGGCGATGGCCGAGGCGCTGGCGCGGGAGTTTCCGGACCTCCACATCCAGACCCATGTCTCGGAAAACCTCGCCGAGATCGCTTATGCCAACGAGCTCTACCCGAACTATGGCGACTATGTCGGTATCTACGAGAAGTTCCACCTGCTCGGCCCCAGGACGCTGCTCGGCCACTGCATTCATCTCAGCCATCGCGAAACCGAGGTGATTTCCGAGACCCGTTCGGTGGCAGTGTTCTGCCCGACCTCGAACCTGTTCATCGGCTCGGGCCTGTTCGACTATGAGCGCCAGCATGAGCGTGGCGTGCGCATCGCCACCGCCACTGATGTCGGCGGTGGCAGCTCCTATTCGATGCTCCGCACCATGGATGAGGGCTATAAGGTGATGCAGCTGCGCGGCCAGCGCCTGACGCCGTTCCGCTCGTTCTTCCACATGACGCTGGGCAATGCCCGGGCGATGAGCCTCGAGGGCCGCATCGGCTCGCTCGAGCCGGGGAAAGAGGCCGATATCGTGGTGCTCAACTCCAGCGCCACGCCGCAGATGGCGCTCCGCATGGAGACCTGTGGCTCGCTCGAGCAGGAACTGTTCCTGTTGCAGACCTGCGGCGACGACCGGGCGGTGGTCGAAACCTACGTGATGGGCAAGCCGATGAAATCGGTACTCGCCGCCTGATCCGAAGGTGACGCCGATTGCGCTGTTTGGGGGATTGCGCTGGGTCGGAAAAACGGTGATGCCGGTTCGCGGGTATCGCAGGCGTCGAGGTCGTCGCCTCCCTCCCCCTTGAGGGGAGGGATTGAGGGAGGGGGTGGTGCGGTGATCACCGATGGACCCCCCCCCCCCA
>Ga0209902_100703_pt1 | contig 28660 bp, 25 predicted proteins | sample FECB27metaG_FD_188304 | JGI IMG/M metagenome (GOLD analysis project Ga0209902, IMG submission 188304) | Cyanobacterial communities from the Joint Genome Institute, California, USA - FECB-27 (SPAdes) (version 2) | ecosystem: Environmental > Aquatic > Thermal springs > Hot (42-90C) > Microbial mats...
CCCCGGGGGGGGGGGGGGGGGGGGGGGGGGGGGGTCCATCAGTGGACCACTGCACCACCCCCTCCCTCAGTCCCTCCCCTCGAGGGGGAGGGAGGCGGAAACGGACAGCACGGTGCGAGCAGTGCGGTGCCAGTCATGAGCCCCGCCGCCGATCGCTCGAAACATCTCGCTCTCGCCGTGCTGCTGCTGCCCAGCCTCGCCGGCATGGTGGTGTTCCTGATGGCTCCGGTGCTGTCGTCGCTGGTGCTGAGCTTTTCGCAGTGGGACCTGATCGGCGAGATCAACTGGGTCGGCCTCGACAACTACGTCACCGCGCTCGCCGATCCGGCCGTGCTCGGCGCATTGCGCAACACCTTGGCCTTCATCCTCGGCTACCTGCCCGCGGTGGTGCTCATCGCGCTCGGTCTTGCCTTGCTGCTCAACCGCCGCATCCGCGGCCGCGTCGTCTTTCGGGCCATCTACTTCGTGCCGGTGGTGACCTCCTGGGTCGCCGTCTCGCTGATCTGGAAGTGGCTGCTCAACCCGCAATACGGGCTGGTCAACTTCGCGCTCGGCGCCGTCGGCATCAAAGGGCCGGGTTGGCTGTTCGACCCGGCCTGGGCAATGACCGGCGTCATCCTCACCTCGGTGTGGAAGGATATCGGCTTCGTCACCGTGATCTACCTGGCGGGCCTGCAGGACATCCCCGAACCGCTCTACGAAGCGGCCGCCCTCGATGGCGCAACGGCATGGCAGCGGTTCTGGTCGATCACCTTCCCGATGCTGGCGCCGACCACCTTCTTCGTCACCACCATCTCGCTGATCTCGTCGTTCCAGGTGTTCGACCAGGTCTGGATCATGACCCAGGGCGGCCCGGCCGGCGCCACCTCGGTGATGGTCGAGCTGATCTACAAGAACGCCTTCAGCTACTACAAGATGGGCTACGCCTCAGCCATTTCCTGGGTGCTGTTCGCGCTCATCTTCGCGGTGACCATCGCCCAGAACATGCTGCAGAAGAAGCTGGATCGGTCCGATGGGTGAGGTCGATCTCCACTCTGGCGGCGACGCGATCTCGAAGCGCAAACTCTCGCTCCCCGACCTCCTGACCTACGCCATCCTCATCGCCGGCGCGGTCGTCATGTTGCTGCCCTTCGCCTGGATGGTCTCCACCTCGCTGAAGACCGCCGGCGCCACCTTCGTCACGCCACCACAGTGGCTGCCCGACCCGGCGACCCTCGACAACTACAGTAAGGTGCTCGACAGCGCTCCGGTCGGGCAGTTCCTGTTCAACTCGATCTTTGTCTCGGTCACTTCGACCGCACTCATGGTGCTGTTCTGCGCCATGTCGGGCTACGCCTTCGCCCGCATCCCGTTCCGCGGCCGCACCGTGCTGTTCTACGCCTACCTGGCGACGCTGATGATCCCGCAGCAGGTGACCCTCACGCCGCTGTTCATCATCATGAACTGGCTCGGCTGGACCAATTCCTACCAGGCACTGATCCTGCCCTCGAGCTTCGGCGCCTTCGGCACGTTCCTGTTGCGACAGTTCTTCCTGCGATTGCCCAAGGAGATCGAGGAGGCCGCCTTCATCGACGGCGCCGGTTACATCAGGATCTTCTTCACCATCGCCATCCACCTGGCGCGCCCGGCGCTCGCGACGCTTGCGGTGTTCGCCTTCATGGCCAGCTGGAACAGCTTCCTGTGGCCTCTGATCATCACCACCGACACCTCGATGATGACCCTGCCGCTCGGCCTCAGCGCCCTGCAGGGCCGCTGGACCACCGACTGGAACGTGCTGATGGCCGGTACGGTGATCGCCACCGTGCCGATCATCGCCGTCTACGTCTTTGCCCAGCGCTTCATCATCAAGGGCCTGTCCCATACCGGGCTCAAGTAAGGGCCCAATACTAACGACCAAAGGTCTCAAGGAGGAGAAAAGACCATGCTGCGTAGGACTTTCACCGGGCTGCTGCTTGCCAGCGCTCTCGTCACCACCCCGGCGCTCGCCGAGGATGTGACCATCAAGTACATGACCTTCTCGGCGGCGCCGAACTACCTGAAGGAGCTCGACGCCACCATCGCCGCTTTCGAGGCCGAGCATCCGGGCATCAAAGTCACCTATGAGACTGCCGCCTGGGACGCCTATTTCACCAAGCTGCAGACCGTCGTGGCGGCGAAGCAGGCGCCCGACGCGTTCGAGCTCAACTTCGAGAATTTCGTCACCTACGCCGAAAAGGGCGCGCTCGCCGACCTGACGCCGCTGATCGCGGCCGATACCGGCTTCTCTACCTCGGTCTACAACCCGACGGCGCTCGCTGCCTTCACAAGGGATGGCAAGCAGTTCGGCCTTGTCGAGAGCTTCTCCAACGTCGTCCTGTTCTACAACAAGGACCTGTTCGATGCCGCCGGCGTCGCCTACCCGACCGCCGACTGGACCTGGAAGGAAGAACTCGAAGCGGCGCAGAAGCTGACCAATGCCGGGGCCGGTGTGTGGGGCGATTTCGCCCCGATCCAGTTCTGGGAGTTCTACAAGACCATCGCCCAGAATGGCGGCTCGATCCTCTCGCCCGACAAGAAGACCGTCACCATCGACTCGCCTCAGAATATCGAGACGCTCACCTGGATGATCGACAAGGTGAACACCTACAAGGTCACCCCGTCGGATGTCGAAATGGCCGGCCAGTCCTCGGAAGACCTGTTCAAGGCCGGCAAGATCGCCATGCTGCGGACCGGCATCTGGCTGCTGGGTGATTTCGCCGCCAACGCCAAGTTCAAGTGGGACATCGCGCTCGAGCCGGGCAAGACCAACAAGGCGCACCACTTCTTCGCCAACGGCGTCGCCGTCTCGGCCAACAGCGCCCACCCGGCTGAGGCCTACCAGTGGATCAAGTTCCTCACCTCGTCCAAGGCCGCCGTCGACCTCCGCATCGCCGCCGGCTGGGAACTCCCGGCCGTCTCGGACGCCGCCGCGGTGCAGGGCTATCTCGACCAGCCGGTGCCCGAGAGCCGCGAAGTGGTGTTTGAGGCGCTCGACACCGCGGTGGTCCCGCCGGTGATCGGCAACTGGAACCAGTTGACCGACGCCGTCGGCAAGGAACTCGAAGCCGCCAAGCTCGGCCAGAAGACGCCGGAACAGGCGTTGAAGGATGCAAAGGTCGCGATCGAGGCGCTGCTGTAAGGCGCTGACTGCCGGCAGACGGCCCTCTCCCGGCCTCCCCCACAAGGGGGGAGGTGAAGTGGAGATTGGGGCTCGATCGAACCCTGCGCACCGGCAGGCACCTCCCCCTTCATGGGGGAGGATGGGAGGGCGTCGCCTCTCTCTGTCGGCACCCACCTCCACCAAGTTTGCCTCCCAAAGGGCAAGGCCGGGAGCCTCGAAAACTCTCGGCCACTTCCACCGGAAGCTCAGATGACCACCGACACCCGCGAACCCCAGCTCGCCACCCGCCATCCCTGGTTCTTCGATCTCTACGCCGAGCTGCTGCGCGACCCCGCTTCGGCCGCCCCGCCGATCGCTGCCCAACTGGCCGCCGCCGATTCCACCGACCCGGTGGAGGCCGCACTAGCCCTCTATCTCGCCGCCCTCGCCGCCCAATCCACCGGCGACCTTGCGCTGCTCGACAACCACGCCAGCGCCCTGCGCGTCACCATCGCCGCCCGCCTCGAGCGCGAGCTATCGCCCAACCAGAATCACTTCACCGATACCTGGGTCGTCGCCCTGTGGGCGGCAGCGCTGCGCGAGGCCAATCACCTCAAACGCGACGAAGCCACCGCCCGCCTCGTCGGCCGGGTGAAGAACCACGTCTATGCCAATCACGTGCGCCTGGGCGCGCTGATGTCGTCGTCCGACAAGACGACACTGGACTTCGACGTGCTGCTCGTCGCCGTGCCCTTCGGGCTGTTCGACTGCGAGGATCTGGTGCTGGTCGATGCCGTCCGCAGCCTCACCACCGCCGATCGCCTCGCCAGTGCCACACCAGGCGACCGCCAGCTCCTCGCCTGGTACTATGCCGAGCAGGGCAGCTACGCCAGAAGCCGAAAGCTGCTCGCCGACGCCCCGGCGCCGATCGTCGCGCAGCGCCTCAAGACGCTGGGTCAGCTCGAAGCCCGCTTCATCCGCCACGTTCCCGATGGCAACGGCAACCGCTACGAGCCTTTGATCGAAGAGCGCTTCCCCAAGCTCGTCACCGATAGCGACGAGGTCGTCGTCCGCGCCCAGGCCTCGCCGCTCTCGGCCGACGAGCCGCTCGAGCTCATGGTCGGTGACACGGCCATCGCCGGCAGCTTCAAGGGCGACTGCTGGGAGTTCACCCTGCCCCCTACCCCGGCCGGCTCGCTGGTCAGCTACCGTATCCGTTTCACTGCGCACCCCGAAGTCGTGCAAGGACCGTTCGTCTACGAGACGCTCCGGCGCCATCGGCACGACAGCGCCCCCGTCAGCGTCGCGGTTGCGGACGGCCGGATCGATATCCTCCCGGGCGAGGGTAACACGGAGCTCCCCCTGCAGCTCGGCGTCGCCAGCCTCACCGCCATTTCCTGGCTCGAGGCCCGCAACGGCGCGATCCGCGAGATTACCGCCACGCTCACCCACCCACGCTGCGGCTGGTATGGGTTTGGCGAGCGCTACAACGCGCTGAACCAGGCCGGCAATCGCGTCGATCAGTTCGTCTACAACCAGTACAAGGAACAGGGGCTGAGGACCTACATGCCGATGCCCGTCGGCTATACCGACGCCGGCTTTGGCCTGCATCTCGCGACCGATGCCTATTCCTGGTTCGACTTGGGCAACCCAGGCGAAACCCGCCTCGGTGTCGAGGCCGAGGGCCTCGGCATCGACCTGCTCAGCGGCTCTGTTGCTGAGCAGATCAGCCAGTTCATGGCGGCGACCGGCGAGCCCGAACCGGTCCCCGCCTGGGCGCTGGGACCCTGGATGTCCTCGAACAACTGGGATAGCGAGGCCGAAGTCCGTAAACAGGTCGCCCTCACCCTCGAGCACCAGATTCCCGCCACCGTGCTGGTGATCGAAGCCTGGTCGGACGAAGCCACCTTCTACATCTTCAACGACGCTCAATACGCTGAAAAGCCCGGCGCCTCGGCGTTCTCCTACGCCGACTTCCGGTTTCCCGAATGGGGCCGCTGGCCCGATCCAAAGGGATTGACCCAACACCTGCACGCCAACGACCTGCGCCTGATCCTGTGGCAGATCCCGATCATCAAGCAGTCCCCGGCCCTGAAGCATGCGCAGAAGCGCAACGACGAACGCCATTTCTTTGCCGAAGGGTTTGGCGTGAAACACCCCGACGGCACACCGCTGCGCCTGCCCGAAGGCTGGTTCAAGGACAGCCTGCTGATGGATTTCACCAACCCTGATGGTGCCAGCTGGTGGTTCTCGAAGCGCCAGTACCTGATCGACGAACTCGGCGTCGACGGCTTCAAGACCGATGGCGGCGAGATGGTCTGGGGCAAGAACCTGGTCTTTGCCGACGGCCGCACCGGGCTAGAAAACCGCAACGCCTATCCGCGCGACTACATCTCGGCCTATTACCGCTTCGCCCAGCAGAACGGCGGCATCTGCTTCTCACGCGCCGGCTATACCGGGGCACAGACGTTTCCGGCGCATTGGGCCGGCGACGAGCGCTCCACCTGGGACGCCTTCAAGCGCTCGATCCTCGCCGGGCTCTCGGCCGGTATGTCGGGGGTGATCTTCTGGGGCTGGGACCTTGGCGGCTTTTCCGGCGAAGTGCCGAGTGCCGAACTCTACGTGCGCTCGGCCGCCATGGCGTGCTTCTGCCCGATCATGCAGTACCATGCCGAGAGCAAGGCCGAGTTCAACCAGGACCGTACCCCGTGGAACATTGCCGAGCGCTCCGGCGATGAGCGGGCGCTGAGCGGCTACCGCTTTTACGCCAATCTGCGCATGTCGCTGCTGCCCTACATTCGGCGCGAGGCCGCCTGGTGCGTCGCTGAGAAGCAGCCGTTGATGCGCCCCATGCTGCTGGACTTTCAAGACGACAACCGCGCGACTCCGCTCTGGGATCAGTATCTGTTCGGCCGCGACCTGCTGGTCGCCCCGATCATCCGTGAAGGTGAAACCTCACGCCAGGTCTACCTGCCCGCGGGTCGCTGGTGGCACCTGTTCGAGAACCGCTGGTACGACGGTGAGCTGAGCCACGACGTCTCTGCCAGTTTCGAGGAGATCCCGGTCTTCCTGCGTAACGGCGCTGTCCTGCCGCTCGCCTTCCAGCACGGAACCCGCCTCGGCGCCTCCATGCCCTCCGACATCGACGCTGCAGAAGTCTCGGTGATGCTAGTTGCCGGCCTCGAGGACGGGACCTTGCTCCACGACGACCTGGAGCTCGAGCTATCCGGCGACGTCGTTCGCGTAAGCTCGCAACGCTCCCGCCCCATCAAACTGGTCTTCACCGACCCACCAGCCCGCCTCGAGCTGAACGGCGCCATCCAGCGGGCCGGCACGCTCGATCTGTCCGGCGCTGAGCTGACGGCGTTCGACCTGCAGGCTCCTTGAGCACCTGCCGTAGTATGATGCCATACGATGCCCAGGATGGGCGGCGCGGACGCCGCCCATGAGCTGCAATCGGCAGCCTCAGTCGCGCGCCATGGCCATGGCGGCTTCCTTCTCGAGATCGAGATAGACCTCTTCGCTGACGTCGATGCCGACGGCGAGGATGGTGCCACCGGTGAAGGTGCCGGGGTTGGAATATTCCTTCGAGACATTGTCGCCGCTGTCGTAGCCAACGCAGAGTCCATCGCCCGCCAGGGTGAACTTGCCAGCCTGCGAGCGCATCGGCCCGGAGGCTTCGACGTGCTCGTTCACATAGAGCGTCGCCTTGCCGAAGGACTCGTTGTACTTGCCGGCCTTCTCGCGGATGAACTCGATGCCGAGCGTCTGCTTGCCGGGCTTCAGCGTCGCCTTCGAAACGAACTGCTGTTCGTCGCCGATGCCTAGTCGGGGTACCAGTTGTTGGTCTCGCCGCCGAGGAAGCCGTAATAGCGGTCAAAGCCCTTGTTCAGCGGCCATTCCGAGCGGCTGCCGCCACCCGAGATATCCTCCTCGGGCACGTTGTGGTCCTTGCCCAGCCAGAAGGTCGAGAACCCATTATCCTGCAGCATCTGGCCGATGGTCATGCATTCGGCCGGCAACCGCCCCGCCGCACCCGGGAAGCCATCCGACGCCTCGGTGATCGAGGCCATGCGGTTCATGTGGTGGTTGCGCCCGGTGAGAAAGGTCGAGCGGGTCGGCGAACACAGCGCCGTGGTGTGCCATTGCGAATAGCGCAGGCCATTGTCACTGAGCTTTTGCAGCGTCGGCATGTTGATGCGTCCGCCGAACGGCGACCATGCCGCCAGCCCGGTATCGTCGTAAAGCACGATCAGCACGTTCGGCGCGCCCTTGGGCGCTTTCGGCAGCTCATAGGGCCGCCAGTCCGACTTGGAGTCGCGCACGTCGAGCTTGATGGTGCCTTTGAAGGGTATCGCCACTAGGGCCTCCTCTGTCATGGGCGGAGGCGCGGGGATCGCGCCTTCCGCAGGACCGGAGGTTGCCGGCCCAATGACCGCACGGATGCGGTTGGCCGGTGAGGGCGGCGGTGTAGCTTGCCGGGCAGTGGCTTGCCGTTCGGTTGCCGCCGACGCTCGCTTTTGTCCCTCCTTCGATGACATTGCGCGGATCAATCCTGCGACGCTGACGGATCGGCGCTCAACGCCGCCGGACCGGGGCCGTTGGCTATGTGCCCCAATCGCCCCGAGGTGCTATGACGTCATAGCACCTTGCCACGCGTCTAGGAGAACATCCTTCGGTCCTTGATCCGACGCACGTCCGTGTAGTCCCGCACGAACCACGCATCCTGTCCCGGCGCGGGCGGCACTTTGAGCTGCAGCTTGGTGCCGGCGACCTTGGCTTCCTGCTGGGCGATGCGGAAATGATAGTGGTCGAACATCCTGAGCGCCTCGACCATGTAGGACACGGCGATGCGCCGATCGCGCGCCAGGATCAGGTTCTCGCCATTGGTCTCGTCGGCGGCTTTCGAGAAATTGTAGGAGCCGAGATAGACCCGCGCCGTCGGCTTGTCGAAATCGATGACCACAAACTTGTGGTGCATGCGGTTACCACCACCGCCCACCGGCTCGGCCTTGAACGGCGCCGGGGTCTTGCCCTTCAGCAGCGCGGTGGGAAACACCGAGGGCGGATTGCCGTCCGGCTTCTGCACGTCGAGCCCGCCGACCTTCTTGTCGGAGATGCCGTAGACAAAGCGTTGGTTGTTGTCGCGAACCCGTCCCACGGCGTCCCGGATCACCCCCGGCGTCTGCCACAGGAAGGCGAGCGAGAACAGCAGGCTGGACTTGGCGCTGTCGATATCGGCCGCAATCTTCTTGAGCTGCGCGTTGGCCGGTGCGTGCGGCGAGAACGTCGCCTTGACGTCGACCCCGGCGATCCCCAGGTCGCGCCAGTCCGCTGACCGGCTGATGGCAAAGCCGGCCTCGGTCCAGAAGTCCTCGAACGCCTCGCGAAACACCTGCACCGGCACCGCGCCGGTGAAGATCATGGCGTTGTTCGATTGCACGTAGAAACCGCGCCAGCTGAAATTGGTGGACCCACCGATGGCTTTCTGCACCTGGGCGCCATCCACCACGATCATCTTGTTGTGCTGGAGCTTGCCCATGTTCTGGCGCTTCACATTGGCCGCCCCCGCCGAGGCAATGAGAATCGCCGCCGACTGGGTCTCGCCCGAATGCGCGTCCCCGTGGTCGCCGTCGTCGTCGATGATGATCCTCAGCCGCGGCCCCAGCTGTCGCAGTTTGTCGACAAAGCCCTTCTCACTGAGGTCATAGGCGACGACGAACACCCTGGCGCTGGAGTCGGCGATCGCCTCATCGAGGGTCTCGTAGATCGCGTGGCGTCCCTCGAACCCCATCCAGGCGAGCGCGTCCGCGGTTTTCGGATGGGTCGGGGTGAAGGTCAGCCCGTCATCGGCATTTCCGGGCAGCAGCGTCGAGATCGGTCCGTGTTTTTCGTACCGATCGACAAACGCCTGCGAGGAGACGAAGCCGCGAGTGTAGGCGATGTTGATGGCCCCCGGATAGGTTTCGCGCCTGAGCTCGATGTCGGCGGTTTGCGGCTCGCCATAGCTGAGCTGCCCATCGTCAGCCATGAACACCGGCGTCACCATGTAGGTGTATTCGCCAGGGATCTCGGCATTGAACGGGAAATGCACCCAGCGGAACTTCTGGATCGGCGACAACCGCGACGACAGCGTGTTGGGGTTTACCACGCCGCCCGGTCCGGGGAAGGCGATGCGATTGTGCACCGCGAGGAAGCGCGTGCCGTCCGGCACCCGATACTCGATGGCAAAGCCGACAAAGTCCTGCGGCGGCTGGCCGTTGCGCCAGTTCATGGCCAGCAGTGCCATCCCGTCACCACGATGCACCTTCAGGGTGAACGGCGCCGCTGCGTTCTTCCCCGTGACCTGAAACTCCCCGGCCATTCCGCTGCTCCCAAAGCACAGGCGGTTCCCTGCCACCTGGCGGGCCACCACCTCGGACAAGACGCGTAAACTAATAAGTATCAGTAGAGGTGCGGACGCTATCACGACCTGATGATGGCGAGAAGCATTGTCATGTAAGCTTCATGATCTGACTATCGGCGCGGCAGCGAGAAGTAATCCCCGCCTGCAGTATTGCTTCGGATCAGACGATGGCGCCTATGCTATGGCGTCATAGCGGCGGGGCCTGCTCGGGCAGCGTGGCCAGCATCCCTCCGAGCGACGCCAGTTCCATGCCATGCCTTGCTGCGTTGCCGGCAATGATCTCGACCAGAAACGCGCGACCGCCGACAATGCCGGCGATGGAACCGCCAGCCAGCGCAAGAAGGGTGGCCGCGCGCCCCGCAGCCTCATCCAGCACGGCCAACCCGTCCGCCAGCCGCAGACACCCGGCAAGTGGCGTTGCACTCGCTACCCCGGTCCGATGGTCATGCGCCGCGATGGCGGTCAGCGCCTCGCCGGGCAGCCGATCGCGAAGCCATTCGGCTGCCAGCACGCCGTGGCGGCTCCAGTCATCCGCTACGGCGAAGTAATCGAGGTCGTGAACCAGCCCGACGATCCGCCACAGCCCGGGATCGGCGCCCAGCGGCAACGCCAGCTGCTCCATCAGCATGCTGACGAAGCGCGAATGAGCGGCGCGTGGCGTCGCGCCCAGCCTCTCGGTGACCAGTTGCTCCGCCTCGGCAAGGCTGAGGCGGCCGGCTGTCATCCCCGGTGCCCGAACAGGGCGCTTCCCACCCGCACATGGGTCGCGCCCATGGCGATCGCAGTCTCGAAGTCGCTGCTCATCCCCATTGAGAGCTTCTCCACCCCGGCATCGCGCGCCAGTGAGGCGAGATGCGCGAAGTACGGTCCGGCTGGATCGCCCTCGGGCGGAATACACATCAGCCCGACCACATCGAGCCCGTGCAAGTCCTTGCAGCGTCCGACGAACGCCGCCGCGTCCGACGGCGCAATCCCGGCCTTCTGCTCCTCGAGCCCGATATTGACCTGGACGAACACCGGCAGGCGCTTGCCCGCCAGCTTCATCTCCTGAGCGAGAATCCCTGCCAGCTTGTCGCGATCGACGGTCTGGATCACATCGAACAGGGAAACCGCCTCGCGCGCCTTGTTGGTCTGCAGCGGGCCGATCAGGTGCAATTCTATGCCGTCATAGGAGGCCCGCAGCTCCGGCCATTTTTCCTTGGCCTCCTGCACCCGGTTCTCCCCGAATACCCGCTGTCCGGCGTCAAGAAACGGCCGGATTGCTGCGGCATCGAAGGTCTTGGAGACGGCGACCAGCTCCACCCGGTCCGGCGGTGGGCCGAAGCGCTTATGCGCCTGCTCGATGCGGGCGCGGATGATTTCGAGACTTTCCGGGGCGTTCTGCATGGCCCTCTCTGTTGACCGTTTAACGGAATTCTGATGAAGGTCCGGTAGCCAAAAACCCTAGTGAACGCAACGTAATCTGCGGCTTTAAGGACTTCCCGAAGTGACTGGTAGAACGACCGAGCGCTACAATCCGCGTGTCGAAGAGCCACGCTGGCAGAAGGCCTGGGAGGACGGCAAGTCCTTCGAGGTCAAGCACGACGACAGCCGCAAGCCCTACTACGTGCTCGAGATGTTCCCCTACCCCTCAGGGCGCATCCACATGGGCCACGTCCGCAACTATACCATGGGCGACGTACTGGCGCGCTATATGCGTGCGATGGGCCGCAATGTCCTGCACCCGATGGGCTGGGACGCTTTTGGCCTGCCGGCCGAGAACGCCGCCATGCAGAACAAGGTCCACCCCAAGAGCTGGACCTACGCCAACATCGCCGCGATGCGGAAGCAACTCAAGTCCATTGGTCTGGGCATCGACTGGAGCCGCGAGTTCGCCACCTGCGACGTCGAGTACTATTCCAAGCAGCAGAAGCTGTTCCTCGATTTCCTGCGCGAAGGGCTCGTCACCCGCAAGAAATCCAAGGTCAACTGGGACCCGGTCGATATGACCGTGCTCGCCAACGAGCAGGTGGTCGATGGCCGCGGTTGGCGCTCCGGCGCGGTGGTCGAGCAGCGTGAGCTGAACCAGTGGGCCTTCAAGGTCTCCGATTTCGCCGAGGACCTGCTGGAGGCGCTCGACACCCTCGACCACTGGCCCGAGAAGGTGCGCGTCATGCAGCGCAACTGGATCGGCAAGTCCGAAGGGCTGCGGCTATTGTTCGAGCTGACCGAACAGTGGCAGAAGTTTAGCTCGGTAGAGGTGTTCACTACCCGGCCGGACACCATCTTCGGCGCCTCGTTCATTGCCATCTCGGCCGATCATCCGCTGGCCCAGAGCCTCGCCGGCAACCCGGAGATCGCGGCCTTCATCGCCGAGACCCGGCGGCACGGCACCGCTACCGAGACCATCGACAAGGCGGAGAAGCTCGGCATCTTCACCGGGTTGCACGTGAAGCATCCGGTGAAACCTGGCGCCACTCTGCCGGTCTACATCGCCAATTTCGTGCTGATGGACTACGGCACCGGCGCCATTTTCGGCTGCCCGGCGCATGACCAGCGCGACCTCGATTTCGCCCGCCGCTACGACCTGCCCGTCATCCCGGTGGTGCTGCCCGAAGGCGCTGACGCCGCGACGTTCGAAGTCGATTCCGAGGCTTACAACGGCCCCGGCCGGATCTATCACTCGGAATTCCTCGACGGCCTCGAGATCGACGCCGCCAAGAAAGCCATCGCCGCGCATTTCGCCGAGCGCACCGTCGACAACCTGCCGCAGGGCAAGCTCGAGGTGAACTATCGCCTGCGCGACTGGGGCGTATCGCGCCAGCGCTACTGGGGCTGCCCGATCCCGGTGATCCATTGCGAGAACTGCGGCGCGGTACCGGTGCCCGACAAGGACCTGCCGGTGGTGCTGCCCGAGGACGTGAGCTTCGATCGGCCGGGCAACCCGCTCGACCACCATCCGACCTGGAAGCACGTGGCCTGCCCGAAATGTGCCGGCCCGGCGACCCGGGAAACCGACACCATGGACACGTTTGTCGACAGTTCCTGGTACTTCGCGCGCTTCACCGATCCGCACGCCGCGACGCCGACGGTCCCCGGCATCGCCAATACCTGGCTGCCCGTCGACCAGTATATCGGCGGCGTCGAGCACGCTATCCTCCACCTGCTCTACTCGCGCTTCTTCACCCGCGCCATGAAGCAGACTGGTCACCTCAGCATCGAGGAGCCGTTCAAGGGTCTGTTCACCCAGGGCATGGTGGTGCACGAGACCTATCAGCTCGGCTCCGGGCAGAACGGCGAGTGGGTATCGCCCGCCGACATCCGGATTGAGCTCGTCGACGGTGAGCGACGCGCCAAGCTGCTGCAAAGCGGCGAGGCCGTCACCATCGGCTCCATCGAAAAGATGAGCAAATCCAAGAAGAACGTGGTCGATCCCGACGAGATCGTGTCGACCTACGGCGCAGACACCGCCCGCTGGTTCATGCTGTCCGACTCCCCGCCGGAGCGCGACGTGCAATGGACCGAGGCAGGCATTGAAGGCGCCAGCCGTTTCCTGCAGCGCGTCTGGAAGCTGGTCGGCGACTTCCTCGACCTTGAGGACGACATCACCGCCCGCCTCACCGGCAGCGGCGACGCCGGCGTCCTCGAGTTGCGCAAGGTCGTGCATCGCGCCGTCGCCAATGTCGGCGGCGAAATCGAAGGCCTGCGCTTCAACCGCGCCGTTGCCCAGATCTACGAGCTCTCCAACGCCATCGCCAAGTTCTCGCAGTCCGTCGCCGGCGGCATCTCGCCGGCGCAGCGCGAAGCGTTCCGCGAGGCGGTGGAGCGCCTGGTGCAGCTCGTCGCTCCGATGATGCCGCACCTTGCCGAAACCTGCTGGGCGGCGCTCGGCAAGATCGGCCTGGTGGTCGACGCGCCGTGGCCGGTCGCCGACCAGTCCCTCCTGGTCGACAGCACCGTGGTTCTGCCCGTTCAGGTCAACGGCAAGCGTCGTGGCGAGATCACCGTGCCGGTCGGCGCCGCCAAGGAGCTGGTCGAGAAAGAGGTCTTGTCACTCGAGGCGGTTGCCCGCATGCTGGATGGCAAGCCGCCCAAGAAGCTGGTGATCGTCCCCGACAGGATCGTCAATGTGGTCGTCTAAACCGTTGTTTAGAAATGCCTTTGTTGCGCTGAGCCTGCTCGGCGCGACGGGGCTCGCCGGCTGCACCGGGCTGACCCCGGTCTATGGCGAGCGCGGCATCGGTACCGAACGGCAGCCGCTGAACTATGCAAAGCCCAATAGCCGGCTCGAGCAAGTCATCTATCAGGAGCTGGCACTGCGCTTCGGCAAGGCCAACGATGGCTCGGCGCCGACGGTCCGCATCACCACCTCGAACTACGGCCGCAAGCTCACCCGCTCGAACGTTGTTCGGCCGTCCGAACAGCGCGAGATGGTGGTAACGGCGCAGATCGAGCTGATCGGCTCCGATGGGGCGGTGATCCTGTCGACGTCTCGCTCTGCGGCCGCACTCTACACCACTGACAGCCAGGCGTTGGCGGCCACCGAGGCCGAACGTGAAGCCGCCGAGCGCGCTGCCCGTGAGTTGGCGGAAACCGTCCGCCTGACCCTTCTCGGCGCCCTCGCCCAGTCGGCCGGCTGATGGGGGCGCTGAAGGCGCACGAGGTTTCCCGCTTCGTTGATCGCCCTGACCTCGAAGCCGGTATCATCCTTGCCTACGGCCCGGATACCGGCCTTGTCCGCGAGACCGGGCAGCGGCTGGCACGCCGCTATGCCGGCAACGACGCCGACAGCATGAACCTGGTGGTGCTCGACGGCTCAGAACTCGATGCCGATCCGTCGCGGCTGGCCGTCGAAGCCAAGACGACTTCCTTGTTCGGCGATCGTCGGGTCATCCGGGTGCGCGGTGCCGGCAAGTCGCTGGTGATGCCGCTGACCGAGTTGCGCGACGATCCGGGCGCCATCATTATCCTCGAGGCCGGCAACCTCACTCCCAAGGATCCGCTGCGCGCCCTGGTCGAGGCAGCGAGGCTCGGCCGGGCTCTGCCCTGCTACCCGGACAATGACGAATCGCTCGGCCGGCTGATCTCCGAGACCTTTTCGAAGGCCGGCATTCGCGCCGACCAGGATACCGTTGCGGCTTTGCGCGATACGCTTGGCAACGACCGCGAGATCACCCGGCGCGAGCTCGAAAAGCTGGTGTTGTTTGCGGCTGACAGCAAGCTGCTGACTCGCGAGGACATCCTGACGCTTTGTGCCGACAACGCCGCGCTGGTGCTCGATGAGGTTGTCGATGCCACCGGCACCGGCCACGCCGCCAACCTAGATACGGCGCTGGAGCGCGCCATCGCCCAGAGCGTCAACGCGCAACAGATCCTGGCGGGGGCGCTGAGCCATTTCACCACGCTGCGCCGCTGGCGCGTCGAGGTCGATGGCGGCAAGTCGCCTGGCGCGGTGCTCGACAATGCCCGCCCCAAACCGCACTTCTCCCGTCGTGCCTCGATAGAACGACAGCTTCGGCTGTGGACCGACGACGCCCTCAGCGCCGCGCTCGACCGCCTGCAGCTCGCCGTCGCCGACAGTCGCAAGCGCTACGGCCTCGCCGACACCGTCAGCCGCCGCGCCCTTCTGGCGGTTTGTGCAATGGCGGCAGAGCGTTAGCCCCCACGTTCCACGTGAAACACTTGTGAGTGTGCCCGAAGGGCGAAATCGCTCCGGTGGAGCGATTTCAGCGAGCAAGGCCATGAGAGCTACGCTCGAATGGCAACGATGGTAAAGCGACCACCAGGCTTCCAGGACGCCGTCAAGCTCTCAAGATCAGTGCGCTTGGCCCCTCACCCCGGCGCTCTCCCCAAAAGGGCGAGGGGGCGGTGTGGCACTGCCGGTGCAAAGTGCGTCCCCTCGCCCCTCCGGGGAGAGGTTAGGGTGAGGGGCGCCTGGCGCGCTGAGACCATCCCAGCCAAGCACCCACAAATGAAAAGGGCGCCATGGGCGCCCTCTTTGCCAACGTTGCCGCTCCACGTGAAACACGCCCAGGCCTAAACCCCGTACCCGGTCAGCTTCATGCAGATCCCGTCGAGCTGCTCCAGCGTGCGATAGCGAATCTCGAGTCTGCCGCCCTGGTCCTTGTGGTCGATCGCCACGTGCAGCCCCAGCACATCCGACAGCCGCTTCTCCAGCGCCGCCGTGTCGGCATCCTTCTGCTCAGGGGAGGCCGGCTTCTTCTTCGGTGCATTGATCTCGCGCTGCGTCAGCACTTCGGCTTCGCGCACCGACAGCCCGCCGCCGACAATGCGCTTTGCCAGCGCCACCGGATCGTCGGCGGTGATCAGGGTGCGTGCATGCCCGGCCGTCAGCTCGCCGCTGGCCAGCATGCCGCGCACATCGTCCGGCAGCTTCAGCAGCCGCAGCGTGTTGGCGACATGCGAGCGAGACTTGCCGATCACCTGCGCCAGGTCGTTCTGCGTGTAGTCGAACTGCTCGATCAGCTGGCCATAACCCATTGCCTCTTCGAGCGGATTGAGATCGACACGCTGGACGTTCTCGATGATCGCCAGCTCGAGCGCTTCCTTGTCGTCGACGTCGCGGATGATCACCGGAACGTCGTTCAGCCCGGCACGCTGCGAAGCACGCCAGCGGCGCTCGCCGGCAATGATCTCGAACTGGTTCGGATCGTTGGTCGGCCGCACCAGCAGGGGCTGCATCACGCCCTTCTCGCGGATCGAACTGGTCAGCTCCTCGAGCTGGTCCGGATCAAAGTCTCGCCTCGGGTTCGCGCGGTTGGCGATCAGGAAGTCCACCGGCAGGCGCTTGGAGCTGCTGCCGTCGGCCAACCGCGCTCCCTCCATCGTCGCCATATCGCCGATCAGCGCCGCGAGACCGCGCCCGAGTCGTGATGGTTTCTCGTTCATTCCAACTTCCTCATGCGGCCATGAGCTGACGCTCACGCCGGATCACTTCGGTAGCGAGGCGCAGATAGGCCTGGCTGCCGGCACATTTCAGGTCATAAAGCAGCGCCGGCTTACCATAGGACGGCGCCTCGGACAGCCGCACATTGCGCGGTATCACCGTGTCGTAGACCAGTGAGCCCATTTCCGAACGCACATCCGTCAACACCTGTTCGCTGAGGTTGTTACGACGGTCGAACATCGTCATCACAACGCCCTGTATTGACAGCCGCGGGTTCAGCGTCGAGCGGATTTGCTCAATGGTTTGAAGAAGTTGGCTCAGGCCCTCGAGCGCGAAGAACTCGCACTGCAGCGGCACAAGCACCGCATCGGCAGCGACCAGCGCATTAATGGTGAGGAGGTTAAGCGACGGCGGGCAATCGATCAGAACATAGCTGACGGCCTGACCATTGATGGTGAGTTCGCTCATTGCCCGGAACGCATCGCGTAACCGGAAGGCGCGGTCTGCCTGCTGGGCGATGGTCAGTTCGACCCCGAGCAGATCGAGCGTCGACGGCACGATCGCAACGTTCGGCACGCTGGTCATCACTGCCGCCGCTGCCACCTTGGCATCACCCATCAGCAGGTCATAACTCGAGACATCGCGGTCGGTGCGCGAGATGCCGAGCCCAGTCGAGGCGTTACCCTGCGGGTCGAGATCGACGATCAGCACCCGCTCGCCGATCGCGGCGAGCGCGGTTGCCAGGTTGATCGCGGTAGTGGTCTTGCCGACCCCACCCTTCTGATTGGCGAGGGTCAGGATTCGAGGAGCCAAGGCACGGCCTCCGAGCGTTTCCGCTAACTATTTGATTTTCGTCGTAGATTGCTGATTTCCAGCAAGACACCAGCTTCATCAGTGGCGCTCCTGGTTATTACCACGTCGAAGTCCCACGCCAAACGACTTTCCTCCACCTCCAGAGCGTGATCCCTTCCCTTATGCAGGATCGCGCGGGTTTCCGGGCCAAAGAAGGGGTGGATAAGTTCCAGCAGCAAGGGCAGGGCGGCAAGCGCTCGCGAGGTAATCACGTCGAACCCGGCGTTGGCCCCCTCCGTCGATGTTTCACGTGAATCAAAACTGTCGGTACGACCGGCGTGTACGTCAGCGGCGAGCCCCAGTTCCCGGATCACCTGTCGCAGGAACGCAACCTTCTTGCCAATCGGCTCGACCAGCGTGAGCCAGGCCGGACCGCCCTTCAGAGCAATCGCCAGCGGCAGCGCCGGCAACCCACCACCGGAGCCAACATCGAGGAAGCGCCGGTCGTCAGGGCGAAGCAGCGGCATGACCTGCAGCGAATCGAGGATGTGGCGCGACCACAGGGCATTCTCTGTTTCACGTGAAACAAGATTCTGCACCGCGTTCCACTTCTTCAACAGCGCAGAAAACGATTCCAGATCCTTGCGAACCGCAGCCTCCGGCCGCGCGAAGGACGACGCATAGGGCGACAGATCACTCATCAGCTGGCTTGGCGGAGGCTGCCGCGCCGCACCACCGAGAGGATCAGCGTAATCGCCGCGGGGGTTACCCCGTCGATAGCCTGCGCCTGGGCAATCGTTGCCGGGCGCCGCTGCCCGAGCTTCTGCCGCATCTCCATCGACAGTCCGGGCAGTGCCGCATAGTCCAGCCAATCCGGGATTTCGCGACTCTCATCGCGCTTCACGGCCGCAATATCCGCCTCCTGGCGCTGCAGGTAGACGGCGTACTGCGCATCGACTGTCAACTGGTCAAGGATGTCAGGTGCGATGTCGGCAATCTCCGGCCACAGCGGCACCAGTTGCTTCGCTTCCACATCCGGATAGGACAACAGGTCGAAGGCACTGCGCTCGTGCCCATCGGCATTCACTGCCAGCCCCGCCCTGCGGGCTGCCGTCGGCGTCGCGCGAAGCCGGTCAAGGGTCGCGCGACCAGCCGTCAGGGCAGCCGAACGGGCTTCGAAGTGCTGCCGCCGCTCCTCACCGACCAGCCCGGCCGCAGTGGCGATCCGCGTCAGCCGCTGGTCGGCGTTGTCGCTGCGTAAATGCAGGCGGAACTCGGCCCGCGAGGTAAACATCCGATAGGGCTCACTGACGCCGCGGGTCACCAGGTCGTCGACCATCACGCCGAGATAGCTCTCGGTGCGCGATAGATGGAACGCATCGCTGCCCTTGCCTGACAGACCGGCGTTGGTGCCGGCATACAGACCCTGCGCGGCAGCCTCTTCATAGCCCGTCGTACCGTTGATCTGCCCAGCCAGAAACAACCCAGGCAGACGGCGAAGCTCCAGGGTCGGTCGCAGCTCGCGCGGATCGACATAGTCGTATTCGATCGCGTAACCCGGGCGAATGATCCGAACATTCTCGAGACCCGGCATGGACTTGAGGAATTCTTCCTGCACTTCCGCCGGCAGCGAGGTCGAAAGCCCATTCGGATAGATCGTGTTGTCGTCCAGTCCCTCGGGTTCGAGGAAGATCTGATGGCTATCGCGATCGGCGAAACGCACCACCTTGTCCTCGATCGACGGACAATAGCGTGGACCGCGACTCTTGATCCGGCCCGAGTACATGGCGGAACGGTGCAGGTTGTCGGAGATGATGCGATGCGTGTCGGCCGTCGTCCGCGTGATGAAGCAGCTGATCTGCGGCGTAGTGATCGAAGTCGTCAGCGCCGAAAACGGCTCCGCCGGGTCGTCCCCGCGCTGTTCTTCGAGACCGGAGAAGTCGATCGACGTCGAATCGAGCCGCGCTGGCGTGCCAGTCTTCAATCGGCCAAGGGTCAAACCCAGCGCCTCGAGCCGCGTCGAGAGGCCCAGAACCGGCTGCTCCCCGACCCGGCCAGCCGGAACGGTCTCCTCGCCCCGATGGATCAGGCCACGCAGGAACGTTCCGGTGGTCAGCACGACCGCCTTCGCTGCAAACCTTCGGCCATCAAGCAGCACGGCGCCCGCGATCCGCCCACCGGTCACGATCAGGTCGTCGACCTCGCCCTCGATAACGGTGAGGTTGGGCTGTGCCAGGATCGCCGCCTGCATGGCCTGCCGGTAGAGCTTCCGGTCCGCCTGCGCACGGGGTCCGCGTACTGCCGCACCCTTGCGGCGATTGAGCACGCGGAACTGGATGCCGGCGGCATCCGCAACCCGCCCCATCAGCCCGTCCATGGCGTCGATCTCGCGCACCAGATGGCCCTTGCCGAGACCACCGATGGCCGGATTGCAGCTCATCTCGCCGATAGTCGCGAACTTGTGGGTGATCAGGGCAGTGGGAACGCCGAGTCGTGCAGAGGCTGCCGCAGCCTCACAGCCGGCGTGTCCGCCACCAACAACAATGACTCCGAAGTCGCTCATTTCGGGGAAATCCTTTGGACGCGCGGTCTATTCCAATGTTTCACGTGAATCAACGTCTGAAGGTACGCGCCAATGTTCCACGTGAATCATTTGCCGATGCAAAACGCGCTGAACAGGTGGTCCAAGACGGACTCGGCATCCATCCGCCCGAGCAGCCGCTCCAGCGCAAACGAAGCTCGCCGCAGATCCTCGGCCGCGAGTTCGGAACTCTCCAGATGCGTTGCCACCGCAGCTAGGCTCTCACTCGCCCCGACCAGCGCCTCGCGGTCCCGCTCATGGCTGATCAGTTGCTCGCCGGCTTGCACCGAACCGGCCCCCGACGCCTCATACAACCAGTCCAGCAGACCGGCAATTCCTTCCCCGCTGCTGACCGAAACCGCCAGGTCCGCTCCAGCAACCCAACCAAGATCGTTCTTGGTGCCAATCACCGCAACCGGTGGCCGCCGCCACGGCTCGCTATCCAGCTCGGGAAAGGTCGGCGGATCCGCATCAGCATCCGGGGCCCGGAGCCACAGCACCTGATCTGCGCCGAGCATCGCCTGCTTCGCTCGCTCGACGCCGATCGCTTCCGCCTTGGATGTCGTGTCACGCAGTCCGGCGCTGTCGACCAGCACGATCAACTGCCCCCCGACGTCGAGCGGAACCTCCTTGAGATCGCGGGTGGTGCCAGGCTCGTCCGAGACGATGGCCGCTTCCGATCGCGAGAGCGCATTGAGCAGGCTGGATTTTCCAGCATTGGGCGGTCCAGCCAGCACCACGCGGAAGCCGCTCCTCAGGATCCGGCCCTGTCCCCGCGTGGCCAGCACCCCGTCGATTTCCAAGGCCAAGGCATTGACCTCGGCACCGAAAGTCGACGGTAGGGCACCAACATCACCTTCGTCGGAAAAGTCGATCTGTGCTTCGATCTCGGCTCTGAGATCGAGCAGTCTCTCCCGCCACCCCTCGACCTGCCGGGTCAGGCCACCTTCGAGGCGCGCATAAGCAAGAGCCCGCTGGTTCTCAGTTTCGGCTTCGATCAGGTCGCCCAGACCTTGCGCCTCGACCAGGTCGAGCTTGCCGTTCTCAAACGCCCGCCGCGTGAACTCGCCGGCCCCGGCGAGCCGAATACCCGGTTGTGAACTGAGCTTGCGGAGCAGCGTGCGCACCACCGCAGGCGAACCGTGCACCTGCAGCTCCGCACAATCCTCCCCGGTAAAGCTCTGCGGCCCGGGCATCCAGGCAACGAGACCACGGTCAAGCGTGTCGCCGCCGATCCGGATGTCGGCGAGCTTCAGCTGCCGCGGCGCAGGCAGGGCGCCGAGCATGGCGATCAGCACATCTCCAGCGAGCGGGCCGGAGAGCCGAATGACCGCCACACCCGAAGGAACAGCGCCGGAAGACAGGGCGACGATGGTGTCGTCGTCGCGCATCAGAACCTGATCTTAGGTGTTCATCGAGTCGAAGAAGTCGGAGTTCGTCTTGGTCTGACGGATCTTGTCCATCAGGAACTCCATCGCATCGACCGTGCCCATCGGGTTGAGGATACGGCGCAGCACATACATCTTGCGCAGGATATCCGGCTCGACCAGCAGCTCTTCCTTGCGGGTGCCCGACTTGGTGACATCCATCGCCGGGAACACGCGCTTATCCGAAACCTTGCGGTCGAGGACGATTTCCGAGTTACCGGTGCCCTTGAACTCTTCGAAGATCACTTCGTCCATGCGCGAACCGGTATCGATCAGCGCTGTCGCGATGATGGTCAGCGAACCGCCATCCTCGATATTGCGCGCCGCACCGAAGAAGCGCTTCGGCCGCTGCAGCGCATTGGCATCGACACCACCGGTCAGCACCTTACCCGAGCTCGGCACCACCGTATTGTAGGCGCGGCCGAGGCGGGTGATCGAATCCAGCAGGATCACCACGTCGCGCTTGTGCTCGACGAGGCGCTTCGCTTTCTCGATCACCATTTCGGCGACCTGGACGTGGCGTGACGCCGGCTCGTCGAAGGTCGACGAGATCACCTCACCCCGCACTGAGCGCTGCATATCGGTGACTTCTTCCGGGCGTTCGTCGATCAGCAGGACGATCAGGTAGCATTCCGGATGATTGGTGGCGATGGATTGTGCAATATTCTGCAACAATACCGTCTTACCGGTACGCGGTGGCGCGACAATGATGGCGCGCTGACCTTTGCCGAGCGGCGCCACCAGATCCATGATCCGGGCGCTCTTGTCCTTGTTGGTCGGGTCCGGCAGCTCGAGCCGCAGACGCTCATCCGGGTAGAGCGGCGTCAGGTTGTCGAAGTTGATCTTGTGACGAACCTTCTCAGGGTCCTCGAAATTGATGGTGTTGACCTTCAGCAGCGCAAAGTAGCGCTCGCCTTCCTTGGGAGACCGGATCTGGCCTTCAACCGTATCGCCGGTGCGCAGCGAAAAACGTCGGATCTGCGACGGGGAGACGTAGATATCGTCGGGACCGGGCAGGTAGTTCGCGTCCGGTGAGCGGAGGAACCCGAAACCATCGGGCAGCACTTCCACCACACCTTCGCCAGTAATGTCGACTTCACGCGCCGCCAGCTCCTTGAGGATGGCGAACATCAGTTCCTGCTTACGCATCGTCGAGGCGTTCTCGACCTCGTAAGTCTCGGCGAATTCAAGCAATTCGGCAGGCGTTTTGGCCTTGAGCTCGCTGAGCTTCATATTTTCCATTGCGCGGAAGACCCTTGGGCAATCGTGAGTGGCGGGAATGTACGGAGAGGGGGGTTCGCCCGGAAAGCGCCGGGGAGGCGCCCATCGATCAGGCAGTGCGCTTCAGATAGCTAAAAGCTTCGCCACATTCAAGCGGAATGCGGATTCACGTGGAACAACAGCTGCTCACGGCGGCGCTCAGAACGGCTTCACCACGACGGAAATCACAATGACGATGGCGATGACGAACGGCACTTCGTTGATCATCCGGAAGAACTTCGCCGGCCTCGTGTTCCGGTCGCTGGCGAAGTCGCGTAGCACCCGCCCATAAAAGCCATGGATGCCACTCAACAGGATCACCATCAGGGCCTTAAGCCACATCCAACCCTGACTGAAGTCGACAATGCCGAAGCCGAAAGCCAGCCACAAGCCGAACACCCAGGTGGCGATCATCGCCGGCGTGGTGATGCCGCGATAGAGCCGGCGTTCCATCACCTTGAAGGTCTCGGACTGCACCGAGCCCTTCTCGGCGTCAGCGTGATAGACGAACAACCGCGGCAGATAGAGCATTCCGGCCATCCAGGCGATGACCGACAGGATGTGCAGCGCCTTGACCCATTCCATCGCTTCAGGCTCCCCGCGCCACTGATATCAGCCGCTCGACATGCGCAATCGGCGTTTCCGGCACGATCCCATGCCCTAGGTTGAAGATGTGCGGACGATCACGGAAGCCCGCAACAATCTCGCGCACCCGATTGTCCATCTGCTCGCCACCGGCCAGTAGCCGCAACGGATCGAGATTGCCCTGCACCCCGAGCCCAGCCGGCAGCTCGCCCGCAAAGCCCAGCGGCGTCGCATAGTCGAGCCCAAGCACGCTGACGCCAGTTGCCTTCGCATAAGCAGGCAGGTTGCCGGCCGCGCCGCGCGGGAAGCCAATCACCGGCGCCCCCGGGATCAGCTTCCGCAACCCCTCGACGATCCGCCGGTTCGGCTCGATCACCCAGTTGCGGAACGCCACTTCATCGAGGTTCAACGCCCAGCTCTCAAACAGCTGCACCACGTCGGCGCCGGCCCGCAGTTGCGCCGTGAGGTAGGCGATGCTGGTTTCAACCAGGATATCGATCAGCTTGCCGAACGCCTCAGGCTGGGTCAGAGCGAACACTCGGGCAGCCGCCTGATCGGAAGAACCACGTCCACCGATCATGTAGGTCGCGACGGTCCAGGGCGAACCGCAAAAACCGATCAGGGTCTTGTCGGGGGTGAGGCCCGCACGAACCCGTCGGACGGTCTCGATGATAGGGCTCAGCTTCTCCAAAGCCCCCTCGGGATTGAGCCGCGAGATCGAGTCTGTCGTCACGGGCTCGAGCAGCGGTCCTTCGCCGGCCTCGAAGCGGACATACTGGCCGAGTGCATCGGGGATCACGAGGATATCCGAAAACAGGATCGCGGCATCCAGATCGAAGCGCCGCAACGGCTGCAGCGTCACTTCTGAAGCCAGTTCTGGATTGTAGCAGAGGTCGAGAAAGCTCCCGGCCTTGCTGCGGAGTTCGCGGTACTCCGGCAGATAGCGTCCGGCCTGGCGCATGATCCAGATCGGCAGGCGCTCCTGGCGCCGACCGAGCACTGTCTCGAGCAGTGGTTTCAGCACCGGTGCTTCGGTCATCGCCCAACCAACCAGAAAGAATCTAGATTCTTAATCATCATTATCATGGCGGTGTTTTGCAGGAATTCCGCTTTGCCCACAACGGAAGAGGCGGCGACAGAAGCGCGCGGCATGAGCGCTGATCGGAGGCTGTGAATTGAGAGTTGCGAACGGAGCGGGGAGGGTCGGGAGTCGCCCGGTTTACTAAGTCTTAACCATGTCACAATCGCTAACAAACCGTTAACAGTGCTGTTGATGACCTGGCCGGAGACGCAACCGGTTATCCCCATTGCCCACATTAAGCGTTTGTTAATGGTCTGGTCCGGTCGGGCTGTTGAAGGATTCCGTCCCAGCGGGGAGAACCCGGCCCGTTCTCATCGGTTGCGGCTTTTCCACCGCCGGCGGACTTGAGCGAACAAGGACAGTGTGGAAAACCGAACCCATGCTGATCCTCGCCTCCCAGAGTGCAACACGAAAGGCCCTGCTGGCGGGCGCCGGGCTGCGATTCGAAACGAGTCCAGCGCAAATCGACGAACGTCGCCTCGAAGCCGAAGTGCTGGGGAAAGGCGGCGACGCCCAACTGGTGGCGCTTCGTCTCGCGGAAGCCAAGGCGCTTGCCGTTTCGGCGTTGCGGCCGGGCATCGTCATTGGAGCCGATCAGGTGCTGGCCGCGGACGGCGAGCTGCTGCACAAGCCGGGGGATCTTGCCGCTGCCGCCCGCCAGCTCGATTGGCTCGCCGGCGGCACCCACTTCCTCCATGCCGGGGTCGCCCTCGCCAGCAGTGGCGGGCTGCTCTGGTCGACCACCGAGACGGCTGCGCTCACGATGCGCCGCTTCGATCCGGCAGAACGCGAGTTGGTGCTCGCGCTTGAGGGTCCGGAGGTGCTGGGTTCGGTTGGCGCCTACCGCCTGGAAGGCCCGTCGATCCGACTGTTCGAACGGATCGAGGGCGACTATTTCACTATTCTGGGCCTGCCGCTGTTGCCTCTGCTTCATGCCTTGCGTCAGCATGCACCTGAAACCCTGAGCCAGTGATTCACGTGAAAAAAGCCTTCGTCATCGGGCATCCGATCAAGCATTCCCGCTCGCCGCTGATTCATGGGAGCTGGATCGCCGAGCACGGTATCGTCGGCAGCTACGAAGCGATTGACGTGGCGCCCGAGCAATTGCCGGCCTTTGTCGAGCGCCTCAGAGGAGGGGAGTTCGCCGGCGGCAACGTCACCATCCCGCATAAGGAAGCGGTGTTTGCGCTCTGCGACAGCGTCGATCCCTTGGCCAAGACCATCGGGGCCGCCAACACCCTGGTGCGCCAGCCTGATGGCCGCATCCACGGGTTCAACACCGACTATATGGGCTTTCTCGGCAACCTCGACCAGAACGCCCCTGGCTGGTGCGAAGGGCTCGAGCGCGCCATCGTGCTCGGCGCCGGCGGTGCGGCCCGCGCCATCCTGGTGGCGCTGCGGGAGCAGGGTGTCCCCGAGATCGTGCTGCTCAATCGCACGGCGGAGAAAGCCGAAGCACTGGCGCGAGAAATCCCCGGTCCGTTCGTCCCCGGCGCCCTTACCGACTATGCCCGCTACGCCCCTGGCGCCGGGCTGCTGGTCAATACCACTTCCATCGGCATGCATGACACCCGGTTTGAGGACCTCGACCTGCGGCGGCTGCCGCGCGCCGCCCTCGTCACCGATATCGTCTACGTCCCACTGGTGACCCCATTGCTCGCCGACGCTCGGGCCCAGGGACTCCGCACCGTCGATGGTCTCGGCATGCTGCTGCACCAGGCGGTTCCAGGTTTCGAGGCCTGGTTCGGCGTGCGCCCGGAGGTGACGCCGGGATTGCGGGCAAGGATCGAGGCGACGCTCTGATGCTGAAACTGGGACTCACCGGTTCGATCGCGACGGGTAAATCCACTGTCCTGACGGCGTTCGCCGAACTTGGAGTGCCAACCTTTTCGTCCGACGACGCCGTGCACGAGCTCTACCACGGCGCCGCGGTAGCACCGGTCGAGGCGGTATTTCCCGGCGTTACCGTCGATGGCGTCATCGATCGGGAAAAACTCAGCCGGCAACTGGTCGGCCATCCAGCCCGGCTGCGGCAACTGGAGTCCATCGTTCATCCGCTGGTCCGGGCGCGGATCAGGACGTTCCTCGGCGAGGCGGCAGCAAGCGGCGCGCCGCTCGCGGTGGTCGATATCCCGCTGCTGTTCGAGAACGGCGTCGATTGGGGGCTCGATGCCGTTATCGTGACCACCGTCGACGAAGCGGAGCAGCGTCGGCGCGCCCTGGCCCGGCCGGGGATGACGGTGGAAAAGCTCGATGCGATCCTTGCCCGGCAGCTGCCGCAAGCTGAAAAGGTGAATCGCGCCACCTACATAATCGACACCTCCGACACCATTGCAGCGACCCGCCAGACGGTCGTCGAACTGGTGGAGAGGTTGCGGCAACAAGTTCAGGCCAGATGACCCGCGAGATCGTCCTCGATACCGAAACCACCGGCCTCTCTCCGGTGACGGGCGACCGCATCGTCGAGATCGGCTGCGTCGAGCTCATCAACCACATCCCCACAGGGCGGCACTTCCACATCTACCTCAATCCGGAGCGGGATGTGCCTGACGAGGCGTTCCGGGTGCATGGGCTGTCGACTGAGTTCCTGCGCGACAAGCCACTGTTCCGGGCCGAGGTGGATGGGTTCCTCGAGTTTATTACCGACGCGACGCTGGTGATCCATAACGCACCGTTCGACATGGGCTTTCTGAACTACGAGCTCGAGAAAGTCGGGCGTCCGCGCCTGACCAATGAGGTAATCGACACCGTGATGGTGGCGCGTGAGCGCCATCCGGGCGCGCGGGTCAGCCTCGATGCGCTCTGCAAGCACTATGGCATCGATAACTCGAAGCGTGTGCTGCACGGCGCACTGCTCGACAGCGAGATCCTCGCCGACGTCTATCTGGAGCTGATCGGTGGCCGGCAGGTGGCGCTGGCGCTGGTGGCCGACACGCATGTGGAGAGCGGCGTCACTGTCACCATCGTGCCGGCGCGGCAGCGACCGGTGCCGCTGCCATCCCGGCTGAGCGATGCGGAGTTCGGCGCCCATCTGAAACTACTGGGAACGCTGGGCGCCGACGCGCTGTGGAGCAACTATCCCAGCGAACAGGTGGCGGCCGAGTAGCGCCGGCTCGGAGAGCTCTCACCAGAAGTGAAGCATCAGCCCCCACCTACGTCATTCCCGCGCAGGCGGGAACCTATGCTGCACCACCCGCTTGAGCTGTGAGATTCCACTGGATCCCCGCCTGCGCGAGGATGACGCCGGTGGGAAAGGCCAAGGGTTGAGCTATGCTCAGTTCGGCTGTGTGTTGCCCGCCTGCTGCGCCTGCAGGTTGCGGACGTTCTGGATGTAGAGCGCCTGGAAATCCACCGGCTCCATCATCAGCGGCGGGAAGCCACCGAGCTGCACGATGGTCGCCAGCACGTGACGGGCGAACGGGAAGATCATCCGCGGGCATTCGACCATCAGCAGGGCCGGCAACTGCTGCTCGGGCACGTTCTTCACCCGGAACACGCCGCCATAGACCAGCTCGACATTGAACAGCACGGTCTTGTCGCGCTCGGCCTTGGCGTTGAGGCTGATCTCGACCGCATAGAGGTCGTCGGCCTGCTTCTTGACGCCGACATTGATGCCGACGGTGAAGTTGGGGTTGCTGCCGCCGAGCATCACCGAGCCGGGCGCGCCCGGGTTCTCGAAACTCAGGTCGCGGGTATACTGCCCAACGAGGCTGTAGCTGGGCGCCGTGCTGGCGTTCGCGGGTGCGGCCTCGGGCGGGGTCTGGTCAGCCATAGTCGAAATTTCCTCGAGCTTTCGGTGGCCGGCTGGCTAGCACCTTTGGCCTTAAGCCACAAGCATTCCGGCCTCAGCGTGGGCGCCACTCATCGGAATCGAGGTCGATCGTGCCGTCGTCGACACGCCGCTGGGTGAAGCCGGGACCAGCCCCGGTGGTGGTCGTCACCACGGTGACGCGCGACTTGAGGAATGCATAGATCGCCGAACGCACCGGTGGGACCAGCAGCAGGATGCCGATCAGGTCGGAGAAATAGCCCGGCAACAGCAGCAGGAGGCCGGCGAGGCCGATCATCATGGCGTCGGCGATCGCCCGGGCCGGCAGTTGGCCGCGGCCGACGGTCGAGCGCATCTCATTGAGCAGCGACAGTCCCTGCATCCGGATTACCAGCGAGCCGATGAGCGCAGTCAGCACGACGCCCGCCAATGTGGCCCAGAGGCCAATTGCGTTGCCGATCACCACGAAGAAGGCGATCTCGATCAGCGGCACCAACAGGAAGAACAGGAACACCAGGCGGCCCAATGGGTAACCCTTTCGAAAGCGCTGCGTCATAAAGGCCTTGGCAGGCCCCTCAGCCAAACGTGAACTGGTTTCTGGCTGAGCGTTTCCCTATATATAGGGTACATTCCTGGCTCCGCGAGCCGGGCGCCCCCCTTTCTCTGGCGCGAGTAGCACGTCCGATGGATGAATTCTTCGATATCCCCACGCTCATCGTCATTGGTCTGGCGATCGTCGTGCTGTTCCGCCTGCG
>Ga0209902_100705_pt1 | contig 28440 bp, 27 predicted proteins | sample FECB27metaG_FD_188304 | JGI IMG/M metagenome (GOLD analysis project Ga0209902, IMG submission 188304) | Cyanobacterial communities from the Joint Genome Institute, California, USA - FECB-27 (SPAdes) (version 2) | ecosystem: Environmental > Aquatic > Thermal springs > Hot (42-90C) > Microbial mats...
GGCCGCCGTGCGCGGCTTCCTCGAGGACTACTACGCCACCTCCGACGCCTGGTCGGTGCGCCGTGCGGCGCAGCGCGTGCTGGGCGCCACCAACTCCTGGCTGCATGCGCAGACCATGCGCAGCGACGCGCGCTTCGACAAGGACAGCGGCTACGTCTGCACCTTCAGCGCGCTGATCCTCAAGGGCCGCGAGCTGCACCTGCTGCACGTGGGCGATGCACGCATCTACCGCGTGCACGCGAGCGCGCTCGAGCAGCTCACCGACGACCACCGCGTGCATGTCTCGTCGGTGGAGTCGTACCTGGGCCGCGCGCTGGGCGCGGGCCCGAACGTCGAGATCGACTACCGCTGCTGGGAGGCCGAGGCCGGCGAGGTCTACCTGCTGGCCACCGACGGCGCGCATGCGCACCTCGATGCCGCCGCCGTCAACGACGCGCTGCTGCGCTGCGCCGGCGACCTCGACGCGGCCGCGCTGCGCCTGGTGCAGATCGCCCGCGCGCGCGGCGGCCAGGACGATGCCACCGTGCAGCTGTTGCGCATCGACGAGCTGCCCGCGCCCGATGCGCCAACGCTGCCGCTCGAGCGCGAAGGGCTCGCGCTGCCGCCGCTGCTGGCGCCGCGCGACCGCTTCGAGGGCTTCACGCTGGTGCGCGAGATCCACCTGAGTTCGCGCAGCCATGTCTACCTCGCCACCGACGACGCCAGCGGCCGCCCCGCGGTGCTGAAGCTGCCCTCGGTGGACCTGCGCGAGGACGCCGCCTACCTCGACCGCTTCGTGCTCGAGGAATGGGTGGCGCGGCGCATCGACAGCCCGCACGTGCTCAAGGCCTGGCCGCTGGAGCGCGCACGCGGCCACCTGTTCGTGGCGATGGAATACGTGGAGGGCCAGACGCTCGCGCAGTGGATGGTCGACCACCCGCGGCCCTCGCTCGACAGCGTGCGCGCCATCGTCGCGCAGCTCGCGCGCGGCCTGCAGGCCATGCACGGCAAGGAGATGCTGCACCAGGACCTGCGGCCCGAGAACGCGATGATCGATCGCGCGGGCACGGTCAAGCTGATCGACCTGGGCGCCACCCACGTGGCCGGGCTCGACGACGGCGGTGGCGAACCGCGCGCGCTCGCGATCGAGGGCACGCCGCAGTACACCGCGCCCGAGTACTTCACGGGCCAGGGCGGCACGGCGCGCTCCGACCTGTTCTCGCTGGCCGTGATCGCCTACCGCATGCTGAGCGGGCAACTGCCCTACGGGCTGCAGGCTTCGCGCATCCGCAGCGCGGCCGATGCCCATCGCCTGCGCTATGTGCCGCTGCGCCAGTTCCGGCCCGAGCTGCCGGCCTGGGTCGACGCGGTGCTGCACAAGGCGCTGCATCCGCAGCCCGCGAAGCGGCAGCAGGCGGTGTCGGAGTTCGCGCACGACCTGCAGTCACCGGGCGCCGAGTTCCTGCGCGCGCGAATGCCGGCGCTGATCGAGCGCCGGCCGGTGCTGTTCTGGCAATGCACCACGGTGCTGCTGGCCGTGGCGGTGGTGGTGCTGCTCGGTCTGCGCGCCTTCGGGCGCTGACGACGCTCAGCCCGCGCGCTTGGTGCGGATCGCCTTCGAGGCGCGCGAGTTCGGCTCGCGGCCCAGCGCCTCGCTGATGTAGACGCCGGCGTCGATCAGCTTGTCGAGGTCGATGCCGGTCTCGATGCCCATGCCGTGCAGCATGTAGACCACGTCCTCGGTCGCCACGTTGCCGGTCGCGCCCTTGGCATAGGGGCAGCCGCCGAGGCCGGCCGAGGAGGACTGGAAGTTCCACACGCCCAGCTCGAGCGCCGCCAGCGTGTTGACCAGCGCCTGCCCGTAGGTGTCGTGGAAGTGGCCGGAGATGGCGTCGACGCCGAAGTGGGCCAGCGTGGCCTCCATCGCCGCCTGCACCTTGCGCGGCGTGCCCACGCCGATGGTGTCGGCCACGTCGACGCGCTGCACGCCGATGCCCTTCATCAGCTGCGCGAGGTAGCCGACCTTGGCCGGGGCGATCTCGCCTTCGTAGGGGCAGCCGACCGTGCACGACATCGCGCCGCGCACGCGGATGCCCTTGTCGAGCGCCGCGGCCACCACGGGCGCGAAGCGCTCGATGCTCTCGGCGATCGAGCAGTTGATGTTCTTCTGGCTGAAGGCCTCGCTGGCGGCGCCGAACACTACGATCTCGTCGGGCCATTCCTCGCGCGGCGCGGCGATGGCGGCCTCGAAGCCCTTGAGGTTGGGCGTGAGCACCGAGTAGCGCACGCCGGCCTTGCGCTGGATGCCGTGCATCACCTCGGCGTTGTCGGCCATCTGCGGCACCCACTTCGGGCTCACGAAGCTGGTGACCTCGATCTCCTCGAGGCCGGCGTCCTGCAGCCGGTGCACCAGGCCGATCTTGGTTTCGGCCGAAACCGGCTGCTTCTCGTTCTGCAGCCCGTCGCGCGGGCCGACGTCGACGATCTGGACGCGGGTGGGGAGTTTCATGGCTTGTCTCTGGTGTCGCGGGAGGATGGAAAAGCAAAATCCATTGTCCGGCAGATGGGCCCGGCCTGCCTGGTACACAAGGCGCGGAAGGTAGCAATGCGCGCCACAGCGGTTGCAAATGGTGCCAGCTTCATTCGCACAGGGACTAGCCGTCGCTGCGCTCGAGCATGCTGGTGCGGAACGCCATCTTGCGCACGATGGCCGCGAAGGCGCGCGTGGGCGCCGCCTCGCGCGCCTTCGGTGCCCACAGCATGCCGGGCGTGCGCACCGGCGTCGGGCTCTCGAGCCGCACGGTCGCGAGCCCCGAGTTCGGCAGCACCGCATTGGCCGAGACGATGGCCGCGAGCCGCGTCTTCGCCACCAAGCCCATGATCGGCGCCAGCGTGTTGATCTCGGCCACCACCTGCGGCTCGGCGCCGCAGGAGCGGAAGCACTCGTCGAGCATCTGTCGCGTGGCGAAGCTCGCGGGCAGCAGCGCCATCGGCAGCCGGTGCAGCTCGACCATGCGCAGCCGCTTGCGCCGCGCCAGCGGATGGTCGTGCGCCACCACCAGCACCATCTCCTCGTTGTAGAGCGGCTCGAACTGCAGCGGCCCGGGCTGGGCCGGCCGGTAGGCGATGCCGAGGTCGAGCGTGCCCTGCTGCAGCCGCTGGCCGATCAGGTCGGCCGCGAGTTCGTCGACCCTCACGCGCACGTGCGGATAGCGCTGCTGGAAGCCCGCGATGCAGTCGGGAATGAAGCCGAGGTTGAAGGTGTGGGTCGAGCCGATGCGCAGCTCGCCGGCCGCCTCCTGCGGGTCCTCGCGCAGCGCGCCGAGGCCGCGGTCGATCTCCTGCAGCGCGCGCGTGGCGTGATGCAGGAAGGCCTCGCCGGCCTCGGTCAGCGCCACGCGCTTGCCGATGCGGTCGAACAGCGGCCGGCCCAGTTCCTCCTCGAGCTGCTTGATCTGGTGCGACAGCGTGGACTGCGTGACGTGCAGCCGCTCGGCCGCGCGCGTGAAGTTGAGCGAGCCGGCCAGGGCGCTGAAGTAGCGCAGGTGCCGCAGTTCCATGGAGGCCTTTCGTTGCGTCGAACGATCGATGCCGTCGATGGTATCCATGCAAAACCATCATTGTTAAAAATCGGGCCGCCTGCATAGAGTTCGCTCCCATCCCGCGAGGGCATGACACGACAACGACAGCAGGAGACACACGAGTGCACAAGGTCCTCAGCGGCATCAAGGTGCTGGAGCAAGGCACGTTCATCACCGGACCGGCGGCCGGCATGTTCCTGGCCGACCTCGGCGCCGAGGTGGTCAAGGTGGAGCAGCCCGGCAGCGGCGATCCGTTCCGTTCGTTCCGCGGCGGGCTCTACAGCCCGCACTTCCAGACCTACAACCGCAACAAGCGCAGCGTCACGCTCAACCCCAAGCTGGCCGAGGACGCGGCGGTGTTCGACGAGCTGGTGAAGGATTCGGACGTCTACATCCAGAACTTCCGCCCCGGCGCGGCCGAGCGGCTGGGCGCGGGCGAGACGCGGCTGCGCGAACTCAATCCGCGGCTGATCTACTGCGCCATCAGCGGCTTCGGCCAGACCGGCCCGGCCGCGGCGCGCCCGGCCTACGACACGGTGGCGCAGGCGGCCAGCGCCTTCCTCAAGCTGCTGGTGAACCCGGCCAATCCGCGCGTGGTGGGCCCGGCCGTGGCCGACGCGATGACCGGCTTCTACGCGGCCTACGGCGTGCTCGGCGCGCTGGTCGAGCGCGGGCGCACCAGCCAGGGCCGCAAGGTCGAGGTCTCGATGCTCGAGGCCATGTGCCACTTCAACCTCGACGCCTTCACGCACTACTTCTCCGAGAACGAGATCATGGGTCCGTTCAGCCGACCCAGCGTCTCGCAGTCGTACGTGCTCGAGTGCGCCGACGGCCTGTGGATCGCGCTGCACATGTCCTCGCCCGAGAAGTTCTGGCAGGGCCTGGCCAACGCGATCGAGCGGCCCGACCTGTTCCAGGACGCCCGCTTCGCCACGCGCGAGGGCCGCATCGCGCACCAGAACGACCTGATCGCGCTGCTCGACGGCCTGTTCCGCGCACGCACGCGCGCCGACTGGTGCGCGCGGCTCGAGGCCGAGGACGTGCCGCATGCGCCCATGTACGACACGCGCGAGGCCATGGAGGACCCGCAGGCACGCCACCTGCAGCTCGAGGTCAGCGCGCCCCATCCCGAGGGCGGCGACTGGCGCACCATCCGCTCGCCCGTGAGCTTCGACGGCGAACGCGCGCTAGAGGTCACGGCGCCGCCGGTGCTGGGCGCCGACAACGCGGCGATCGTCGAACCCATACGCCGACGCCTGCAGCAGCGCTGACGCATTCCCACCCCAGAAGAAAAGAACGGAGACAAGCCCCATGACCCCATCGAACGCCGACGAACTGACCCGGGCCGCGCTGCAGCGCCTGGACGGCGCGGCCGACCCGCGCTTCGCGCGCATCATGCAGTCGCTGATCGAGCACCTGCATGCCTTCATCCGCGAGGTCGACCTGCAGCCCGCCGAATGGATGGCCGGCATCGAGTTCCTCACCGCCGTCGGCCAGGCCTGCGACGACAAGCGCCAGGAGTTCATCCTGCTGTCGGACACGCTGGGCGCCTCGATGATGGTGGTGATGCTCGACCAGCTGCGCGCCGCCGCGCGCGCCGGCAGGAACGGCGAGGCGCTGCCCGCGACCGAGACCACCGAGGCCACCGTGCAGGGCCCCTACTACTGGGACGGCGCGCCCGAGCTGCCGCTGGGCGCCGACATCGCGCCGGGCGTGCGCGGCGAACCGGCCTTCTACAGCGGCCGCGTCAGCGACACGCGCGGCGAGCCGCTCGCGAACGCGCTGCTGGACATCTGGTCGGGCGACGGCGAGGGCGTCTACGACATGCAGGTCGAGGGCGCGGGCATGGCGGCGCGCGCGCGCATCCGCACCGACGCCGAGGGCCGCTACTGGTTCTGGTCGATCAAGCCCTCGTACTACCCGGTGCCGGTCGACGGCCCGGTGGGCCGCATGCTCGACGGCATGGGCCGCCATCCGAACCGGCCCGGCCACATCCACATGAAGGTGGCGGCCGAGGGCCATGTGCCGGTGACCACGCACCTGTTCGTCGCGGGCAGCCCCTACATCGACTCCGACGCGGTGTTCGGCGTGCGGCCCAGCCTCGTCGTCGACTTCGAGGCCCATGCGCCGGGCCGCGCGCCCGACGGCCGCGCGCTCGAGCAGCCGTACTGGTCCGCGCACTACGACTTCCATCTACAACCCGCCACCTCGAACGCCCTCTCATGAAAATCGGCAAATCCACCGTCCCGCGCACCGCCATCTGCACCTCGGACGAACACACCATCGTCGTGCGCGGCCAGGACCTCTGCCGCGACCTGATCGGCCGCGTCTCGTTCTCGGACTACTTCTTCCTGCTGCTCACCGGCCGTCGTCCCGACGCCGCCTGCAGCGCGGTGCTCGACGCCACGCTGGTGGCGATCGCCGAGCACGGCCTGGTGCCCAGCGTGCAGGCCAGCCGCATGACCTTCGCGGCCGCGCCCGATGCGCTGCAGGGCGCGGTGGCCGCGGGCATCCTGGGCTGCGGCTCGGTGATCCTCGGCGCCTCGGAGACCGCGGGCCGGCTGTTCGCCGGCGTGGCGGCGCGCGTCGACGCGGGCGAGGCGCTCGACGCCGTGGCGGCCGACACCATCCGCGCGCTGAAGGAAGGCCGCCAGGCCATCCCCGGCTACGGCCATCCGCTGCACAAGGCCAACGATCCGCGCGTGGACCGGCTGATCGAGGTCGCGACCGAGGCCGGCGCCGACCTGCGCTACGTGCAGATCGCGCAGGCGCTCGAACGCGCCATCCCCGCCATCGTGGGCCGCGAGCTGCGCATGAACGTCTCGGCCGCGATCCCGGCCGTGCTGCTGGGCGTGGGCTTCCCGGTGGCCTCGCTGCGCGGCGTGCCGATCCTCGCGCGCACCGCGGGGCTGATCGCGCACCTGGCCGAGGAGGCCGAGACGCCGAGCGGCTTCGCGCTGTCCTACCAGGCCACGCGCGAGCTGCAGTACGAGGGCGAGCTGCCCGCCGGTTTCGGGAGCGCGGCATGAAGCGCCGCCTGCTGCTGGCCGGCGCGCTGCTGGCCACGGGCGCGGCGCTCGCGCAGGCGCCGGGCGCCGCGCGGCCGCTGAAGATCGTCGTGCCCTTCGGTGCCGGCACCTCGACCGACATCGTCGGCCGCATCCTGGCCGATGCGCTGGGCCGCCAGCTCGGCACCGGCGCGATCGTCGAGAACAAGCCCGGCGCGGGCGGCGCCATCGGCAGCGAGCAGGTCGCGCGCGCCGGCGCCGACGGCCAGACCCTGCTGCTGGGCACGGTGGGCACGCACGCCATCAACCCCTCGCTCTACAAGCGCCTGAGCTACCAGCCGCTGCGCGACTTCGTGCCGCTGGGCTTCATCGGCGCCACGCCCACGCTGCTGGTGGTGCCCGCCGGCTCGCCGTGGAAGCGCGTGGCCGACCTGGGCAACGCGAACGGCAACGTGAATTTCGCCTCGGCCGGCAACGGCACCTCGGGCCACCTGGCCGGCGAGCTGCTCAACGTGCGGCTCGGCAAGAGCTTCATGCACGTGCCCTACCGCGACGGCGCGCAGGCCATGACCGAGCTGATGGCCGGCAACGTGCAGTTCATGTTCTATCACCCGGCCGCGGTGCTGCCGCAGGTGCGCGCGGGCAAGCTGCGCGCGATCGGCGCCTCGGGCGCGAAGCGCAGCGCCGCCGCGCCAGAGGTGCCCACGCTGATGGAACAGGGCGTGAAGGACTTCGACCTCGTCGCCTGGTTCATGTTGTACGCGCCCGCCGGCATGCCCGCCGCGCAGCGCGACCGACTGCGCGAGGCCACGCGCCAGGTGCTGGCCCAGCCCGAGGTGCGCGAGAAGCTCGCGCAGCAGGGCATCGAGCAGGCCGAGATGAATGCCGACCAGCTCGACGCCTTCGCGCGCACCGAGATCGCCAAGTGGGGCGAGGCGGTGCAGCGCTCGGGCGCGCAGGTCGATTGATCGGTCCGACAGGAAGTTCGATAAAAAAAGCGGGACCTCCCGCGACAGGAGACAGACATGCGTACCCGATTCCAATGGCTGGCCGGCCTTTTCCTTGCCCTGGCCTGCAGTCTCGCACTTGCCCAGGGCGCAGCCTGGCCCGGCAAGCCGATCCGCATCGTGGTGGGCTTCGCGCCCGGCACGCCGCCGGACATCTTCGCGCGGCTCTACGGCGACTACATGGGCAAGCAGCTCGGCGTGCCGGTGGTGATCGACAACAAGCCGGGCACGGCCGGCAACCTCGCCTCCGACACCGTGGCCAAGGCGCCGCCCGACGGCTACACCTTCCTCTACAACCTCTCGACCGCGTTCACGATCAACCCCTACATCTACGCCAAGCTGCCCTTCGATCCGCAGAAGGACCTGGTGCCGGTCGCCACCACGATGCGGCAGGGACTGGTGCTGATCGCGAGCCCGAAGCTGCCCGCGAAGTCGATCAAGGAACTGCTGGCCGCCGCGAAGGCGAAGCCCGGTTCGATCTCGCATGCCTCCTACGGCGCGGGCAGTCCCTCGCACCTGATCGTGGAATGGCTCAAGGACGAGACCGGCACCGACATGCTGCACGTGCCCTACCGCGCGAGCCCGGTGGCCGACGTGATCGGCGGCCAGGTCGACACGGTGATGGAGCCGATCGCCACCGGCTATCCGCTGATCAGCAGCGGCCGCGTGCAGGCGCTGGCCTATTCGGGCCCGAGCCGGCATCCGGCCATGCCCGAGGTGCCCACGCTCGCCGAGGTGGTGCCGGGCCTCACGATGACCTCGTGGCACGGCCTGTGGGCGCCGGCCGCGACGCCGGCGGCGATCCAGCAGCGCTTCAACGCCGTGATGATCGAGGCCAGCAAGGACCCCGATCTGGCGAAGCGCATCCGCGAGCTCAACAGCGAGCCGCTGGGCCTCACGCAGGCCGAGATGGCCGCGGCGCTGCGGCGCGACGCGGAGATCTACAGCCGCATCGTGAAGGCGAAGAACATCCGCGTCGACTGAGCGGCGCTCAGTAGCCGCGCACCGGATCGACCACGCCCGCGACCGGCAGCCCCTGCTCCATCGCGCGGATCTTGCCGGCGATCTGCGCGATCGATTCCTCGCGCAGCGTGCGCGCCGAGCCATGCGGCGTCACGACGATCTTGGGATGGCGCCAGAAGGCATGGTCGGCCGGCAGCGGCTCGACCTGGAACACGTCGAGCGTGGCGCCCGCGAGCTGGCCGCCGTCGATCAGCGGGATCAGGTCGTCCTCGACCAGGTGCGCGCCGCGCGCGATGCTGATCAGGTAGCCCTCGGGCCGCAGCTTGCCGAGCGTCTCGCGGTTGAGGATGCCGCGCGTGGCCTCGGTCAGCGGCAGCAGGTTGACCAGCACGCGCGTGGACGACAGGAACTCGTCGAACTGCGCCTCGCCGCTGAACACGCGCACGCCCTCGATCTGCTTCGGCGAGCGGCTCCAGCCCAGCACCGGGAACTCGAACTGCGCGACCGCCTTCGCGACCCGCTCGCCGAGCACGCCCAGGCCCATGATGCCGACCGGGAAGTCGCTGCGCGCCTTGGGGCGACGGTAGCTCCACTTGCCTTCGCGCGCATCGGCCTCGTAGGCATCGAACTCGCGGAAGTGGCGGATCAGCGTGTGGCACACGTACTCGGCCATCTGCACCGACATGCCCGCGTCGTCGAGCCGCACGATGCGCGTGCCGGCCGGAATCCGGAGCTTGAGCAGCGCGTCGACGCCGGCGCCGATGTTGAAGATGCCGCGCAGCGCGGGCTGCTCGTCGATGAACTGCTGCGGCGGCGCCCACACGACCGCATGGTCGGCCTGCGGCGCGCCGGGGCGCCAGGCCTCGATCTCGGCGTCGGGCAGTTCGGCCTTCAGGCCTTCGATCCAGGGGTCGGGACGGTTGTCGGTGAGGTAGACGGTGATTCGCATGGGCGAATCTTAGAGGCCCACGGCGACGGCGGCGGTCGCCGAGGCGGCCCGCGTCACCACTCGCGCCATTCCTCGGTGATGTCCTCGCCCTCGGTCTCCAGGCCCGCATGGCTCGCGGCCGCGATGATCAGCTCGCACAGGTCCTCGCGCTGGTCGGTCTCGATCAGGCTGCCCTCGCTGTCCTCGTTGAGGCGGTTGAGCTGCAGCACCACGCGCTCGACGGCCGCGAGGATCGCGGCGTCGCGTTTCGCCTCCGAGGCCTCGTCGATCGCCGCCAGCGTCGCGAGGTACTCGTCGACGATCTCGGCGCAGCGGTCGACCTCGGCCTGCGTGTAGCCGGGGTCGAATTCGGGATCGTGGTCCGCGTCTTCCTCGTCGTTGCGCATGTAGTCGACCATGCTCGCGAGGGTCTTGTCCTTCAGGGCCTGCAGTTCGGGTGTCATCGGTCTGTCGCTCCGTTCGTCTAAGAGATCGCCGCACGAGCGCCGGGGGCGACAGCGCACGCCTTGTGTGCTCTTGCGCCATCTCCTATGCTCGATCGTTCAATCCGGAGACCCTACCCATGATCAAAGTCAGTGTGATGTACCCCTACACCGAAGGCGCCCGCTTCGACCACGACTACTACCGCGACAAGCACATGCCCCTGTTGAAGGCGCGCATGGGCGATGCCTGCAAGTCCTACACCATCGACAAGGGCCTGGCCGGCGGCGCGCCCGGCGCCAAGCCCACCTACGTCGGCATGTGCCACGTGTTCTGCGATTCCGTCGAGGCCTTCCAGGGCGCCTTCGGCCCGCATGCCAAGGAGATCCTCGGCGATGTGAGGAACTACACCGACATCGCGCCGGTGATGCAGATCAGCGAAGTGGTCGTCGGCTGAGAAGGAACTTGTCGCGCCGCCGCTTCAAAGCGGCGGACGCTCCAGCCGCACCCAGCGCTGGACCGAGGGCCGCTGCCATTGCGCGGCGGCATAGGCGGCCAGGCGCAGCGGCACGGCATCGCCGTTGAGCCGCAGGCGGTTCAGCATCAGGGCCGCATCGAGATCGGCCACGGACCACGCGCCGAACAGATGCTCGGCATCGGTCGGCAGCAGCGTCTCGATCACCTCGAAGAGCGTTGCCGCGGCCGAGCGGGCCGCCTCCGACAGCGGCGCCTGCGTGGGTCCATAGAACAGCACCTCGGTCGAGCGCTCGACCCGGATCGGCATCAGGTCGCTGCGCAGCCAGGCCTGCAGCTGGCGCGCCCGTGCGCGGTCGCGCGGCGCGCTCGGGTAGAGCGGCGTGCCCGGGAACAGCTCGTCGAGGTACTCGGTGATGGCCGACGACTCCGACAGCGCGAAGTCGCCATGGACCAGCGTGGGCACGCGCCGCGTCAGCGACAGGCGCGAGAAACCGGCGGCCCGGTTCTCCCGCGCCGCCAGGTCCACGGTCGAGAGCTCGAAGGCCAGTCCCTTCTCGTGCAGCGCCACGAACACCGACAGGGCGTAGGGACTGGCGAACTGGGCATCGACGTGGAGGTGCAGCAAGGCGGTCATCACGCGATCTTAGAAGCACGTCGGCGCAGCCACAGCCGGCGCACGCCCCACAGCACGGGCACCAGCAACAGCAGCCACGGCAGCACCGCCGCCACGAAGGTGATCAGGCTGCCCACGCTCTCGGCCAGCACGCGGCCCGCGTTGCGCAGGGCCTGCGTCATCGGGTTGTAGCTCTCGCCGCCGCCGACCAGTGCGCGCACGGTCGTGAACTGGATCTGGATGTGCTGCTTGCTGGTCTGCTGCTGCAGCACCTTGCGCTGCGTCGCCGAGGCATCGAGCTCGGCCTGGGTGTCGGCCAGCGTGCGCTGGATCTGCAGCAGGTCGGCCATGGTGCGCTTGGTGGTGGTGTCGCGCAGCATGACGCGCAGGCTGTCGCGGAACTCGGTGCGGTTCTTGATGCGCGCCTCGACGTCGATCACCTCGGCGGTCTTGTCCTCGCTGGTGGTGTTGTGCGCCACCACCTTCGCCACGCCCGCGAGGCCGGCCAGCAGCTTCTCGACGTCGGCCGGCTCCACGCGCATCTCGAGCGTGGCATTGCCGGCCTGCTGCGGCGTCTCGCGCAGCAGCGAGGACGACAGCAGCTCGCAACGCAGGGTGCCGCAGAGGTCGCGCACCTTGCCCCAGGATTCGGCGAGCTGGTCGGGCGCGACCTCGACGTTGAGGTCCTGGCGGATCGCGAGGTAGCGCTGCAGCGGCGCGCTCTCCCCCGCCTGCTTCTCGGCCTGCTGGTCGAGCGACATCGCGACGGGCGCGGGCGGTGCCGGCTCGGCCATGCGCATGCGCCTGGACTCCATCGCGCCGCCGGCCGCGTAGTTGCCCGTGGGCCGGGCCACGGCGGTATCGACCTCCGAGGCCCCGTCGCGCCGCTCGCAGGCGCCGAGCGTCAGGGCCGCGGCCAGCGCGAGCAGCAGCATGCGCGGACGGGCGCCGAGGCGCTGGAAGGGGGAGAACGAAGAGAGCTGCGGCGGGCGATGCGTCATGAAGAATCCTTCAAGGGAAGTGGGCATCGCGGTGATACGGCCTGTTGGCGGTGCCGGGGTTAAAACCGGCGCCGCCATCTGGTAACAGCTTGCAAGCCCCGTGACCGGGGCCGCGGATTCAGGCCGCTGCGGCCATGCGCAGCAGCTCGTCGCCCTCGGCCACCTGCTCGCCGGGCGCGAACAGCAGCTCCTCGACCGTGCCGTCGGCCGGCGCGGCGATGGTGTGCTCCATCTTCATCGCCTCCATCACCGCCAGCGGCTGGCCGCGGCTGACCTTGTCGCCGGCCTTGACCGCGAAGGACACGACCTTGCCCGGCATCGGCGCCGTGAGGCGGCCGCCCTCGGCCTGCGTGTCGCCGGCATGGGCGAGGCGGTCGATGGCGGTGATGCGGGTCGCGCCGGCCGCGGCGAAGACATGGGCCGTGGCGTCGTCGAGGTAGACGTCGAGCGTCTGGCGCTGGCCCGCGAACTCGAGCTCGATCTCGCCCGTGGGCAGGCGGCCCACGACCAGCGGACCGGCCACGCCGCCGGCCTCGAGCCACAGGCTGCCGTCGCGCTTGTAGGTCAGCAGCGCGCTCTGCTCGGCGCCGCGGAATTCGAAGTCGAAGCGGCGCGTGTATTCGCCGAGCGCGCGCCAGCCGTCGCGGCGCGCGAAGGGATCGATGCTGCCGGCCGGCGCCGCGGCGAGCGCGGTGCGCGCCACGGCCGCGGCGGCCGCCAGCGGCAGGCCCAGGGTCTCGCGGTCGAACAGCACGGCGCGCTCGCGCTCGATCAGCGCGGTGTCGAGGTTGGCCTTCGAGAACGACTCGGTCGCCAGCACGCCACGCAGGAACTGCACGTTGGTCGCCACGCCCACGATGTGGGTCTGCGCCAGTGCCGCGTCGAGCCGCGCGAGCGCCTCGTCGCGCGTGGCGCCATGCACGATCAGCTTGGCGATCATCGAGTCGTAGAAGGGCGAGATCTCGCCGCCCTCGCGCACGCCGTCGTCGATGCGCACGCGGCTGCGCTGGAAGGCCGTGGCCTGCGGCTTGCGATAGATGCGCAGGGTGCCAGTGGCCGGCAGGAAGTTGTTGTCGGGGTTCTCGGCGCAGATGCGCGCCTCGATCGCATGGCCGTGGATCCGCAGCTCGGACTGCTGCGCGGGGAGCGTGCCGCCCGCGGCGACGCGCAATTGCCATTCGACGAGGTCGAGGCCGGTGATGGCTTCCGTCACGGGATGCTCCACCTGCAGGCGGGTGTTCATCTCCATGAAGAAGAAATTCATTTCTCCGCCGTCGCGCTGCTCCACGATGAACTCCACCGTGCCCGCGCCCACGTAGTCCACGGCACGCGCCGCGGCCACCGCGGCCTCGCCCATCTGCTGGCGCATCGCCTCGGTCATGCCGGGCGCGGGCGCTTCCTCGAGCACCTTCTGGTGGCGCCGCTGCACCGAGCAGTCGCGCTCGAACAGGTAGACGTAGTTGCCGTGGCTGTCGCCGAAGACCTGGATCTCGATGTGGCGCGGGCGCTGCACGTACTTCTCGATCAGCACCGCGTCGTCGCCGAAGCTGTTGATGGCCTCGCGCTTGCACGAGGCCAGCGCGGCCTCGAAGTCGGCCGCCTTGTCGACCGCGCGCATGCCCTTGCCGCCACCGCCCGCGCTGGCCTTGATCAGCACCGGGTAGCCGATGCGGTCGGCCTCGCGCTGCAGCAGCGCCGGGTCCTGGTCGTGGCCGTGGTAGCCGGGCACCAGCGGCACGCCGGCCTTCTCCATCAGCTGCTTCGACTCGGCCTTCAGGCCCATGGCCTTGATCGCCGAGGGCGGCGGGCCGATGAAGACCAGGCCGGCGTCGGCGCAGGCCTGCGCGAACTCCTCGTTCTCGCTGAGGAAGCCGTAGCCCGGATGCACCGCCTCGGCGCCCGTGGCCTTGGCGGCCTCGAGGATCTTCTCCCAGCGCAGGTAGCTGTCCTTCGGCGCGCTGCCGCCCAGGTGCACCGACTCGTCGCAGGCGCGCACGTGGTTGGCATGCGCGTCGGCATCGGAGTACACGGCGACCGTGCGGATCGCCATGCGGCGCGCGGTGGCGGCGACACGGCAGGCGATCTCGCCACGGTTCGCAATCAGGATCTTCTTAAACATTGGACGAGTCTCCCGGAGGATTCTTTTTCAGTTGAAACGCGGGCACGACGCCCGGATCGGGCCGGCCGCTGAAGATGCGGGCGACGCGGGCGAACAGCGCCTTGAGGAAGCGCCAGCTCTTGCGGATCAGCCACACGCTCGCGACCAGCACGAGCACGAACAGCACGAGGAAGACGAAGGGATGCGCCACGGCCAGCCACAGGCCCGCGGGCACCATGGTGTCTTCCACCAGCGAGGCGCCCACGTTCGAGAACGGCTCGGGCGAGGTGTTGATGGCCGCGCGCGTGGTGGCCTTGGCCGCATGCGCGGTGGCCGCGAAGCCGCCGCCGAGCAGCGCCGCCACCAGCGCCATCGCGCCATGGTCGACGCCGAACACGCTGGCCGCGAGCGCCGCGCCGGCCGGGATGCGGATCGCGGTGTGGACCACGTCCCAGAGCGAATCGAGGCCCGGGATCTTGTCGGCGAAGAACTCGACGAACACCATGAAGCCGCTGGCCGCGATCACCACCGGATGCGCGAGCAGTTGCAGCCCGCCCGGCAGCGGCACCCAGCCGAGGTAGCCGACCAGGCCCGTGAGCAGCACCACCAGGTACAGCCGCACGCCGCTGGCCCAGCCGATGGCGGCGGCCAGGGCGAGCAGCTGGGGCATGTCGAGCGCGGTCATGGCGTCGAGGAGCCGGTCAGGACGACGCGCCCGCGAGCCAGGACGGCTTGCGCTTCTGCAGGAAGGCCTGCACGCCCTCGCGGCCCTCGTCGCTGGCGCGGATGTCGGCGATGCCCTCGACCGTCTTCGCGATCAGCGCGTCGTCGATCTCGCGGCCCGCCACGTCGGCCACCAGCTGCTTGCAGGCGCGCACGGCGGCCGGGCTCGCGCCGGTCAGCGCCTTCAGCAGCTCGTCGACCTTGGCATCGAGCGCATCGGCCGCCACCACTTCGTGCACGAAGCCGATGCGGTGCGCCTCGGCGGCGCCGAAGCGCTCGGCCGTGAGGAAGTAGCGCTGCGAGGCGCGCGTGCCCATGGCACGCAGCACGTAGGGGCTGATGGTGGCGGGCACCAGGCCGATCCTGACCTCGCTGAGGCAGTACCAGGCGCTGTCCACGCTCACGGCCATGTCGCAGGCCGCGACCAGCCCCATGCCACCCGCGTAGACATCGCCCTGCACGCGCGCGATGGTCGGCTTGGGGCACTCGGCGATGGTGCGCAGCATGGCGGCGAGCTTGCCGGCGTCGGCGATGTTCTCGTCGCGGCTGTAGTCGGCCATGCGGCGCATCCAGTTGAGGTTGGCGCCGGCGCAAAACGCCGGGCCGTTGGCGCCCAGCACGATGGCCTTGACCTGCGGTGCCGCGCCAGCCTCGGTGAAGGCCCGCGTCAGCTCGGCGATGACCACGTCGTCGAAGGCGTTGCGTGCCTCGGGCTGGTCGAGCCAGATGCGCGCGACGGCACCGTCGATCGTGAGTTGCAGCTTGGTGAAGTCGCTCATGCCGCGTTCCTCCTCACATGCGGAAGATGCCGAACTTCGGCTCGGGGATCGGCGCGTTGCGCGCGGCCGCCAGGCCCAGCGCGAGCACGCGGCGCGTGTCGGCCGGATCGATGATGCCGTCGTCCCACAGCCGCGCGGTGGCGTAGTAGGGGTGGCCCTGGTCCTCGTACTGCTGGCGGATCGGCGCCTTGAAGGCCTCCTCCTCGTCGGCGCTCCACTGGCCGCCCTTGGCCTCGATGCCGTCGCGCCGCACGGTCGCGAGCACGCTCGCGGCCTGCTCGCCGCCCATCACGCTGATGCGCGCGTTGGGCCACATCCAGAGGAAGCGCGGGCTGTAGGCCCGGCCGCACATGCCGTAGTTGCCGGCGCCGAAGCTGCCGCCGATGATGATGGTGAACTTCGGCACGTTGGCGGTGGCCACGGCCGTCACCATCTTGGCGCCGTGGCGCGCGATGCCCTCGTTCTCGTACTTGCGGCCCACCATGAAGCCCGTGATGTTCTGCAGGAACACCAGCGGCGTCTTGCGCTGGCAGCACAGCTCGATGAAGTGCGCGCCCTTCTGCGCCGATTCGGAGAACAGGATGCCGTTGTTGGCGACGATGCCCACCGGCATGCCCTCGATCTCGGCGAAGCCGCAGACCAGGGTGGCGCCGAAGCGGGCCTTGAACTCGTGGAACTCGCTGCCGTCGACCACGCGCGCGATGATCTCGCGCACGTCGAAGGGCTTGCGCGTGTCGGTGGGGATCACGCCGTAGAGCTCCTCGCGCGGGAACGCGGGCTCGCGCACCGCGGCCTTCGCCGGGCCCTCGGCCGCCTTCGCGTTGAGGTTGGCCACCGCCGAGCGCGCGAGCGCCAGCGCGTGCAGGTCGTTCTGCGCCAGGTGGTCGGCCACGCCCGACAGCCGCGTGTGCACGTCGCCACCGCCCAGGTCCTCGGCCGTCACCACCTCGCCGGTGGCCGCCTTCACCAGCGGCGGGCCGCCCAGGAAGATGGTGCCCTGGTTCTTCACGATGATCGATTCGTCGCTCATCGCCGGCACGTAGGCGCCGCCCGCGGTGCACGAGCCCATGACCACGGCGATCTGGCCGATGCCCTGGGCGCTCATGTTGGCCTGGTTGTAGAAGATGCGGCCGAAATGCTCGCGGTCGGGGAACACCTCGTCCTGGTTCGGCAGGTTGGCGCCGCCCGAGTCGACCAGGTAGATGCACGGCAGCCGGTTCTGCTCGGCGATCTCCTGCGCGCGCAGGTGCTTCTTCACCGTCATCGGGTAGTAGGTGCCGCCCTTCACGGTGGCGTCGTTGCACACCACCATGCAGTCGACGCCGTTGACCCGGCCAATGCCCGCGATGATGCCGGCGCCAGGCGCGTCGCCCTTGTACATGCCGTGCGCGGCCAGCGGCGACAGCTCGAGGAAGGGCGTGCCCGGATCGAGCAGCTCGGCCACGCGCTCGCGCGGCAGCAGCTTGCCGCGCGCCGTGTGCTTGGCGCGCGCGGCCTCGCCGCCGCCTTGCGCAACCGCGGCGAACTGCGACTGCAGGTCATCGACCAGCGCGCGCATGGCGGCGGCATTGGCCTGGAAGTCGGCCGAGCGGGCGTTGAGTTTGGTTTCGAGTTGGGTCATGGTGCAGTCAATGTCGGGAACGGGGCGCGCGGCCCCCGTGTTCAGGCGGTGCGCGCTTCGTCGAGGCCGAGCTCGGCCTTCATCTCGTCGCGGATCTTGAACTTCTGGATCTTGCCGGTCACGGTCATCGGGAAGGCCGGCACGAAGCGGATGTACTTCGGCACCTTGTAGTGCGCGATCTGGCCCTTGCAGAACTCGCGCACCTCTTCCTCGGTGACGCTCTGGCCGGGCTTGGCGATGATCCAGGCGCAGAGCTCCTCGCCGTACTTGCGGTCGGGCAGGCCCACCACCTGCACGTCCTGCACCTTGGGATGGCGGTAGAGGAACTCCTCGATCTCGCGCGGATAGATGTTCTCGCCGCCGCGGATCACCATGTCCTTGATGCGGCCCACGATGTTGACGTAGCCCTCGGCGTCCATGGTCGCGAGGTCGCCGGTGTGCATCCAGTGCTCGGCATCGATGGCCTCGCGCGTCTTGGGCTCGTCGTCCCAGTAGCCGTGCATCACCGAGTAGCCGCGCGTGCAGAGCTCGCCCGACTGGCCCGGCGGCATGGTCCTGCCGGTCTCGGGGTCGACGATCTTCACCTCGAGGTGCGGCTGCACCGTGCCCACGGTCGACACGCGGCGGTCGAGCGGCGTGTCGGTGCTGCTCTGGCAGCTCACCGGGCTGGTCTCGGTCATGCCGTAGGCGATGGTGATCTGCTCGAGGTGCATCTCGCTGACCACGCGCTTCATCACCTCGATCGGGCACGGCGAGCCGGCCATGATGCCGGTGCGCAGGGTCGAGAGGTCGAACTCCTTGAAGCGCGGATGGTCGAGCTCGGCGATGAACATCGTGGGCACGCCATGCAGGCCGGTGCACTTCTCGGCCTGCACGGTCTCGAGCACGGTCAGCGGATCGAAGCCGTCGTTCGGATAGACGATGGCCGAGCCGTGCGTGAGGCAGGCCAGGTTGCCGAGCACCATGCCGAAGCAGTGGTAGAGCGGCACCGGGATGCACAGCCGGTCGTCCGGCCCGAGCTTCATGCACTCGCCGATGAAGAAGCCGTTGTTGAGGATGTTGCGGTGCGTCAGCGTCGCGCCCTTGGGAAAGCCCGTGGTGCCGCTGGTGAACTGGATGTTGATCGGGTCGGTGGCCTTGAGCGTCTTCTGCACCGCGGCCACCTTCGGGTCGGCCGCGTCGCCGCTGGCCAGCAGCGCCGAGAAGCGCTGCATGCCGGGCACCTCGGCGCCCTCGCCGGCCTTGTCGATCCAGAAGGTGTGGACCAGCTGCGGCAGCCGCTTCGGGCCGAGCTCCTGCAGCATGCCGAGGTAGTCGCTGGTCTTGAACTGCGCCATCGTCACCAGCGCCTTGCAGCCGACCTTGTTGAGCGCGTACTCGAGCTCGGCGGTGCGGTAGGCGGGATTGATGTTGACGAGGATCAGGCCGACCTTGGCGGTGGCGATCTGCATCAGCACCCATGGCGCGTTGTTGTGCGACCAGATGCCCACGCGGTCGCCCGGTGCGAGCCCCAGCTTCAGCAGCGCGCTGGCGAGCCGGTCCGACTCGGCCTGCAGTTCGCGGTAGCTGAAGCGCAGGCCTTCGTGGCGGCTCACGAGCGCCTCGCGATCGGGTTGCCGCTCGACCATGTCGTCGAAGAAGTCGCCGATGGTCTGTTCGATGAGGGGGACGTCGGTGGCGCCCTTGCCGTAGCTCTCGGTCAGTGCTGCAGTCATGTTGATGTCCTTGTCTCCTGGTCTGCGCCCTCCCGCGGGGAGGGGGAACGGCGGCTTATGCGGTCTCGGCGAACAGCTCGCGCCCGATCAGCATGCGCCGGATCTCGCTGGTGCCCGCGCCGATCTCGTAGAGCTTGGCATCGCGCCACAGCCGTTCGACCGGGAACTCTTTGGTGTAGCCCACGCCACCGAGCGCCTGGATCGCCTCGCCGGCCATCCAGGTGGCCTTCTCGGCCGAATAGAGGATCGCGCCGGCCGCGTCCTTGCGGAAGGTGCGCGCATGGTCGTTGCGGTCGCAGGCCTTGCCCACGGCGTAGACGTAGGCGCGCGTGGCCTGCCAGGTCGAGTACATGTCGGCGATCTTGCCCTGCATGAGCTGGAACTCGCCGATGCTCTGGCCGAACTGCTTGCGCTCGTGGATGAAGGGCAGCACCGCATCCATGCAGGCGGCCATGATGCCCAGCGGGCCGCCCGAGAGCACGGCGCGCTCGTAGTCGAGGCCGCTCATCAGCACCTTCGCGCCCTGGCCCTCGCCGCCGAGCACGTTCTCCTCGGGCACCTCGCAGTTGTCGAAGAACAGCGGGAAGGTGTTGGAGCCGCGCATGCCGAGCTTGTCGAGCTTGGTGCCGGCCGAGAAGCCCTTGAAGCCCTTCTCGACGATGAAGGCGGTCATGCCGCGCGCGCCCATCTCGGGCTCGGTCTTGCCGTAGATCACCAGCGTGTCGGCGTCGCCGCCGTTGGTGATCCACATCTTGCCGCCGTTGAGCACGTAGTAGCCGTCCTTCTTCTCGGCCTTGAGCTTCATGCTGACCACGTCGGAGCCGGCATTGGGCTCGCTCATGGCCAGCGCGCCCACGTGCTCGCCGCTCACCAGCTTGGGCAGGTACTTCTTCTTCTGCGCCTCGCTGCCGTTGCGGTGGATCTGGTTCACGCACAGGTTCGAGTGCGCGCCGTACGACAGGCCGACCGAGGCCGAGGCGCGCGACACCTCTTCCATCGCCACGATGTGGGCGAGGTAGCCGAGCTCGGTGCCGCCGTACTCCTCCTTCACGGTCATGCCGTGCAGGCCGAGGTCGCCGAGCTTCTTCCAGAGGTCGTGCGGGAACAGGTTCTCGCGGTCGATGTCGGCGGCGCGGGGCGCGATTTCATTCGCGGCGAAGTCCTGGATCGCGCTGCGCAGCGAGTCGATGGTCTCGCCCAGGTCGAAGTTCAGGCCGGGATCGTGCATGGGTGTTGTCTCCTCTGAAGGGGGCCGGCGCGTGGGGCTGCCCGCGCCACGACGCGCTGGAAAGGCGACAGCTTACGCCTCGTCGCGCCGCAATTGGCGCCACAATGGTTGCAATTTGCGCCACGCCGGCACCGCCCCGCCATGTCCTCCCCCTCCTTCCTCCGCCCCGCCCGCGCGGTCACGCCGATGGCCTTCGTGCGAGCCATCGTCAAGGGCTACGAGCGCTACGGCCAGGACCCGTCCGAGGCGCTGAAGGCGGCACAGATCACGCCGCGCGAGCTCGCGCGGCCCGGCGCGCGCGTGACGGCGGCGCAGTTCGAGGCGCTGTCGGGCCACGCGATGCAGGAGCTCGACGACGAGGCGCTGGGCTGGTTCTCGCGCCGCCTGCCCTGGGGCAGCTACGGCATGCTGTGCCGCGCCTCGCTGACCTCGCCCGACCTCGGCGTGGCGATCAAGCGCTGGTGCCGCCACCACCGGCTGCTGACCGAGGACATCGGCCTCGCGCTCGAGGTGGCGGGCGGCGTGGCCACGCTGCGCATCGGCGAGAACCGGCCGCTCGATCCGGCCTTCCGCGAGTTCTGCCTCGTGACCAGCCTGCGCTTCATGCACGGCTACATGTGCTGGGCCATCGATTCGCGGATCTCGCTGCGGCAGGCCGGCTTTCCCTTTCCCGCGCCGGCGCACCGCGACGCCTACGCGGCGATGTTCACGCCCGAGGTGCGCTTCGACGCGGCGCGCGCGAGCATCGCCTTCGACGAGCGCTACCTCGCGCTGCCGCTGCAGCGCGACGAGCGCGCGCTGCGCACCATGCTCAAGCGCGCGCTGCCGCTCACGATCCTGCAGTACCGGCGCGACCGGCTGCTGGGCCAGCGCGTGCGCGAGCTGCTGCGCTCGCGCGCCGCCGAGACCACCACCGCCGAGGCGCTGGCCACGCTGCTCAACGTGTCGAGCCGCACGCTGCACCGCCAGCTGCAGGAGGAAGGCAGCTCGCTGCAGGCGCTCAAGAACGAGGTGCGGCACGAGCTCGCGGTCGACCTGCTGCGGCGCACGCACCGGCCGATCAAGCAGGTCGCGCTGGCGGCGGGCTTTCACAACGAGAAGAGCTTCTCGCGCGCTTTTCTACAATGGACGGGACTCGCACCCAGGGACTTCCGCCAGCAGGCCGCCACGCCAGCGCCCGGGACGCCACGCACCCGAGACCTCCCTCCATGAACGGTTACGCGCGGATTCGCAAGCTCCGGGTCTTCGGCGCCCGGGTCTACATCCACTGGTCCGCCCTCCTGGTCGGGGCCGGCCTGTTCCTTTTGTGCATCCGCACGCCGCTGCTCGCGGTCATCACCATCGTCTCCTACTTCGGCATCATCTTCCTGCACGAGGCCGGCCACGCGGGCTTCGCCCGCCGCATGGGCTACCGGCCGTTCGCGATCTACCTCGGCGTGATCCACGGCGTGTGCGACTACGAGGAGCCCTACAGCCACAAGGACGAGGCCATCGTGGCCTGGGGCGGCGTCGCGGCCCAGATGATGGTGGCGCTGCCGCTGATCGCGCTGGCCGCCACCACGCCGCTGGCGAGCGTGCGCGGGCTCGGGCCGGTGGTCGCCTTCCTCGGCTACTTCAACCTCGTGTTCGCGCTGCTCAACCTGGTGCCGGTGGCGCCGCTCGACGGCGCCAAGGCCTGGGCGCTGATCCCGATCGCGCTGGCCGAGCGGCGCCACAAGGCGCAGGCCGCGCGCCGCTCCGGCAAGCGCTGAACCGCGGCGCTCACTGCGCCTCGATGCTGAGTTCGCGCATGCGCCGCGTGATGACGTCGAACTCGGCGCGGTAGGCGCTGGCGAACTGCTCGGGCGTGCTGTTCATGATCTCGAAGCCGCGGGCCACGAACTGCTGGCCGACCTCGGGCGTGCCCACCACCTCGCGCACCTCCTTCGCGAGCCGTTCCACGATGGGCTTCGGCGTGGCCGCGGGCGCCAGCAGGCCGATCCAGACGTTGCTGTCGTACAGCGGGTCGTCGAAGCCCAGTTCGTGCATCGTCGGGACCTGCGGCAGCGTGCTCGAACGCTGGCGCCCGAGCACGGCCAGCGGCACGATCTTGCCGCCCGGCACGTGCTGCATCGCGCTCGCCACCGACGAAAGGCCGATGTCGACCGTGCCCGACAGCAGGTCGGTGACCACCAGCCCCTCGCCGCGCTGCGGCACGTGCACCATGCCGCCGCCCAGGCCGCGGTTGAGGCTCTCGCCGGCCAGGTGGCCGAGGCCGCCGATGCCCCACGAGGCATAGCTGAGCTTGGCGCCGCCGGAGCCGGCCTTGGCCTTGAGGTCGGCGAGGCTGCGCAGGCCCGAGCCCGGATGGGTCGAGATCAGCGCCGGGCTGCGCACGATCTGCGTGATCGGCGCGAAGTCCTTGCGCGGGTCGTAGGCCAGCGTGCGGTAGAGCGCGGTGTTGTTGATCTGCGAGTCGGTGATCGTCATCAGCAGCGTGTAGCCGTCGGCCTTGGCGCGCGCCACCTCGGCGGCGCCGATGGCCCCGGCCGCGCCCGCCTTGTTGTCGACCACCACCGGCTGGCCCAACGCCTTCGACAGGCGCTCGCCGACGGTGCGCGCCACGTAGTCGGTGGCGCCGCCGGCCGGATAGGGCACGACGATGCGGATCGGCCGCGACGGGTAGGCCTCCTGGGCGGCGGCGGGAACGGCGAAGGCCAGCGCGGCGCAGGCGATCGAAAGCAGCTTGAGCATGGGTCTTGTCTCCTCGTGGGGTTCTTGTGTTCGTCTGGCGGCGTGCGTCAGCAGCTCGCGGCGCGCTCGGACTGCGCGCGCTGCGGGGGCGCATCGTTGCGCTGCTCGTCCTCGAGCGCCTGCGCCACCAGCCGGCGGAACTGCACCAGCGCCGAATCCATGGCCAGCGGCAGCATCGGCAGCAAGGGCGCGTGCTCGATGTTGCGGGCCTGCGCGGTGATCATGTCGCGGTCCTCGTTGAAGGCCACGATCAGGCTGTCGTAGAGCGTGCGCGTGAGCTGCTCGCCGCCGAGCGAGGGCCGGTGCGCCTGCTGGAAGAAGTAGTGGGTGCTGGTCTCGGTCTCGGGCGTCAGGGTCTGGCAGCTGTGCAGCTCGACGGCATGGCGCATGTCGCCCTCGGCGTCCTCCACCGGCCGGCCGCCCGACTGCATCAGCAGCGTGCCCGGCAGCACGAAGTCGTAGACGAACCAGCGGTCGAAACGTGCCTCGGGCGCGAAGGGCCGCGCGCCGGCCCAGTGCGCGGGCGGCGGCACGTTCGCCACGCGGCGCGTCACGCGCAGGCCGCGCTCGATCTTCTCGATCTCGGGCCGCGCCTGCGCGATCGCGGTCGAGCCGCCGAGCGTCTTCTCGTGCACGTAGCTCAGGTGCGAGAAGTCCAGCAGGTTGTCGCAGATCAGCAGGTAGGGCGTGTCGTAGTGCAGGTAGCCCGGGATGTGGCGCCAGTCTGGGTGGTCGCACGAGAAGTTGTCGGGCAGCAGCGCCGTGTCGGCGCGCTCGGCCTCGCCCATCCACACGAACACCCAGCGGTTGCGCACCGCCACCGGGTAGCTGCGCACCCGTGCGCGCGGCGGCACCGTCGCCATGCCCGGCACCTCGACGCAAAGGCCGCGCGCATCGAACTTGAGCCCGTGGTAGCCGCAGCGCACGCAGTCGCCCTCGCGCCGGCCCTTGGACAGCGGCGCGTGGCGATGGCAGCAGCGGTCCTCGAGCGCCACCACCTCGCCCTGCGCGGTGCGGTACAGCAGCAGCGGCTCGCCGATCACGGTGCGGTTGAACAGGCCCTCGGCGGGAATCTCGTGGTCCCAGGCGACCACGTACCAGCAGTTGCGGATGAACATGCGCGTTCTCGTCTCCATCGTGTGCGGCGGGATCGTGTGCCCGCCGCTGCCGCGATCGTGGGGCGAACGGCCGGGCGGCGCGTCCCCCGCGAAGGGGACGGCGAAGACGACAAGAGCGACGGGGACGGCGGTCGGCGAGGAAGGGTCAGGCCGCGAGCCGCACCAGCGCGGCGCGGTCGTGGATGCCGAGCTTGAGATAGGCGCGCTTGCGCAGCGTGACCACGCTCGAGGGCGCGATGTCGAGGTCGGCCGCGATGCCGTCGGCCGTGAGCCCGCAGGCGATGCGCGCCGCCACGTCGAGTTCGCGCGCGCTCAGCGCGACCGCCAATGCCGCGATGCGCGCGCGGGCCAGTGCGATGCGGGTGTCCATGTCGGGCCCGACGCCGCCCGCGCCCACCAGGTTGCGGTGCACCTGCCGCAGCAGCGGCGACACCGCGAGCACGCGCTCGATCTCCTGCGGCGCGAAGCGGCCCATGGCCTCGCTGCGGTAGAGGTTGATCGAGAACGCGGTGCGCGGCGCCGGCATGTAGAGCAGCGCCAGCCGCTCCGAGAGGTGCTCGCGCTCGTAGATCTGCTGGCGCCAGCCGGCATCGGGGATGTCGGGCGAGCGCATGTGCAGCACCGTCATCGCGGCCGACTCGCGGGTCTGCACGCGCATCTGCCGCGCGATGCGCGTGGCGTCGTCGAAGCGGTAGAAGTGGCGCCGGTACTGCGCGAAGCAGTCGCGCGTGACATTGGGCGTGGCCGCGTGGAACGAGTGCCCCTCGATCTGCGCCGGTGCCTCGTCGCCATGCGACACCAGCGAGATGAACTCCACCGGCAGCAGCGCATTGAGGAAATGCAGCATCGCGCGCGCCGGTGCCGCGTCGCGCGGCGCATCGAGCAGCAGCGAGACCGCGCGCAGGTCGAGCACGGCCGACGACGGCCGGCCAAGGGCGGCATCGGAGACCTGCCAGGTGGATTGCGGCGGCGTCGGCTGCATGCCGGAATTGTGGCGGCCGGCGGCGCGGCGCGGAATGCCTGGCGCTCGGGATTAACCCGCGCCGGCCTTCAGGCGGCCGAGCACCTCGGGATTAACGACGTTGCTCGGCTGCCCGCGCGCGAAGGCCACGATCTGGTCGAACACGTCGGAGAACTGCAGCTCGTACTCCTCGCGCGTCACGTAGCCGATGTGCGGCGTGCAGACCAGGTTCGGCAACCGCAGCAGCGGATCGGCGGGATCGACCAGCGGCTCGGTCTCGTAGACGTCGACCGCGCCCATGCCGGGCCGGCCGGCCTGCAGCGCGGCCACCAGCGCACCGGGCTCGATCAGGCCGGCGCGGCTGGTGTTCACGAGGACCGCGTCGGGTTTCATGCGCGCGAGGTCCTCGCGCCGCACGATGCCGCGCGTGGCCGGCACCAGCCGCATGTGGAGCGAGATCGCATCGCAGTCGCCGAAGAAACGCTCTCGGTCCGGCGCGCATTCGCGGCCGTCCGCGCGCGCCCGGGCCATCGATTCGGGCCGCGCCCACACGCGCACCTGCATGCCGAAGGCCTCGGCATAGCCCGCCACCGCTTGCCCGATGCGGCCATAGCCATAGATCCCGAGCGTCTTGCCGCGCAGCGTGCTGCCCACGCCGGTCTGCCAGCCGCCGCGCTGCAGCGACGCCATCTGCTGCGGAATCCGCCGCGCCGCGCACAGCAGCAGCGCCCATGTGAGTTCGGCCGCGGCGTACGAAGGCGTGCCCGCATGCTGGTCCGACGACAGCACGATGCCCAGCCGCGTGCAGGCCTCGACGTCGATGTGCGGATAGACGCTGCGCTGGCTGATCAGCCGCAGCCGCGGCAGCCGCTCGAGCACCGGCGCGCGCAACGCGGTGCGCTCGCGGATCAGCACCACGGCATCGGCCTGCGACAGCCGCTGCACCAGCGCGTCGGGCTCGTCCACGTGGTCGTTCCACACCGTCACCTCGTGCCCGTCGAGCTTGGCGAAGCAGGGCAGCGTGCGCAGCGTGTCGAAGTAGTCGTCCAGCACCGTGATGTTCATGGCGGCGGATTCTGTGCCCGCAACCCGGCTGCGTAAAATGAATTTATCTGGACCATTGCTGCAATCGCCTCATGAAAGTGGACATGCTCGGCCTGCAGGCATTCCTCGCCGTGGCGGAGCACGGCAGCTTCCATGCCGGCGCCGATTCGCTGCACATCACCTCCACCGCGCTGACGCGCCGGCTGCAGAACCTCGAGGCGGTGCTCGGCGTGCAACTGGTGGAACGCACCACGCGCTCGCTGGCGCTCACGGTGATCGGGCAGAACTTCCTGCCGCAGGCGCGGCGGCTGCTCGTCGACATATCCTCGGCCATGCTCGGCATCCGCGAGGCCGGCCAGGCCTCGCGCGGCAACGTGACCCTGGCCTGCGTGCCGACGGTCGGCGTGCAGTTCCTGCCCGCGGTGATCCAGGCCTACAGCGCCCTGTTCCCCGGCAACCGCATCAAGATCCTCGACCACTCGTCGGCCGGCGTGGCCGGCGCGATCCTGCAGCGCGAGGCCGAGTTCGGCATCAGCATCGCCGAGTCCTACGAGCCCGAGCTGGAGCGCATCCCGTTGCTGGAGGACCGCTTCGTGCTCGCCTGCCGCGACGACCATCCGCTGGCGCGCCGCCGCAGCATCGCCTGGTCGCAGCTCGAGGGACACGCGCTGATCGTGCCGGGCCCGGGCAGCAGCAACCGCCCGTTGCTCGACGCGGCGCTGGCGCCGAGCGGACTGAACCTGCCCTTCGTCTACGAGGTGCAGCGCAGCTCGACCGCCGTCGGGCTGGTGGCGCAGGGCGTGGGCGCCGCCGTGGTGCCGAAGCTGGCGGTGCAGGACGGCACCTACCCGCGCATCGTGCTGATCGCGCTCGCGCAGCCCACGGTGCGGCGCAGCTTCGCGCTGCTGTCGCGCAAGGGCGCGGTGCTGTCGCCCGCCGCGCAGGCGCTCTACCGACTGATCCTGTCGATGGCGAAGCCGGCGCGCGGCCGGCGCGCTCAGGCCGGCTGAGCGATCTTCGCGAGCGCCTCGGCGATCGAGGCGCTGTCGGTGGGCCGCACCAGCTTGGCCACTTCGCGGCCATCACGCATGAACACCAGCGTGGGCCACAGCTTCACGCCGAACGAGCGGCCCAGCGGACGGCCGCTGCCATCCTCGACCTTGATGTGGCGCAGGCCCGGATGCTGTGCGAAGGCCGCGGCGATGTCCGGCTGCGCGGCCTTGCAGACGCCGCACCAGTTGGTGCCGAACTCGACCACCGCGGGGCCTTGCAGGGCGTCGATCTCGCTGCGTTCGGGCTGTTCGGTCTTGTACTCGGAGGTCATGCGCGGGGGCTCCTGGTGGGCATTGGATGGTGTGCCGGCGCCGCCGGCGGCCGGGCGTGATTCGATTCGAACAGAAAGCCGGCAGCCCTGCCGCCGGTGGGTGTTCGCTTCAGCCGATGGGCCTGTGCGCCGCGAGCAGTGCCGGCAGTTCGGCCATGTCGCTGAACACCTGCACCGCGCCGACGCTGCGCAGCGCCTCGGGCCCGCTGTGGCCCGACTCGCCCGTGCTGTAGCCGAACACCGTCGCGCCCGCCGCCACGCCCGCCATCGCGCCCGTGACCGTGTCCTCGACCACCGCGCAGCGCTTCGGATCCACGCCCAGCGCCGCCGCCGCCGCGAGGTACACGTCGGGCGCCGGCTTGGAGCGCGGCATCTCGTGGCCGCTGAAGATCCGCCCCGCGAAGCAGTCGAGGATGCCGACCTTCTCGAGCTGCAGCTCGACCTTGAAGCGATCCGCGCCCGAGGCGCAGGCGATGCGCCCGTCGAGCTGCTCGAACAGCGCGCGCACCGCGGCGGGCGCATTCGGGATCGCCGTCAGGTCCCGCTCGAGCGCCTCGTTGCGGCGCTCGCGAAAGCCGTGCAGCCATTCGGGCGTGATGCGAAAGCCGGTCTTCGACTCGATCAGGTCGGCTTCGTCCTTCACCGCCTTGCCGGTGAAGATGCGCATCGATTCGTCGGTGGTGAGAGGCCAGCCCAGTTCGCCGAGCATCTCGGCAAGCACGCGGTTGGTGATGGGTTCGGAGTCGACGAGGACACCGTCGCAGTCGAAAAGGACCGCGGCGAAAGGAAAGGAAGACATGGGGAGATGGTACCGGCCGAGCAAAGCGAAGGCCCGAACGCCCCCCAATGGCCGAGCGAAGCGATGGCCCGCCCCACCCCCCTCTGGCTGTGCCGAGGAGCGCAGGCGTAGGCGGGATAAGGGCCGCAGCTGTCTGAGCGGAGCGCAGCGCAGCGAGTTCTGCGGCCCCCCGCCGTAGCCGAGCACCGCAGGTTGCCCGCAGCGAAGCGGAGGGACACAGACAGCGGGGTCGCCTTTTCTTTGGTTACTTTCTTTTGGCGAAGCAAAAGAAAGTGACTCGCCCGCCGGGGCGAGACCCG
>Ga0209902_100707_pt1 | contig 28385 bp, 24 predicted proteins | sample FECB27metaG_FD_188304 | JGI IMG/M metagenome (GOLD analysis project Ga0209902, IMG submission 188304) | Cyanobacterial communities from the Joint Genome Institute, California, USA - FECB-27 (SPAdes) (version 2) | ecosystem: Environmental > Aquatic > Thermal springs > Hot (42-90C) > Microbial mats...
CCTTTTCGGCTTCTAAAAGGATAGCTAGTTTCTCATCGGCCGTCCAGTGTCTTCTTTTCATTGTGCTTACAAGTTAAGGAGTTTAACTTGTAGAATCTTTGGTCCGGTTATTTAGGGGGCTAAGAAGCTTTGAATGATGGATGGACCTACGCGGGGTGGAAGAAGTGCTTATGCAAGCGCTACTGATCGCCCGCAAGATGCGTACTGTCCTTGCTTTTGGTATAAGTAGCTGTCAGATCAGAAGCAAGTTACTTGAGCAGAAAACAGTATAAAATATGTGTGCTTCACTACCTAAATTATGCATTCATCATTATTCACTGTTATTGTTCACTGTTACTGTTAAATCGGTTGGCCGAAGTGGGGGGAGCCGTCTGCATTCCAGGAAAAGGGTTTCGCCCGGATCTGCCTGGCCCAACCCGCCTGACTGCTACGGGCGGCGTGATAAATGAGGTAGTGCTGCTGGTCGATCTCCACGAAAGAGGCGTGGCCGGGTCCGAAGATGGTATCGGTTTTGGAAAATACGGGCTTCGGTTCCTTTCGCCAGGAAGCGGGCTGCAACGGATCGCCTCCCAGGTACGTGAGTTGTCCCAGGCAATAATCGTCGGTCCAGCTGCCGCTGGCGGAATAAATGATGAAGACCCGGCCCCGGTGTTTCAGTGCCTGCGGCCCTTCGTTGACGTGCGGATAACCCTGTTTTTCCCAATCGTATTCCGGTCGGGATAAGCAAACCCGGTCGGAAATGATGGTGTAGGGGTTGCTCATCCGGGCTATGTACAGGTGCTGGCTGGTATTGGTAAATCCTTCCCAGCCCGACCAGATGAAGTACTTTTCGCCGTTTTGCATTTCCAGCACCGAGCCGTCGATGGCCCAGCGGTCGGTAGGAATATCCAGCTTACTCCGCCAGGTATACACATCCTGGGCGTCGGGAGAGTTCGATTCCAGCACGTACATGCGTTCCGCTCCGTTTTTGCCGTTGTACAGCGCAAAGTAGATGTACCACTTTCCGTCCAGCCACTGCAGCTCCGGCGACCAGATTTCCAGGTATTCCGGCGTTGAACCCACTTTTGCCGGCCACACCTCAATGCGTTCGGCCAGGGACATTTCTTTGAGCGTACGAAAGCGGGAAATCAGTATTTTCTGTTTAAGTCGGTCTACCGTGCAATAGTATAAATAACCATCCTTGGAAACTACCCAGGGATCTTCGCCGTCTTCTACCAGCACGTGTGCCTGGTCGCCGCTTGGAGGAAGCGACCGGGCTCTGTCAGTCATCCGGTTGATCGCCTCCACCGTCATCGGACTCAGATGCGTTTCCTGGTAAATGTGAGGTTTAGCTTTTTGCATAACAGAAGTAAAAACGGAATGATATGATCATTTCAGACCCATAACATTTGTGGGTTATTTCTGTTTACGGACTTCCGGGTAAATGGTCCTCTGAAAACGACTCAAAAATGTAAAAACGGTAATGGTATTCTACTTTTCCAGATTCTAAAACCGCCATTTATCTTCGTTAAAAAGGTCTTTCCCGGAAAACAGAAAGGAATTTCGTTGTTTGCAAGAACCAAAATTCTTCGAGTCTCCAAATACGCATTCCCGTACCCGTAGTTATCCTTTTCTGAGCTTTTCAGCAAACTACCTTTGAGCTTCTCAACAAAGTTGAATGGAAGCCGCCCGACTACCTTTGCATAAACAATCACATTTAAAAGTTATGACAAAGGTTTGGTTTATTACGGGCAGTTCCCGCGGATTGGGAAGAAGCCTCACCGAAGCTGTATTGGCCAAAGGAGACCAGGTGGTCGCCACCGCCCGCCAACCGGAACAGTTGAGCGAATTGATGGCGAAGTATCCGCAGCAACTGCTGGCGCTTTCGCTGGATGTAACCGATCGGGAACGGATCAAGGTGGCCGTCGAACGGGCCGTAGCTCACTTTGGGCGCATCGACGTGCTGGTCAATAACGCCGGCTTCGGCATCACCGGAGCCGCCGAAGCCTTTACGGATGAACAGGTGCGCAGTCAATTGGAAACCAACTTGTACGCGCCGATTGAGATCACGCGCGTCGTGTTGCCTCACATGCGAAAGCAACGCAGCGGACACATCCTGCAGATCAGTTCGATTGGAGGCCGGGTCGGCAGCGCCGGTGTGGCCATCTACCAGGCCGCCAAGTTTGGCTTGAGCGGTTTTTCAGAAGCGCTGGCTCAAGAAGTAGCTCCGCTGGGCATCAAAGTTACCTCCGTAGAGCCGGGTGGTTTTCGTACCGATTGGGCAGGTGCCTCTATGAGTTACGCCCCTCCGGTAGAAGGCTACGAATCTACGGTGGATGCCCGCGCTAAATTCTTCGAAAGCGGCCAGTTCGTGCCGGTGGGTGATCCGGTCAAGGCCGCCCGGGTCATGCTGGATCTGATTGATCATCCCGCTCCGCCCTTACACCTGGTGCTGGGTAGCGAAGCCGCGGTCATGCTGCAAAGGGCCGACGAAAGGCGAAAAGCCGAATTTAAAGCGTGGTTGCCCATCACGCGCGCTACCGACCACGATGAGGCCAGCAATTTTCTGGAAACGGCATACGCAAAAAGCATCCTGGCCTGAAAAAGTGAATGATTCTCACCGCCGCCAATCACTATGGGGCAAACCTGACAGGTTTCAACAACCTGTCAGGTTTAGTATTCTGTAACCGATGGGTTTTGTAAATTGATATCCTATGTCCCAAAAGAAAGTTTATCCGAACATTGTGTATTCGTGCTACTACAACGTTAGCCGTGAAGGGGAGCAATTTGTGCCGGAACACCTGTTCAGTTACCAGGTTTCCGGTACCCTGCTGGTCAACGATGGTCAACGGGTACACCCATTCAACGAAGGTGAATTTCGCTTCAGCAAACGAAATCAGCTGGCCAAATTTGTAAAACAGCCGCCACCGGGAGGCGAATTCAAATCGGTTACGATTTTGCTCGACCAGGACACCCTGCGTGCCATCAGCCGGGAATACGGATATACGGCGCAAAAAAAAGAGACGATGGAGCCAGTTATGGCATTATCTCCCCATCCTCTGTACAAAGGCTTTATGGATTCGCTGCTGCCTTACCTGCAGTTGTCTCCCGAAGTAAATGAATCTTTGTTTGCACTCAAAGTGAAAGAGGCCGCCCTCATCCTGGTGCAGACCAAGCCCGAACTGAAGGATGTTCTTTTTGATTTTGCCGAACCTGGTAAAATCGACCTGGAAGCGTTTATGCTGAAAAATTATCACTTCAATGCCGGGCTGCACCGTTTTGCCTATCTGAGCGGACGAAGTCTGGCTACGTTCAAACGCGATTTTGAAAAGGTGTTCCACACGTCACCGAGCCGCTGGCTACTGCAGAAAAGGCTGCAGGAAGCGTATTACCAGATCAAGGAGAAAGGAAAGAAACCTTCGGATGTCTACCTGGAAGTGGGTTTTGAAGACCTTTCCCACTTCTCTTTTGCTTTTAAAAATGCATTCGGGCATTCTCCTTCCAGAATTTAATCCGATCCCGCTGGGTGTTGGGCGACGCGTTTTTCGTAGTTTCAGGTTGATTTTCATCGGTCGGGGATCGCTAATGAATGACCAAGCACCCGGAACGATAAGAGCTGAAATTTGTTGAAATGCGCGACTTATGATCGAACACGACAAACAGATACAAATAATTAAGGAAAAGCTGATGGCCGCTAAGAGAGCAGATGGAAATCTGAAGGTGTTTGGCGCGTCTAGACATCAATACCACCTCAACCAACCGGTATCAGAAAAGGAGGTGTTGGCCTTTGAGAAAAAATACGACGTCCAACTTCCCTTATGTTATAAAGCTTTTCTCACGGAAGTAGGCAACGGTGGAAATTCCTTCGCTCATTCGGCGGCGGGGCCGTTCTACGGAATTTATCCCTTGGGGGAAAATGTTGACGAACTGATTTATGAAAATACGGAAAAGTATTTAAAACAGGACTGTGTACTTTATCCTAAAATGACCCAGTCATACTGGAAAGAACTTACCCGGCAGGTGGAGGAAAATGAGGCCATTTCAGACGAAGATTTTGAAAAGGAATTGGGTAAGATATACGGAGGAATTCTTCCGATTGGCTCACAGGGTTGTACGTATATTCACGGCATCGTACTCAATGGCCCATACAAAGGGAGGATCGTAAACCTGGATATCGATAGACAAAAGCCGCATTTTGCTTTCGAAAACAACTTCCTGGATTGGTACGAAAGATGGCTGGACGAAGTCATTTCGGGAGAATTAATCAGAGACAGCCCAAGCTGGTTTGGCTACGTAAAGGGTGGTTCGGAAGAAAAATTGCTGGCGGCTTATGTATCTTCCAAGGACGCGGACAACAAACAGGATAATTTGGCTGGACTACTGAACAAACCCGTTCTGAAAGATGGGACATTGGATCAGATAGAAGAGTGGATAAATGAAGACAGGGAGAACAAAATCACTTTCCTTCAAATGCTTTGCAAGTCCAGCTACGAAAGAGCAAAACCCTACTTGTTGGCGTTGGTAGATACTGATTTGCGTTCGGTTTTTCAGGTCATCCACGGGTATGCGAAAGAAAAAAGCCACGAATGGCTTCCCATGATTGAACGATCCATACATAGGGTGAGTGATATGGAAACCTTTCGATTCTGCACCTATATACTGTACAATACCGACGTGGATTATGGAGCAATGCTCCTTCCGTTCACTCAATCCGCCAATGAAAAAATAAGGAGCCACGCCTTTTATTCGATAGGTAGGTTACCAAACAAAAAGCGGTATTTGCCTGCCTTCATAGAAGGATTAAATGATTCATCCAATCAGGTCATTCACTCCACTTTGCAGGCACTTTCGGGAGTGAAGGATGATCGGCTATTGGAGCACTTTAAAAAGATCGCTGAAAAATTCCCGGTTGAGCAAGACTATATTCTGTCTAATCTCAATCACCGACTTGCTGAATATGGTCTGGACAACCAGTCTATTTTAAAAAGGGATGCGCAAACCGACACCACTTAAAGCCTTCCCAAAGAGAAATAGTACGAAATAGGGAAATAGAAACTTCTTTTCTCAAATTGTCAATAATGATGATGAAATACCACCTGGAATGGCTCATAGACCGATATGAGCAAGGAAAACCATTGAAATACCTTTTCTTCTGGGGCCACCAGACCAAAAAGGACGGCAGCATTGGTGACAGCTGCTTCAGCCAGTGGTGGCTGGCTGATTTTACGGTCGATGGGCAGAGCTACCGCACGGCCGAACACTGGATGATGGCGGAAAAAGCCCGCCTGTTTGGTGACTCCGAAATCCGGGAGAAAATCATTCAAAGTAAAACACCCGCAGAAGCCAAAAAGCTGGGGCGGGCGGTGCAAAACTTCGACCCGGCGCTTTGGGATGCGCACAAGTACGACATCGTCCGGACCGGCAACGGACACAAGTTTTCCCAGCATCCCGATCTGCAACACTTCCTGCTCCAAACCGGTGACCGCGTTCTGGTGGAAGCCAGCCCTGTAGACTCCATATGGGGCATCGGACTGGCCAAAGACGACGAACGGGCGGCCAATCCGACACAATGGAAAGGAGAGAACTTGTTGGGCTTCGCCCTAATGGAAGTGCGTGATGAGCTTCGTAATGGCTGATCAAACTATGACTGGTTGCATACTTTCCACCACCCGATCCACAATGCCATACTCAATCGCTTCGCTGGCATCCATCCAGTAATCGCGGTCGAAGTCTTTCAGGATTTTCTCGATGGGGTGACCGCAGTTTTCGGCCAGGATGCGCGCACCCAGGTGTTTGGCTTTGATGATTTGTTTCGCCTGAATCTCAATGTCGATGGATTTGCCCTGCATCGTGCCGCCCAGGCTGGGCTGGTGGATCATCACTTCGCCGCTGGGAAAGATGCCGCGTTGCCCTTTCAGGCCCACCGATAGAATGATGGCGGCCATGGAGGCGCACATGCCCATGCACACCGTCGATACCGGCGATGAAATCATCCGGATGGTGTCGCAGATGATGAGGCCATCGGTGAGCGAACCACCAGGACTGTTGAGGTAGAGCGTGATCGGTTCGCCGGGGTGCTGGGCTTCCAGGTACAGCAGCCGATTGACCACTTCCCGCACGGATTCGCCCGTCACGGGTCCCCATAGAAAGACTTTGCGTTGTTCCAGAAATTTCCGGCTGAAAATCACTTCGTCGCTCAGGCTTTCAAAAGCTTCTTTCCAGCGATCGGGTTCGTTTTGTAAGTAAATCATTTTATAGATAATGTGCTGATGTGCTAATGGGTGGTGAAAAGATTCCATCTTTTGCAGTCCACTGGAAGAAAGCGTGAGTAAGATCAGAAAGATGGAATCATTGGGGAGCTTTCTATCCGAAAAGTCAGACCATCCCGAAGGGAGGATGATGGGCTAACGCGCTGAATGCTAACTGCTGATAGCTGATCGCTAATAGCTGAAAGCTGATTGCTAATGGCTCAGGCCGCCACCCAATGCCACCATAGCCAGGCACCGATGGCAAAAGCCAGCAGCGAAGCGATGCGCCAGAGGGTGTTTTGAAAAGAAAGATTCTGGTAGATGCCATTCAGCTCCCGGCGCAATTGCCGACGGCCTTCCTGACGAATGGCGACGTACAGCTGCTTCTGCACCTCTACTTCCTGGCGAAAGGCATCGTCAATCAGCAGTCGCACTTCCAGATCGGCCGTTCGGTCGGGGTTGAGTCGCTGGTGCAGGTAATCCTCGATCAGCTGCATCCGTTCCAGTTCGGGGCGCATGGCTTAGTGATAAAAGGTTTCCAGCAGTACCTCCGATACCGACTTGCGCAGCCGTTCCAAGCATTTGAACTTCTGTACGGTCGCCGAACGCACATTGCGGTACTGGTGCTTTTCCGCAATCTGCTCCATCGACTGCTGGAAGTAGTAGAAGGAAGTCAGGATGCTCCGGCATTTGTCGCCTAACCGTTCCACGTATTCGGAAAGTGAGGGCGTATCGCGCTCCGAAACCAGCCGCAGTTCGTCGGGCAGGGGAGCGGTATCGGCCTGGTCGTCTTCCAGGTGGGCACGCCGGCTGCGACGATCCAGCTCCCGCAGCCAGCGGTTGCGGCAGATGCTCACCAGATATGTGCTGGCCGAAGCCGTGAGTACCAGTTGATCGCTGACCGCCTTTTCGTAAAAAAGAATGAGTGCATCCTGAAACAGGTCTTTAGCGTCCTGTTCGGTGCCCTGATTGCGCAGTACGTGGTGCCGCACCATCGGGAAGGTCTGCCGGTAGAGTCGGGTCAGGGTGCGCTCCCGGTCGGAGCGAAGCGCTTCGGGCCAGTTGATTGGGTCGGTATTTTTATATCCTTTCATCATCGAAATTCCGCTTACTGTCTTCTTGTCCGTTAATGCCCGTTTCGGTCAGGTATCACCCTAACTGATTGGTAATTTTTTTGAAATCCAAAAGCCACTGCTTTGAAAAAAATGTTTTAAAGTAGTTTGCTGTCATTTCGACGGGGTCGCCTAGACGCAGGCGGGAGGCCGCCCCGAAAATTCTTTTATAAGTGCCAAGAAAAGATTTCTCGGGGCGGCCTCCCGCCTGCGTCGAAATGACAAACTGTTTAATATAACGCAAACTATGAGATTTATTAAGTATAAGTAACTGACTATTAGTTTTATATGGTGGAAAATGCAAGTCTATGAAATAAAAATGAGCGTTGGCCTCTTTGCCCAGCGAGGTGCGCGGAGGCATAGCGGGGGAAGCATTGGGCGGGGCCCCCCGGGCAAAGTGCCTTTTTTGGTTACTTTTTGGGCAAGCAAAAAGTAACAAACGCTTCTATAAAGTGAAAGTGTGAGGTTTAAAATCCCATAATGTGGTTAATATAGCTTTCCCTTTACTAACCATCTTCATGCCTCTACCCATCCGGCACAAAAAACGTTCAGGTGGCACTGAATTTCGTTAAGCGTAAATCTCCGTCTCCCCATCCGGTCGCTGCAATCGGCAACTCATCTCCGGCTTTTTACGATCCGGTAACTTCTATTTTCGCCCCGCTTTCTGGCTCGCCATCTTGGGTTCGTCTTTCAAACGTACCCCAAAATGAGATTACTCTTTACGGTTCTGTTCTTATTCCTTCTTCACGTTTCCCTGAGCGCCCAGGTGCAGATCACTGGCAGGGTGGTGGGGCCTAAAAACGAGCCGTTGGTGGGCGTCAACGTGTTTCTGAAAGATACCTACGACGGAACGAGCACCAACGCGGCGGGACAATTTTCTTTTGCCACTTCCGAAACCGGGGCGCAGGTATTGGTCGCCACCATGATCGGGTACGCGGAGGCCAGCGAACATGTAGAAGTGAAAGGGCAGCCGATGAAGGTAGAGCTGAAAATGGCGGAAATGGTCAATAAACTGTCTGGTGTCACCATCACGGCGGGCAGTTTTGAGGCCAGCGATACCCGAAAAAACGTAGTGCTCCGTCCACTCGACATTGTGACGACGGCCAGTGCTGCCGGCGACCTGGTAGGAGCCATCAACACCCTGCCGGGTACCCAGCGAAACGGCGAATCGGGGCGACTGTTCGTGCGGGGCGGGGAAAGCCACGAAGCCCGGCTGTTTATCGATGGACTGTACGTAAACAATCCTTTTCAGACCGCTGCTCCCAACCTGCCCGCGCGTACCCGCTTTTCACCGATGATGTTCCGGGGCACCAACTTCAGCACGGGCGGGTATTCGGCCGAATACGGACAAGCACTCAGCTCTACGCTTTCCCTACAAACCATCGACTACCCGGCCCGTACGCAGACCGACCTTTCGTTGATGACGGTCGGGGCGGGGTTGGCCCATACCCGGCACGGCGCTAAAACGTCGGTGACGGTGGATGGTGCTTACACCAACCTGGCTCCTTATTTCAAGCTGGTGCCCCAGAACAATCCGGTGGAAAAAGCGCCGGAGTCGGGTCAGGCTTCGCTGAACTTCCGGCAGAAGCTGGGCAAAACGGGCTTGCTGAAGATCTACTCCCTGGCCAGCACCTCCGTCCTTGCTTTGCGGCAACCCGATCCGGACAATATTTTTCAGGAGCGAAAAGTGGCCATTGTCAATGACTACTTCTACCTCAACAGCAGCTATAAAAATGAGCTGGGAGCGAAGTTTTCTATCCGGGGCGGCGCCGCTTATACCTGGACCCGTGACCAGTTCGGGTTGGGAAACACCGATGTACAACAGCGCGAAAGGAGCCTTCACGCCAAATCGGTTCTGAGCTATTACCTCAACCCCAAAATCACGGTGTACACCGGTGGTGAATGGCTGCACACGCAGTATACCCGGCGTCTGATCGAAAGCGCGGCCCATTCTGGCTACGGCCAGGGATTCAACGAAAACCTGCTGGGCGCTTTTGTGGAAACCGAAATCCATCTGTCGAACCAGCTGGCGGCACGGGTAGGAGGCAGGGTCGAGTACTCGGATTTGTTAAAAAGACACAACCTGGCACCCCGCCTGAACCTGGCCTACAAAACCGGTGCGCACAGCCAGGTGTCAGCGGCTTACGGAAAGTTTTACCAGACGCCCCAACCGGAATGGCTGCTGGGACCCCGCAAGCCTGATTTTGAACTGGCCGATCACTACATCCTCAATTACCAGCGCATTCAGGAAGGGCGGATTTTCCGGATGGAAGTCTACCAAAAGCAGTACGCTCAGTTGGTGAAAGTCCGGAATGAGAACGAGATACGCAGTGATGGGGATGGCTACGCACGCGGGCTGGACGTGTTCTGGCGGGACAAGGTCAGCATCAAAAATGCGGATTACTGGATTTCCTACTCCCTGCTGGACACCAAACGGAACTATCTGTACAACACTTCGCTGCAACGACCTTCCTTTGCTTCGGCCCACAACCTGTCGCTGGTGGTCAAGTATTTTATCGGTTCACTGCGCTCTCAGGTTGGTTTTACGCAGTCGCTCACCAGCGGCCGCCCTTACCGCGACCCCAACCAGCCCGGGGAAGGGTTCGTTCAGACCCCGGTTTATCACGACCTGAGTGTGAACTGGAGCTACCTGTACAAGCCCCACTTCATTTTCCACCTTTCGGTGAGCAACGTGACCGGCCGCGAAAATACCTTTGGCTACCTCTATAACCCTACACCCGATGCCAACGGCGTCTATCAGCGAAAAGCCATTGGCCAGGGCGCTCCCCGGTTTATATTCCTGGGGGTATTCATCACGCTTTCCAAAGACAAAAATGCCAATCAATTAAACAACCTATAATCCCTTTCTCCTATGAAAACCACGCAAACTTTGTCCATTGCTTTCCTGCTGGCCGTGCTGGCTAACCCTTTTCCCCTGATGGCCGCGCACCGGTACGTCTGCGAAGCACCTACGGTCGATCAGCCAGTGGGCAGCGCTTACGAAAAAACGATGACTGCCACCATTGACAAACTCTACCGGGCAGGCAGTGTCGAAGAACTACAGGCGGCGGTCAATCAGTTTGAAACCATTGCCCGTAAGGAAACCAGTGAATGGTTGCCGCTCTACTACGCTTCGCTTGGCTATGTCTGGATGGCCACCCGAACTGAGCCGAAAGCTACTAAAGAAGGATACCTGAACCAGGGACAAACCTTGCTGGAAAAAGCCACGGCGCTGAAAGCCGGAGAATCGGAGCTGGTGGCGCTGCAGGGCTTTTTGTATATGATCCAGCTCTCTACGGACCCGGCAACCCTGGGACCGGTGCTGTCGGGCAAAGCCACGGCGACTCTGGAGCAGGCGCATCAGATGAACCCGGCGAATCCCCGGGCCACGCTGCTGCTCAGCCAGATGAAAATGGGAACGGCTCAGTACTTTGGTACCAGTACCGATGAGGCCTGCCAGTTGACCCAACAATCGCTGGTGCAGTTTGGTAAGGAAAAACCGGCCAGTCCCCTGATGCCCCGCTGGGGAGCCGAAATGGCCAAGGGCGTGTTGGAACAATGCGGAAAATAAATTAACATCACCTTCCCGACACCAATCGGGAAGGTAATACTACTTAAACACGTTAAATAAGGGGCTACCATTGGTAGTTAAGAAAGATGCGTCATTGCGAAGGGCTGTGAAAGCTGGTCCGTTGGTGGGCCCTGAAGCAATCTCCCGGAGTGAAGTCTTCAGCTTACTCAATTCTGGCGGATTGCTTCGCTTTGCTCGCAATGACGACGCGGTTTTACATATGAGTGTTAAAGTGTCAAAGTAGTAGGGGTATTGGTTGGGAAAAGGTAATTTTTGGCTGATGGTTCTTCCGTCTTCTTTTTGATCTAATCCATTGCTATTCTTGAAGCGTAAGCGTATTTTCTATGAAAGTCGGTAAAATCGGTCCGATAAAGCTGTTTTTTCTGTTGCTGCTGCTGGGCATTCCCGGCAATCTATACTATTGTCCCGATTGCTTTGAAGAACCCGTGCTGGCCGTGATGAGCGTACTCCACGCGGGCTTGTTCTGGTCGCTCCTGTGGGTGGGCAACAGTTTGTGGAATGAATACCTCGACCGGAAAATCAATTGGGTGGAATATCCTACCCGCCGGCTGGTCGTAGGCGTCGTGGTGATTATCAGCTATTCCCTGCTGGCGATTTTTCTCAACAGCTACTGGTTCTACATTCTGTACCTGGGCCGAAGCTTCACGCAGTTCTGGCGGGACGAAATTATGATCTATGCCACTACCCAGTCCTTGTTTTTTACGCTGGTCATCAGCCTGTTTATGCACGGAAGGGCATTTTTAGGGGCTTGGCGGCAATCCGCCATCAATGAACAAAAATTGCGGGCGGAAATGCTGTCTACGCGATACGAAGCGCTCCGCAACCAGGTCAATCCGCATTTTCTCTTCAATTCGCTCAACGTGCTGACCAGCTTGGTGTACAAGGACCAGGACCTGGCTGCCCACTTCATCAAAAAACTTTCCGACGTGTATCGCTACGTGCTCGATACCGGCCGGCACGAACTGGTGCCGCTGGAATCGGAGCTGGCATTTCTGAAGGACTATGTTTTTCTGCTAAAAATCCGTTTTGACGAAAGCCTGCAAGTGGATTTTAATCTGGAGCCGGGGCTGGAGGCGGAAGTGCCGCCGCTGGCATTGCAACTCCTGATTGAAAATGCCATCAAGCACAATGTGATTACGGAAGAAGCGCCCCTGCGCATTGAAATCAGGCGCGAAGGTAATTATCTGGTCGTACGCAACACCTTGCAAGCCCGAAAAACCACGGCGGCCAGCACGGGCATCGGACTCAATAATATATTTGCCCGTTATCAACTGCTGACCAACCGGCCAGTGCTGGTGGAACCCGATGGCGCTTATTTCACCGTAAAACTTCCCCTGATCAGCCCCGCTACGGCGATTGTGTAAATGATGGAACTGGTAATTATCGAAGATGAAAAACTGGCGGCGGAGCGCCTGCAGTTACTGATTGAAAAGCTGGATCCGGATCTGCGCGTCGTACAGCGGATCAGTTCCGTCAGGAAGGCGGTGGAATACTTTTCCGGCGGTGCCCGTCCCGACCTGGTGATGATGGATATTCAGCTGGCCGATGGACTCAGCTTCGAAATCTTTGAGCAGGTGGAATTGCTGAGCCCGGTGATTTTCACCACCGCCTACGATGAATACGCCATCAAGGCTTTTAAAGTCAACAGCATCGATTATTTGCTCAAGCCAATCACGGAGCAGGACCTGGCTGCTGCGCTTCGTAAATTCCACAAAACCGCCGCTTCGGCTACCACTTCGCCCCAACTGGACCGGGCCATCCGGCAGATTACCCAAAAGTACAAGAGCCGCTTTGTCATCAAAATCGGCGACCGGCTGGTGTTCGTGCCGGTAGAGCAGATTGATTGCTTTTTCAGCCAGGACAAAGCCACTTTTCTGCAACGCAACGACAAGCGCCGCATGGCCATCGACTATCCCCTCGATGCGCTGGAAGAACTGCTTGACCCGCAATGCTTCTACCGCGTCAACCGCAAATTCATCATCTACCTCCACGCCATCCGCGATGTGGTGGCCTATTCCAACAGCCGCCTCCGGCTGTATCTCAACAGCGGCGAACCCGAAGAAATCATCGTGAGCCGGGAAAAAGTCACCGCCTTCCGCGACTGGCTGGATAGTTAAGTGAGTAAGCAGTTGAAAGCACAAAGTATACGAGTGCAAAAGGCCGATAATTAGTGTTTTGTATCAAGTGTGTGTTAAACAGTTGTGTTCAATTCATGAGTTGAGAAGGAAGGTATATTTTTAATCAAGCGTTACAAACGCGAATAGTTGAAAAGGCATCCTTAGCGCAGACATTTTATCTGCGCTAAGGATGCCTTTTTTGCAATACTGTTGCAAAAAAATTTCCAAGTGCTTGGGGCTTCCATGATTTTTCTCATTATTTGCAACTCTGTTGCATTTATGCTGATCCGCTATTCAGCCAGTCGAGAAATATCCGATTGCAGATGCTGCCTGTTTATGAAAAAACTACCCATAACCGTACTGAGTGGCTTTTTGGGAGCCGAAAAACGACTTTGCTCAATCACGTACTGCTCAACAAGCAGGGGCTGAAAGTGGCCGTGATTGTCAGTGAAATCCCAACAGCGCTTTTATCTTATCCTTCAACTTAGTTTATATGAAATTACCCTTTACCCTGTTGCTTGTATTCACTTCCTTTTGCCTGCGGGCGCAAACCATCACCGGTAGCGTCGTCAATGCGACCAACGGCGAACCCGTCGCGGGAGCCTCTGTCCAGTTGCTGGGGACCGACCGGGGAACGGCCACCGATGCCAAAGGCAAGTTTACCCTGGAGGGAGTCGGAACTTTGCAGGTATCGTTCGTGGGCTTCAAAACGGTGGAGGTAAAGACCCGCGACCGTTTCTTCACCATCGAACTCGTGCCGGAAATAGCGGAACTGCAAACCGTGGAGGTGCTAGGGCGCGTGGCAAAAGACTACAACAGTGAGTACTCGTTTTCGGCCACGAAGATAGCGAGCCAGAACAAAGACATTCCGCAATCGATCAGTACAGTGACCAAAGAACTAATGGCCGACCGGCAGGCGTTCCAACTGGCCGATGCCGTCAAAATCGTCAGTGGCGTCACTCCCTCCAGCTTTTATAACCAGTACGCGATCCGGGGCATCAGCCAGAACGAAGAAGGGCAGATCGTCAACGGGATGCGGACACGGCAGTACTACTTCCTGCAGCCATTGACGACCAACATTGAGCGCGTGGAAGTGCTGAAAGGTCCCGCCAGCGCCACCTTTTCGTCGGTCGATCCCGGTGGCAGTATCAACCTGGTGACGAAGAAGCCCCTGGCCGTAGACCGGAAGGAAGTGAGCCTGAGCGTAGGGAGTTTCAGCACCCTGCGGGGCACGCTGGACTTCACGGGACCGCTCAACCCGCAGAAAACCTTGCTTTACCGCGTGAACGGGGCCTACCAGGAAGCCCGCAGTTACCGCGACCTGGTGCGGAACAACTCACTGCTTTTCTCACCCTCGTTTTCGTACGTTCCCAATTCCAAAACTTCCCTCAATGCCGAACTGATTCTGAGCCACATGTCGGGCAACCTCGACCGCGGACAACCCATTTTTGGCGCAGTGGCGGGTGTTACGAATCTGAACAGTACGCCGATCAGCCTGAATATGGGGGCCAGCAATGATTTTTTCAATTCCAAAGAGCTGCTCATTATGGGCAATCTGGCGCATAAATTCAATGAAAACATCAGCTTCAATGCCTCCTACATGAAGCAGACCTGGACGGAAGACCTGCAGGAACACCGCACCACCAATGCCTTTGCCGTTGACATCGACAACAACCCGGTTACTTCGCTGGCGGCTATGCAGTTTGTGCAGCGGAAGCAGTTCTGGAACGTCGATAACCTGAGCAGCTACTTTCATCTCAACTTCAAAACGGGTGCGCTGCAGCACAACTGGCTGCTGGGCTACGACCTTTCCGACTGGCAAAAACTCAAAGGCGGTGGACAGAATGCCGCCCGGGGATTCCTGCTGAAAGACGGTACCGTAGCCGGTTCGTTCGTGTTGGCCAATGCGGATAACTACCAGACCATTACAGTAGGAGGGCAGACCCTGCCGCGGCCCAACGTGAACTATTTCGATCTGGGCGTGCCGTCGTACCCCATCCGGAACGTGAACGACTACGTGATGACTTCGCGGCTGGCCCTGCCGGCAGCCCTCACGACCACCCACGCCATTTACGTGCAGGAACAACTGAAATGGAACAAGTTGATTGTCCTGCTGGGGTTTCGTCAAGAGTGGTTTCGCGACATCACCAACTACCAGTCGCCCAACGAAGGCACGTTCAACAAGGCTGCTCTACTGCCCCGCATCGGAATTACCTACGCTCTCCTGAGTAACCTGAACGTGTACGGAACCTACCTGGAAGGTTTTCAGGGACAGTCGAACACCGTCACCCTGATGCCCAACACGGGGAATTTCTTCAACACGGCCCGGTCGGCCAACCTGTACGAGCCCTTGCGCAGCGATCTGAAGGAAGTCGGGACCAAAGCGACCTTTTTCGGGGGACGGGTCAGTTTCAACGCCGCCTTCTACGAAATCAACCAGCGCAACCTGCTGCTCAACGCCAACCTACCGGAATTTCCTGATTCGTTGGTGACGCGCGGGGCCGAACGCAGCCGGGGCTTTGAGATGGACGTAGCGGGCTACCTGACGCCCAACTGGCAGATCAATGCGTCGTACAGCTACATTGACGCCATCATCGTGAGCGACAACGAAGCCAGTCTGATCGGAGCAAGAAAGCAGAACACACCCCGGCACAGCGGCAACTTGTGGACCCGCTACAACTTCGCGCCGGATTCGCGGCTGGGCGACCTGGGCATCGGATTGGGACTGCAACACAGCGGCAGCAAGATTCCCTGGTTTTCGCGGGCCTTTGAGGTGCCCGCCTACACCCTGTTCGACCTGGCTCTGTATTACACGCCCGCCCGGAGCCACGTGCAGGTAGCGCTGAATGTCAACAACGTGACGAACCAGACCTATTGGGTGGGGGCGCAAAACTACCTCCGGCTATTCCCCGGCGCACCCAGGAACACCATGCTCACGCTGACGTACCGGTTTTGATAGACGGTCAGCGATCAGCTGCCAGCTTGTAGGGCAGGTTAAAAGAATAAAAAAATATAATTATCAGCACATTAGCACAATGTCATTTGATACACAAACCCTGATTGCACGCCACGTCTGGCACACCGTCTTGCGAAACCGGGCGGTGTGGGGGCTGTTCCTGCTGGTAGGCCTCATTGCGTTGTATGCGGCCTGGGCAGGTTGGAACACGTTTCAGCAGCAACAAAATGCCCAATATCACTATCAGGAGGAAGCCCGCCGCGACTGGCTGGGCAATCCGGACAAACACCCGCACCGCATGGCGCACTACGGGCACTTTGCGTTTCGTCCCCGCTCACCGCTCAGCCTGTTCGACACCGGCCTGGACCGATTTCTGGGCAATGCCGTTTTCCTGGAAGCGCACCGGCAAAATACTGTCAATTTCTCCGAAGCAGGCTTTTCGACCGGGTTGATGCGGTTCGGGGAACTCAACGTAGCCATGCTGTTGCAGGTATTGCTCCCGCTGCTGATTTTCTTTCTGGGAGCAGGCAGCATTTCTGCCGACCGGGAAAACGGGACACTCCGGCTCTTGCTGAGTCAGGGCGCAAGCGGAAAGGATCTGATCGTGGGTCATAGCCTGGGCCTGTTTGCGGTGAGCCTGCTGCTTTGCGTGCCGTTGTTGCTACTGGCGGGCGGCTTGTGGCTGGCAGCCCAGCATGGCGCTCCTTCGGCCGACGAAGCCGTCCGGTTCGGACTGCTGGTGCTTTTCTACGGACTGTACCTGGCCTTTTTCTGCGTAGTGGCAGTGCTGGTATCGGCGGGAAGCCGCACCACCAAAACGGCACTGGTTACGCTGATTGGAATCTGGCTGGTTATTACGATGGTGCTGCCCCGGGCGGCTCAGGCGCTGGGTTCGTACGTATACGCTTTGCCTTCCAAAACCCAGTTTCAGTCGGCCATTCAGGCCGATATCAGTCGGGAAGGCGATAGTCACAACCCCGACGACCCGCATTACCGGGCCTTGAAAGATTCCTTGCTCCGTGCCCACGCCGTGGAGACAGTGGAGCAACTGCCCTTCAACTACAGTGGCTACGTAATGGCCGAAGGTGAAAAAATCACCGCCGCGATTAACAACCGGCACTACCAGACCCTGCTGGACCGGTTTGGGCAACAGAACCAGTTTGCCCGTGCCGTGGCCTTTCTGGATCCTTACCTGGCCCTTAAAAACCTGTCGATGGCCCTGGCGGGAACCGACTTTTCGGGTTACGCGGATTTTCAGCAGCAGGCCGAAACCTACCGGTACACACTGGCCCAGAAAATGAACGATTTGCAGATCCGCCTGATCAGCAATAAAAAGCCGGCTCCCCATGAAAAAGGCTACGTCATCGACCGGAAGCACTGGGAAGAAATGCCCGATTTTTCGTACCGGGCGCTGCCGGTTGTCTGGGTGCTGCAAGCCGAATGGGTGTCCATTGTGGCCTTTGCCGGCTGGCTCATCCTGCTTCTTTTGCTCATCCGACGGACTGCCCACCGATTCACTGCTTTTTAATATGCTTACCATTCTGTTTCAAAGTTTTATTCGATCGGCCGGCGTAAAAATCGGTCTGGGGTTTCTGCTGGTGGCAGGTCTGTTGAGCCTGCTGGTGGGAAGGCAGTTTCTGGATCGGCAGCAACGCAACAGCCGCGAAGTAGTAGCGGCGCAGCGGACCGATCTGCAGCGGCACGTTCAGTTTCACCCGGACGAAATCGGGCTGCTGCTCTACTACGCGCAGTTTGCACTGGTCAACGAAACACCCTCCCTGGCGGGGCTGAGCATCGGGCAGCGCGATGTGAACCCGGCCATTCAGCGCGTCACGATCCGGGGACTGGAAGCGCAGAAATACGATGCCGACCTGAACAACCCGACCAACCTGCTGCTGGGCAACATCGACTTCAGCTTTGTGCTCATCTACCTGTTTCCGCTGCTGATCATCGCTTTTACCTACAGTGCCGTGTCGGAAGAGCGCGAAAACGGAACCTGGCGCATCGTGGCGGTACAGAGTCGGAACCTGCCGGGGTTCCTGGCCCAACTGTTTGCGGTACGGGTAGTGGTGGTGCTGGGCCTGTTGCTTTTACTGCTGGGCCTGGCGGTGGTAATACTGCAACTTCCGCTCAACGCCGCCTTTTTTCTGTTCGCGGCTACTTCCGTTCTGTACGTGCTGATCTGGTTCGGGATCTGCTTCTGGGTAGCCTCCCTGCACCTGAGTTCCGGCACCAACGCGGTGCTGCTCATTACGGTCTGGCTGGTTTTATTGCTGGTTGTACCGGCGGGACTGAACCAGTACATCCTGAGCCGCTATCCCTTGCCCGAAGCCCTGGCGACCACGGTAAAGCAGCGCAAAGGGTACCACGACAAATGGGACCAGCCTCAGGAGTCCACTTTAGCCAGATTCTACGCACGTTATCCGCAGTTTACACATTTTTCGGTTCCCAACACCTCGTTCAGCTGGTTATGGTATTATGCCATGCAGCAACTGGGCGACGAAGAATCGGCCCGGGAGGCAGGGGAGTTGCGGCAGAAACTGCAAGGGCGCGAAACGGCCAGTCATCGGTTGGGCCTCCTGATTCCCACGTTGCACGCCCAATTGCAACTCAACGACCTGGCGCGGTCGGGGCTGGGCAATCAGCTCCGTTTTCTGGACGAAACCACGCGCTTCCACGAACGCCTCCGGCTCTATTTCTACCCCAAAATTTTCAGCAATTCTCCCGTCAAGGAGGAACGATGGGATCGTCACCGGGTAACAACGTTTTCGGATCGCACGCCCATTTCGATAAGCAAAGTGCTGCTGCCTCCTTTCTTTTTTGTGCTATTATTCAGCGGAATGGGCTGGCTCAACTTCCGGCGCAATCTGTACCGACTGTAAAATGTATTTGGGAAGAAAAGGTGCTTATCCTTATTTTTTGCCAAATTCTATGCTGTTGAACTTTACTCTACTTCTTTGTTCTTTTTTGCTTGCCCAAAAAAGAACGAAAAAAGGGCAAAAAATCCGTAAGCTTCACCGCGCAAGGCTTACGCCGGCCCGCCGGATTTTTGGGCTAGCCCGCCTAAGTGGGCTAAGATAACGTGAGTTATGGATTAGTTTTAATGCAAATAACCGACTAAAAACATCTAAAATTTCTTTCAGCATCTCAAACATATACTTAGACTTTAATAGTCCTTTTTAACCCTTTGCCAAATAACATTTATGCTGCAAGCCATTGACCTTACCAAACGCTACGCCCCCGACGCACCGGCGGCCCTGGATCACCTGAATCTGAAGGTGGAACCGGGCGAGATTTTCTGCCTGCTGGGACAGAACGGGGCCGGAAAAACCACCACCATCAACCTTTTTCTGGGCTTCCTGTCGCCTACATCTGGTCAGGCCATCATCAACGGTCTCAATGTGACTGAGAATCCGCTGGCAACCAAGCAATTTCTGGCGTACCTGCCCGAGACGGTGATGCTTTATCCCAACCTGACCGGGTTGGAAAATCTCCGCTTCTTTTCATCGCTGGCAGGGTTTCGCTTTGGCGACCAGGAGCTGGAGCAGTACCTGCTACAGGCCGGCCTGCAAGCGGACGCGCACCGAAGACGGCTGGGCGCTTATTCTAAAGGCATGCGTCAGAAAGTGGGCATCGCCATCGCGCTGGCCAAACGGGCCAAGGTGCTGTTACTGGACGAACCCACCAGTGGGCTCGATCCCAAGGCGGCCAATGAGTTTTCGGACCTGCTCCGAACACTGAGCGCCAATGGAGCAGCCATTCTCATGGCCACGCACGATATTTTCCGGGCCAAGGAAGTGGGCACCCACATCGGGATTATGCGCCAGGGCCAACTGGTCGAAACGATGCCCACCAGCGAACTGACGGCCAATGAACTGGAAGCGATTTACCTGCAAACCGTATGCTGATGTGGTAATGTGCTAATTAAAAATTGAGGGGTGTCCATAAAGGGAATCGTATAGACAAAACCTAACAGAGGGGTTAACTTAGGGATAGCGATATCACCTATCATCAACCTTATCCCTCTGTTGGTTATGAATCCTAAGTTAGCCATTCTCTACCAGTTTTTGCAGTCCATTTATTGCCTCCCCGTGAAAAGAAGAGGCAAGCCTTATCATTATAATTGGCCTTCATTGCTGCTATTCTTTATGGTTATGTTCTTGAAAGGCATTCATTCTTTTAAAGCGATGGCTAGTTATGCCCGACAGCATTCGGCTTGGTTTGGCTGGCAGTCACCGCCCTCGCGGCAGACGCTGGCGCGACGCTTTGCGGCCTTGCCAGCAGTAATCTACCGACTAATGCCTTTAGTCGCCCAAGCCGCAGCTAAGGAGCAGCCCTCCATATTTTCCTTCCGTTGGGTTTTCATCGACAAGAGCGTCTTTCGAGCCAAGGGCGGACTCTGGCACCGCAAGCAACGCTTACTAGGGCTGGTCCCTCACTCCAGCATTGATATGGACGCTTCCTGGGCTAAAAGTGCCTACCACGGCTGCGGTTCCCCGCCGGGACGATTCGGTTATGGCTTGCATCTGCTCTGCAACTCAGTTCGTTTCCCCTTATGCTGCTCGGTGACCACTGGCGCTCAGAAAGATACCACTCAAGTAGTCCCGCTGTTAGTGCATTTTGCCGACATAGTGGGAATCGTAGTCGCTGACGCGGGCTATGTCGCACTACGCTTGCTAAAGCAACTGCTGCACTGCTGGCAAGTATTACTTCTGCTACCCAAGGCCTTTACGGGAAGGAGCTTAACCGACTTTCAACTAGAATACAATGGCTTGGTCCAAACGCCCCAGGCACACTGGCTCTACCAGCAGCGTAAACCTAGCATCGAGCCTTTATTCGCCCTTATCAAAGAACTTTTTCATCTCTCTGGCGAAAACCAACTACCCTACCAGGGACTCAGAAAAGTTAAACCCTACTTAATGATGACGGCCTGCACTGTGCAACTAATGATGTATTACAATCAGCGACACCGAGTGGAAATGGCTACCACTCAGCTCTTCTTAACGGATTTTAAATAATGAACACCCCTCAATTAAAAATTAACTGTTCACTGATAAATGTATAAATGCTGGGATGAGTCATGAAAGGTTGAGGGTGGTACCGGTACGCCGCTTCCCTTCTGGCGCGTCCTTGCGAAGGGCTGCGAAAGCCGGTGAGTTGAAGGGCCCTGAAGCAATCTCTAAAGATACAGTGGGCTGCTGACTTCATTCCGGGAGATTGCTTCAGGTTGCTTTCACGCAGCTCTGGCCAAACCTTCGCAATGACGGTGTGGAGCCTGTCATTGCTTCACGCAGTGCAAAGGCTTCGTTCGCAATGAGGGCCGGGGCTCGCAACGAAGAACGCCATCGGCATCGCTCAATTCACCTAAACCCCATACTTATTTTGACTCTTTGACTTACTGGTTGGCTTGGATAAACAATTAAGTGGCTACTACGTAGTAGCTTATGCATTTGGGATTTCACTGGAAATCCGGGCGTGTTTTATTTTTTAACACCTTACTTTATCCAAACCTCTATGAAAAAGATTGTTGTTATTGGTGTGCTCACGGCGATGTTTTCCCTTTTCAACTCCTGCGTGACCAATCCGGTTACGGGATCCAAGGACTTCATGCTGATGTCCACCGAGCAGGAAATAGCGATGGGTCAGCAGTCCGACCCGGAAATTGTGAGCAGCATGGGCTTGTACGAAGACAAAAATTTGCAGCAGTTCATCAACGAAAAAGGCCAGCAGATGGCGAAGGTTTCTCACCGTCCCGACCTGAAGTACGAATTTAAAATCGTGGATTCGCCCGTCGTCAATGCCTTTGCGGTACCGGGCGGATACGTGTATTTTACGCGGGGCATTATGGCCCATTTCAACAACGAAGCCGAGTTTGCCGGGGTGCTGGGACACGAAATCGGACACATTACCGCCCGCCATTCGGCCAAGCAGTACAGCAAAACCATGCTGGCCCAATTGGGGCTGATTGCCGGTATGGTTGCTTCACCTACCTTTGCCCAGTACGGCGAACAGGCACAGCAAGGCCTGGCGCTGCTCTTTTTGAAATTTGGCCGCGATGCCGAACGCCAGTCGGATGACCTGGGCGTAGAATACTCTACCAAAATCGGGTACGACGCCCAGGAAATGGCCGGATTTTTCAGGACGCTGGCCAAGATGGGTTCCGGTGAAGAAGGAGAAGCCATCCCCGACTTTTTGTCTACCCACCCCAATCCGGCTAACCGGTACGAAGCAGTCACCCAACTGGCAGCCCAGTGGAAGCAAAAGGTAGACGATAAAACGCTGAAGGTAAACCGGGATTCTTACCTGAAAATGATTGATGGCATCGTGTACGGAGACGACCCCAAGCAGGGATTTGTGGAAAACAATATATTCTATCATCCGGAACTCAAATTTCAGCACGCCATTCCGCAGGGTTGGACGACTCAGAATTCACCGCAACAGTTTGCCATGGGACCCAAAGACGGCAAAGCCGTGATGGTACTGACCATGGCCGCCGAAAAGTCAGCGGAGGCGGCGGCCCGGCAATTCATTGAAAAGAACCAGCTCAAGGTGGTGGAATCGAAAAATACCGAGGTGAATGGGCTGCCGGCGGTGGCAGTAGTGGCCGAACAGCAGGCTCAGCAACAGCAACAACAACAGCAGCAGCAGGCGCAATCCATCCGGGCGCTTCTGTATATGATCGAATACGGTGGAAATGTATATACCCTGATGGGAATCAGTGCGGCCAATAACTTCAATTCCTATTTCCCAACTTTCAATTCAACGATCAACTCTTTCAAACAACTGACCGATGCGTCGAAACTGAACAAGAAGCCCGACCGCATCCGGATCAAGACGGTGAAGAAAACGGGCACCCTGTCGCAGGCGCTGACGGACTACAATATGAAGCAGGACAAAATGAAAGAGCTGGCTTTGCTGAATGGTATGGAGCTGAAAGACCGGGTGGAGCAGGGTAGGCTCATCAAAATTCTGAGCGAATAAGTCACTAATGGGTTAATGTGCTGATGTGCTAATGGGTGGCTGATTTACTTCTTGGGGCGGGTAAGATGGGCCAGGCGTTGGCCGGCTTCGGAATCACCGATCAGAGTAGTGAGCCTTTTTCGTCGGGTGGCTTCCGTCTTGGCACTGATGACCCACCAGATGGCCGCTTTCCGGTACGAAGGAGCCTGGGACTGAAAGAAGTTCCAGGCTTTTTCATTGCCGGACAGTTCTTTCTGATCCGATTCGCTCAGCTCCACAACTTCCTGTTCAAAGGAATACAACTGGGCATTGTTTTCTTTCCTTTTGTTATAAATGGCCAGCCCGGCCGGTTGCATCAGACCGGCCTGAATCAATTCCTGCATCTTCCGGAGATTGACCGCACTCCAGATGCTGTTGGGTTTCCGGGGCGTAAACCGGATCTGGTAGCTATCGGCATCGATCGATTTGCGGATGCCGTCGATCCAGCCGTAGCAAAGGGCCTGGTCTACTGCTTCCGGCCAAGTGATGCTGGGTTTCCCGGAGCCGACTTTGTAAAAGCCCACCCACACTTCGGAGGCTTGATGGTGGTGCTGCGCGAGCCACTCCCGAAAATCGGCTGGAGTGGGGAAAAAGCGGGTGTCCATATGCAATGTTCAGTATGCAGGCCGCAAAATACAGCGATCAGCCAGCATTTGCGCAATCAACCCACAAAAAACCCGGCAAAATACAAGGTGTCATCCCTGGTATTTCTGCCGGGTTTAGTAAGTACTCATTTTTATTGGTACGCAATGTTTCAGGATACCCCGAACGTAAGTACCGGCGTGATGGTCCGGTGAATGACTTCTTCAGTAATGCTGCCCGATAGGAAGTGGGAGAGGCCTTTGCGTTGGTGCGTAAGCATGGCGATCAGATCGGGACGTTTCTGCATGGCAAAATAGTGGATGCCTTCTTCCTGGGTATAGTCCTGAATGATGAAGAAAGTGACATTTTCCAGGGGAAATTTTTTCAGAAATTTCCGCATCTTATCTTCAATCTGGCAGGTGGAACGGAAGTTCAGCGGGGTATTCACGTACAGCAGTTGCACGTCAAAGGGGTAATGACTTTGTAAGCGGAGCAGTTGATCGAAGAAGGGTTTCGACCCGTTTTCCAGGTCCGTCGGAATCAACACCTTCCGGATGTCGAACTCCTTCACCTGATCGCTCACAGTCAGTACCGGGCATTTGGCGGTACGTACCACTTTCTCCGTATTCGAACCCACCAGGATCTCATTGAGGGTACTGGAACCTTTGATGCCCATTACTACCAGATCTACCTTTGATTCTTCCAGGTATTGCTCAATGGTGGGAAATACTTCTCCGGCTTTGACAATGTAACTGGCACTTACGCCCTGCAAAAATTCGGACTGAATATCCTGTAAGGCCTCTTCCGCTTTTTCTCTCATTTTCATCACGTAAATCCGATCCATCGGGTCAGGCGGCAGGTATTCGCCGGAAGCCACGAAGGAGGGCTGATTGACTACTTCCAGTATGTGCAGCAATTGAATGGAAGCACCGGTTGTACGGGCCATCTGGGCCGCAACTTCCAGTGCATGGATCGACTCCTTGGAAAAGTCGGTAGGAACAAGCAGGGTTTTCATATCATTCGACGTATAGAGTGAACTCCACGCAAGCCGGTGTAGGACCGCTTCAGGAGAATGACCCAAAACTAGCGGCCAGCACGGCCCATCGAAACGACCTGCCGCAGCCCCGAAGCTGATATGGATCATCCCTTACTGCGACAAGGGGAAAACCGGGACCGTCGTTACGAACCTATATCAGGGGAGCAACTGAGGTAGATCAGTGAAAGGTTGGGCAAAGCGCCGCATTTTTGCGCATCAATCATTCAATCGTATGAGCGCAACATTTCAGGTAGTGAGTCTTTCGTATAAAACCTGCCCGATCCAGGTGCGGGAATCCGTGGCCTGTAGTGAAAGCGAAGTCAGGCATTTGCTGCAAAGTCTGAAGCACAACCTATCCCTTACCGATGCGCTGGTGCTTTCCACCTGCAACCGCCTGGAGGTGTATTACCGGGCGGAAGAGGACTATTCCGCCGCCATCGCAGAGGTGATTGCCGACCTGAAAGGAATCGCCGATTTGGGTGAATTGGCTCCCTACTTCCGGGTGTTCAAAGCCGACGCGGCCCTCCGGCACCTGTTCCGGGTAGCCCTGGGCCTGGAATCGCAGGTGGTCGGCGATCTGCACATATCCCACCAGGTGAAACGCGCTTACCAATACGCCACCGACGAAGGGCTGGCCGGACCGTACCTGCACCGGCTCATGCACACCGTATTTTTCACCAGCAAAAAAGTTACGCAGGAGACGGCTTTCCGCGATGGGGCCGCTTCCGTTTCCTACGCCACCGTCGAACTGATCCGCGAACTTACCGCTGCCATTGAGCAACCCCGCATCCTGGTGATCGGGCTGGGCGAAATCGGTTCGGACGTGTGCCAGATTCTGCACAAAGGAAGTGTGGGCACGTTGCACATTGCCAACCGCACGCTGGAAAAGGCCCTGGCGTTGTCTGCGGAATGCGAAGCTGAAGTAGTGCGCTGGGAGGACCTGCCCGAACAGGTGCAGCACACCGACGTGGTGATTTCAGCCGTTCCCGGTCGCCAGCCCTTCCTGACCCGTTCCTGGCTGGAACAGTTTCCCAGCCGGCAGTACCGGTTTTTCATCGACCTCTCCATGCCACGCAGCGTAGACACGACCCTGGAGGAACTATCCGGTGTGCACCTCTACAACATCGACGACATTCGCAACAAAGCCAGCCAGGCGCTGGAAAAACGCAAAGCGGCCATTCCCCAGGTCGAGCAGCTGACCGAAGCCGCGATCATCGAATTCAACGCCTGGGCCAGGGAACTGGCAATTTCTCCGGTGATTCAGGAATTCAAGCAAACGCTGGATGAGATTCGCCAGCAGGAAATGAACCGCTACGCTAAAACCATGACCGAAGCGGAGGCGCAACTGGTGGAAACGATCACCCGGAATATGGTGCAGAAAATGCTGAAGCTGCCCGTGCTGCAACTGAAGTCAGCCTGCCAGCGGGGCGAAGCCGAACAAATGACCGAAATGCTCCGCACCCTCTTCGACCTGGACCGAAAGCCGGAGTTGGTGGAGCCGTAGCAGTGAGGAACTGGCAGCCTTCAATCCATTCAAATTTGCCTTTTGTATCATTCGCCCATCCTTTGGCAAAAAGGATGGGTTTTGCAGTATATCCCTACCTGCTCCGACCGCTAAAGTGATAGAATTTTTTAGTCGGATTGAAATACATTTGTAATTTTATATATTTGATGAATAGTGCCCTACGTCGGTCAGCAGAACCAATTTGAGAAGCTCAGTAAAATAGGTTCTACAGATAAAAAAGTGAGCAAATAGATAGCTAATGTGCATTCTTGAATAGATGAAAATTGAAAAATAACAGGAATTATCGCAATTGGGTTCTGTTGAACTTTTTGGTCTTGGGGTTATTCTTTTCCTTACGCTGTGTGGTCATGAATTTGAATATCCTATTCTCATTGGCTATTTTATTGCAAGCAATAGGAATATTGACGGCTTTAAGTGGCTTTGTTTTCCGAAAAAACCGCACTACCCCAAGGCTACTGCTCTTTACCGGTCATTGTCTGTTCGTCCTGCTATTTTTTCAGTGGCTCGGACACCTGATAGGCATCGGAACCTTATATATAGCTAATCACTCAGCCATTGGGGTGTTTCGTGCTCATCAAACATTCATACCGGAGGAAGGTCGGGTAAATGGAGAATGGATTTTAGAAGAACCCAGTTTTCATCTTCAACCAGCGGAACGAGCCATTTTAGTTGACAATTATCAAAAAATGAGTCCTTGCCTTTTTGAAAATGGCTTTTGTTATTTCGAATTAGGAGGCTTTTTACATAATTCCGCTGGCAATGCCCTTCGAGTTGCAGAGCAGGCTGATTTTCAGGCCAGGTTGGGATTCAGTCGTATCAGAGGCCATACCAACATCATTGGAAATTGGTATTACTACCATTAAAAAGAAAAGGGCATTGCCAGCGGCCTGCTTACTGCAAGATTTTACCCAAGGCCCGGTGGGAATGCATTTCAGTCTACTAATGGCAATCAATAAGAAAAACGATATGAGAGGCCACGTATTAATCATAATGGGCACAATTCCGCTGATTGTATTCGTGCTTTGGCCAACGGTTGACTACCTTGTTTTGCTGGGATGGCATACGGTAATGGTGCCAGCTAAATCTATATACACACTTGCCTCCTTGATGATTTTTGGATTGGTAGGATGGGTGTATTGGCAATTTTATAGGGCCAATCGGAGACTAAACCCATTGCTTACTTTCACTCACGTTGTATTTACGTTCTTGCCAATATATTTTCTGATTTGGCAGATTTACTTGTACGATATATTTGGGTATAAGGCAGGAATATGGATGTATCAACTTATGCAGGGCAGTTATCTGATACTTATTGTCAGTCAGGTCTTATTTGTTGCCAATGTAGGTTGGTCCTTAGTAAGAAAAACATAAGAAATGGAAGAGTATTGTGCCAATATATATCCAGACCCGATTGCAGAGACTGAAATTATAGGCCGGTTTGGGTCCAACCCCAGAAACACGCAACGATTAACTGTCGGAAAATCCACTAATGAGGTTCCATTCTGCCATTCAACTACTTATCGGTTTTATCTTCACCTTCGGCCTGTATTCATGTGACTCTACCGTGTATCGAGAGCCTATCAATAAATTGCCTTATTCAGCCGAAGAGCTGAAAAACATGAAGGCAAAAATGGAAGAAGTGGATAGCATTTTTAGATTATTGGATAAAACAGGCGTATTATCTGATGTGCATCAATTAGGGTATTTAGCCTATTCAAGCGATAGCATCTATTTTCGTTATTGTTTGCCCAAAGGAAGTCAGTATTATATCAACTTCAGGGAGTGTAATTTTGAATCATATATAGGAAGGAATGCGAATCGTCAACTTATTGCATCCATTGATTCGCTACTTACTAAACAAGTTGTTGGATTATATTACTCTTACGATGGTATTGGGGCACTTTTTATATTGGGTGGCGGAACAACAAGAAATGATAACGATGGCCGCTTTTTATTTATGAATAAAAACAGGATTGATATGAGTAGATTCCAGTATGAGGTTATGGATGTGAAGGATAGTGTATACCTGTTGAGAAAGAAGTACTGAGCCTACAATTGAAAAGGCAAATCTTCGAAGAAACGAATAAGAATACGAACTCAGCAAATCTAACATAGGGTTTCCGCACCAAAAATTAAGTTTTTAAGAGATTGAGGAGGTAATTGTTATCGCGAGCAGCTTTCTTTCGTTTGCGTTTTAAGCTGATCTTCTCGGGGTCTTTATAGATTAGATGGAGGGCCC
>Ga0209902_100708_pt1 | contig 28385 bp, 26 predicted proteins | sample FECB27metaG_FD_188304 | JGI IMG/M metagenome (GOLD analysis project Ga0209902, IMG submission 188304) | Cyanobacterial communities from the Joint Genome Institute, California, USA - FECB-27 (SPAdes) (version 2) | ecosystem: Environmental > Aquatic > Thermal springs > Hot (42-90C) > Microbial mats...
CCGCGCCCGCCTCGTCGCGGTCGAGCAGCGCCACCCTGGCACCCACCGACGCGAGCTCGCGTGCGATCTCGATGCCGATGCCGCCGGCCGCGCCGGTGACCACGCAGACCTTGTCTTCCAGTTGCAGCCAGTTCGCGGTCATGGCGTCAGACCTGCGGGTTGGCGATGCGCAGCACGAGGCCGTCGAGCGCCGCGCTCATCACGAGCTGGCACGAGAGCCGGCTCGTGGCCTGGCGCGGCGCGGCCGTGTAGTCGAGCATCTGGTCCTCGGTCGAGGCCATGGCGGGCAGTGCGTCCGCGGGGCCGTCTTCCACGAAGACATGGCAGGTGGCGCAACTGAGCGAGCCGCCGCAGTCGCCGACGATCTCGTCGATGCCGTGGTCGCAGGCGGCGCGCATGAGGTTGGTGCCGACGGGAACGTCGACGTCGCGGCGGGCGCCGTCGGCGCAGATGAAGGTGGCCTTGGTCATGGCGCCACTGTCGGGCGCGCTCGCCGTGGTGTCAGTCCCCTCGGAGGGGACGGGCGCGCAGCGGGACTCCTGCGCACACTCGCGGCATGCAATCCATCGCCATCCATCGCCACGGCGGGCCCGAGGTCCTCGAAGCCCTGAACCTCGAACTGCCGCCGCCCGCGCCGCGCCAGGTGCGCGTGCGCCACACCGCCATCGGCCTCAACTTCTCCGACATCAACGTGCGCAACGGCGGCTTCTACCTCGGCCGCGGCCCGCGCTTCCCCGTCATCCTCGGCAACGAGGCCGCCGGCGTGGTGGAGGCGGTGGGCGCCGAGGTCACCGAATGGCGCGCGGGCGACCGCGTGGCCTATGCCGGCACCGGCGGCCTGTTCTTCCAGGACACCGGCGCCTACGCCGAGGCGCGCAACCTGCCGGCCGATTGCCTGGTGCGGCTGCCCGACGACATCGACGACCGCCAGGCCGCCGCGATGCTGCTCAAGGGGCTGACCGCCTCGGTGGTCATCCACCGCTGCCACCGGCCGCAGCCCGGCGACACCATCCTCGTGCATGCCGCCGCGAGCGGCGTCGGCAGCCTGCTCGCGCAATGGAGCCATCACCTGGGCGCCACCGTGATCGGCACCGTCGGTTCGCAGGCCAAGGCCGAGTTCGCGCGCGCGCACGGCTGCGACCACACCATCCTCTACCGCCAGGAGGACTTCGTGGCCGCCACGAAGCAGCTCGCGCCGCAGGGCCTGGCCGCGGTGTTCGACGGCGTCGGCAAGGACACCTTCATCCCGTCCTTCGACTGCATGCGCCCCTTCGGTGCCGTCGTGAACTACGGCAACGCCTCGGGCCCGGTGCCGCCCTTCGACCTGATGCTGCTGGCGCAGAAGGGCTGCCTCGCGCTGCACCGGCCGGGCTTCGGCTTCCACGCCATCACGCCCGAGACCCGGGCCCAGGCCTGCGGCGAACTGTTCGACCTGGTGCGCAGCGGCGCGCTGAAGGTCGAGGTGAGCCGGACCTATGCGCTGGCCGACGCGGCGCTGGCGCATGCGGATGTGGAGCAGGGGAGGACGGTGGGGTCGGTGTTGTTGATACCGTGAAGTGATCGTCCGGGCTGAGCTTGTCGAAGCCTCGCGCAGCGCTTTGCCGCATCGACGCGGCGGTATTCTCCTTTCATGAACTACAAGGTTTCGACCGATCGAACGGTGACGTGGCAGGAGTTTGGTGCCCTGATGGAATCGGTGGGGTGGGGCTCGGGGTACGACGAAGCGGCGTTTGCCAGTACGAGCCGGGCCTATCCGTTGATTGCCCATGCACGTTCTGAAGAGGGGATGCTTCTCGGCTATGTCTCGGCGTTCAGCGATGGCGCATTCAGCACCATGCTGGGTGAACTGCTCGTGCATCCTTCGGCACGGAGCTCCGGCATCGGACGATCCCTGCTGCGTACGGTCGAGGCCGAGTTTCCCGGCATTCCGATCTACGTGAAGGCACTGGGCGAAGCCAAGCGGTTTTTCGAGGCATGCGGCTATCGCAGGCCGCGGACCGAGATGACGGTTTTGTTCAAGGTGCCGGGTCCATCTCTATAGATCCTGGAGGCCTCGCGTCAAGCATCGCTGTTGAGCCGGCTCGAATCGGTTCCTATAGTCAAGCTCGATCGGAGCGCATTCGACTTGCCGCAGTCGAGGCCCGCGTCTAGCATGCCGTTCGTCCGCAACCACACAGCCCCCGGGGAGGCACCATGGAACTTCACACCGCGCGAATCTTCGTCCAGGACCTCGGCGATGCCGCCCGTTTCTACGGGCAGACACTGGGCCTGCCGCTGAAGGCCGACGGGCGCGAACATGGCTACTGCGTGTTCGGCTCGGGGCCGTTGAGCCTGGTGGTCGAGCGTGTCGATGCGGACGCTCCGACGGAGGACCAGGTGCTCGTGGGACGCTTCACGGGGTTGTCCTTCGACGTGAAGGACATCGATGCGAAGTACAAGGAACTCTCGTCGCTCGGCGTCGCGTTCAGCGGGCTTCCCGAGCGGCAGCAATGGGGTGGGATTCTCGCGACGCTGCGCGACCCGGCGGGCAACGAGATCCAGATCGTGCAGCAGCCCTGAACGCCTGACCCGAGGAAAGAAAACGTGCCGAAGAAATTCTTCAACCTGCGCTTCGACAGCGAATCTCCTCAGGACTCCGTGGGCGGTGCCTATCTGGCGCCCGAGGGCCAAGGGATGCCGTGTTGCACCCGGTGCGACCGGCAGATGATTCCTTTCCTTCAGTTCACGCTCCCTCGCGCGGCCGAACTGCCGTTTGTCGAGGAAAGCCGGCTGTCGGTGCTGATGTGCCCCGAGCACAACGAGATCCCGAGCTTCGAGTCCTTCAAAGCGTTGCCGCCGGCCTATTGGGACCAGGGCGAAGGCCACTGGTTCGCATCGCTCGAGAAGCCGCGGGCCATGCATCGCGTGCCCAGTCCCCCCGTTCTGCAGACCGCCGAACTCGTGGTGGCCGATGCGCCCGCCGACGAGTACTACCGCATCGCGGTGGGTGGCGAGCCCGAATGGGTGCAGGACGAAGAAAACTTCACTTGCTCCTGCGGCTCGTCGATGGAATTCGTGTGCCAGGTCAGCGACAGCTTCCAGTTTCTCAAGCTGCCCGATGCACCCGAGCAGCCCGACGGTTCTTCGGCCCGAGGCTATGTGCTGTTTCTGGGCAACGAGGTCTACGTGTTCGCATGCGCGCGGCAATGCGATCCGCGGGCCGTGTGGGTCACGGTGCAGAACTGATCGCGCCCTCTCTGCGCTTGCGCGCAGCCGTGGCCTCTGCCTAGCCCCCCGAGCGCCGTCGTCCTACCTGCTCGTCGCGCCTGTTTTCCTAGAGTGCATTCACTGCAGCCGCACAGGGCGGCTCGGTGACAAAGACACTCAACCAGACAGGGGCCTCCTCATGAAAAAACATCTTCTCGTTCTCGCCATCGCATCGAGCTGCTTCGCCATGGGCGCAGCCAACGCGGCCGACGGCATGACCAAGGACCAGTACAAGGTCGCCAAGGAAAAGATCGAGGCCGACTACAAGGTGGCCAAGGCCCAGTGCGACACGATGAAGGACAACGCCAAGGACGTCTGCGAGAAGCAGGCCAAGGGCACGGAGAACGTGGCCAAGGCCGAACTCGAACAGCAATACAAGCCGACCGCCGGCCACGCCAAGAAGGTCGCGGAAGAGAAGGCCACGGCCACCTACGAAGTCGCCAAGGAAAAGTGCGATGACCAGTCGGGCGACGCCAAGAGCGCTTGCGTGAACCAGGCCAAGGCCGATCACGACAAGGCCAAGGCCGACATCAAGGCCATGAAGGGCTGAGAAAGCCCATGAAGGTGCCCGCGCGAGCGGGCGCCTTGCAGTGGCCGCAGCCGCTGCAGGCCTAGCGTTCGCCGGGCCAGATATCCCGCATCCGCTCTGCTTCCTGCGCGAATTGCTCCGCCAGGAAGTCCAGCAGCGCCCGCACGCGCGGAACCATGTACTGCGTGGCATGCCGTATCGCGTACACACCCGGTTCCTTCGCCACGTACTCCGGTAGCAGGATCCGAAGCCGGCCGCACCGCACATCCTCGGCCGCGTCCCAGATCGTCTTGCGCGCGATGCCTCGTCCCGCCAGCGTCCAGGCGCGCACGAGTCCCCCATCGTTCGTTTCCCATGCATCGGCCATCGGCACCGTGTGCTGCCAGGTCTCGCCGCCTCGCGCGAAGTGGAATTCGTTGAGCGGCCCGGCCGCGGTCACCAGCACGATGAAGCGATGGCCCGCGAGCGCCTCGGGTGTGCGTGGCGTGCCGTGGCGCTCCAGGTAGTCGGGCGAGGCGCAGAGCACCCGGCAATTGGGTGCCAGCCGCCGTGCGACCAGGGCGCTGCTCTCGGGCTGCCCGAAACGGATCGCGAGGTCGACGTTGTCCTGGTGGAGGTTCGACACCGAGTCGGTCAAGGTCAATGCCACCCGGACGCCCGGGTGAAGGCTCGCGAACATGTCCAGCCACCGATCGAGCACCTGCCGCCCGAAGTCGGTGGAGGCCGAGATCCTGACCTTGCCCTGCACCATGCCCTGCCCCTCGCGCAGCAGGGCTTCCACCTCATGGATGCTCTGCAGCGCGACCTCGCAGTGCGCCAGATAGAGCCGGCCTTCCTCGGTCAGCCGCAGGTGCCGGGTCGTGCGGTCGAGCAGCTTCGCGCGCAAGGCCGTCTCCAGCTTCTTCAGCCGGGCGCTCGCCGCCGCGGGCGACAAGCCCAGCTTGCGCCCGGCGGCGGAGAGGCTGCCCGTCGAGGCCGTCTCCGCGAACAGGCGCATGTCGCCCCATCGATCGGTTGCCATCTTTCACTTGGATTTGAAGTTCATTCAATTTTCCGCCCAATTCTCAAAGTTGGAGCGCAGTCACACACTGCCCGCTTCCGTCTTGGCTGGCCAGGACCCCGCACACACAGGAAGCATCCGACATGACACGAGCCATTGGCGCCGCATCGCGCCCCAGCGACCTTTCTTCCGAGCCGGATGCGGCCACGCGGCTGCCTTGGGCCGCGCTGCTCGCGCTGACCCTGACCAGCTTCATGGCCACGGCGAACGAGGCGGTGCCCGCGGGCCTGCTGCCGCAGATCGCGCGGGGCCTGGGGGTGTCCGAGGCCTGGGCCGGACAGTTCGTCACGCTGTGCGCGCTCGGCGCCGGATTGGCCGCCATTCCGCTCACGGCGGCCACTCGTGCGTGGTCGCGCCGCAAGGTGCTGCTGCTCGCGCTGGCCGGGTTCTGCGCCTGCAATGCCGTGACCGCGCTCTCCACCCACCTCGCGCTCTCGCTGGCCGCGCGCCTCGTCGTCGGCCTCGCGACCGGCCTGGCCTGGAGCGAACTGGCGACCTGTGCCCGGCGCCTGGTGCCGAGCCACCTGCAAGGTCGCGCGCTGGCGATCGTCATGGTCGGCATCCCGCTGGCCTTGTCGTTCGGCGTGCCGATGGCCGCGTGGCTCGGTCGTCAGATCGGCTGGCGCTGGATGTTCGGCGGCATGTCCGCGATCGGGCTGGTGCTGGTGGTCTGGGTGCGCGCGAGCGTTCCGGACCTGCCGGGCCGGGACAGCGGCGAGCGGGCGGACTATCGCCGGGTGCTGGCCACGCCCGGTGTCGGGCCGGTGCTGCTGATCGTCATGCTCTGGATCTTCGCGCACTACCTGCTCTACACGTACATCGCGCCATTCCTTGCGCAGCGCGGCCTGCTCGACCGGCTCGATACCCTGCTGCTGAGCTTCGGGCTTGCCACGGCCATCGGCCTCTGGGGCGTGGGCTGGCTCGTCGACCGTCACCTGCGCGCGTTGCTCCTGGGGTCGCTCGGCGCCTTCGCGGCGGTCGGCGTGGCGCTGGGAGAGGCCGGTTCATCCTTCGCGCTCGTGTTCATCGGCGTGTGCGTGTGGGGATTGAGCTTCAGCGGCGCGCCCACGCTGCTGCAGACCGCGCTGGCCGATGCGGCCGGAGACGCGTCCGACATCGCGCAGTCGATGCTGGTCACGGTCTTCAACCTGTCTTTCGCGGCCAGCGGATTGTTGGGAGGCGTGCTGCTCGGCACCGTGGGCAGCGCGGTGTTTCCCTGGCTCATGGCGGCGTTGGCATGCGCGGGAGCATGGGTGGCGTGGCGCTTTCGGGCCAGCGCGTTCCCTTCGGAACGGCGTCGCACGTCGACGCGCTGAGATCGGGACCTGGCCCGGTGCTGACGGCGGTGCGGTCCGGAACGGGCACTCGGCTCTATGGCACGATGCGCGCCAAGAAACCCGAAGACGAGGAGACGGCCATGTCCTTGCTGCGACGCTTGCGCGGAGAGCCCCGATTCGCGATGCCCTGCCTTGGCAGAACCTTGACGCTGTATCGGCAGGGCTCCCAGCTCGGATTGCTCACCGGTCTGGGGACTGTTGCGCTGTTCAATCTTCCCTGGCATCTGGTGGCGGGAGGCGAGGAAGTGGCCCGGCCCTTGGTCGCCGTTGCCGGGGCCTATCTTGCTGCGACGCTCATCGCGTCGCGTGCACCGGTCGAGATGGATGCAGGTGACGCCGCGTCTCGCTGGCTTTGATCACCGCTGCCGGCTGGAAGCTGGCTCTTGAATCATGAGCAACTTCGAGATCTACACCCCAACCGCTGAAGAGGTGCACTCAGGCGAGTTGGGCCGCCGCATGCGGCAGTTCAACTATCGGTTTGTCGGCGAGTACGGGCAGGTACAGCCGGTCTGGGTCAGCGCAAAGGACGACACGGGCGGGCTCGTGGGTGGGTTGCGCGGATTCGTTTTGCTGCACTGGCTGAACGTGGAGCTGCTGTTCGTGGACGATGCGGTTCGGCACAAAGGCCTGGGGCGAAGGCTGCTCGAAACGGCGGAACAGAAAGCCCGCGAACTGGGCGCCCGCAATGCGACGTTGAACACCTTCGAATGGCAGGCGCGTGAGTTCTATCTCAAGCAGGGCTATGAAGAGTTCGGGCGCATCGATGACTACGTTCAGGGCTTCTATATGGCGTACATGAAGAAGGCGCTGTAGTCATAGTGCTTGCCTACCATGGCAGGAATTCATTGGATGAGCGAGCGCGAAGCACATAGGGCCGGTCGAAGTGCGGGTTCCATTTCGACAACGCCGACTTCAATGATCAGACCAGTTGCAACCCAAACCGAAGTGACGCATGGGATCTGAAATCGTCGTGTTATTTGCGCCTCTTGGCGTGCTGAGCCTTGCATGCCTTGTCTACGGATTTCGCGCCCCGGGTCGGCGTCTGTCCACCTTCGCATGGTTGCTCGCTACGTTGCTGGCAAGCCTCGGGATCATCTCGTTTTCGGGCGGGAGCGTCGCCATATTCTCAGTCGTTGGAGGGCTGCTGCTGCCGTTGGAAGCCGTGTCACTGCGCCGATCGTTACGGTGTGTCTTTGACGGCAGCTATTCTGAAATGGCTGCAGTACACAGACGAGAAGGCGGTGCTGGTGATGTCTAGTGACGGCTTGATGAACTGGGCTTGGTCGAGCGAACCTGCGGGCAAAGCCGGCGTGTTCTTCCGCACGCGCAACAACGTCATTCCTGTACCGGACGGTTCGCTAGCTGCGAACGCTGAGATCAATGACGATCGGGCGGGCACTCAGATTCCGGCATCGATCTGGTTTCCGCATGCCAGCGCCGATACGCCGCTTCGCGAGATGGAAGATCCATGCTGAGCAATATGGCGTCGTCTTGACGCTGCTGCATCTGCCGCGCTCCGCAAGTGTCTGGCCGCCCTGGGCAGCCGAGGAATAGCGGCAAGCGACTCACCTCTGCCTAAGGTTGCAACACAATACGGCGTCAGACCAATTCCAGCGTCGACCATGCGGCCGTCCAAGCGCATGGCGCACGCCCGTTTCGGGCGCCACTGCAGCCTCCTGTGCACGGACTTCCATCGGCAGTAACCGCTGCCAAGCCGACCCTGCGAGTCGGAAGAACTGATCCGGCTCAGAAATGTTGGTATCGATAATGGGGCTTATGGGGAGGCCTGGCGTAACAAGCAACGCCGCCCGGGCACCTAGCCAGCGACCCCGAGCTTCTTCAACAACGCGATGGCCACCTTCTTGGAAGAAAGCGCGTTGGCCCGCTCCGCAATGAGGTCCATCTTTTGCGCCAAGCTGGCACGATACGCGGTACGTGCATCCCCAGTCCTTTGCAACGAGGCCCCCAGCGCATCCATGATGTAGTTCCGCAGGCGCGGCTCGGCGCCGTTGGCAAAGCCGTTCTCCGCCGTGGCAGCGCGGACAAGCGCATCGACATCCAACTGAACCTGGACGTTGTCGCAGATGTCGTCCAGGTCGAAGTCCACGAAGTACACGCTTGTGCCATCTACGATGAAGGAAAACACCGCGTGGACGAACTCGGCCTGCAAGGCGCCAGCCTCGTCCAGGATTTGCCAGACACCCGAGCCATGCTCACGCGCTATGCCTGAACCGATGGTGTGCATGTTCATTTCCCCTTGTTCACGATCCGCACGGGTAAGGTCTGGGCGATCGACTCGGTCTTGCCATCGCTCGTGTAGAAGTCCAGCTTGGCGGCCTCAGAGGTTGGAATGCTCTGTGTCCCGGTTTCCGTGAAGCGCAGGTTGAGGCTCGTTTTGCCCGCGAGTTTCAAGGTCGCTGGCTGCCCATGCAGAGTGACCTTGGTCGCCTTGTCGAGGTTCTTGCCCTGTACCTGGATCTCGAAGCTGCCAGGGACCACAAAGTAGAGGTCCGGGCTGGTCTTTTCGATCGCAAGCTTGTTCGGGTCGGCCGGGGCTTCCGCCTTCTTGGGCTTGCAGTCGTCACCCGAAGGCGTGTCGATGTACCTGATCGCCTCTTCGTCGGCCATGAATGGTGTCATCACCCGGATCACCCGCTCGCGGTCGGCCTTGCCAGCCACCGGCGCGATCGCTGGGACGGTCACCAGGATGCCGCGCATGTCCGGTGCGATTGTGATAGCGCCGCTGTCCAGCAGTTGCCCAAGCACCATCACCTTCTCTGTGCGCCAGACGTTCGGGCCATTCACCACCAGGGTCGATGGCATGCAGGCATTCACAGGCCCACCAGCCACCTCGTCTATCCTGACCAGCCTGTCGTTCATGCCCAGCAGCCGACGGGTGAACCAGTCGTAGTCGGGCGCACGGCGCGACATGCGGATCTCAATGTCGCGGGTGTCCGCGCCTTGCGCGATGGTGCCACTGGCCAACTGGCGTGGCGACGGCCCCCATTGCGTGGAGACCTTGAGTTTGAGCGTGGGCCACCACCACGGCACGGACATGTCGACGGACAGGTCATAGGGCTTGAGCATCTGCTCCATGTCGAGCGACCCCTTGGGATCAAGGGAGGCGCGCGGACCCAGCACCCAGCCGAAGGTCTGTTGCCCGCCCACGGCGTAGCCCACCACCGAAGGCACCCGCTCCAGCGTCGTGGCGCGCCCCATAGCCTGCTTCGCATATCCCAAGGCGGCGTCCGCCGCCACCCCGGACCCTGGCGCTGCGGCCGCAACCGACGCGGCCAGGGCCAGGCTGTTGGCCGACCGAGCCACCGAGGAAATCTGCTGGACCTGTTCGCGCGGTCCCACTTCATAAATGCGCGCCTGGCCGTCCTGCGCAGCGCTTCCCAATTGAGACCCGAGGCTGCCCCACGTCATGCCAGGCGAGCTCAACGGCAGTTGGGTTTTCACATAATCCCCACAGCGCCCAATGGTCGAAAGGACCTCATAGAGTTCCCTCACCAACTTCGAAGCCTCGCCATGCTGACGCTCAACATCGGCGCCAAAGCTGCCGCCCGCGCCTTGTGCCAGCAGCCACGGCTGGATGCGGCGGGCGTAGTCGTAGGTCAGCATCCGGGAGCGCGCCTCGTGTGCATGCTTCATGAGCTCCGCGTGAGGGGCCGTCATTTGAGGCGCTAAACCGGAGGCCAGTGAAGGCGCGCACAGGGCCTCGAACACTTGAATCCTGGGAACTGGGTCACCTTTCCAAGAACTGATCAGATTGATAGACGATCCGAAGCTGGTTTTGCCGCCCCAGCCAGCGTCAGCGAAAGCCCTGGCAGTGTCACTGGCCACGCTTGACGGCGCGGCGGCTGGAAGGGCAATCTCGTTCGTGCCCACGGCAATGACCGTGAGCAGACCTGAGCGGTGGAAGGCTCGGGCATCGGCCGCCTGCTTGAAGCGGCCATCGGCCTGATGCGAGCCGGCCTGAAGGTTGATGTGATCCAGCCACTCCGACAGGAACCTCGCCTTGGCCTTGTCATCAAACGACGCCGGATCGATCTTCACCTGCACGACTCCCAGCGAGCGCGGATACGCCGCCTCGGGTATCACCGTGGCTTGCAGGTTCAGACGGATCAGCGATGCGTTGTCCTGGTCGTGCAGTTCGTCCAACGAAGCCGCATTGCGGGCGCCGCGCACCAGGTCGAGGTAGGCCTGCCGATCGCGGAACTCGTCGAACGGATTGCGACTCACCGTCGTCGTTGCCGCAGGCTTTCCCTCTGCGGCCAGCATCGTTCTGAGCACGCCGACTGCTGCATCGACCCGGGCGATGACGTCCGTGACGGCGGGCGCTGTGCCACCGGCCGCCGCCGCAGCCGGTCCGTCGGCTGCGGCCTTTCCCAGATCGGCATTCACGGGCTCGGTCTGCGTGGGCAGCTTCGCCCGCAACAGCTCCAGATCGCGCCGTAATTGTTCAAGCTCGGCCTTCAGCTTGAGGACGCTGATCTCCTGCTGCAGGTCCGCGGTCTCCTGCGCACGTCGGTAGTTCAACCCCGCCGCCGGGTCGCTCCTGACGCCGAACCCGAAAGACATGGCCCTGATCTGTTCGACTTCGCGGATGAAGTCGGGAGTGAACGGGACCTTGTCCGCGTCGTCAATGAGCTTCTGCAGGCGCGCCACCTCCCGCGCGCGCTCATTGATCAGCGCCTCCCGGCTGTAGAGCTTCGGGTCTGACACCGTGATGGTTCCCGGGGCGCCAACGACGCCTTGGTCGTACCTGGCTGGCTGGGAAAATGGCGTGGCGCATCCGACCAGCGAAGACACGCCAATGGCCAAGGCATTCAGTAGGAAGACCGAATGGAACAGCCCGCGAGTGCTCGATGTGCCTGGGGAGACTTCAGAAATGCGCCGCGGCCCGGTACGCTGGGAAATCGATGCCCGGCTCTCGCGCCAAAGGAGCATGGGAACGCTAGCCTGCCAACGCATCATTGATTCCCTCCAGTTGTTTGGCGCTTAGTCTAGGTGTTTCAGATGTAAACACAATGCCGAGGCAGAACGGCGACAAGCTCACTTGCGAATTGCAGAAGGTGACGAAGTGCCTCCCTATGCAATGGGATTGCTACGCACACAGCGCTTGATAAAAGTTTTTAATCCGTGGCAACATAAAACAAAACGCAGCACGGTTGCCGACGGTGCTGATGAGATCGCGTTCGCACCAAATCATCGAGGAGACAAGACATGCCTATCGTTTTCGTACACGGGGTCAACAACCGCGACAGCGCCGCCTACCGGGAAAACGAACAGGGCCGCAATGGGTTCCTGCGCGAGATCGTGGGACCAGCCCTTGGGCAATCACCAGATGCGCCGATCTACAGCCCATACTGGGGCAAGCACGGTGCAAGCTTCGCCTGGAACATGTCCGTGCTGCCCAACCCCGACGACACCTTCGAGACCTTCGGTGGCATTGGCGTCGATGGCGCGGAAGGAGCGGCAATTGGGCGCGTCGCCGGGCTGATTGCCAGTTCACCGACCATGTCAGGCAACATCGTTGCCGACGCGAAGCAAAACTTCCCCGAAGCGGTGGACGCGCTATACGCCGCAGCGATGGCGGGCGTCACCTCCGAGGAGCAGGCCCGCGACCTAGCCCGCTCCTACGCGCTCAGTGCGGCCTATGCGGAAGCAACACCTCACCCGGCGTGGGTGGCAACCGCCAGCGATGGCAACTTCGTCGACCAGCTCGAAGACGCCGCGAACGTTACCCAGGAAGAGACCTTCGGCGCCGGCGGCATCATCGACTCGCTCAAGGAAGGTGTCTCTAGGCTGGCCCATGCATTGCCAGACCTTGCATCCGATGGCGCAGGACGCCTGCTCCGCAAGAAGCTCAACTCCGAGGTGACACGGTTCGCAGGCGATGCGTTCACCTACCTTGCGCAACGCGGGACCAAGGAAGCGCCGGGCCCCATCGTCGCCACGGTGCTGGAGGCCTTGCGCAAGGCCAATGCCGAACGCAAACCCGGCGATGACAAGCTGATCGTGATCGCCCACAGCTTCGGCGGCGAGATCGTGTATGACATCCTCACGCACTTCGCGCCTGACCTGCAGGTGGACTGCCTGGTGACCGTTGGCTCGCAAGTCGGACTGTTCGAGGAAATGAAGCTGTACCTCGCCAGCAAAGCGGAACTCCCTCCGGATCCCCCTCAAGGCCGGGTTGCAAGGCCCGCGAACCTGAAGCGCTGGCTCAACGTCTTCGACACGAACGATGTGCTGAGCTACCGGCTGGAACCCGTGGTAGCGGGGGTCGCCGACTTCTTCTATGACACGGGCTACAGCACGCTGGGCGCCCACGGCGGCTACTTCCTGCGCCCGAGTTTCTACAAGCGCCTGGCCAAACGGCTGACCCAGGGCTGAGCCGTCCATGACCTTGCTCTACGAAGTCGCTGCAGTCGGCTCGCCCGGCACGCATGTGCTGGCCATCGGCGTCGGTCACTACCCGCACCTTCTGGGCGGGGATCCCGGCAAGCTGGCCGACAAGCCCTTGGGCTTGAAGCAGCTGGCATCGCCTCCGGTGTCCATCCAGGCCTTGCTCGACTGGTTCTTCGCGCCCTTCCTCGCCCCGGGCGCGATCGGGTTCGTCAATCCCGATGCACCGCTGGCAAGCGTCGCCGCCCTAACATCTGCGCCTCAGCCGGTGGCAATCACCACGCCGAACGGCGATGTGGACCTTCAGGCGGCAACCCGCCAGGGCATCCAGGATGCTTTCGACGCTTGGCTCGTGCGTCTCAAGGGTCATCCGGACAACATCGGCGTGCTCTACTTCTGCGGTCATGGCATCACGGTGGCCGACCACTATCTCCTGGCGGAGGACTTTGGGCACAACAAGAACCAACCCTGGGTCAACGCCTTCGACATCTCCACCACCATCCGCGCGCTGGAGCGAGAGGTGCCGGGCGCCGTGTACTACTTCATCGACGCCTGCCGCGAAGTCTCGCGCGACATGGCCATGACATTGCGGGTCGATCCCGATCCCTTGCTCCCCTTGGACCTTGCTAAAAAGGTCGTGCGCCGCTCCGTCACCGCGGTTTTCGCGACGGGCGAAGGAGACCTGGCCTACGCCCCCAAGGGGGGCGAGGTGTCGCGCTTCACCTCAGCGCTGATTTGCGCGATGTCGGGATTCTGCGGGGTCAAGCCGCCCGGTGGCGCGACCTGGAATGTGGATGGAGAGAGCATCTCCAACGCGATCCGGCAGTTGCTGGAATATGAAGCCCTGGACGCTTCCGGCAAGCCCGCCACAGGCAAACAGGTCAGCGAGCAGATGGTGCAGGGCAGCCCGGTGCCGCTTCTGCGCCTTGCGACGGCACCGAAGGTCAAGGTGCGGTTGGACTTGGCGCCAGCGCAGCGACGGGCGGACTACGAGCTGTACCTGCTGTCCGCCAAGGGCCTGCGTGTCGCCCAGGTGCAGCTCGATCAGGTCTTCAGGGTTGAGCTGCCACGAGGCTTCTACGAGGTTGGAGCGCAGGCACCGGCCGGCGGGTGGCCGCCAGTGGTGCATCTGGAGGAAGAGCTCGTGCCGCCAATGTACCCCCTTATCCTGCAGTCACAGCCATGACGCAGTTGACGATCCATTTGGCCTACAGGTCCCTGCAGAGCAATCGGCGTCGCGGCGCGGACGGCGACATGTTCCTTCCGGTGAAGGCGCTCGATGAGGATGGATCCATCCTTGCCGAAGGTGCCGCAGGGCTCGGCCAACCGGCATTGCTCAGTGTCCCGGATGCAACCGCTCAAGTTTTTGTCCGGCTGACCTGGCCCTCGGGCCGCACCCAGACCCAGCGGATATCGCTCGATGGGGGGACCGACGGGGAGCTCACCTTCAGCGACGAATCGCTGTCCTCCAACGAGTGGTCGGCATGGGCAATTCCGCGCTTGAATGCCCGCACTCCGCTGGCCGCCGCCCGTGGCGACATCGACCTGAATCTCCAGCGGTTCGACAACGTGTGGCTGCGCCTGTGGCGCCGCCAGGATGGCGTTTGGCAGCAGACACCACTGCGCCCCGATGCGACCTATCGCAACGGGGCCGCATGGCAGCTGGACCTCACCCTGGAACAGGCCGCGTGGCTTCTTCAGCTTGGCGGCTCGAAGGTGCCATGGCGGTTCGTGTCTCTGCCAGGCGGAGGCCCCGCGCGGGTGCTGTTCACACCAAAGGACTCCAATGACCCTCGCAGCGAACCGCTCAAGGTCGTGGTGACCAGCTTCCGCAGCGATGCCGAGACGCTGCTTGAGTTTCTTGCGCGCGACGCCATGCGTGCAGCCGACGCGCTCGCCGGTTCTCAATCTCTTGCCCACCATCTGTTCGCCGAGAAGTTCGAAGACCCGATCTCCGCCGTGGCCGGCGCCTACTACCTGCTGCGCCGTGGCGATTGGGAGCGCATTCCCCGCGATTGGTATGAGAACCTGTCGAGGGAATTCCGCTGGCTGCCCGACGCCTCCATCGTGCATTGCGTGCGCTTGCTGCGGGAAGGCGCCGGCAGCTCCCAGGAATCACCGCTTAAGCTGCTCGAGCAATCGCTTCAGCGGGGATGGCCTGTCTTCGAGGAAGGAATCGCCCTGCTGCAGGAAGCGGCCGCTACCTTGCGCCAGGTGGCTTGGTCGCATGACAGCATCGTGTTCGACCAGGTCCAGGCACTCGGGACCGCGAAGTCTTGGGCAGGCGCAGCCACCAGTTTCTTCGGTCGCCAGCCCGACACCCCCGCCGCCCGGCAATGGGTGGGCATGCCGAATGCGCCACGCCGCCGGCGCCTGGACCCGCTTCTCAGCGCCGCGATCCGAGACAAAGGCCTGGAGGATCGTGAAATGATCGGCTCCAACGACAAGCGAATCGTGAGCATCACAAGCCTGGAACGCCAGCACACAACACCCCAGCGCCGCCTTGGACCCGTGTCGCCTCCCCGCGTAGCGGTCGAGCGTATCGAGCTCAGCAAGCCTGCCAAAATCAGGGCCGCAGAAGAAGACGAGTTCCTGCTCGGCAGCATCAAGCGCTGATCCCCGCGAGCATCCATGGGCATGGCACACGCGAACCGCCCCTAAGTGCAGAGAGCTCGACCAACCGATGATCCTGACCCGCCGCCTGGACGCTCCGCAAAAAATCAAGAATGGGTCAACAGTCGCTCGCCCGCGAGCGCGGGGTGGTCGGCTTGAGGCTGATCCAGGTGATAGCCCTGCACCATGTCGACATCGAAAGACTTCAGCATCTCCAGGATCTCCTGGCTTTCCACGAACTCCGCGGCGGTCTTCATTTCCAGCCCACGTGCGACTTCGATGATGGCGCGCACGAACACCTGGCTGTCGAACTCGTGGGAGAGGCTGTGGATGAACAAGCCGTTGATTTTCAGCACATCCGCTTTGAGGTGCTTGAGGAAGGCGAACGAGGAGAAGCCGGTGCCGAAGTCATCCACGCACACGTGGCAGCCCATGCGCTGCAAAGCATTGATGAAGCGCTCAGCATCGCGCAGATCGGAAGCCGCAGACGTCTCTGTAAGCTCCACCAGCAACCGGCGTGGATCGACTTCGGCCGCGTGCAACTCAGCAGAGATGTAAGCGGGAAGGTCCGGGTCGTCAAATGAGGAGGCAGAGATGTTGACGTCCAGCGCCGATAGGTGTGGCGTCCTCGCCAGCACCGCGATGCTCTCCTTGACTACCAAGCGGTCGATGTCGAGGATCTTTCCATTCTTTTCCGCATGGCCAACGAACTGCCTGGGCGGAATGTGCAGCCATGGCAGCGGGAGACCGCTTGGCGTCCGAAAGTGTGAGTTCGGCATTCGCATCTGAATGGCAGAGAACGCTGCGTAGCCGACTCCCGCGGCGAGCCTCTGAAAAGGCTATTGATCTCTTCAAACCGCCTGCATTGAGCGCCCGCTTTTCGGCGCGACCAATGCCCGAGATGGAGCGCAAAAAACCGCCTCTGACTCAGACCATTGAGCCAATCTCCCATCTGCAAGCTGTCGCCCGCCTCGGCGAACGCTAGCAGCAGCGCAACCAGCTCACAGCCGTAAAGCAATCGCCTCCCGTCCTCGCTATTCGCAATGGCTGCTAACTGATCGCGCCAGTCAGAGCCCAATAGCCCCCACGATGTGATCCCCCAACAACCCAGCCGCCCGCGACAGACCCGCCGCCCGATGCAGCCGTATATCCGCCCCAGGCAGCCGCGGCATGCCATCGCGCTCCGACAGCGCCCGCAGCCTCGGCGGAAAGGTGCCCGACTTCACCACCGTCACCGCCAGTCCCTGCGCCGCAATGGACTCCACGGCCGCGAGGCTGTGGCTCACGAAGGCCAGTCGCCATGGCCGCCCCGATGCGTCGAGCGCCTCGGTCGCCCATTGGCGGAACAGGCAGCCCGCCGGATAGAGCGCGACCGGCAGCGGGTCCTGCGATTCCACCGATTGGGAAACGGCGGTGGCCCAGACCGCCTGTTCGCGTCGCAGCAACTCGCCGCCGCCCTGGCCTTCGGGATGCATCGCGATCACGAGGTCGAAGTCCTCGCCCAGGCGCTCGGGCATGCGCGCGGTCAGGCCGGTCTCCATCTCGATGTGGATGCGCGGGTACGCGGCCACGAAGCTGGCGAGCACCGGCGGCACGACGAAGCTGCCGTAGTCGTCCATGACGCCGAGCCGCACGCGGCCCTCGACCTTGTGCTGCTGCAGATGGCCCACCGCCTCGTCGTTGAGCAGCAGGATGCGGCGCGCATAGCCGAGCAGCCCCTCGCCCGCGAGGCTCAGGTCGACATTGATCTTGGTGCGGTGAAAGAGCTCGGTGCCCAGCCGCTCCTCGAGCCGTTTGATCTGCATGCTCACGGCCGACTGCGTGCGGTTCAGCGCCGTTGCCGCGCGGGTGAAGGAACGATGGTCGGCCACGGCCACGAAGGCCTTCAGCAGCTCGGGGTCGAGCGTCGGGATGCTCATTCGATTTGTTGATCAGAGTGACCAAATAAATTCCATTGATTGATGATAGAGGGCTGCCTACGCTGCTGTCACTTCATCGACAAGGGAGCACGGGCGTGGGAGAACTCTTGGGCATCGCGGCCGCGATGCTGTCCAGCGCGCTGGGCGGCGCAGCGGTGGGCGCAACGCGCTATGTCGCGGGTGTCATCGATCCAGTGGCGCTCGGCGCCTTCCGCTTCGGCATCGGTTTCTGCCTGTTGTTGCCGATGGCGCTGTTGCGTTCCGGCGAGTCGTGGCCCGCGCCGCGCGACTGGCCCGCGGCCGCCGGGCTGGGGCTGCTGTTCTTCGGCCTGTTCCCGCTGCTCTTCAATGCCTCGCTGCACCACACGACCGCCGCACGCGGCGCGCTGGCGCTGTCGGCGCTGCCGCTGCTCACCATGGCCGTGGCGGGCGTGCTGCGCGTCGAGCCCTTCACGCGGCGCAAGACGGTCGGCGTGCTGGTCGCTATGGCGGGCGTGGGGCTGGCGCTGCTGTCGGGACTGCGCACCGCACCGCCCGATGCCTGGCGCGGCGACCTGCTGATGCTCGCGGCCGCGCTGTGCATGGCGTTCTACAGCGTGGGCTCGCGCCCGCTGATCCGCCGTTCGGGACCGTTGACCTTCACCGCCGTGGCGATGGCGGTCGGCGCGCTGTGCCTCACCGGCATCGCCTGGCAGGGCGGCAGCTTCGCGCCCGTGGTTTCCTTCGGCACGGCCCAATGGCTGGCCATCGCCTACCTCGGCGTGTTCGGCGGCGCGATCGTCTTCTTCCTCTGGGCTTTCGCGCTGGGCCGCACCACGCCCACGCGCGTGGCGATCTCGGTGACGGTCAATCCGGTGGCGGCCGGTCTGGTGGGTGCTTGGCTGCTGGCGGAGCCGCTGCGGTGGAACCTCGTCGCGGGGCTGCTGGCGGTGCTGGTGGGGATCGTGATTGCGGCGACCGGGGCGTCGCGCGAGTAGGCCGATTGCGCACTCGGCCAGGCACGCCGGGCCCTGTACCTCCACCGGGGGACTGCCATCCCCCCCGCCCGGTCCTACATTCCCCCCATGACCGAGTCCTTCACCGTCCAGACCGAGTGGGTGCACCTCCAGTACGACGAGCACGCCGCCTTCACCGAGACCTACGGCTTCTCCGGCAACCAGGGCGCGGTGAACCTCGAGGCGATCCGCTTCCGGCCCGAGGGCCAGGCGTCCGACACGCTGATGGTCTTCATGCATCCCGCGTCGACGCTGCAGCTGCTGCCGGTGCCGCGCGCGATGGCGGCCACCGGCGCGCACGTGCTGTGCGCGGGCAGCCGCTACCAGCGCAACGACACGGCGCTGATCATGGAAAAAGTGTTCCTCGACCTGAGCGCCTACATCCGCCATGCGAAGCAGGTCTGGGGCTATCGCCACGTGGTGCTGGTGGGCTGGTCGGGCGGCGGGGCGCTGGCGGTGAGCTACCAGGCCGAGGCCGAGGATCCGCGCATCACGCACACGCCGGCCGGCGATGCGGTCGATCTCAAGGGCAAGGGGCTGGTCCCGGCCGACGCGGTGATCTACCAGGCCGCGCACCTCTCGCGCGCGCACCTGCTGGCCGAGACCATCGATCCCTCGGTGAAGGACGAGCTGGATCCCGACGACCGCGAGGTCGAGCTCGACATCTACGACCCGCGCAACCCGAACCAGCCGCCGTACTCGCCGGCCTACATCCAGCGCTACCGCGTGGCGCAGCTCGACCGCATGCGCCGCATCACGGCCTGGGCGCGGGCGAAGCTGGCAGAACTGCAGGCGCGCAACACCGGCGAGATGGAGCGGCCCTTCCTCGTGCACCGCACGCTGGCCGATCCGCGCTTCCTCGATCCCACGCTCGATCCCAACGACCGCCGGCCGCGCTGGTGCTACATGGGCAATCCCGAGACGGTGAACTCCGGGCCGGTCGGGCTTGCGCGCTTCACCACCTTGCGCAGCTGGCTGTCGCAATGGTCGCTCGACGATTCCTGCGGCAACGGGCTCGAAGGCGCGCGCCGCATCCGCGTGCCGCTGCTGGTGATCGAGAACAGCGCCGACGACGCGGTGCCGACCACGCATCCCAAGATGCTGTTCGAGGCCGCGGCCTCGCCCGACAAGCTCTTTCGCGTGGTGAAGGGCGCGACCCACTACTACGCCGGCCAGCCCGAGCTGCTGCAGGAAGCCACGGCGCTGATCCGCGGCTGGCTGCAGGAGCGCAACCTGCTCGAGCGCTGAGTCCGTGAAGACCGGCGCTGTCGCCGCAGTCGCTGCGATGGGGCCGGCGCTGGTCGTCGGCGTGGTCACGCTCTCGACCGCGGTCCAGCCGCTGGGCACCGACCTCTACCTCGCGGCGCTGCCCGCGATCCGCAACGAGTACGCGGCGCGCGTGGGCGTGGTGCAGCTCACGCTCGCGGTGCTGGTGTTCAGCTTCGGATTGAGCCAGCTGCTGTGGGGCCCGGCCTCCGACCGCTTCGGCCGCCGGCCGGTGCTGGTGGCGGGCTTTCTGCTGTACGCGGTGGGCGCCGCGGTGGGCGCGATGGCGCCGAACATCGAGGTGCTGATCGCCGCGCGCGCGGCGCAGGGGCTGGGCATCGCGGCCTGCATGGTCTGTGGCCGTGCGATCGTGCGCGACCTGTTCGAGCAGCAGCACGGCACGCACGTGATGACGGTGGCGATGTCGGTGCTGGCCTGCCTGACGATGCTGATTCCGGTGACCGGCGCGCTGCTGGCCCAGACCCTGGGCTGGCGCGCCACGCTGTGGTCGATGGCGTTGTGCGGCCTGGCCGGCGCGATGCTGGTGCTCGCGCGCGTGCCCGAGACCGCGCGCGCGCTCAAGCCCGATGCACTGCGCCTCGGCCCGCTGCTCGCGGGCTATGCGCGCATCGCACGCGATCCGGCCTTCCAGTCGTGGACCCTCCTCAACGCCTTCGGCTACGCGGCCAACTTCGGCTTCTTCTCGAGCTCGGCCTACCTCTTCATCGAGACCTTCGGCGTCTCGCGCGTGGGCTTCGGGCTGGTGATCGGCGGCGCCTCGGTCACCTACCTCGCGGGCACCATGCTGTGCCGGCGCTGGATCGCGGCGCACGGCATCGTGACCTCGGTGCGGCGCGCGGGCTTCCTGTCGCTGCTGGCGGCGCTGCTGCTGGTGGTGCCGCAGCTCGCCGGCGCGCACACGGCCGCCACGCTCACGGCGGGCCTGTGGCTGATGCTGCTGGCCTACGGCATCCACCAGCCCTGCGGCCACGTCGGCATGGCCACGCCGTTCCCGCTGCAGGCCGGCGCGGCCTCGGCGCTCGGCGGCTTCATCTTCGCGGGCGCGGCCTTCCTCTGCGGCGGCTGGATGGGCCTGATGTACCGCAGCGGCAGCGCCGCCGTGCTGTCGCTCACCACGGGCGTGCTCGCGGCCGCGGCCGGCACGATCGCGCTGACCTTGGTACAACGTCATGGCCGGCCCGTGCCCGCGCGGCCCGCCGTGCCCTGAATCCCGCTTTCCATTCCTTCCAGGAGACATCATGCGCAACGACAACGCCTACATCGTCGGCTGGGGCCACACGCCCTTCGGCAAGCTCGACAACGCCGAGCTCGAGCAGCTCATCCGCGACGCCGTGCAACCCGCGCTCGACAGCGCGGGTGTGGCGCCCGAAGACATCGACGGCATCTTCGTGGGCCACTTCAACGCCGGCTTCGTCGGCCAGGACTTCACGGCCTCGCTGCCCGCGGTGGCCATGCCCGAGTTCCGCCACACGCCGGCTGTGCGCTGCGAGAACGCCTGCGCCACCGGCTCGGCCGCAATCTGGGCCGCGCTCGACGCCATGGCCGCGGGCCGCATGAAGCGCACGCTGGTGATCGGCATGGAGCGCATGAACGGCCTGCGCACGCCCGAGGTGGCGGCCACGCTGATCAAGTGCTCGTACGTGAAGGAGGAGGGCGCCGACCCGGCCGGCTTCGCGGGCATCTTCGGCGGCATCGCGGGCAACTACTTCGAACGCTTCGGCGACCAGTCCGACGCGCTCGCGGCCATCGCGGCCAAGAACCACGCCAACGGCATGCACAACCCCTATGCCCACATGCGGCGCGACTTCGGTTTCGACTTCTGCCGCACGCCCTCGGACAAGAACCCCTTCGTGTCGGGACCGCTCAAGCGTTCCGACTGTTCGCTGGTGTCCGACGGCGCGGCCGCGCTGGTGCTGTCGACCGAGCCGCTCGCGGGCGCCAGGGTGCCCGCGGTGCGCTGGCGCTCGCGCACGCACGTCAACGACTTCCTGCCGATGTCGCGCCGCGACCCGACGCAGTTCGAGGGCGCGGCCATGGCGTGGAACAAGGGCCTGGCCTCGGCCGGCGCCTCGCTCGACGACCTGGGCTTCGTCGAGACGCACGACTGCTTCACCATCGCCGAGCTGCTCGAGTACGAGGCCATGGGGCTCGCGCCGCACGGCGAGGGCGCGCGCGTGATCCTCGACGGCGTGACGCGCAAGGACGGCCGGCTGCCGGTCAACCCTTCGGGCGGGCTCAAGTCCAAGGGCCATCCGATCGGCGCCACCGGCGTGTCGCAGCACGTGATGGCCGCGATGCAGCTTTCGGGCACGGCCGGTGGCATGCAGGTCGAGCGCACGCGCATGGGCGCGGTGTTCAACATGGGCGGCTCGGCGGTGGCCAGCTACCTCAGCATCCTGGAGCCGGCCTCGTGAGTGCGGCGCAGGCGATGAACCTGGGCCGGCTGCTCACGCAGACGGCCGCGCTCTTTGCCGATCGGCCGGGCCTCATCCAGGAGGGCGGCCGCAGCTGGACCTGGGGCGAGATCGAGGCGCGCGTGGCCGCGATGACCGCGGCGCTGCGCGCGCTCGGCCTGAAGAAGGGCGACCGCATCCTCGTGCAGTCGCGCAACAATCTGCAGATGTTCGAGAGCTGCTGGGTCGCGTTCCGCCTCGGCTGCGTCTGGGTGCCGACCAATTTCCGGCTCACTCCCCCCGAGGCGGCCTACCTCGGCGCGTCGAGCGGCGCGGTCGCGATGATCGTGGAGGACATCTTCCCCGGCCACACCGACGCGGTGCGCGCGGCCTCGCCGGCGCTCGCGCACGTGGTCGCGATCGGCCGCGCGCGCGAGGGTGAGCACGCGTACGAGGAACTGCTGCGCGCGCACGAGGCGCACGACGCATCGCAGTCCGAACACGAGAGCGTCGACCGCGACGACCCGCTGTGGTTCTTCTACACCTCGGGCACCACCGGCCGGCCCAAGGCCGGCGTGCTCACGCACGGGCAGATGGCCTTCGTGGTCGCCAACCACCTGGCCGACCTGATCCCGGGCACGACTGAGAACGACCGCTCGATCGCGGTCGCGCCGCTGTCGCACGGCGCGGGCATCCATGCGCTGCTCAACGTGGCGCGCGGCGCGGCCACCGTGCTGCCGGCCAGCGAGAAGCTCGACCCCGAGGCCTTCTGGGCCTCGGTGCAGGCGCACCGCGTCAGCAACCTCTTTACCGTGCCGACCATCGTCAAGATGCTGGTCGAGCATCCGGCGGTCGACCGCTACGACCACAGTTCGCTGCGCCATGTGATCTACGCGGGCGCGCCGATGTACCGCGCCGACCAGAAGCTCGCGCTGAAGAAGCTCGGCAAGGTGCTGGTGCAGTACTTCGGGCTCGGCGAGGTCACCGGCAACATCACGGTGCTGTCGGCCGCCATGCATTCGGCCGACGACGAGGATCCGAACGCCAACATCGGCTCGTGCGGCCGCGCGCGCACCGGCATGGAGGTGGCGATCCTCGATGCCGACTTGCGGCGCCTGCCCACGGGCGAGGTCGGCGAGATCTGCGTGCGCGGCCCCGCCGTGTTCGCGGGCTACCACGACAACGAGGAGGCCACGCGCAAGGCGCTGCGCGGCGGCTGGTTCCATACCGGCGACCTCGGCCGGCTCGATGCGCGCGGCCTGCTCTACATCACCGGCCGTGAGTCCGACATGTACATCTCGGGCGGTTCCAACGTCTACCCGCGCGAGGTCGAGGAGGTGCTGCTCACGCATCCCGCGGTGGCCGAGGTGGCGGTGCTCGGCGTGCCCGATCCCAAGTGGGGCGAGGTGGGCGTGGCCGTGGTGGTGCGGCGCGAGGGCGCGCAGGTCGATTGCGACGCGCTGATCGCGCACCTCGACGGACGCTGCGCGCGCTACCGCTGGCCGCACCACGTGTTCTTCTGGGAAGCGCTGCCGAAGTCGGGCTACGGGAAGATCGCGAAGAAGGACATCCGGCAACTGCTGGTCGAGCGCGGGGAGATCGCGAGCCCGTAGCGCGTGGCTCCGATCATTGGCGCGGGCGATCGGCGCAGGCCGTGACGGCGTAGTGGTCGTCGTCCGTCAGGATGGCCTTCACCTCGGGCAGCGCCGACAGGTGCCGCAGCAGCCCGGCATCGTTGACGGTCGACAGCAGGATCGCGGCCTCGCCGAAGGTGGCGGCCGTGACCGGCGTGTAGCGCGCGGCGTTCATCGAGAAGGCATCGGCCCCCACGAACGCATAGGCCAGCTTCATGAAGGCCGCATGCAGCCGGTACAGCGGCGCGCTGTACTTCCGATCGTTGGGGCTGATGGCGTAGCTGGTGTGGACGCCCTGGTCGGCCAGCCAGGACAGGTACAGCGGCTGGCTCGATTCCACGAACGCGCGCTCGGTGAGGCCGTAGCGCTCGAGCAGTGCGCTGAGCCGGTGCGTCGCCTGGTGGGCGGTCCAGGGCGAGAGCTTTCGCAGATCCTTCGCATCGAGCCAGAAGAGGCCGTTGTGCGGGGCGCTCGACAGCACCGCTTCCAGCCGCAGCGGCCGGCCGTCGAACAGGGTGTAGGGCCGGTCGTGCGAGACCACGAAGTCGTCGAGCTCGGGGTCGAAGAGCACGTCGATCTCCACGCCGGCGGCGCCGCGCCTGAAGGCCTCCGCCACGGCCCGCAGGCTGTTCTCGCCGCCGGTGGCCGCATGGCCGCGATGGGCCCAGACCTTCTGGCAGGAGGCAAAGACGAAGGCCGATGCCCGTGCCGCCGCCTGCCGGTAGAGCAGGTCGCTCAGCGACAGCAGGAGGCCGAGCAGGAAGAGCGGCACCAGCAGCCATTGCCACCGGCGCCATCGAACGGTTGCACCAGCCATGGAACCTCGCGGGCGGAAAGTGGAGGGAGTGCGATGCGGGCCAGCGGATTGGCCGGTGCAGTGTAGGTGGCTTGCGGCCGGGCCGAGGCGCGAGGCGCCTTGCCCCGCTATATTGAAAGCCTTTGGCAACTACAGAGAAATCAACATGGCAAAAGCCTATTGGGTCAGTGCATACCGTGCCGTCAAGGACGCCGACAAACTCGCGGCCTACGCGAAGCTGGCCGGTCCGGCCATCGCCGCGGGCGGCGGGCGTTTCCTGGCACGCGGCCTGCCCGCCAAGACCTACGAATACGGCCTGGCCGAACGCACCGTGCTGATCGAGTTCGACAGCGTGGCGCAGGCGACGGCCACCCACGACAGCCCCGACTACCAGGCCGCGCTGGTCGCGCTGGGCGACGGCGCCGAGCGCGATCTGCGGATCATCGAAGGCACCTGAGCGAAGCGGGAGCGGGCCGGACCGGGGCCCGCTTCAGTCCAGCGTGATCCCCGTGCGCCTGGACAGCGCCGCGTACTTGTCGACCTGCTGACGCAGGAAGGCGGCGAAGGCCGCCTGCGCTTCCGCCGAGCGCAGGCGCTCGCCGAAATGCTTCGCTTCGGTCGCCAGCGTCTCGGCGACGCTGGCAGCCTGGCCGCGCTTGAGCAGCATCTTGGTCAGCGCGACCGATTGCGGCGGCAGCGCTGCGAGCGCCTTCGCTTTGGCGAGTGCCGCCGCCAGCGCCGCGCCCTCCGCGACGGTGGCGTTGACGAGGCCCGCCTCCAGCGCCGCCTGCGGCCCGAAAGCCTCGCCCAGCATCAGAAGTTCGGCGGCGCGTTTGGAGCCGGCGACGAGCGGCAGCAGGTAGCTCGAAGCCCCTTCCGGACACAGCCCCAGCGTGACGAAGGGCATGCGGAAGGACGCGCCGGCGCCGGCATAGGCCAGGTCGCAATGCAGCAGCATCGTCGTGCCGATCCCGACGGCGAAGCCCTCCACGGCGGCGACAACCGGCTTGGTGGCGGTCGAGATCGCACCGAGAAATTCGATGGCGATGCGGGCGCCGTCATCGGCGGAAGCCGCGAAGTCGCGGATGTCGTTGCCGCTGGTGAAACAGCCCCCCGTGCCGGTGACGAGAAGGACGCGGATGTCGGCATCGGCCTCCGCCGCTGTGAAGGCTGCAATCAGACCGGCATAGCTGGCGCGGTCGAGGGCGTTCTTGCGCTCGGGCCGGTTCATCGTGATCTGCATGACGCCTTGCGCCACGATCTCGGTCAAAACGGTGGCGGTCATCGGCGCGTCCCCATCCCTGCGGCCTCGGCCGTTGATCCGCGACGCATTGAGAGGGCGCGGGGCCGAAAGCTCGTGATCATCCCGCAGACAGGCTTGGCATGGCGTTTCACCGAGGGTCAAGCAGGCGCCGGCTTGACAAAAAGCCACCCGCCGGACTTCCTCCGTCGCCCTCAATCGGCCGGATCGACGGCGCCGGCAGAGCCTAAGGATATGCGCTGATGGAGACCGTCCGGCTCGCCCGCCATGGCGAGATCGCGATCGCGACGATCGACAACCCGCCGGTCAATGCGCTGGGCCAGGCGCTTCGCGCCGATCTGGCCCGTGTCATCGCAGAGGCTGGCGCCGACCCCGACGTCGCGGCGATCGTGATTGCGGCCACCGGCCGCGCCTTCATCGCCGGGGCCGCCATCAGCGAGTTCGGCAAGCCGCCGGTGGCGCCGCTTCTTCCCGATGTGCTCGACGCGATCGAGACCTGCCGCAAGCCGGTCGTGGCCGCGATCCAGGGTGTTGCGCTCGGGGGCGGGCTCGAGGTCGCGCTCGCCTGCCATGGCCGCGTCGCCTCGGTTTCAGCCTCGTTTGGCTTGCCGGAGATCAAGCTCGGCCTGATTCCGGGAGCCGGCGGCACGCAGCGCCTGCCGCGGCTGATCGGGGCGGCACAGGCTTTCCCGATGATGCTGACGGGCGAGCCGATTGCCGCCAGCCGGGCGCTGAGCTTGCGCCTCGTCGACGAGGTGGTCGATGGCGATGTGGCGGCCGCCGCCATGGCCCTGGCGCGCGCCCTGGTCGCCCGCGGCGCACCGGAACGGGTGCGCGATATGACCGCCCGTCTGACGGCCGCCGATCGCGAGACCTTCGAGGCGCAGGCGCTCGCGGCTACCAAGAGTTCGGGCGAAATGCCCAATGCCATGGCGCTGATCGAGGCGGTCCGCGGCGTCTTCACACTGCCCTTCGCGGAGGGGCTGGCGGCCGAGCGGGCGCTTTTCCTGAAGCTCGTCGCCGATCCGCGCTCGGCTGCGCTGCGCCATGTCTTCTTCGCCGAGCGCGAGATCGCCCGGGTGCCTGGCATCGGCGCCGAGGTGAAGCCGCGCCCGATCGCGAAGGCAGCCGTGATCGGCGCCGGCACGATGGGCGGCGGCATCGCGATGTGCTTCGCCAATGCCGGCATCCCGGTGATGCTGATCGAGCAGGAGCAGGCGCAGATCGACAACGGCATGAACCGGGTTGCTGCGATCTACGCGATGTCGGTGACGCGCGGTTCGCTGACGCCGGAGAAGCGCGACGAACGTCTCGCGCGGATCACGCCTGCGGTCGGGCTCGCTGCGGCGGCAGACGCCGACATCGTGATCGAAGCGGCGTTCGAGGAGATGGGCGTCAAGCAGCAGATCTTCGGGGCGCTCGACGGCATCGCGAAACCCGGCGCGATCCTCGCCAGCAACACCTCCTATCTCGACATCCCGACGATCGCGGCGGCGACGAAAAGGCCCCAGGACGTGCTGGGCCTGCACTTCTTTTCCCCGGCCAATGTCATGAAGCTGCTCGAGGTGGTGCGGCCGCAGGGCGTGGCCGATGACGCGGTGGTCACGGCGATGGCGCTGGGCCGCCGGATCGGCAAGGTGCCGGTTGTGGTCGGCAACGGCTTCGGCTTCGTCGGCAACCGCATGCTGGAGGCCCGCACCCGCGCCACCGAGCGGCTGCTGATCGCCGGTGCGTTGCCCCACGAGGTCGACGCCGCGCTGACCGGCTTCGGCTTCAAGATGGGCCCCTGCGCGATGGCCGATCTGGCGGGCAACGACATCGGCTGGCGCTCGCGCAAGGCGCGCGGCAAGACGGCCGCCGTGGCGGATGCGATCTGCGAGGCCGGCTGGTTCGGCCAGAAGACCGGGCGCGGCTATTTCCTCTATCCGGAAGGCGCGCGCAGCGGGCAGCGCGACCCCGAGGTCGAGGCGCTGATCGCCGGCATCTCCGAGGAACAGGGCGTGATGCGGCGCAGCTTCACCGCTGACGAGATCCTGTCACGCCTGCTCGATCCGATGGTCAACGAGGGGGCCCGCATTCTCGAAGAGGGCATCGCCGCGCGCCCAGGCGATATCGATGTGATCTGGCTCAACGGCTATAACTGGCCGGCCTGGCGCGGCGGGCCGATGCATTGGGCCGATACGGTCGGGCTTGGCGCCCTCGTCGCGCGGCTTCATGCGCAGGCGGCGGAGACCGGCGACGCCACGCTGCAGCCGACACGGCTGTTGCGCCGGCTCGCAGGCGAGGGCAAGGGCTTCGCCGATCTGAAGACTGGATTTGCCTGAGCGGCCGATCCACACACTCACAACACAAGGCAGGAAAGAAGCGTCCATGACCGAAGCCGTCATCGTCTCCACGGCGCGCACGCCGATCGGCAAGGCCCATCGCGGCGCCTTCAACCAGGTTCGCGGCGCCGATATGGCGGCTCACGCCATCCGTCATGCGCTCGAACGCGCCGGGCTCGAGCCGGAAGCGGTCGAGGAGGTGGTGATGGGCTGCGGCTATCCTGAGGCCGCGACGGGGCTCAACGTCGCCCGCCATGCCGCGCTGGTGGCGGGGCTTCCCGTCCAGTCGGCGGGCGTCACCGTCAGCCGCTTTTGCGCCTCGGGGCTGGAGGCGATCGCCCATGCGGCGCGGCGGGTGGTGATGGACGGGGTGCCGGTCGCGGTCGGCGGTGGCGTCGAGTCGATCTCGCTGGTGCAGCCGGTGACGCGGCGCGATCTCGCCCTGAACGACTGGCTGCTCGCCAACAAGCCGACGATCTACACGACGATGATCGAGACCGCCGACATCGCGGCGCAGCGCTACGGCGTCTCGCGCCAGGCGCAGGACGAATTCTCGCTGGCGAGCCAGCAGCGCACGGCC